>MPMF02146553.1_pt1 | contig 27864 bp, 30 predicted proteins | sample 1617271 | NCBI WGS metagenome assembly MPMF02 (sample SAMN05944812, study PRJNA350692) | marine metagenome | biome: marine; feature: ODZ; material: water; isolation source: 120 m water sample prefiltered with 30 um filter, filtered on to 0.2 um... | place: Pacific Ocean | collected 2012-04-09... | reverse complement strand
TACTCGTACTCGCAGTCGCAAAGATGCTATCAATCCCCTACTCACACGTGGAAGAGACCGTGTCACGCTTCACAGGACTACCCCACAGACTCGAAGCGGTCGTGATCAACCACGGAATCTCGTTCTATGACGATGCGATCTCGACAACACCCGAGTCTACGATAGCTGCGATACGATCCTTCAGTGATCCGATCGGTGCGATCATACTTGGTGGCGAGGATAGAGGCTACGACTACGGAGAACTCGCACGAGTAATCACGGAGTCCAAGGTAAGCTCAGCGATCCTGTTACCTGGTGCACGAGAGAAGATCGAGTCCGCACTCAACTCTGCAAACTTCACCGGTAAGGTCGTAAAAGCCGACACAATGAAGTCAGCAGTAGCAGCCTGCTTTGAACACGCCCCGAAAGGCTCTATCGGCCTCCTGTCGTCTGCAGCTCCGAGTTACGACACGCACAAGAGCTTCAAGGAACAAGGAAATGAATTCCAAGAGTTAGTAAAGCAGCATTGACATCAGTGCTGCTTTTTTGGTATCAAGTTGTTGAACACTCTTACCTGAAAGGGGCACAATGCGTTCTCTCATCAACATCCCAGGGATCGTTGAGGCGCTCAAGAAGATCGATACACCTGACGGAGAGCAGCATCACGAGGACTCAGTGACCGTACGGTGCTTTGTTTCTGGAATCTTGCTAATGGGGGTATGCGTACTACTGCTCTGGAAGGTAGAAACGAACAGCGCCATTCAACCAGAGCACATTCCCATGATGACCATGCTCAGCCTGACTCCAGCGGCAATCGGAATGCTGCTGATCGTCATCTCCTTCATCCGGACAAGTCGCTCGCCTCCGTTGCCGTAACGAGCAAACTGCGACGACTACAACGACAAAAAAACCCGAGGCCAACTGGCCTCGGGCGTTTTCTTTATATTCGGTGCTTACCAGTTCGCATTGTCCCGCGCTTAGTCTTTCGTGAAACCTTTTTGAGCTTTGGCACCTTGATTCCTGTTGATGGGTTCTTTCGCTTTTTCGACATATTTGAAGTTGAACTAGATAAGATATAAGAGATAAACGGCTCGAATACCCAATCCCTTGATGAGGCGAATAATAGCCTATAACGCTAGATATGTCAACGATTAACCTCTAGCAGCCCTGTGTAGGGCTTGTTTTAGGCGTGCCATCTCGTTTTCTACTACTGTGCCGTCATATTCACCGGCATGAGCGCTAGTACCGCTATAGCTCGGTTTCTTCTGATCTAGGTGGAGGTCAAACGTGACAACCTTATCCGTCTCCATAACGTACAAGTGGAATCGTGGGTAGAACTCACGTGTTACCTTTCGCGTGTAGCTCGACTTCCCTGTTCTACGATCATGATACGGAGCATACCCAGCTTTTCTTAGTAGATAGTCCGGTGTAAATGGTAATGGTTTTGCGAAGTGTGTTTTCATGTTTTACCAGTATACCAAAACACCGCCCGAAGGCGGTGTTTCATTTTGACTAGAGGATTGCCTCTTTTGCTGCTTTGTTCACTCGGAACTTCACAACTGTCTTTGCCTGAATGTGAATCGCTTCTCCAGTTGCTGGGTTTCGTCCCATTCGTGCCTTTCGGTGCTGCTTAACAAGCTTACCAAGTCCTGGAAGCATGAGCTCTCCCTTCTCCTTAACTTCTGTCTGGATCATTGCGATGAGCTTCTCGAACTGCTCGATAGCGTCCTTCTTGGGCATCTCCCAAATCTCTGCCAACTGTGTCATCAACTGTGACTTTGTAAGTCCTTTTGCCATATGATCAAAATCATTAATGAATTTGCGAAAAGTGTACCCCCATTCTGAAAATAAATCCAGTTTTTATCCACACCTGTATGACTATTCTGATTCCGATGTCAAGTTCGATCTTCCAAAAGTTCAGTTAAGTGCGTCTTAATTTTCAGAATCGCAGGCTTGAAATCCTCCTCAAGCTCCAGTAATCCAATCAACGTTGTCGCTAATCCTAGCGCCTTATCCTGTTGATAACTACCATACCACTCAATAGAACTATCAAGAGTCGCAACCGCAACCATAAGCTCTGATCGTGATCCAGCATCTTCAACCTGGTGCCACAATTGTTGGTCTGTAACAAAGTCGAGACTTTCTCGAGCTCCAACAAGATCGCCGTTAACTAACTTGGAATATGAGCTTGCTACGTGCTCGTCAATGTAATTCTTTAGGATAGATTGAAGGTCTGACACCTTAAATGAGGGGTCGTAGTATCGCAAAACTTTGTGCAGAGACTGCAACTGCTCTTCCGCGTGCTCCTCGTCGAATCGCATCTCAAACGCAACAGGAGTCCAGTCTGGTTTTGTTGCATGCGTGATCCGCTCGGTGTCTCCGGGAATGTCACTGTTAGCCAACCACGAGTACAACGCGTCTGCAAAGCTGTGTGACATATCTGTGTCGACGAGCTTGAACAATGCAAAGCGCGCAGGTAGCGGGATCGAGTCTACAATGTCCATACGATTCATAACAAGGTCGCTCAAGAAGATCGACTGGTTGTAACTCCGCTGTGGATCACCAATTGCATAACTCTGACGATGTCGAAGATACTGCAAGGTCGTCGTAGGATTGAAGTCGAGCGCACGCAACAGTCCTTGAGCTTGCGAGAAGCCAACCTGCACACGATAGTCGGTCTCGTATCCAGTAATAGCATTTACTCGCTCAACAAAAGTATCAACGTTAATGTAATCACATACATTTGCAAGATACTGTTCCTCGGGAAGCTGTCCTGGAATATAACTGAAAGTCCCCCGCGGTACGTTCACAAAATGCATGGTCTCCTCAACAAGATCGATGTGAACCATATGAATAGCATCGCAATGCACCGTATCCGAGCCCTTTCGCGAGTCTACGCCAATCACCAGTACGTTAACCTCGTCCGGAAGCTCGACATCCTCGTAAAAACCAAGCATACGCGCGATATCGCCTGATATCGACCATCCACTAACATCACCACACTGCCCAACCGGGCACATCGCACGCGAGAAAAACAACAGAAACAAAACAACAGTTCCAATGCCTATAGCGCTCCATTTTATGTATCGTGCTGCTTTCATATTTTTATAGATGTAACCTTAGCCTATTATAGCAGGTCGTGTCGAGTACCACGGTTGACAAATGGGGGTTTTTATGATATTTTTCGCGTAGATAGAAACACCTGATGCTCGAGAGGAGCAACTACATGCTGACGCTGCTGCAGATTCTGAATGAAGCCGACACCGCCGAAGGTGCGATCGAACTGGTGATCAAGGTCTACGGAGAGTCGATCATGCCCGGCTGGCGCCCGACCGCGCTCTACACCGACGACCGTCGGTGCGTCGAGTTCACCGACAACCTGGGTGAGAACCACCCCGAGGAGCTCGTCCTCAACAAGGACGCGCGGCTCGTCGGGATCGACCACCTCATGACGTCGGCCGACGCGCCCTACATCGGCAACCGCTGCCCCAACACGTAGCGGGCCGACCCCACTCACCGCCTGTCCGGATCGCTCCGGGCAGGCACTTCTTTTCCAAACAAAAAAGACCGCACACGCGGTCTTTTAGTAATGGTAAGTTTTATTTGTCAGTATCGTCATCGCTCTGTAAATCTGCTCCGACAAAACAACCATGGCGAGCTCGTGAGGCATTGTCATCGGTGAAAGTGACAAGGAGAGGTCACACTTAGCCTTCAGCTCATCATGAAGTCCGAGTGGACCTCCGACAACAAAGACCAACGGCCGCGTCTCCTGCTCGGACAGATCTTTCAGCTTCGCCGCAAAGTGTGCAGAGTCAAACTGCTTCCCATCTGCATCGAGCACTATCATCACCCCATCATCGCGAACAGCATCACGAATCAACGCCATCTCTTGATCAAGAACCTTGTTCCGATCCGCCACACTGTGAAACCGTATCTCGGGCAGCTCTCGTCTGTGAACCTTCGCATATGGAGACAGCCGTTTCAGATAATCAGAAACAAGATCCGCATAAGGACCGCTCTTCTGCTTTCCGATTGTCAAAAGCGTGACGTGAAACATTATTTCTTTTCTTTCTTGAGGTCGAGTCTATGAAGTTTGAATCCTTTAAACACAAAGTATACGACCGCAGCGATCATTATAAAGTCGATTGATGCGACAAGAAATGACCCGTATCTGATGCTATAGAATGTGAGCCCCTCCAATCCGGTTGTAGATCCGATCATGAGCTCAAGAATCGGTCGAATGATGTCATCAACGAAGCTCGAGATCAACTCTTTTGTTGACCCTCCCAAAACAAAACCAATAGCCAACCCCATCACCCCCTGCTCACGAACAAACGTAACAAAACCTTGAACCTGCTTTTTTACTTTCACTTTCATACGCAGCAATTATATCACGTCGAGCTCATTGTCTTCACCCAGACGCGCCCTGTCATCCTGAGCGAAACGTAGTGGAGTCGAAGGAACTCCGTCGGTAACTCGAGGATTCAAGCACAAAGACGACGAAGGTTCTTCGACTACCGCTCAGAATGACAGTGGCTTGTAGATGTCGTCATCAAATCTCTGATAGAATGCATAAACACCGATTATTGAAACGATATCCTAGAATATGCACACGCTGCCTGAACTTCCCTTCGACACTACCGCTTTCAAAGACTGGACGTCCGACGATACATTCGATCGTCACCATGGCAAACACCACGCAGGATACGTAAACAAGCTCAACGCAGCTCTGCTAGATCACAAACTCGCAGACAAAGAACTCGTCGACGTGATCAAGTCGTCACGAGGATCCGATCAAAAGATCTTCAACCTTGCAGCACAGCACTTCAACCACTCGTTCTTCTGGAACTGCCTGAGCGAGAGCTCGAGTGAACCTCGGGGCAACCTCGCGTCTGCAGTCGATCGCGACTTTGGCAGTCTCGACGCCTTCAAAGAGCAATTCGCAGATGCCGCAGGCAAGCACTTCGGATCCGGATGGGCCTGGCTCGTACAGGATGGTGATGGCAAGCTCAAGATCGTCGACACTCATGACGCCGAGACGCCGGCTGGAACAGATCTAACGCCACTCCTCACACTCGACGTCTGGGAGCACGCGTACTACCTAGACTTCAAGAACGACCGAGCGGGGTTCATTGCTGGATTCTGGAACCATGTGAACTGGAAGTTCGTTCAGGAAAACCTTGTATAGCAAAAACACCCTCACCGTAATGGCGAGGGTGTTTTATTTTTATTTCACGAACGACACTGTCGTTGGCGTTGGTTTCGGTTTTCGCTTCACCTTGTTCTTAAACTTTGTCCAAGTTCTTGGAAGGCTCTTTAGTCCTCTACCCACCTTGTGAACCCATACATATAGCACAGGAGTCACGAACAGTGACAATAGTGCTGAACTGGCAATACCACAGATAATGGCTGCCGCGAGCCCCTTCCAGAATGGTGAGATAAACACCAATGGAGCCAATGACCCGAACGCTGTTAGCTGTGTAAGTACGATAGGTCGGAAGCGAACTGCTACCGATGTTGCAATCGCCTTCTCTGGCGACGCTCCTCGCTTCAACTGTTGGTTTGCGTAGTCAAGCAGCAGAATCGTAACGTTAACAACAATACCTGCCATCGCCACGACCCCAAGCAGCTCAAGGAATCCAAGCTGACCAGTCGTTGCCCAAACCGCGAGTATAACTCCAATCAATCCCAACGGAATCGCGAACAGGATGATAAACGGCTCTAGGTATGATCGGAAGAACGCAACTAGCAATACGTAAATCATGAAGATCGCAACTAGCAAAGATATTCCAAGCTCAGTAAACGACTGTGTAATTGAGTCTGCTTCTCCCTTAAAGTCTGTCGCATCCTCGGTAAGACCCAGTGACACGAGTTTGTCGGGACTCAGGTACTCGTCGAGCATGTTCTGAATCTCTAGCGCTGTAACGTCTTCTGATATCGCAGCCGACACCTCAATGTATCGCTTTCCATTTGCGCGGCGAATCGACTCTGGAGCATATTCCTTCACACCAACAATCAAATCTCCAACGTTCACGTCCACAATCTCCTCTTCCATTCCTGGAGGAAGCTCATCCGGTGCATCGAATACCACGATGTCCTTAAGCTCGTTCACGGACGCAACTCGAGGTTCTATCTTGGATACGATGTCGAACTTTGTACCCGAGATGGTTACTGTTCCAATGTCATTCTCTGAAATTTGGTTTGAAATTAGTCCGTAAACCATCATTGGATTACGTGTGAACATGTCATCATCCTCAAGCTCCAACACGATCGATCCACCAGATGTAACATCTGACACGTTATCTTGTACCTCGGTAACACCTTCAAGCGAAAGCAAGTACTGCTGAACATCCTCGGAAGCAACTGCCAAGACCTCAGAGTCATCCCCAAGAAGTCTAACCTTCACAGCAAACTCCTCAAGGGGTGGACCTGCACCATCTGCGAGAACAAAGAACTCAGCATCAAGCTCTAGTTGCTTGATAACTTCCTCAATGTCCTCTACGAGCTCGATCGATGTCCGCATACCCTCATCCTCACGCATCTGGTACGGCAATAGGTTCACCAATAACATGTAAGAGTTTCCTGACTGTTGCATGTAGCTAAAGTCACGAACCTCTGGCTGCGCTGCAACCATGTCCTGGATAGGAACGGCTACATCGTAAACCGCATCTTCAAAATCAGTAGCAGTATCAAGTGTTGCCTGTATAAAGAAGGCGTCCGAATCTGCTGCTGACGAGAACTGTACAACCTCAACTTCTCCAGTTGAAATCAAAGCTCCCTGAATCGCGAACGGCAATGCAAGAGCCAATGCCACGATCACGATTCGCATGAACCCGAACCATTTTCCCTTTTTCAATGTCCAAGTAACAGCCTTTCCAATCGCACGTGATACCTTCCACACTCCCACGAGCTCGGGATCAACGCTGCGGTCAATGTTCTTTCGTGGCTTCAGCACCTTTGCGGCAACCGGCATCATGAATAGAACCGGGATCAATAGCGACGCTACCATCGATGGGATAATCGTCACTGGAATGAACTTAATGATCTCACCAAAGAAACCGGAAACGATTCCAAACGGTACGAACACCAAAATGTTTGTCAAAACTGCCAATGTAATTCCCACTCCAACTGTCTTGATTGTCTTCACTGCAGACTCATGTCCATCAAATCCCTGCTCCTTAAAGCGCTGCATTGACTCCAAGAACACAATCGTAGGGTCAACCACAAGTCCAATCGCCAAAATCATGGCAAACAGCACAAGAGTGTTCAGACCGATACCGATCATACTCAGGTAGATCGTAGTCACAAAGAGTGACAACGGGATAGCGAGTGCCGCCATGATAGCGATACGCGCGTTCATGAAGATAAATAGCAATAGGACAACGAGGAACAGTCCTCCGAAGAGGTAACCAAGGAAAGAAAAGCTTCCAAGTGAATCGATTGGCTGCCCAAGTAGCGACCCCTGAATCTCGTCGATCTGTAGACGAGTCGACTCGGCCATGGAGAACATTGATACAACGTTCACTCCATCATACTTCTCCTTACTTTCAATCTGCTCGATCTTTGCATGTAGGTCATCCTCCAAAGTCAAAAGGTCAGAACCCTTGTCGCTATACACGGACATCACGATCGCCCGCTCAATGTTAAAGTCAGAAAGAAGATCGCCCTCGTCTCTGAAGCCAATCCGGTTGTACTTATTATCGTTGTTCATCAAAATCTCCACGTTCGCCACTTCTTGCAGCATCACGCCATCCGCAACCTCAAACACGTTGTACTCGTTCACAGTATCAACTCTTTTCTCGATACTCACATTAACGTCCTGATTCTCTGCATTCTTGAAGGATCCAACAGGCGCATTAAAGTTTGCAAGCTTTAGAACGCCCTCTACCTCATGACGCGCCAAGCCAAATTTATCCAAATCATCCTGTCTGAATGTAACAACAAGCTCAGGTGTGAGCGGGTTCATCTGCTCAATCTTCGCGATACCATCCACTGACCCCAACTCGTTCTCGATATCCTGAGTTACCTCATACAAAACCCAAGGGTCTGTTACTCCTGTAACGCCAATCATAAAGTCACCAACCATGGCAACGTCAAACTTGTCCACTATAGGATCCATCGCGTCATCTGGGAAGCGAACCGCATTCACCTCATCTGCAATCTCGGCAACTGTGTCGTTGATGTTTGCCTTAGCATCAATCGTGACAACTGCAACTCCGGCGTTATCAGTTGACACTGTTTCAACGCTCTCAACATTATCGATCTTGTCCAAAGCGCTTTCCAATGGACCGGCAATCTGATCTTCTACTTGAAGCGCGGTCGCATTCGGATATGGCACAGTCACCATAGCGATGTTCACTGTAACTTCAGGGAAACCTCCGCGTGGAATACTTGTAAAGGTAGCTGTTCCAAAAACTATGAGAAAAAGGAACAAAAGAGCAATGATCTTAATATTGTTGAAAATAAGGTCAACGACCTTGTTATTAGCGCGGTTTTGAATATTCATAGATGGCTCAACCTAGCACGATTTTACCCCAATTGTCAAGATAAATTAAACCAAAACCCACGGATAAACCGTGGGCGCTTGTTTAAGCTTCTGCTTGAGCCGCCTTAGCCTTCTGCAAGAGCTCCACGAGCTCTGCCTTATCCTGTGCCATAAGCTCCTCTTGTTCCTTGTTCATGTCCGCGATCTCCTGCAACGATGTAGCAGTTTGCGCGTCCATTTTGTCATCGACGTACTCTGCAAAGTCAGCCATCATTACGGAGAGTTTGAACAGTCTATCTCTCTCGTTCCTTAAGGCATCGAGTAAAATATCCATCTCACCCTCTGTCATCACGCTAAGATTATCCAAAATCTTTTCGACAACCTTCTGCGGAAACGTGGTGTTAGCAAGCAACTCACCAAGCTCCTTTGCTTTTTGTTCGAGTGTTAGTTCTTCCATAGGTTAGATTGTCTTGAGATAGTTATCGACTGCATCGAGCACGATCATTCGTGGCTGCATCTGTGTGTGTAACTCAGCGCCCGCTCCGCTTGCAACATCCCATACTGGTACATCAACCATATTGTCTAACGCAACCTGCTTGGAAAGCTCCACCAACTGCGAGTTGTTTAGATTTGCTCCAGCTTCAGCGGCATACTGTTGAACCGTATTCCATATACTGCCGTCCAAGTTACGCATAACTTCCTGTGGCAAACCTACGTCTGCGGTCATGATTCCTTCGGCGGCACCAGCAGCTGAAGAAGCTACTGTCTCTGATCCAGACATAGTTGAGAGCAAAGCTCCCCCAAGTACCTTCACTCCCGCTAACCACGGGATCTTCTCAGCGACCGAGTATACCTTTCTTGACCACCAGGTCTTGTCCAAAGCCTTCCTCATCTCTCCACGGAACTCTTTCTTTGTAACCAAGACTTCATTCGGTCTTTCGTAAGGCTCGCCGTTAGCGTCAATTCCCTGATATACGGTGTGCTCAGTGAGTGCTGCGTCGGCCTGCATCTCAGAATGGAACTGAGTCAACATACGATCCTTAAAGTCTTGCACGCGCTTCTCCATCAACATGACCTTCTGAGAAAACTGATCACGATACGGACCGACTGGGAATAGCTTGAACATCTTCTTGCTTTCAAGGAGAGCTGCGTCAAGGTTTGCAACACTCTGCTCTACTTCACGCCCAATGATCTCGGAGTTTCTTGTATATATGTCGAGTAGAGACTCATTATTGTTCTGACTATCGCGGAACTCCTGTGCCATTGGTCCAAGCCCCTCTAGGCTGTTCATCACGTCCTCTAGACGCTCCGCCTCCTCTTTTGTTGCATTTGCAAAACGGTCAGCCTGGAACGACTCAGTGAACCCAGCGGTAAGAAGCCCAGCCGCTCGCCCAGCGAACCACCCAACGGTCTTCCTCCATCCAGTACGTTCTGGCTCATCGCGCAACACTTCTTCTTCCATAGCCGTCACAACCTGTTCTTGCGTCTCCTGAGGCAAAGGCTCGCCCTCTGGCGCCGCCTCGGCTTCTTCTGCACCATCTTCAGGAGCAGTCTCACCGTCTGTTTCCGCACCAGAATCGTCTCCACCAACATCGGCTTCTTCGGAATCGGCGTCGTCAACTTCTGTTGCAGATTCGGTGTCGGCACCTTCTTCGTCCTCATCGAATTCCAATTCGACGTCATCCTCATCACTATCCTCGTCTCCAGTCTCAACACCACCAGTAACCTCTGGTTCGGTATCTGCACCATCAACTTCAGCTTCTCCTTTACCTAGATCAGCAAACTCTTCAGATCCACTTATCGCTTCCCAAGTCTTGCGTTTAATATCTTCTGCGTGAGTCACTCCTGAAAACCTTAACAACTCGTTTACTTTCGTTGAGTCCAACGCGCCATCTTCATTCACATAATTACCGGTATTCTGCCGTAGCTCGGCTATCGTTCGGGTTACTCCAGTCGCTACATAGCTTGGCGACATCTCTATGCCCCTTGAATTCACTATCTTCTCGCCGGCCGCCTCTCTATCAGAAAGATGACCCAATATGTCGCCAATACCTGGGTTGTCGCCAAGCTCAAACTTTTTCCCTCCTTCCTTTGCTTCCGTACCATCTTCCCTAGCGATAAAAGCCTCCATGGCCTCACCTTGTTCTATCGCTGCAGCATCTTTTTTGGCAGCTGCCTTCTCAGCTTCATCTTCCTCATCCTCTTCATCAAAATACTCCATTCTTTCAGCGTGGCGTTTTGCAGCCTCTGCCGCGGCATCTTCGACAATATCTTCATCCGACTTTAGCTCACCCGCTTCCTTTGCAGCATTCTCAGCCTTTTGCTCAGCCAATGCATCCTTCCACCATTGCGCAGTATCTTCAGGTGACCGCGCTCCAGGACCAGTCTCCTCGATCAATGCATCGGTCTTAGCATCAACCATCGCACTCACCTCGGGTGAAGGCTCGCCCTCGTGACTCGCTTCCACAGCATCCAAAAGTAGATCAATAGCCTCTCGTCCCTGTTCCTCCTCCTCATCCAGAAGATCAAGCAACCTTTCTTGCTCAGCTTCCTCCCTAGCATCGTTCTCCGCTCTCGCTGCTGCGGCTTCAATATCGTCCTCCCAGTCAATGGCGGACTCGCCAACAAGCTTAGGCAAATCACTGTACCGCACGTCACTAGTATCAAGACCTGCTTCCTGAACCCCAACAAAAGGTGCACCGGCATCAAGCCACTGAATCGTTTGCAGAATCTTTGCAACCGTCTCTTTTAAGTTCTCCAACTCTCGCTCTCTCTCCTCATTAAACCCCTTCACCTCCTGAGAAGCGACGGAAACCGGAGTTTCGCCACTCGGGATCTCTGTCTCTTTGCGTGCAGCTTCAGCCATATCATTTAGTTTAGAAATTGTTTCTTCTGCATAGTTTTGAAATTGCCCTTCAAGCCCACTAACCTGTTGTAAGATCGCGCCAACCGATGCGCCCATCCTTCTCGCGCCAGTGATAATATCATTCTTATCATCATCACTAATGTTTCCTTCAGAATTCATTTCAACGCCATTCTCAATAGATAGCACCAAAAAATTGTTTCTGTCACGCAAGGACTCAGTGTACTTCAATGCCTTTCGAAGAAACGTTACAGAGTCGCGAATTTTGTCTACTAAACGAGGGCGTATCTTTCCGATCGTGGCTATCTCATCTTCTACCCAGCTCATTGTATCTCTAACCTGTTGAACACCGCCTTCAAGATCTTCTGATAGCTCTTGCAGAGCTTCGGTATAGCCGGCTATTAGCTCAAATGGACTTTTTTCATGCCATCCTAAATCAACTACCTTGTCTTGCAATAGCTTAGTTTCTTTTTCCGCTTGTTTGAGCGCACCACGGGTCAGCACACCGTCAGCAACGTATTTTATTTCACTTGACGCTTCGCGTATACCATCCAATACCGTCTCGACATCAACACCAGACTCGACTCTTGAATCTGGTGCGACTTCACTAAGAATGGGCGCGTCGCCTTCTATTGCCTCTGGTGGTGTGTGCTCTTTAGCAGCTTCTCCCATATTTTTGTTTGATGAATACATCCATTCTATCACAGCATATACTCGATCTACTTAAAACTGTGGACAGTAAAACGCCCCCAAGATGGAGGCGTTTTGCTTTACTGAATATTTTCTTCTGCCTGCTTGTCGTGCCGTACTGGTCGCTCGTATCCATTCTCCTCTAGAAGGTCCTGAGCACCTTCGCGATCACCGGCCTCGTGAAAAGCCTTCAGCTCCTCGCGGATGTCCTCTGGAAGATCCTTGATGAATCCTCGTCGAGCATGTGCTCGCCTCGCCTTCACCGGAACCTCGATTCCGTTTTCTTCAAAGAAAGCCTTTATTGCTTCTCGATCCCCTGCCTCATGCAACGCCTTCAACTCTTCACGCAAGTCCTCTGGCACATTCTTCATGAATGCGCGACGTACCTTGTTACCCTTTTTATGTTTAGGTGGAGCAATGTCGTTCTCCTCGAAAAACGTACGCATTGCCTCTCTGTCACCGTCCTCCTTTAGTGCCTCGAATTCCGCGCGGACATCTTCTGGAATCGTCTCCAAGAATGCTGTTTTTTGAGCATCCCATTCAGCCGAATTCTCTGGTGCAGCATGCGCGCTCACCGAAAGCGCACCAATGGCTGCGACAGCGGCCAATACTATAATGCTACCAAGGAATAAGTTTGATCGTGTTTGTGTTGTCATAGATTATATTCAAGTATAAGTTATGCATGCATTTCTGTCAGTGTATACACGGGGTAGCCGGAAGTGTTACATGAACAAATATTTTCAAATTGACAATTGGGCAAATTTCAATTTTTGGATGATTATTTGTTTTGAGACCAAACCAATGCTCTCTATTATCGTTCGGCGTCTGACCCTTGACAAATCACCAATTCCGTGTTATATTCACGCCAACCAGTACCTGTTAGATTAATAGGAGTGGTGCATTATTCACTAGAACATTCGTTCCTGTTATGCAGAACAAGTTGTTCGTTGGAAACATCTCATGGGATGCTTCAGAAGAGGATCTACAGACTCTCTTCGCAGCCTATGGAGAAGTTGTCTCAGCACGTATCGTGATGGACAAGTTTTCTGGACGAAGCCGAGGATTCGGATTCGTAGAGATGTCAAACGACGATGAAGCGCAGGCAGCGATTGAGGCCCTTAATGAAACAGATTTCATGGGACGCCCAGTCATTGTCAACGTCGCTAAGCCGAAGGAGTAATTCCTTCCGTATAATAAGAAAAACGCTGTGAGCTTGCTCGCAGCGTTTTTCTATTTAATTTTGAATATAACAACGCCCCGGGGAGTACCCGAGGCGTGGCCGTTATGGATCCGGTGTAAAGGCCTTCAGCTGACGTCGCAGCCTCTGGTCTCGCCGGTTCCGGCCGTCGATGCGGTGATTTTTAGAGGACTCGAGCGCCTGATGGCGCCGTTGTCGTTGCTCGTCCTCTCGATCGTGAATTGCGAACATTCGCTCTTCACGATCCATCCTCGCACACCACCTGTCGTACTCCGCGGAAGCTCGCTCGCTCTCGCAGTGATGACAGTAATGGTGGTCGTCTCCGAACTCGTCGACTTCCTCACCCTTTAGGGCGGTGAGAATTCCCGTACCGTTTGCCATGGGTCCTCCGTATTGTCATGGCCGAGCGTTGCCGCTCTGGAGCACAATTGCCCCTGCAGTCTGTTTCAAACTGGACCCAATGGCGTGTCGTTCCCTTTCATTGCAGCGACATCTACTTATACCATGATCTTGCCCTTTTGTCAACAGTACGGGGTAGTATCCTATTATGTTCTTCGTGCCCTAATGTAGCCAATGCTACCAATATACTGTGCCTATGGTACAATTAGGCCAATAATAATACAGATCCTAGCTAACACTATGAACTACTATATTGAGGCATTTAAGAAGTACGCAGAATTTAGCGGCCGCGCAACACGAAAGGAGTTTTGGATGTTCGTATTGTTCCACGTGATCGTATTCGCAGTACTCTCGTTTATCGACTCTTTCATTGGAGGAGAGAACCTAAACATTCTTTCAGGACTTTACGGACTAGCAGCGCTCGTACCTAGTATCGCAATTGCTATCCGACGTCTTCACGACACAAACCGAAGTGGTTGGTGGCTACTTATTGGTCTAGTACCTCTAATCGGAGCTATCGTATTGCTAGTATTCTACGTACTTCCAACAGCGCCAGCAGCAGGAGCACCTGCAGCACCAGCTGCAGCACAGCCTCCACAGGCACCACCAGCAGCACCACCCGCAGTTTAGTACACAAACAAAAACCACGAGCAAAGGCTCGTGGTTTTTTGATATCTCATTTCTTTACTCCGTTTCGCTTTCGATCAGTCTCTGTCAACCATTTCTTTCGAATACGCACTGACTGAGGCGTCGCTTCAACAAACTCATCGTCTTCTATGTACTCAAGCGCTCGCTCAAGCGTCATGTCGATTGGAGGTGTGAGGTTAATCGCCTCATCCGCTCCAGACGAACGCATGTTTGATAGCTGCTTACCCTTGATTGGGTTCACGGTCATAGTTTCCTTTGCACTCGCTCCAATAACCATTCCCTCGTAAACCTCCACACCAGCGCCTAGGAACAACGTTCCTCGCTCCTGAAGGTTGAACAGTGAGAACGCAGAAGTCTTTCCGTTCACTCCAGAGATCATTGATCCCGTAGAACGTCGCTCAATTGGTCCCTTGTGAGGACCGTATTCTGAAAATACATGTGAAAGGGTTCCTTCTCCCTTGGTTGCTGTAACGAACTGCATTCGGTATCCAAGCAAACCTCGTGTAGGGATAGTGTAGTCAAGACGAGTAGTTGTTCCATCAGACGACATGTTTGTCATCTCACCCTTTCTTGATCCCAACGCTTCAATAACAGCACCTGCCATCGCATCTGGCACGTCAACTGTCAAAGCCTCGTAAGGCTCCTCTTTCTTTCCGTCTACCACACGCATGATAGCCTGGGGCTGACTTACCTGAACCTCGTAACCCTCACGCACCATAGTCTCAATCAATACAGAAAGGTGCATCTCTCCTCGCCCACTGACTTCAAAGTACTCAGCATTCTCGGGAAAGTTCACCTGCAATCCAACGTTTGTCTCCAACTCACGCTCCAATCGCTCTCGAATCTGTCGTGAAGTCACAAGCTTTCCCTCTTTACCAACGAATGGAGAGCTGTTTGCGTAGAAGTTCATTGTAAGTGTAGGTGGGTCGATCGTGATAGCGGGCAAAGGCTCAACGTCTGCAGTCTCTCCAATAGTCTCACCCACGTTGATGTTTGGGATTCCTGCAATAGACACAACGTCTCCTGCATAGGCTTCCTGAACATCGAGCTTTACCAATCCGTGCGTAGTGTACAACTTTGAAATCTTCTGCTTTTCAACAGTGCCATCAAGCTTCACAACCTGGATCGTAGATCCAGCCTTCATCGTACCCGCATGAATTCGTCCCATCGCCATACGTCCAACAAAGTTGTCGTAAGCAAGGTTCACTGGCTGCATTCGAAGAGGCTTTGTAGCGTCGTTCACAGCTGGAGTCACAGTCTCCATGATCAGATCGAACAATGGCTTCAGATCCTTTGGCGTCTCAGCAGGGTCAGTAATCGCAAAACCGTCTTTTGCATTTGTGTAAATATATTTAAAATCGAGCTGCTCATCTGTAGCTCCTAGCTCTGAGAACAAGTCGAATACCATGTCCACGACCTCGTCTGGTCGAGCAGATGGCTTGTCGATCTTGTTGATCACAACGATAGGCTTAAGCCCAAGCTCTAGAGACTTTCGCAAAACAAACTTTGTCTGCGGCATCGGTCCCTCGTATGCATCAACAAGTAACAAAACAGAATCTACCATTCGCAGCACTCGCTCCACCTCTGACCCAAAGTCAGCGTGTCCCGGCGTGTCCATGATGTTGATCTTATGCTCACCAAGCTCAATCGCAGTATTCTTTGCGTAGATAGTAATTCCACGCTCTCGCTCTAGGTCGTTACTATCCATCACACGCTCTTCAACGATCTCACGCTCTGAAAACGTTCCTGACTGCTTTAACATGGCGTCAACCAAAGTCGTCTTTCCGTGGTCAACGTGGGCAATAATCGCGATGTTTCGGTAATCCATAGCTGTTAATTCAGTACTAGTTTATTTTCGTCTTCCGCCTCCGCCGCCAGTTCGGCGACCTCGATTTCCTCCACCTCCGGATCGTCGAGCACCTCCGCCACCTCCACCGGATCGTCTAGCTCCACCTCCGCCTCCGCCAGAACTTCGTGGTCGTCCTCCACCACTTGGTCGACGTGAGCCTCCTCGGTTTCCTGATCGTCCGCGGTTTATACCTGGACGTCGTCCTCCTCTTCCTCCTCTTCCACCCTTCTTTGAAGGCTTAGAGTAACGATGAGCGATCTTTCCGATCTCAGCTGCGCCGATTGTTCCAGGAGCCTCCAAAATCTTGATCTCCTTTCCAACTAGAGCCTGAATCTGCTGCATGTCTCGGTACTGATCAGGCATCACGAATGAGACAGCCTTTCCTTTGTGGCCAGCTCGACCGGTTCGTCCAATACGGTGAACGTAGTCCTCGTGCTGATCAGGAAGGTCGTAGTTTATAACAAGTTCTATTTCTTTAACGTCAATTCCACGCGCAGCAACGTCTGTTGCTACCATCACTCGACTCTTTCCACGCTTAAAGTTATCAAGCGCTCGGCGTCGCTGTGCAAGTGAACGGTTTGAGTGAAGCTCCTCTGATGGGAATCCTTCTCGGTTCAATACCATCGCCATCTTCTTTGTACCGTGCTTTGTACGGCAGAAAACAAGCACTGGTCCCTTCTTGTATTCTCGCAAAAGGTCCTGCAATAGTCGGAATTTGTTTGAAGACTCTACAAAGTAAACACCCTGATCCACGTTCTTCGCACTCAATCCATCTGACTCAACCTTAACGGTCACGGGATCCTTCATATACCCGTGTCCAATCTTCGCAACTGCGGGCGGCATGGTTGCAGAGAACAACATCGTCTGACGCTCTCTTGGTACTGACTTCAAGATCTGATTGATCTGTGGAGCGAATCCCATGTCCAACATTCGGTCAGCCTCGTCCAAAACAACAACCTTCACGCGATCAAGACGCACTGTCTTTCGCTCAATGTGGTCGTTCAATCGTCCCGGAGTTGCAACAATAATGTGAGGCTTCTTTCGCATCGCTCGAACCTGATGTGCAATGTTTGCACCACCAACAAGAATCACAGTTCTAAACCCAAGACGGTTTCCAACTTTGTCGATCTCGCCACTCACCTGGTAAGCAAGCTCACGAGTAGGAACGACAATAAGTCCCATCCCATCTTTCTTCTTTAGGTTCTGCAACATTGGCAAAAAGAACGAGAGAGTCTTTCCCGTTCCGGTCTGTGCGACACCAACAACATCCTTACCTGCTAGCCCAAGAGGAATAGCCTGATACTGGATAGGTGTAGGTATAGTAAATTTAAGTCTGTTCAAAATCTCGATCAAGTCCGGAGACAAACCAAGATCTGTGAAGCGCGGTTCGCGCCCCTTAGAGTCTTCTTTCATATTGTAGTTTGAGTGAACTCAAACCACATTGCTGATCACGCGCACGTAATCGACTGAAATAGGGCTCAAGTTCTCGTATTAAGTCAAGCAGCACTTTGCCACCTGTGTTGAGATAACTCGCGAATACTAGCTGAATATCCTGATTCTGTCAAGCCATGAACCTGTGTATCGCGCTTGAGCTCTGTTGTTACTCCTTTATGTATAGATCGTCTAAACTATCGGGCACGAAGGCATATTCCGGATGAGACCCGTGATTCGGCTTGTCGCCACTCGCTAGAATCTCAATATGATCGATCTCGGGACTTGGGATCATGAACTCCCATTTGCTGTTATTGCCGCCATGCTCACCTCTCTCAATCGGAGCCTTGCTCAGACCAACGCCGTCTAAATAGTCGCCATGACTTTCGTTTGTAGGCCAATAGTCAGTCACTCCAATATGATGGACCTCTCCGCTCTTCATGTATATCTTCAGTTCATTTGCTTTTCCCAGAGCTTCGAAATCATACTCATCTCTAAAATCCTCTTTGGTAACCGGAGCCCTGTAAATTACAGGGTCGCTATTCTCTCTCCTATCCATATTGAACTCCCAAGCGCCATCCTCATTGTCGATCGTCACAAAATACTCTGCGCCACAGATCTCGCACATAAGCATCCACTGTTTGTAGTTAACACCAAAGTCCACCGCCTTCATGCCACGTAGGGCTTTGATCTCTTTACTGATCCCAGGGCCCTCTTTATCAAGCATGTCTACCGAGACCTTGTTTGCGATCTTTGAACACCGCTCACATTCCTTACATGGTTTTCCTTTTGTCTTCATATATACCCAATTTTATCACAAAGCCTCATGACCTGCAGTGCCTTGCCAAACATCCAAAATAATGCTACTATCTGCCCGCAGAGGGGTATGGTGAAGTGGTATCACGCGGGTCTCCAAAACCCTAGTCGGAGGTTCAATCCCTCCTACCCCTGCCAGGAAAGAATCACAGACTTAGTTGCTGTGGTTTTTTCTTTAGGTTGACTTAGTTCGTCGAGTTCGACCCGATCCATGTCAGCATGCAGCTGTTTTGAGTGCTTAGAAAAGAGTTTCCACACATCGTTCAGCTCTAGCTGGAGTATTCCATCCTGCAACACAAAGTTCGACCCAAGATTGCGAACGATGATTTTTCTAACCTCGACATCCCCCTCGTCAAATTGTTGCTTGGCTGATTTTGCAAAATCAAAGACATGCTCGACGTCAGTGATCCAGTTGTCTGACCCCTGCTTACTGTCTTTTAGTTTTTCTTCAATTCCATCTCGCTCAGCGATTAGCAAGGCCTTCTTCGATGCATATTCTTCATCCGTTAGGAGATCTTGAAGTCTCATATCTGTCAGATTGTCGATCTTCTTTTGGATTTCGTTGTATGTGTTCTGGAGTGATGTTCTAACAACATCGCTTGTACCTGACTGCTCTTCGTTAAGGTGGCGTAACCACTTTACAGCCCAATCGGCCCAACCCTCTGGAATGGTCATGTCTGAAAGAATGTTCTCAACCTGGTCCTCGATCTTCGAAAGGTTGAGTTGCTTTTGTTTACATCCGGTTCGGTTGTTCTTCTTTGTGCACTTGTAATAAACATAGCGCTTCCCAGATTTTTTCACCTTCTCATACGCTGTATACATTCCGCCACACTCAGCACAACTGATTAAGCCTGTATAGGCAAAATTCTTTGTCTGCGGTCGTGGTACTGGGTTTCCAAGAAGCCTCTGGACGCGCCAAAACTCATCCTCGGATATCATCGGTTTATGTGACCCCTGGAATGTTTGCAGTTCTCCATCAACATTCCGCTCTACAATTCCACAATAAACCTTACTTCGAATGAGGTTGTACATACCAGTTTTAGATAGCGGATTTCCACCGCTTCTTTTGCGAACAACTGTTCTAAAACCCCAGTCATCATTGAGTTTTTTTCTGGCCTCCTCTGGCGTATTGCCAGTTAGCAAAAGCTCCCAAAAGCTCCGTAGCAATGGAAAGCGTTCCGGGTCTGGAACGATAGTGTGATCCTCTAGCTTGTTTAAATAACCCATGGGCGCAAGGCCGCACCAACCCCCTTGTCGTAGTTTTGCTAAATTGCCACGCTTAACATTCTTGGAGAGGTCGTCTGTATACTTCTGCGCCATTCCAAACTCGAGATATAGCATAATCATATTCTCTGAGTCGGATGAATATCGCTGGCCGGGCGTCTGGATTACTAAGCTGCTTTCTTTTAACGCCCAGATAACCTGCCCACCATCGATTGGGTTACGTGCAAGACGGTCTGGCTTCCAACATAAGATCCCATCAATTTCGCCATCGAGAATAGCTTGCATCATTTCTGCAAACACTGGCCTTCCTAGCTTACTGGCCGATCGCGATTCTTTGAATGTGCGCAAAACATTCAACTCTAGCCTGGTGGCGAGCTGCTTCATTTCATCTACCTGAGAGTCAATAGACAAGACCTGTCTATCTTCCGACTCGGTGCTTTTTCGTGCGTAGATTGCGTATTTCTTCATAATTGGCCATTGACACTTTCTATGAAATCCGGTAGGTTGCAAAGTCACGATTTTCGTGCACACAAACCACAATAATCTGTACCAGCCGCAGGAGGCGACATGGATAACCGAGATGAGCGACTTCTCGTGCTACTGGAGTCTGGCGCGGATCTGGACGAGCTGACAATCACAGAACTCATAGGCGTGCTATCTAGTCGTCGCCTCGGCCCGAATACGATCCGAGGAACTCAGATCATTCACATCGACATGGATGATCCTGAGGTGATCATGCTCCACAAGCGGAGCCGATCGGCCGAAGTAAGAGCCTTTGAGTTGATCAGACTGTCACGCTACTACCGAGAGAACGAACATCCTCTCCCGCTGGATCCAGTCTCCGCGCGAATGAGTCCGGAAAGAACGTTTCGAGACTGGGTTGACTGTCGGATAGAAGCGATCGAGGACATTGCGAGTGGCCGTTACGATGCGCCCCACGGAGACTGTTGATCTACTCCGCCCCACAAACAGAGAGCCGCCACCCCTACGCGGGGGTGATGCCTGGCATCACTCTCGTGTGGGCGGCTTTTTTTTTATTTGTAGATTCATTATAGCTTATCTTGATAACGTTCCATATTCTCTATCCGTCGACGCTGACGCTTTGTAAGCCTTCCTTTCCAGTACTTCGTGCGCAGTTTATTGATCTTTCCACCCCATCTCATAGCTTGCATAACACGGTAGAAATCAGCTCTTGTTCCGGTATGTGTTACGTTCTGTAATGAATACGACAGGTTCTGACAGGTACGACAACCGAATACTTCTCCGTTTTTATAGAGAATAGCCACCCGTGCTCCGCAATGAACACCGTTAACTGCAAGCGGGCACCTGAAGTACCATCTTTTCCCTCCAAAATAACAAGGAACTGACTCCATCGGCACTCTATAATTCCAATACCTACCGTATTCGTCATATGACAACATTGCATGAGGATTTTGGTCTGAAAGCACTAGGCTCACAACCACCCTTCTCTGCTCGCCAGATTCGTTCCAGGTAAGTTCTGCCATGCAATCATGTTCAAGATTACCACCACCCTTCAGCTCATGAGCGTGCGCAAGTCCATCACAGACCTCGTAGCAGATATCAAAGGCTACCGACTCAGGTATAGGCCTATCGTGCGCAGTATATTTCATGACAAGATCCTCCAGGGTCCATCCTTCAACATACTCCATCGCAATAAACCAATTACCATCGATTTCGTCGAACTCAAAAATATCTACAATATTCTTGTGCCTCAACTGCCCGCCAACCTTGGCCTCATTCACAAGAGCCCTCATCTTTGACTTACTATCGACCGCTCTCCTATCGATCAACTTGATAGCAACCAACTTCTGAAACTCAAATGGTCCGCACAATTCGGCAAGATAAACGTGAGCCATGCCACCCTTACCCAGATGGCCAACCAACCTGTACTTACCAAATACGGCAGGTAGCTCCATTGCCTGCGTCTGCATCCAGTCCTCCAAACGCCGCGACGGCTAAGGTTTTAAACTTGAAACAGCGAATTACCTGTCCCACCATGAATATAGCAATATTAAGGCAAATGTCAATTCGCGTCACTGAATCTCTAATCGAAGTATCAACCACAATCCTCACAAATCCCGCCAACCGTAGGGTCGCCACAGAACCGACAGACCAACTCAGATTCCTCTACCGTTGAATGTGGCAGGCGTTCGTTGCACGACTCACAGATAGATCCACTGGATCTTTTACGACAAATATTACACGCCTTCATCTCCAAGTCACTTATAAGCTTATCTTCATCAACCAACTCCCCCGCAATGAAGTCAGAAAAAGCATCTCTAACTTCCTGTGAATACAAATCAGCGTTCTCCCACCGAGACAACACCAATAATCCCTTTGGCCCAAACACCTTATTTACGACATTCTTAAAATCACCAAACTCTCCTGTAAGGTACGTCTTTTCGAGCATCTTGATCACCTCGTCGGAATCCGAGAATTGTCCAGGCATACTTACAGCGACTCGCTCAGATATATCATTTAGAAACTTGAGGTCGTGCGCATAAGAAGAAAATACCTTTATATTCACATCATCATCTTCTAGAAACACCGAAACTGCTACTGGATTCTCCTCGACAGCTTCTACCAAAAATGGATCAACTATCGCATCTTTTGCGTACTCACCCCTACTCTCCACAGCTTGTACTAAAAAATTATCTTGAGGTAGGCCGTCAAACAACCTCTGCTCAAGAGACTTTGTAAGCGCCTCGTTTATGCCACTGAAATACTTCTTAATATTACCATCACTATCCGTTGTTTTGGTTTCGAACCCAACTCTCGCAACGCGAGAATCTCTTGTAATCTGTAAATCCGTGAACGATTGTTCGTGACATTTTTCATGCATTACCGACATCATGACACGTGCGTGCCCATATTTCGACTCCTCTCTGCGACCTACCTTGGTCTCGCCATGAAGTAATAAACCCCCTGACGCGCCCTCTTGCATTTTAACCTGATCCACAACGCGAACTTCCCCAATTTCACGAAGCTCTAATTCTGGATGCCGAGCCGCCATAAACTCATCAATCACAGCATCGGACAGCTCCATAATAGCTTTATCGATCCCCCGAACATCTTCAACCTCCCTATTTTCAATCTCTTCTTGCAGAGCATCAAACAACGCTCGCTCGCGCTCCAACACACTCGACCCCCTCTCCTGCGCGCCCTTACTAATCCTTGCAACCTGCTCAAACGAAGGCCTTGATCTTTTCATACATGACTATTTTAGAATTCTGTACGTATAAGCTATTATACCAAATGTTAGAAGTAAGTACCTGACCCTAATTCTACCTGACCCTAATTCTATGCAATGAATTGGGAATAGGGAATTGAGAATCGAGAAGTCTAGAACTCCCAATTCCCGATTCCCAATTCCCGATTCAAATCTAGAATACCTATGGCAAAAATCGTACCAGCACTGCTTGTCGAGAACTTTGATGAAGCAAAGAAGCGCATCGACCTTCTACCCGACGCCGAAATTGTAAGTGTGGACATAATGGACGGGACGTTTGTAGATCCGACGACGTATTTCAACGCGGACGAGATTAACAACATCGAATCAGAGGTCCTGTTTGAACTCGACTTAATGGTGAACGACCCGCTGCCAATCATAGAGGCATGGGCAAAGCACTCAAGAACAACGCGCGCGATTATACACGCAGAACTCGACACTGATATTCGAGGGTTGCTCGAGGCTATTCACAAGCTCGGACTAGAAGCAGGACTAGCGCTTCTCCCAAAAACAAAGATAAGCGACGTCGAGCACCTATTCAACGAGACAGACATGGTTCTCATCCGCGGAAACGAACCCGGATACTCCGGACGACCACTCGACCCTGCAATGCTCGGCAAAATCGCAGAGTTAAACCAAGAACATCCAGACATGCCGGTGACAATCGATATCGGTGTAAACAAAGAAACGATATACGAGCTTGTACGAGCTGGAGCGACGCATCTATCGGTGAATAGTGCTATCTATAAAGAGGAGGACCCGGTGGGTGCATATGAGGAGTTGCAGGAGTTAGCTTGCGGGTAGAGTTCGATTCTAGCCGCGCCTGCCATAAGGCCACCAAGCAATTGGTGGCTTTGTGTTTGTCAAAAAGTCAAGATTCAAGACCTGACCCCAGAAGTTCTTATACAAAAAGTTCTAACGTCGTATACCATGCCCTGCCAAATGTCTCCGAGCTTTTGCTCGGAGGTTTTTGTTTTTAGCAAATCGAAAACCGCCCACCAAGTGAACCTCCAGCTTGTGCTGGGCGGAATTCTTGGTTGGCGGTTTAGAGCCGCTAGCCGACCGTGATGCGCTCCCACAGGTCGAGAGCGGGACGTCGCACGAAACGCCGCCACATGCGCCGCGTCGCGTACCAGCGCCGCACGAGTGGCCACCGCCACGTTGAGGACTGGTTCTCGATCAAGGCGAGGAACGGAGCCACGACGAGACTTCCCATCCAACCCAACTCGTCGTCATGCTCCTTCGGCCAATAGCGTTCCAGGAGTTCCGGCTCCGTTATCAGCGACGCCTCCACAACCGTCCACACGGCATGCGCCGGCGTACCGGGCAGGTCAGCGCCGGCGTCCATGGCCATCTTTCGAATCTTGCGTACCCTCATGACTAACTCCTCGCTTTCGTCAATCTGATTTCGATTGTATTTTCAAGCGGAATAATAGCACGGAAAAGCCCTTTTGTCAAGGCATTCGGGCTCAATTGGCGATATAATTGATTTCTAACCAAATCCGCACCTGTGCAAAACGGTTTTTGAAATTCTGTAAAATTACTTATGCGTCAGTATATACAAGTTAAACTGTGTCCTTGGGGGTGGAGGGGGCCTCCCCTATCTCGCAGTACAAAGAGTTCGAACATCCAACGCTATGGCCTGCCAGCAAAATGGACTCAGTTTACTGGGTCTATTTTGTTTTTCGTGGCTGGGGCAAAGGCAAGTTAGAACTTTTCTGGTGAACTGTTTTGTATATGAACAAGAAGTCAAACGTAATAATGTTGCACGGATGGACTAATGGCGACATATCCGAGATCCCCGAGTTTTTGCCTGACAGCAAAGAAAACTGGATGGGGTGGACTAAGAAACAACTCGAGGCTCAAGGATATAAGGTTGATAATCCATTTCTTCGAGATGGCTATAAATCTGATTACGAAGGCTGGAAAAGGCAGGTCGAGAAGCTCGACATTAACGAGAATACAATTCTTGTTGGTTGGAGCTCAGGCGGTGCACTTTGGGTTCGTTGGCTTGGCGAGACAAAGGTCAAAGTTAAGAAACTGATCTTGGTTGCTCCCGCAAAGGTTGTTGGAAACTCAGATGCGTCTTTAAAAGAAATATCAGAGCTAGAAATGAATCCAGAATGGAGACTAATTTGGAACAGTTTTCATGACTTTGAATGTGATACTACCATCAAGGATCGAGTTAGCGATATCAAAATATTCATATCAGATGATGCAAGCTGGCTGATTGAGGCGGCCCACCTTTACGCAACCGAGCTCGAAGCCAAACTAGTCGAAATCAAGAATCAAGGACACTTTACAAAAGATAGACGACCGTCACCTGAATTTCCAGAGTTACTTGAGGCTATATTGAAATAACCAAAGTTCTAACGTCGTATATGAACAACAAACCGAAACTAATCATAATTACTGGTCAGGCTGGGTCTGGTAAAACCACGCTCTCAACAGAGCTAGAGAAGCTATTACATTTTCCTGTAGTGAGCCGAGACAGGCTTAAAGAGGGCTATGTTCAGACCCACGGAATTGCGAGTGCTGAATTGCCTGAAGATACGAATAAAATTGTTACAACAGCCTTCTTTGATACAGTAGAGCTACTTCTATCCCGTAATATCTCAATAATTATTGAGGCTGCGTTTCAACACCCTGTTTGGGAATCGCAGATGAACAAGTGGACAGAAATTGCTGAAGTTACACTTGTTGTTTGCGAGGTTGATCCTGAATTAGCGGCAAAACGACATCTCGAGAGAGGTCTCAAAGATCCAATGAGAACCTATTTCCATACAGATAACCGAGTTACGCATTTCAAGGAAACAGGAGAGACTTTGCCACCTGGCGAATACAATGCTCCAGCATTCGACATCCCAGCAATCCGTGTGGCCACAAAAGATGGTTATGACCCAAGTCTTGAAGAGATCAAGAATAGAGTGCAAAAGTTCTAACGTCGTATACTATGCCCTGCCAAATGTCTCTGAGTGAAAGCTCGGAGGTTTTTGTTTACACAAATCGAAAACCGCCCACCAAGTGAACCTTCCATCTAGTGCGATGGGCGTTTCTCGATTGGGCGGCTAGGCTGCGGCGGTCTCGTGTGCCTCGATCCGGTCCAGGATCCTGGCGAAGTCCTTCTCGACGTAGCCCTCATGCGATTGCGTGGGGGAGATGTCGATCCAGAACGGGCAGTTGTCCGCCTTGACCCGCTGCAGGATCCAGCGAATTCCAGCCTTGTACGGGACCAGTTGCTCGATGTCGCGCAGCGGCAGGTCACCTCGACCGGGGCCGTAGTTGAGCCGAAGACAGTTGAGTTTGCCACGCCTCATCTGCATGATGACGTGGAGCCCCATGATAGCCTCCTGCCAACCAGCAACCGTGCCACCCGGAATGACCACCGGACGACCGTTGGCGACCGCCTTCTCCTTGGCACGATCCATCGCGTCGAGAATCTCCTTGGCGATGCGGTCGGTGCCGTTGATCAGGTGATCCCGCACCCAGGCCACGCTCTTCAGTCGCTTGGTCTGGGCGGCTAGCTCGCGCTCGGTCTGCTGCTTCATCGCTTCAAGGTCCTCCAAGTGGAGGATGAGAACCAGGTTGTAGACGAGGCTCGCGATCGCGATGGCCGCGACGAGTAGCTGCAGGGCAGCAGCGGTGGTGATGGTGATGGACACCATGTTTCTACCTTCCTGGGGACGTACCCCAAGCGAGAGGACGTACCTCTCTAAGAACGTGTGGCGACTTTTGTGCTGGGCGTACCATGCGTCGTATTCCACACACCCACAACAAAGGACCTAATTCCTCAGCTGCAGATCTAGAATTTGAGATCCCAATCTGAAGCCGAACCTGTAATGATGCCTAAATAAAACACAAAAACACCCTTTTGTCAAGGTATTGGGCTAAAATAGGCCAATATTCAAGGTTTTTAGTTTTCAAAGCAAATCCACCACGCAAATGAGTCTGTTTTTACAGGCTCTTTTGCGTAGGGATAAAACACGGTTCGGATTTTTTGATAGAATATAAAGACTATGAAAATATTCGTACCAATACTCGCACTATTTATCATGCTAACCAGCGTCAGCATTGCGAACGCCCATCAGCCCAGGCTAGTAAAGCACGAAACTACGATTGTAAATAATCCCGAAGTGTCTCAAGCCTTCTACGCTGAGCTGACTGGCGATCCGCACGAATATAAAATCGAATCAGACGTGCAATTCAACCTTTACGTAGGACTACTGGTTCCAGACATAGCAGGTGTAGAAACAGATTTTTCGGCATTGATTACCAAGGAAGAGCAAGTTCACAATACTGGAGATGATAATGATATTCATGAACACGACAGGTTTGAAGTTTTGTTAGACGGACCTTCACACAAATGGACACCATACTACGAAGAGCATGCAGGAGATGACTACTTCATTGGCCCTGCATTGCAAACAGATGATAGTGATCCTGCTTTTCATCCCAAGGGGATAGCAGTAGAAGCGGGTGAATACAGCGTCGAGATATTCAGTCCCGACAATGAAGGTAAGTATGTTTTAGTTGTAGGAGATACTGAAAAATTTCCTTTAATCGAGATTGCCAACACTGTTACGCGTGTACCACAGGTAAAAGAATATTTTAACAAATCCCCCCTTTCAGCTTTCTCAACACCAACCATGGCCGGGTTTCTAGCGATAATTGTATTACTCGCCGTTGTAGTAGTTGGTTCAATCACATTTTTGATAAGGAAAATGAAAAAATAGTGTATATAACATCCAGTTATACGCAATTCAAAAAATATTTTTCTAACGGAGAATAAGGAATGATAGGCTTTCAAGGGGTAATAAATTTGATTTTTTTCTTTATTTGATAAACAGGATAAGAGAATATTTATAAATCTCAAATTTTTATAAACTATAAAATGAATATTTCCGAGTATTATAAATGGTTGAAAAGAGATTGGGGCAAGGTAGGTTTTATTCTATCTTTTTTCCTGTTTACTTTCCTTTTTATATTTGTACTAAAGGTAGATATAATCTTATTTGTCATTCTTCTGCAAATC
>MPMF02106810.1_pt1 | contig 27915 bp, 21 predicted proteins | sample 1617271 | NCBI WGS metagenome assembly MPMF02 (sample SAMN05944812, study PRJNA350692) | marine metagenome | biome: marine; feature: ODZ; material: water; isolation source: 120 m water sample prefiltered with 30 um filter, filtered on to 0.2 um... | place: Pacific Ocean | collected 2012-04-09... | reverse complement strand
TAACCCTGTGGGAGATAACCTTTCTTACGCTCTTCAGTCATCAGTATAATATCTGAGCAGGTAGCTTATGGATTGAACGAGGATTAATCTCTGATCTTGCAGGATGTTTCCAGCTGACAATAAGGGCTTCCTTTTTAATCTTTAAGTAACAGGTTGCATCAAGCCACCATCTCCACCTGAATTCGAATCGTCGTCATCGTTTTCGGCATCGCTTTGCAGAAAAGCAAAAATAGCCATGGCTGCGAGGCTGAACACCCCGCTCATTAATCCCATAATCCCCTGATTGCTCCCTATCTCAGTGAATTCCCCCAAAGCGTTTTTTGCTATTTGCGGAAATGTAACGAAGAATTGCGCTTTTGTAAAGACTTCTTAATAAAGTTGCGCGAGAAGGACCTAGGGGGTAATGACGGCCTCGTCTCGCTCTAAGGCTTGCTGCTTTTGCTGAATTGCAGTTAATCCATCCTCGCAAGGAATCTGAGTGGCCATGAGGCGCAACCACTCCATCAGTTGTTCAAGCTGTTTTTCCATAGGCAAGACGCTTAGACCTCTTGCCAGCACCTTGGCTTTATTTCCACTTCCAGTCTGGTAAATCAGTCGTCCGTGAAGGTGTTGAGGTAAACCTTGCCTAAGTAGCCGGAAGGCGGGCTCCTCCATGGGCGTTTCCATCGCAATATTTGGCTTTTCTGGCTTAATTCTCGAGATCCCGCAGCGACGAGCTAAGAGTTTGAGCTCCATGAGTTGAAGAAGTGATTGCACAGGACCAGGAATGGCTCCGTAGCGGTCTGTCCAACTAGCTGCCAACTCAATCAATGATTCATGAGAAGCACAATTTGCGGCAGCTCGGTAAGCAGCGATCTTTTCGTCACCATCAACAATCCATTCCGCTGGTACGAATGCTGTTACCGGTAGGTCGATTTGAGTGTCATCTACAGAGGGAATGCCCTGTCCTTGGATTTCAGCAAGCGATTCCTGCAACATTTCCATGTAGAGATCAAAACCAATGGTTTCCATTTGTCCGCTTTGTTCAACCCCGAGAAGGTTTCCCACACCACGGATTTCCATGTCTCGCATCGCCAGTTGATAACCACTCCCTAGCTGTGCAAATTCTTGGATTGCTCTTAGGCGTTGTCTTGCGGCATCACTGAGTGATGCGTCACCCGGATAAAACAACCATGCATGAGCCTGAACACCACTTCTACCGACACGTCCGCGTAGTTGGTAGAGCTGTGCTAGTCCAAATTTATGAGCATCCTCAATGAGAATCGTGTTCACACGTGGGATATCGAGTCCACTTTCAACGATCGTTGTGCATAGCATCAAGTCGGCCTCCCCTGCATTAAAGGCGACCATCGAGCTCTCAAGTTCGCCTTCTGCCATCTGACCATGGGCTACCAACAACTTCAAATCGGGCAGCATCTGTTGAAGTTGACTCGCTACATCTTCAATACCCTCAACACGTGGAACGACGTAGAACACCTGTCCGCCTCGATCAAGCTCCTGGCGGATAGAACTACGAACTGCTTCTTCATCAAAAGCGGCTAGGTGGGTTTTGATTGGACGGCGCAATGGCGGAGGGGTGGTGATCAGACTCATTTCTCTTACACCTGAGAGGCTCATGTATAACGTCCGCGGAATAGGTGTAGCTGAAAGGGTTAAAACATCTACATCCTTACGAAGCACTTTGATCTTTTCCTTTTGATTGACGCCAAAACGCTGTTCCTCATCAACAACCAACAAACCTAACTTTTGGAATGTTGTGTTTTTACTGAGTAGCTGGTGGGTACCGACAACTGCATCGATTGTCCCTTCTTTGAGGCCATTAAGAATTGATTTTCGTTCTGAGCTTGTTCTGAATCGGTTCAGTAAAGCGACCTTGATTGGGTAGGGAGCGAAGCGGTCCGAAAGTGTTCGCCAGTGTTGTTGGGCTAGCACTGTTGTGGGGGCAAGCATGGCTATCTGTCGTCCAGACGTGATTGCTTTGAAGATGGCTCGTATTGCTACTTCCGTTTTTCCGAAACCAACATCTCCGCACACAAGCCGATCCATAGGTTGTGCTGCTTCCATATCGCGTTTTACATCAACTACTGCCTTAACTTGATCTGGTGTTGGTTCATAGGGAAATGATTCTTCTAGTTCAATCTGCCATGGTCCATCTGGTGGGAAGGCATATCCAGGGGCCTGGAGTCGCTCTGCATAGAGCTTGACCAGATCCATCGCCACCTTGCGAACTAACTTGCGGGTTCTCTCTTTAACTTTTTGCCAAGCTGATCCACCCATGCGATTGAGTTTTGGTGGCGATTCACTTGTGGATCGATACCGACCAAGGCTGCCGAGCTGGTCGGCGGCCACACTGAGTGTTCCATCCAAATATTGGATAACCAAATAGTCTCGGACCTCACCACAAAGGGCCAATTTTTCTAACTTCAGAAATCGACCGATGCCGTGATTGCGATGTACGACGAAGTCCCCTGAGCACATTTTATTGGGGTCAACCGTGCGACTCGCGGCCCGTCGACGACGACGAACATAGCCGCTAGATCCAAGGTTTTTTTGACCGAAAAATTCACGGTCAGTCATCAAAACAACACGCCAGGCTGGCAGGATCAGCCCCTCTAAATCCACAGAACCGCTTGTCTTTAATGCCACGGGGGTGTTTTGCTCGAGCAAACGTTCAATGGCTGGGTGATCTTTAGCGTTTGGGACGAAGCGTGTGATGCAGTCATGTTCCTCAAGAAGAGCCACAGCACGGCTTGGTTGCGCTGATAAAAGCCAAACGGGGTGATGTTCTTTTTGATAATTTTTGATTTGCTCTCCTAACCTTCCGAATTGGTTTGGGTTGGCCGGAATTGGGCGACTAGCAAGATCAAAACTATTTGTATAACCATCATCTTCATGGAGTTCGGCAAGATCAATACCAGCAAAGCTATCTGTGTTTGCATAGCTTTCTTCTATGCTGCGATGAAGCAAAGGAGGCCAATATTTTTTTTGTTCATCAATGGACAATCCCATTGATTGCCCGACATCAATGTGATGTTCTTCTGCATGTTGAAGCCATAGCTTTCCATGTGCAGAGCCATGACGCTTCTCATCTATTGCGATAAAGGAGTTGGCAGGAATGTAGTCAAGTAGCGAGGCAGGTTTGTTCCATGCAATTCCCATTAATCTTCTTATCCCATCAGGCGTACAACCTTCTAATAGTTGATTTAAAGTCTCCTCACTAACAAGACGGTCAAGTCCATCGGGCATGGACTGTCGTAGTTGGTTAGCAATTAATGGACTAAACCCTGAAGGGGTTAGACAAAGTTCATTAACTTCATCCAGGGAACGTTGGCTGACTGGGTCGAATTCTCTTAATTTGTCAAGTTCATCCCCGAATAACTCCAGTCGAACTGGTAATTCACTGCTGACTGGAAATATGTCAACGATGTCACCACGACGACTCCAGGTAGCTTCCTGATCAACAGCTGTAACTCGCTCATATCCAAGCTTAGTGAGAGTATTAGCTAAGGCTTCAAGATCAATATGCTGTCCACGATTGAGTGTTTCACACTGTGATGCGAGTGCTTCAACAGGAGGTAGATGTGGCTGCAAAGCTCTTTCTGTGGCCACAATGGCTCGATCCCACCTTTTCGTTGATTCTCCAAGTAGTTCACTTAGAACCTGCAATTGCCCCCAGACGATTTCTGTTGTCGGGTCAAATGGCTCATAGGGTGATCCTTCACTTGTTGGGTAGAGGTGGTTATGCGACCAACCCATCATTGCAAGAAGCGAAGACCAGCGATTCGCTTCTTCTAGTGTCGGTACAATGACAACTAATGGACAGCTCTGCTTACGAGCTATTGCACTGGCAATTAATGCACGGCCAACACGCCCGGCTCCACGCATCAGCAAGCGGTCCTTTCGATTACTTCTATCCACCAACTCACCAGTGAGAGTGGACATTTGAAGCTGACGTACTAATGAGCTGAGAGGCATGGGTGCTAAATAGTCAGCAAAATTGACAAGTTATAAATATAGCTTCTGATGTTCAAGATAAGTGGCTTATTTAACTATTGGGTACAGCTTAATTCGTGAGCCATAGTTATTAAAAAATAAAATCTAGATCTCGAAAATATTATGGTCATTTATTCTTGATTCTCAACCATGGGTAATGAAGCATTGTTAGACTTTATTTGTTGAATTAAGTCTGGGGCAAAAATGAATGCTAGTATGACCATAATTATAGAGAATAGTCGAATGGCTACTTTGCGATCGATTGTACTTTGAATATCATGAGCAAATTTTGGGTTAGCGGGAGGGTATACCATCAACATATCTTGATGAATGGTATTTGTATGTGCCGTCGTAGGATGTAGGTCCCAAGGGGTTTCCTTTTCAAGTGCGTGCTGATGCCAATCCCAAAAAAGCTTAATCATTTTGTCTTCTGCTAAAAGCTTGATTTGCTCTTGATTCATGTATCCCATTTGTTCATTAAATGTTTGAGTTTGTAAGACAAGATAATCCTCAGAGAATATGGTATAAAATACTTTTTGCTGACGTTGCTTGAAAAGTAGTATTTTGCATAGAAGCTGATTCGTGAGAAACTTTCTATAATGACGAACAATAATACGAGCCCTATTGTTTGATAAGGGGATATGATCTAAAATCTGTACATATCTTGCTTGATCAGTAGCGCCCTTGAATATAATCACCCTGCCAGGAGGGATAAATATCTGAGAAATGAATTCATCCTTATTATTTCCTTTCTCGTTGTAGACGCTTCTTAAATGATTTTGATCTTTGCTAATCGTTTGATTAAAGCTTTGAATTGTTTTTCTATTAACATCATTACCAGGCAAGGTATTGCCATGCATCCAGAAAATATGCAATATATCAAGATGATTTTCTATAATGCGAGACCAATCACACTTAAAATCAATAAAAACCTCTTCAAAGGCAGAATCACCTAATTGAAATCCATATGTCTCTGGGAGGCTTGCTTCTAGAGGAGATTTAATGTCAAATTCATTAGGACTAGGCTTTGTCTGGCCTGTATAGTATATATATATATAGTCACCTTTTTCAATACAGGGATATTGACGTAGATGAACATGCTTGGCGAAATTACAGTAATCGGAGTCGACAATATGGCTACATGTTATCATGTCTGATCCAGTACTTTCACATTCAGTATTGTAACGTGCACCATGATATGGACAAATGATTTCACCATTTAAATTTTCTCCACCTCGAAATGATGCTGCTCGATGAGGACAAAAATCCTTGATGCATTTTGGCTGATGATTTTTGTCCCTGTATATTACTAATGGTTCATTAAACATTGACAGATGATATAGTTCATTTTCTTTTAATAACTTACTAGTACAGACGGAATACCAACCCAGCAGGCCTACCGAAGGACGTATGGCTTTTTCGGTTGGAGACTCAACTGTCAACTTGGTCTTTTTTTATTAATTTGATTTTATCGTGTAGGCATCTGGTTTGTCAGATTCTACGGTTATGGCGTAATAATATTAATATTTTTTAGAGTTGTTCATTAGTTCCTTTGTGGTGCCTACCACCCACTAAACATTGTGCCCTGCAGGGGGGCACGCAGGGCATCACTAAGTCATCAATCCCTGACAGGACCTTATAGGAACTTTCCTGACGCCGACAGGGGCTCTTTTTTCTACCTTGAACGCACGGTTTGTGTTTCTTTGGTGCTTGCACCGCCCCAATGATTAATCAGGATAGTATTTTCAATTCTCAAATATTATAAAATTTACCAACTCTTGACAAGGTTCAATAAGCTGCAAGTATTTTTCTTGCATTAAAATCTATTCACGGGCACAAGTTGCAGGCATTTATTGACATCCATGGCTCAATCTACTTCACTAATCTGATTTCTATGATTGAGTAGTTAGTCTCGATAATTGTAATACCAATAAGCTGCAGGAGTATCTTTCCCTTTTGCTCATGATTCCGATCTTGCTATACTTTCTTGTATTACTTAATAGATCATTCTTTTTACTTATAGAGATTGCATGATTTGAATGCATAGATCTTTATTACTTATTTATTGCTTGAATTATCACTAACTATACCAATCGTAGTTATAAAGATTATTGATTGCATTTTAATTTCCATTCTTAACGCAATATTTTTTTATTAAGATGAAATTGATCTCACGCATCAATGCTTAGTTGACCTATATTGAGGACTAATCTACATGGATATTTTGCATTAATTCTTATGTTTACTGTCGCCAAGCCCAATGATCGCACTTCCTATGTACAACTCTCTGTCAGGCCATAAACATAAACCAATCGTACTCGACAACTTTTGTGAGTCCATAACTACCCCTTTGTCGTTAATTCTGATTCTAAAAGCATATTGAAATTTATCAATTGTTGATCATTTAGTTGTTGGCGACTTCTGACTTTTAGTTTCTCTTGTAAGTATCTCCTTGCTTGCTCTGATGTCCATCTAAGCTTTTCAAGCACTTGATCACATTGTTTCAAAAGATCAGCGCGACGTATTGGTTTACAGGCCTGATTAGGACCTTCCCCAGGATTTATCTCTTTTAGTTGATTCAGGAATGAAGTTAAATCACTGTAACGAGTGATCCGATGACGACTTGGGTGCCCAAAGCACCGTTCCAGATAGAGCATCTCTTGGTCTCTGTCCCATCCGATTCTTTTCAGCTCGTGATCTATTGCTGCCAGTTCATCACTCCAGTCTTCTGGATCTTTTTGTGCATCAATTTGATTTTCTAATGTTGACATCTGTGTGATCGTGTCTGAGGGCGAACTCTCCTCAATTTCTTGATACTCTTTCTTCTTGTATTTGTTTCTGTTTTTGACTGAATCGTATTCAGTTTGTTGAATCTCATCTGAATCAACGCCATTGGTATGGGTTTGCTTGTTGGCTAGCCGCTTGATCAGTCTTTCCAATGCACGGTCTTCGGCAGATTCAGCTGTTGGTCCCTCTCCCAAGGCACTTCCTAAGGGATCATCGCCATGCCAACCCGTAACTTTCACAATGCAACGATTTGGCTCCGTGTGGCACAAATCCGCTTGGACCCTCATCATTGACAGCGTCAACAACACTTTCTAGGCATAATTGAACACCAACAACCCATTAACGGCGTCTCTTTGTTACTATTTGCATTCTTGGCTTTTAGTTTGATGAACTCACCTTGCTTTTTGCCATAATTAGTGCCATCAAATAGATGCTAATTCATTTTCCAATCTTCTAGTTCATGTCAGCATTTTACCCTTCAATTCTTACTTGAATAAATTATATTATTTGATCTTGGCGTTTTATCGCCTCACTCCCAATATACGATATCTCATTCGTTGCCTTTATTGATTTTTAGCTGCATCACTTTGTAGACTTTGTTCTTATTCTATTCAGCTGCCATGTTGCCACCTACCCCAAGATACTGGCCGACTGACGCTTGTAATTGTTGTATCAATACTTGGCCATGTGCCTTGCTTTTGCCTTCCAATTGGCCTTGTCGAATCAGTAAAGGGCAGGTTTTTGTACTTACAACTAGGCCCAGATCGGATTCGCATGCCAGGATCTTCCCTGGTGCATGTTTGCCATCTTGCCAGCGTCCGAGCAGTTGTCTTGCTTTTTCACTAAGCTTTGATTTCAACTCTTCATCAAGAGGCTCAGTGGCCTGTACTTTCAGCCTCTTGTTATTCCAGCTACTTAATGCGTTTGGATAAAGGCCCATGACCCTGCGATGCAGATCCATAGCGGATTGATTCCAATCCAGAATGTGGTCTTTTTTTGACAGCATTTGGGCATATGTCGGCTCACCTCCAAGCTCCTCCTGTTTGATGACTTCCAATTGTTTCCAACGTTCCGATTCGACTCCGGTTCCTGCTGCTGCAATTCTTGGCATTGATTCTAAAAATAAATTTGCCGTTATAGAGCTCAAACGATTAGCCAGCTGACTCGCATTTTCCAGTAGGCCGATAGAAACCCTCTCATGGACTAAAACGGGGCCGGTATCAAGTCCCTCTTCCATTGCCATGATTCCAACGCCTGTGACGTTGTCACCACTTAGCAAACTCCATTGAATAGGTCCTGCTCCACGCCAGCGGGGCAGCAGTGAAGCGTGACCGTTCCAACAACCGAGAGGAGGTTGCTTGAGAACTGTTGAAGGAAGAATCTGCCCAAAGGCGACTACAACAGAAATGTCAGCCTTTAGTGATGCTAATTCTGCTTGAACGATGGCGTCATTCCTAATCCGTTCAGGGGTGAATACACGGAGGCCCTGCTCCAGTGCTCGCTGTTTTACTGGAGAGGCAATTTGCTGATTGCCACGTCCCCGACGACGATCTGGCTGGCTCACCACTCCTACAACTTCATAGCCTGAATCATTTAGGGCATCCAGAGTTGCCACTGCATAGGTGGGTGTCCCCCAGAACAGCACCTTCACGCTTCACCAGTAATTGATAACCCTTCGACCCACACATGAGGAGATACACCGCCAGGTGTGATTACCTGTTCAGCTTCCATATTTACAATGTTATTTAGCAGCGTACGGATGTCCCCAGCAACTGTTGCTGCTTCGATTGACACCCTTTCCCCTTTCCTTACCAACCAACCATTAAATGGCAGAGAGAATGAACCCTGACTTGCTTTAACCCCAGCATGTAGAGCATTTAAACCTTCAATTAACACGAACGTTTCTTTGCTCTTGCTGTGTTGCAGATCAGTATTTGTGCTGTTTTGACCTTCAGTGTTGTTCACTTCAAACCAATCAGGACCCACTGATACCTTTGCCCCCAGTCCGGCATGGCCTGTTGGGGGTACACCGAATGCCCTTGCCGTAGCTTCCGAGTGCAGGAAATTCTCAAGTCTTCCACCGTTGATTAAGCAAAGTTTTTTAGTTGGTGTGCCTTCACCATCGAAACTAGAGGCCCCTAAATGTGCAGGATGTAGTCCGTTGTCATGCAGGGAGAAGAATGGAACGGCGATACTGTTGCCGAGTGTTTCTCGCTGGCTGAGGCTGACGCCATCAAGGACTGCTCTGGCATTGAACATGCTGCTGAAGGCACCGATCAAGTCCAGGAATGCCTCTGGTGTAAAGCAGACGAGATAGCACCCAGTGTCGATTGGCTGATAGTCAAGATGGCTAATTGTCCGTTCTGCTGCTTCATCGATACATCCATCAATATCCAGATCGTGACTACCTAGAGCAAGGCGAATTGCACCACCACTGCGGGGTTTACGTCCACTTTCTTCTGCGCGGGCAAAAAGGTAAAGGCTGGCTTGACTACGCTTCATTTGACGAAGTGCACCATCGCTGTTGAGATAAACTCGTTCGTAGGTTGCTTCCCCTAGACCGTTGTAAGGAATGGTCTGTATTGCAGGATGTCGACTAAGAAGATCAGCTTCGGCCTCTTTAAGAACCTCAAGCATTCGTTGAATTCCCTGTGCTGGTCTTAGGGGTCGCTCTAGTTTTGGTAACGGAGATTTAGCGAGTGTTGAGAAGGCAGGTACGTCATTTGCGTTGCCAAAGTCACTTGCCTGACGAGCACCAATAAGTGCTTTTTCTAATCCTTTATCTGAAAGATCTGACGTGCTTGTGATGCCTACAAGTCCTTTGTTGTTCCATACACGCACTGTGATTGAGCTGCGCTGCGCACCTTTCATTTGCTTGGCTTCGCCACGATCAATTTGAACAGAGCTATCTGTGCTGCAGGCTGCTCCCAAATCCCATTGTTGGATACCCTCGCGGCTAGCAAGTTGACTGAGCTTGTCCCTTAGAGAATGAGTGTCGAGCTCGATTGCATTCGCTGTTTTTATCTCGGACATAATTCAGCGTCCTCCCACGGTGATTGAATCGACTTTGATATGTGGTTGCCCTACGGTGACAAAAATGTTGCCGCTTACTGACCCACAGAAACCGGCGGCTAGCTCAAGGTCATTGGCACACATAGAAATCCGTGGCATCACTTCCTTTGCTTCGCCAATCAGAGTGGCTCCTTTTACAGGTTTGCCGAGCTTGCCTTTTTCGATTAGATAGCCCTCTTCTACGGCAAAATTAAATTGACCGGTGGGTCCAACGCTGCCTCCACCCATTGATTTGCAGTACAGCCCTCGATCGATCGAGGCGATGAGCTTTTCCGGTGAGTGCGGGCCAGCGGCGATATAAGTGTTGCGCATGCGGCTAGCGGCAGCGAATGTGTGGGCCTGACGTCGGCCGCTGCCGGTGCGTTGGTGACCGGTGCGGAGCTCACCTGCTCTATCGCTGATGAATTGCTTAAGCACACCGTTGTTGATTAACACGGTTCGCTGGCTTTCCATGCCTTCGTCATCCATGCTCAGGGAACCGAAGGCCCCATCAGTAATCCCCTCATCGATTGCCGTGACGGCTTCATGGGCGATCGATTGGTTCAACTTGTCGCTGAAAGGAGTCGTACCGCGTTCGATCTGAGTGGTCTCGAGCAGATGACCACAGGCTTCGTGAAAAATCACTCCACCAAAGCGGTTGGCGAGTACTGCTGGCATTTGACCGGCGTCCACGTAATCGGCATAAAGCATCGTGCCTGCGCTTTCGCAAACTTCCTTAGCGCTCGTTTCGGCATCCCACTTGCGGAGGTCGTCTGGACCTCCCGATGTTCCATAACGGCGACCAATGCTTGAGCGATGTTCGCCATCTGTAGCAAGAACATTAAGCCCTATGGACTGATGCAAGCGGATGTCCCGTCCAAAGGTGCCATCACTTGCGGCCACGAGAACCTCTTGCCAGTCGCGGGCATAACTGCCTCTCCGCACCTGCAGATGGGTTCCGTTTTGATCAAGCAATTGAGTTCCATTTAGAAGGTGATCACTTGCTTCATACAGCTCGGGGCATTGGTTGAGCCAGTGAGCCTTATCGATGGCGAAATCACGAAGGTTCGGAAGACCATCAAATGATGAGCGAACAGCCTCATTAACCTCAAGCCCGAGCATGCTGAGAGCTTGCTCTAATGCATGTTTCAGGCCTGTTTCTGAGAGATCATTGGTGCTGACAAAGCCATCTTGTTTGCCCAGGAACACCCTGATCCCAGCACCCCTACCGAAGGATGGATTGACACTGGTAATGGTGTCTTGTTCAGCAAGGACGCTGAGATGATCAATATGCTCCAGGTAGACCTCCACCAGATCAGCACCGGCAGTTCGACCACGCGCTAGTAGAAATTCCAGTTGTGGTTGCCAGTGGCTATTAAAGGCTTCTGCCTTGTGCACCAGGCTTTGATCTGGGGTGTAGGTCGAGACCAACCATTTTTCCTGCAGCTTGCGTTGATTATGGAGAGAATTTGCGTCGATATGTAGATGGACAGTGCCGATCCAGGCGAACCGCAAAAAAAATGCTTATTTCTTTTTCTGCCAAGTGGCTTTGGAAACGGCGAAAAAACGTAAAAAAGCCAGGAGATACAAATAAGACGATCAGTTTGCAGCCAACCATTTCTGACCATTGAGCCGCTGCAACAGACGTGAGCGCAATAAAATCAATGTCATCTTTTTTTCATCAATTAGGAATGGCTCTAAGAGACTCGGTTCTGTTCCAGTCTCAGCTAGAGAAATAGTCTTTTTTGAAGCGATTGAATCACTTGCAAAGCAAAGCCAAAAGCGACGACCGCGGGGGATCTCACCACATACCATCCAACAAGGATCACCGACAACTGGTCGAACTCCCTGAACCAGCTCAAGAGTTGATGGTGGCATACCACTTTCAGTAAGTGCCTGCTTTATGTTTGGAAGAAAGTCATCACGAATAAAGCTCTCAAAAGGCTTGTCTTCTAGCTTTGCTGCTGGAGGTTTGGCGGCTTGAGGCTTTGCCCCCTCCTGCTGATCGTCAGTGGGTTTTGTTTTCACTGGATTCTCTAGAATTGGATGTTGTTCGGCTGGCTTTTGAGCGTCAGCATTAGGATTTACTCGGTTGTCGTTCACTGGATCAGTACAGACGAATGAACTTTAAACAGCTTTGTGACGAACTCAACGATCCGTTGAGTTCTCAGCGCTATTGGTTTACCAGTCCTCACTGAGTGAATCTCCCCAAGAATCATTTTCTGTTGATGAATATCTATGTGGAACGTTGCTCTCGACAGGTTGACGCTGGGGTGATCTCTCAACATGTGTTTGACGCGTTACTGATGATCTTCGTACGACTCGGAATGGCACAGCCACCGTGGGAGATGGATCCCTTAAATCCCGTTCTGGGTTCTGATCATGCTTTGTTCTTGATTGGGATGGTTCATTGTTAGGTGCCTGCCAGTCTTGTTGCCAAGTGGTGCTGGTATTGGGCGAAGCCTCTCTGACCCCTTGATGGAAATGATCTCGTAATGGGTCTCTGCTTAATGGTACGGAGAAACTTGTGGTTAGGGCGAAAATTGCCCCTGCGCTGCTGCCAAGGGCCATCCACCCACCTAGTGTCCAGGTTGGAGATCGCCAATTCAATATCCGCAGGTTGACGGGTTGGTTGAGATTGAAACCTGCTACTACCAGCACAGCCAGCAGAGGACTTAGACAAGGCAAAAGTAAGTACTTTTGCAGTCTTGTCATTGTGAAGGACCATTCCAGCGGCTAATGGGGGCGAGCCTTTCATTAAAGAGGTCGAACATTCTCACGACAAGAAAATCAACCATCTCTTCAATTGTGTTTGGTTTTGTGTACCAGGCAGGAATTGGTGGCGCAATTTTGGCTCCTGCTTCTGCAAGTGATGTGAGGTTTCGAAGGTGGATAAGACTCCAGGGCATGTCCCTTGGCGCGATCACCAGAGGCCGACCCTCTTTTAGATGGACGTCTGCACAACGCTCAATTAGATCGATTGATACACCAGCATTGATTCGACCAATTGTGCCCATACTGCAGGGCACAATTACCATCCCGTGGGTGCGAAAACTACCGCTTGCGATGCAGGCAGAATGATCATTCCAGCGATGGCATGTCAGATTGCCATTTTTTACTTGTAGATGATCTCGCCAGAATGTCTCCTGATCAGCAGGATCCACTGGAACTTCGACTCCTCTTTCGGCTTTCCATACCTGATGAGCACCGTGGCTGAAAATCAAATGAACGTCACGGCAGTTTTCAAGCAAGAGCTGCAGCGATCTTTCCGCTAGCGGCTGAGCTGAAGCTCCGGAAACGGCAAGGACATAGGGATCCACAAACTATGCCTCGTTTGCGGTGATTTGCTGTTGATTCTTGTTGGCGCTCTTCCCCTTGACCTCACTTTTTGTTGTGGTTGCTTGATGGGTTAGATCTGAATCAACATTCATATTGACTTCAACAGTCATTGCTGATCCATTAACTTCGAGGTCAATCTGGTTCCGTAAGGCGTCAACTTTTACAACCTTCACGTTTACTTGATCACCAAGTTGATAGATCTTGCGATTCTTCCGACCCACCAATCGGTTTTGACGTGAGCGATATTCGTACCAATCGTCATTTAAAGAGCTGACGTGAACAAGGCCCTCTGCCATAGAAGGTGGAATCTCCACAAAGAACCCATAACTCTGAACTCCGCTTATCACCCCCTGATGCTCTTCCCCAACAAGGGGTTCCACGATACGTGCCTGAACCATGGCTATCAGGTCGTGTCGAAGCTCTTCAGCCTGACGGCGCAGTGTATTGAGGCGATGCACGAGGCTTTCACTACAGATTTCTTCAAGGCTCATTGCTTGGCTTGTGCTGAATAGTGGCCATTTGATTTGTTGCCAGCATTCACGGGACCCCAGAACCACTTTTTCTTTTTGTCGGACATTGGGACGATCTTTACCGTTATTTAAAAGTGACACTATGATCTCTTGATTAACAAGATCGGTGTAATGGATAGTCGGGCAGCACCAAGGTGATTGTAGGTTCGAAGCCATTGACTTTGTGTCCTCAAGGTCGGATTCAATGTTTCCATTCTCTTCTTGATTATCTTTAATTCCGAGCCGTAATACTGGTTCTGGCAGTGCATGGCTTAGTTGCTGATCCAGCACTCTTCGACAGGGTGTTGTCGTAAATGCTTTTGCAAGCTCTGTGGCAGCAGGACTACCTTCTTCATCAAGTTCCAAAGCAATATCAAGAGCTAATGCTGATTTTGCAACGTCGTTCAAGGTGTTGCTCTCTGCTTCTGAAGCTTCAATCACGAGGCCAGGGAGTTGCAAGTTTTGAGCATGTTGCGCCCAGGCGCGATGAGCAGCTCTAATCATTGGGCTCAAAACTGATTGGGGGTCAGTTTCATCAAGAGGAAGAGCCCATTGATGACGATATGAATCAGGGTCTACCCAGCGGAGGTCGCCAAGACATTGAAGTTCTGGCATAGCCAGATCCAGCTCTATAGAGCCACTGGCCTGTTCTCCCATTTGCAATGTACGAGCACAAAAGATCAATGTCTCGAGTTGGGCTAAGTGATCCTTTACGGACTTCAGAGCAGCAGGGACTGTTCTTGCCTTTGGTTTCCTGTTGCTAAGAGCTGTGAGGGTCTTAGGTCCGATTTCGGCTACTGGCTTGATTGAGCTAAGGCTGAAATGCCAATCAATCACCTCACCATCTGCCGAGATGTCGAGAGCAACGCTCACTGCATCGTTGATTTCCCCAACTTTGAATGAACAGGCCTTTGAAAGAATTTGGCCGAGTAGGGGATGCCAAACTTCGCCAAGGCAGAGAGCTTCAGCTCGATCTCTTAGCCAGAGATCGAGGTTGTTACCAATACTCAGACGTTCTGCTACAGCTGGCGCATGAATCCACAGTCGTGTGCCACCTGCATGGGGCTCCACATAGACCGCTGGTAGGGGTGGAGCATCAGATACCTGCCAGCTGCGCAGTAGCAACGCTGGTTGTGAGCTCAGATCTTGACGATGTTTACCCGCTGGGGTCTTAAGGCTGCTTCGTGGTGGAGCAGGTCGATCTTGAAGGTTGGCTTTGGTAAGAAGAAGATCACGATCACTTGAGGGGCCTCCATTCAAGGGAAGTGACCGAGCTACATGGCCTTCAGCGGGGAACTGGGCAATGGGATAGCGGTCAAGCTTCACCTCCACCACGCTTGTCTGCTCGCCATCATTCAGATGGGCTTTATCACCATCTGGTAGTTGGATCGTTGCAAGGATGCGGTCATCAAGAGGTATTGCAAGGACATTTTGATCTTTTCGTTCAACATGACCAAGCAAGCTGGTGGTGCTCCTTTCGAGGATGCATTGCACCCCACCTTCTGGCGATCTTCGACGTCCCCCATCTCTCGTGATGCGAACTAGTACCCGATCTCCGTTCCAGGCATGGTTGAGGTGATGATCGCGAATATAGACATCATCTCCCCCATCATCCCTTAGGGCAAAACAAAATCCTTTACTGCTGCAGCGCAAACGAGCTTCAATCAGTGACTCGTCATCACTGCGCTTTATTGCACCAGCTTCTTCGTTGATGACAATGCCGAGTTTCAAGAGACCCTGAAGGGCTATTTCAAGACCGTCGCGATCGGCCTTTGTGGTGAGCTTGAGGATTTTTTCGAGTTTTTTGATCTCCAGTCCCCCAGTGGGGGGTAACTGGTCAAGCAGGTCAGCGACCGTGAACTTCATTGAGATAGGAAGGTAGAAGACCAGTCTTCATGACCGGCGGTGCCGTCACCAAAGAGGAATCCGAAGACAGCGCAGCGTAAACATTGGCTGTGAGTTAACTCTAGACATTTAATCGCATTTATTTCTCAGGGGCTGCCTCCTCTGCAGAAGAAAGACTCGAGTTTGAGAACATAAGGCGTAAGCCAATGATCAGAAAGCCTAACGAAGCCAGCAATTGCAAAAGGTTTTCTGGGATTAAAGCAGCCATAGAACCTCCTGCCATGGCCCCCAACAGGCTTGCAAAGACCAAAGCACTTGCAGAACCAAGAAAAACAGCAAAAGGTCGGTTTGTTGTTCCACTGATGGCTACGGTTGCCAGCTGTGTCTTGTCACCGAGCTCGGCAAGGAACACTGTGATGAAAGTCGATAACAACAGGGTGAAATCCATATGCTTAATTATTGGCTTGCGATTAGCAGAGACTGTGTGGCTTGTAGTCCAAGCCATAACCCCAAGCCCACCATCAGCACCCCGGCCATTTTTTGCAGGCGTTCTGGTGGCAGGATTCCAGCAAGCCAACGACCCACCAAGACGCCCACCAAACTTGAGGAGATGAGAGCTAGGGCAGCCCCGAGAAACACAACCCATGGTTGGCCTGACTGAGCTGATAGCAATAGGGTTGCTAGCTGGGTTTTATCGCCAAGTTCAGCCAAAAAGACTGTGGTGAATGTCGTTAACAACACTGTTGTGAAACCCATTGCTCTGTTCTCAGGAGCGGGTTTGGGAATTGTGTCAATAGAAGTTGGTGCCTTACCCATCTTTTTGAAATGGCAGGCGCAGGCTACGTTCAAAATTTCGTAGCTCTCGGCTTCTACCGCCATAGACAGATCGAATCTGCTGGCGGCAGCATTGGATTGCAAATGATTCTGATTTGTCCTGCGGCAGATTGAAAAGTGGTGCCAGTAAACCAACCCTGCAGAAATCAGGGCGGGAGTCATAGATGCGACAACGACGTCCACCAGTGTCGTAATGCTTGCACCAGCCGTCGGGGTTGACCATCGCTAAATAAATCTCTTGCTGCTTTTCATTGAGTACTGCGATGGCTTCTCCTCGCTCAGTGGGATCTAGACGGCAGCAGGCTCCGCAATTTTGTATGCATTGCCACTTCGTCCAGTCATGGCTCATCCTTCATGCTGTGACAAGGCATCACAGAGTCGGTGATCAATCAGACTTTATGTGACCGTAATCTCGTATCGTCAACCAGTCACAAGGGATCATCTCTAAGTCGCTATGGACGCTGCTATCCGCATTCTCGAGATCTTTGGGCCACTTGGCGCAGTCGCCCTGGCCGGTCCAGCAGTGATATTCCTATGCTTTTATCAACGCCGATTAGGTCTTTGAAGCTCGGCAAGAGCGTGATAGACGGGCTTACGTGCCACTAACCGTCCTATGTAGGCGGCCAGCACTGAAGAAAGAACAACACCTGCAAATAGTTGTTGATCGCCTACTAGTCTCCAGGCGAACACAATCGAGACCAGTGGAAGCTGTGTGGCACCAGCCAAACCAGCGGCCATTCCTAGCCCTATGCCTAGGTGAGTGCTTGAACCGACCAATGCACAGAATGTGTAACCGAGTAGGCCTCCAAACGCAAGTGAAGGGTCAATAAGGCCTCCAGGTACCCCAGGTGAAAGTGCAATCATCGGAGCTAATACGCGAACCAAGGTGATCCATATTGAAGTTAGTCCTTGTGAAATAGAGCCACCTTCAGGAAAATGGTTCGGAATTCCTTCCTGAATCAACAATTGCAGAAGCCCCTCTCCATCACCTGTGCTTGTCCCCCAGCTGGTCAGAGCCAAGGCGCTGAGGCAACTTCCAAGCAACAGACCAGTGCGGATTGGTCGTTGACGCACCCATGGCTCAAGAAATGAAGAGCACCAGACAAGGCCTCGATTAAAGAATCCCCCTACAAGCCCAGCTAAAATTCCAATTTGAATTGCAATTAAGAGCTGCTCGGATTCTGGAGCCATCACATTGATCATGCCAAGACCGAAGATTGGTTCTCCGCCAATGCTGCTAAACCAAGCCGCGGAGATTCCAATCACAAGAGCAGGCCAAATCAGAGTGAGGGAATATTCAGTGGTGAGTTCCTCAATCATGAATATTGGTGCTAGTAGAGGGGTGTTGAAGCCTCCTGCAAGTCCTGCACCGCCACCAATAGCCACAATCTGACGCTCATTCAGTGAAGGGAGCCAACGCTTAAAACGTTTGTGAATAGCTCGTGCAACAGCTGCTCCTACTAGCACCACTGGCCCCTCCCGGCCAAGAGGGAAAAGAGCAACCGTTGCAATAGTCCAGAGAAGACCACGTTGAATCGTTCTTGGTGCAGCGAGAGCAGGGGCTAGCTGTGAGTGATCTTCAAGAGCATTCATCGTCTGAGGTATCCCAGAGCCAGCTGCATCTCGCCATGGCCCGCGCTGCAGTAACAAGAGGATTGGCATCACTCCTATCGGCAAAAGTGCCAATATCAGACCAATTGGCCGCCAGGAACTTCCTGTTGTTGCAGGTAACTGCTGAAAGAGAAACTTTTGAATTCCATCAATCAGGTTGAGTGGCAGGCATGCAAGGCCGATTAGAAGCCCAATAACCAAAAGACATAGAAGATGTTGGAAGAGCTGAACAATCTCAGATTGTTTTCTTCCGATCACTCCTGGGATTAATTGTTCGAGCCGTCGTAGATCAAAACTCATGGGCGAAGTCCTAGACCTATTAATCCCTCTTCCATCAGATTATGAATGTATGGATGCCTAGCTCGACTGTCAGTGCTTTTAAGGTTTCCATTGCTTGACAAGATAGCTTTTAGGACCTCACCTTTAGGATTAACTAGTACCATTTGACCTTCTTTATCGATAAGGCAGCGATAGGTTTTACCTTTTCGATGAAGGTTGATTTCAGGGCAATATGCTCGTAGGGCAACAACCTCCATCTGCAGGCGATCCTCCCCTTGCCAGTGGTTCATGTTGATTCGAAATGCCAAGTCAATCCGTTCAGGAACTTGGGCTTCGCTTATCCATCGCCACGCAATTGCCCTCCTCTGGCAGTCACCTTGGGCCAAAATTAATTGCAGGTGACCACCACGCATTCTGTGCTGGTCAACAACAAGACAATTCCTGGCCCAGAAAAGTGGAGCAGGGTGACCAATGCCAAAAGGTTCTAGTTGCTGAAGGCCATTCCATAGATCCAAATTGATCTCGTGAAGCTTTAAAAGTGTTTCTGGTGAAATAGAGACCCCACTACCAACAGTTGCATGCCAATTGCTAGCCAACTCATTTAATGCTTCATGCAGTGCTCCTACTTTTTCAGCTCGAATCGTGAAACCACCTGCTGCTGAATGGCCACCAAAGCGATCAAGATGAACAGCACAGGCCTTGAGAGCATCATCCACAGCGAACCCAGATGGTGCACGTACAGAGGCACGTAGACGTCCGTCTCCCTCGCCAGCAAGTAATGCAGTTGGGCGAAAATATCTTTCCATTAGACGAGCTGCCACGATTCCGATCACGCCATGGTGCCAATGATTCTGAGCAAGCATCAAAAATGGTGGAGGGGTTGCACCCTCGGCCTCAACCAGGGCAATGGCTTCTGCCTCAATGGCATTACAGAGATCCTTGCGCTGCCGGTTGAGCTGGTCACATTGACGCGCAAGGGTCATGGCCTCATCTTCGTTATCGACTGTCAAAAGTTTCACCACGAGCTGCGGATCACCTAGTCGCCCTACGGCATTGATCCTTGGGGCTAGCTGGAAGCCGATGTCTTCGGCTTTAAGGGGACGTTCTTCTAGACCAGCCAGTCGTTGCAGAGCTCTCAGGCCTTTACATCGGCTTCGATGCAGATTGTTCAGGCCTTCTCTCAAGAAGGCTCGATTTGCACCAGTAAGTGGTGCCATATCCGCTACGGTCCCAATACAAAATAAGTCTCTGGCTGGCCCTACAGCTTCTTTGCAATCCATCGCTTCGGCAAGACATGATGCAAGCAGGTATGCCAGGCCTACGCCTGCCAGGCATCGATAGGGTGAGTCTTGAGGAGTTACTGATGGATGAAGCAAGGAGAGGGCTTTAAGAGGCGAATCAGGCAGCGTGTGATGGTCGCTGAGGATGACCTCCATGGAGAGACTTTCTGCCTGTTGCAATGCCTCTAGGGCAGTTACACCGTTGTCGACGGTGACAATGAGTCGAATGCCCTGCTCATGAAGCCTTGTCACCATGTCGCGATTGAGCCCGTAGCCTTCACTTTTTCGGCTCGGAATCGCAGCTATTGGTTGAGCACCAAGACACTTCAAAGTCACCATTAGCAAGGCTGTGCTGGTCATCCCATCCGCGTCGTAGTCCCCACAGATGGCGACTGATTCTGCTTTTTGACAGGCTCCCTGGAGACGCTTAATGGCTTTCGCTAGATCAGGAAAGTGATCGCTGGGATCTGGTGGTTTAGGTGGTTCCAGAATCATTGCAGCTTTAGAGGAATCCAACACGCCTCTGCGAACCAGCACGGCCCTTAGGGGCAAAGGAAGAGGAACGTCTGGTAGTGGATCAGAGGTGATGGGCGTCGGCAGCTGCCAGCTCCAGGAGGGATGTTCGGATGGTGACAATGGTCCTAGGCAACCTTCTGCATTTTTAGCGTTGCTTCAAGCTGTCAGGGAGTTGTATCGCTTCTAGACATGAACAAGCTTTGTTCTGTGTTCTGGGACGTTGATGGAACCCTTGCTGACACGGAAATGGAAGGCCATCGCGTGGCCTTTAATTTGGCCTTTGCTGAGGCCGAAATTGCTTGGTTCTGGGACCACCACCTATACGCTGAGCTTCTCTTAATACCAGGTGGTAGACAACGGATTAAGACCTATGCTGAGCGTCAGGGAGAAGAGTTCAATGAAGAGCTTTTGGCTCAGTTGCGTAGGCGTAAACAACACCACTACATCGAAAGAATACGTGCTGGATACGTCCCTTGGAGACCGGGTGTGCGGCGTCTTTTGAAGGAACTCCAATTCAATGGAGTTGAGCAATGGGTGGTAACCACAAGCGGTCGCGACTCTTTAAATGCCTTACTTGAGGTGAGTTTCCCTTCTGGTGATTCACCGTTCCAGGGATGCATCACCGCTGAGGATGTTTGCTTTGGCAAACCACATCCAGAGGGCTATCTGCATGCACTTTGCGCGAGTGGTTTCAACAAGAATGAGGTAATTGTGATCGAGGATTCTGCAGCTGGACTTGCTGCAGCTAGAGCAGCAAATCTGCCATGCCTGCTCACCCCCTCCCCATGGGATCAGGAACTCAAAGCACAGTTGCACCAAGCCAATGCGGTGTTCGATCATCTTGGTGACAAAGAGTTGCCCTGCAAAGTGCTCGTAGGCCCCCCTTGTCTCCAAGGACAGGTCAAGCTGGAGTACTTACAACGACTCATCGTTATGGCTCCTTCATGAGCCTACAGAACACACGATTTGCACGATTCCAGCGTCAGCTTTGGGGGCATCTTGCTCAAGCTTGGCTTGGATCATGGCGGCGACGCAGCATTGCTCTGATCTCTTTGTTGTTTGGCTTTTATCTCGGTAGCAACCTCACTGTCTATTACCTGCAGAAGATCGATTTGAGACCGCTCGTTGTCATTGTGATGGTTCTGATCATTGAACTCTTGGTCTTCTTGCGCAGCCGTGTTGAGGTTGAGCCTTGGCCGTTGCACTGGTTGGCATTGGACAACCTGAGGATTGGCGCGGTTTATGCAGTTGTCCTCGAGGCCTTCAAGCTTGGTTCTTGATCACCATCAAAACAAATTTTTAACACCTTGGTCTGACCCTGCCGACCCCCAGATTCTCTTTCCAATTCAACCTCTTGAACACCTACTCGTTCAATTGGGTTGGCCTGATCCACAAGCATGGCTTGTCCATTGGCAAAACCGAGGCGGCACATCGTTAAAAAGGACGTGCTGGAATCCATCCACCCGCACCGATTGGATTTGGGGTCTTGGTTTGCCTTTACTCACTCTTGTGGAAGGCTGTCTTGGCAAAACCGATCGATCATTGCTTGGTATTACAGGCCTTCCGGGTTGCGGCAAGACGAGCCTTGGATGTTGGCTCGAAGCCGCTGCTGGAGAACTGGGTTGGCCGATCAAGGTGATTTCATTGGATGATTTTTATTGGCCGTTCCCTGAGCTCGATCGAAGCATGAGCGGTAATCCCTGGAGAGTGCCAAGAGCTCTTCCAGGCAGCCATGATCTCGATTTGTTGGCCAGTGTGCTCGATACATGGCAGTCAACTGGTCACTTACAAGCACCGCTGTTCGACAAAGCACTCCGTCATGGTCGAGGTGATCGAGATGGTTGGCACCTTTCAGATCCAAAGGTGCTTGTCATAGAAGGATGGATCCTTGGTTGCTTACCTGGCAATTTTGAAGAGGTAGGCCAATTTTCGGATCAGCTCGTACCATCGCTGAGCAAGCTTGAGCATGATTATCGCCTTGTTGTCCAAGACGCGTTGAACGGCTATGTGCCGATATGGGACCGCTTAGATACTCTCTGGCACCTGAAAGCAATCGATCCAAGCTCTACACGAATTTGGAAGGCTAAGCAGGAGAGCTTGATGCAACTAAATCGTGGTGTTTGCCTTGATCAAGAATCGTTTGAGGGTTTTGTGCGCATGATCCTTGCCTCTATTCCCTTGAGTTGTCTCGATGGAATAGAGGCTGATGTCGTCGCTACCCTTACGCCTGCACGCCAGTTGATGTGGGTCGGTATGAGGGGATATCAAGACTCATCATCATCAGACTCTTGCATTGGATAAACAAATCCTTGTGCTCGACCACTTAGAACCGATTTGCCGATTGATAGAGCGCGTTGAGCAGCTGTGGCGGCTTTAGCTTTCCAGATGGCATGACGCTGATTACGTTTGCCTTTGGAGGTTTTTTTCTTCGGTACAGCCATCTCAGGCAGGAACAGCCAAACAGCAATCCTCCCCTTTAGTAAGGCCTTGCGTCAAATAGCTAGGCTCTGAACACCGCAACGTTGCTGTGAGTTCAGGTCCATCGGCACTCGAGGAGTCGCACTCTCTGAAGCGATCATCTCTGGAAGCAGATCAGTCTCAGCATTCATCTGAAGCTGTACCATTTGCGCCCTTCAAGCAGAAACCCTCAATCAGCTATAGCCAGCTGCTCAATCAGATCAAAGAGAAAAAGGTTAAGTCGTTGGAGTTGATACCAGCTCGGCGAGAAGTCGTGGTGGTTTTCAAGGATGGCCACCAGGAGAAGGTGGCGATCTTTGATAATTACCAACAAATCCTGCGAGTAGCCGAGGCTGCTGACACCTCCCTGACGGTGAAGGACATTCGTCAGGAACAGGCATTTGCAGGAATGGCCGGCAATCTTGTATTGATCTTGATGGTTGTTGTTGGCTTGACGTTTCTTTTTCGTCGTTCTGCTCAAGTTGCAAACCGAGCAATGGGTTTTGGGCGTAGTCAACCTCGGTTGAAACCGCAAGAGGATCTACCTATTCGCTTTGATGATGTAGCGGGGATTTCAGAAGCGAAAGAGGAGTTGCAAGAGGTGGTTACTTTCTTGCGGCAGCCTGAGAGCTTCATCAAGCTTGGCGCCCTTATCCCCAGGGGTGTTCTTCTCGTGGGTGCTCCTGGAACAGGGAAAACCCTCTTGGCCAAGGCAATTGCTGGTGAGGCAGACGTGCCTTTTTTCTCGATGGCCGCCTCTGAATTTGTGGAATTATTTGTTGGCGTGGGCGCAAGTCGCGTAAGGGACCTATTCCGAAAAGCCAAAGAGAAAGCCCCTTGCATTGTGTTTATTGATGAAATTGATGCTGTTGGGCGACAGCGAGGCGCAGGCATTGGTGGTGGAAATGACGAACGAGAACAGACTCTTAATCAGCTTCTGACAGAAATGGATGGGTTTGCAGATAATTCTGGCGTCATTCTTCTTGCAGCTACCAATCGGCCAGATGTGCTTGATGCTGCACTGATGCGGCCTGGACGCTTTGATCGTCGTATTGAAGTTTCCCTTCCTGATCGCCGGGGTCGTAAGGACATCCTGGCTGTTCATGCTCGAACTCGACCCCTTGCTGAGGAGGTACGTTTGGAGGATTGGGCACGTCGAACGCCTGGTTTCTCAGGGGCTGATCTTGCCAACTTATTGAACGAAGCTGCCATCCTCACAGCAAGACAGGAGAAAACATCCATTGGCAGCGAACAGCTTGAAGCGGCGCTTGAAAGGATCACGATGGGACTGTCTGCAGCACCGCTACAAGACAGTGCAAAAAAGAGGTTGATTGCTTATCACGAGGTTGGACATGCCCTGGTTGCAGCCCTCACCCCCCATGCCGACCGTATCGATAAGGTCACACTCTTGCCTCGTAGCGGAGGCGTTGGTGGATTCACTCGTTTCTGGCCAGATGAGGAAATCCTTGATTCAGGTCTGGTCACAAAGGGATATCTCTTCGCAAGGCTTGTGGTTGCCCTTGGCGGCCGGGCAGCAGAGTTGGTGGTTTTTGGACTAGACGAAATCACGCAGGGTGCAAGTGGCGACTTGCAGAGTGTTGCGCATCTGGCTCGCGAGATGGTGACGCGGTTCGGCTTTTCGAGCCTTGGGCCTATAGCTCTGGAGACAGAGGGCTCAGAGGTTTTCCTTGGGCGTGATTTGATCCATACACGCCCGAGTTACGCGGAATCGACTGGCAAAGTGATAGACGAGCAGATACGAGCTTTAGCGGTTGAAGCCTTAGAGCAGGCAATCAACTTACTTTCGCCAAGAAGGGAAGTGATGGATGAGTTGGTTGATGCTCTGATTCAGGAGGAAACTCTGCATACTGATCGTTTTCTTCAATTGGCTGGATTGACTGTTGATCAGTCACAGCCAGTGGGCGTGTAACTAGAAGGACTTAGCCTGTGTTGATTGAGTAGATGGGCTTGGCTGGTTTCGCCCGACCCTTGCAATGGTTCAAGAGCCACTGGCTTTGGCTCTTGCTCTCTATCGCAGCTTTTTGGCTGTTGATGCGGGTTCAAGTCGAATGGCTGTGGTTCGGTCAATTTGAGTGGCAAGGGATGCTTCTCCGCCGTTGGCTCTGGCAACTGGGAGGACTTGTCCTTGCCCTTCTGGTTGTAGCGGCTTGTCAGCTTTGGCAGCGCAACTGGATCAAACTCGAAGGTGCAAGGAACATGCAAGAGCCATTACTTCACCTGCATGGATGGCGTTATGGCTTGGGGCTACTTGGCTGCTTCGTGATGGTGGTCGGCGATCTTGTTTTACTCAGTCGATTGGCGTGGTTAGCTTGTTTCAAGCCATTTGTCCTGGGGCATTGGTGGACTGAACCTTTTGAAAATATTTGGGCGGTGGTGATTCCGCTGTCCTGTGTATTCATAACAATTTGCGTGATGCTCGGCACTGCCCGAGGGGCCAGGTTTGCTCATGTGATGGGTTGTTTTTGCTTTAGTATCTCCATTGCTAGAGGCTGGGGACTATGGTCACTTGCCCTTGCCATCCCGCTTACAGGCATTAAAGAACCACTACTGGGTGGCGATGTGAGTTTTGGGCTAGGGCAATTTCCAGCACTTGCCTTTGCCTTGGTGGTTCTATTTTCCCAACTAATCTTAACAACGAGTTCGACTATATGGATGAAGTTAGCTCAGCCTGAATCTCTTTCGGATTGGGTTTTCAAAGGTTTATCGCCTAGACAGTGCAATGTCATGAGGCCACTAATTGGCATCATACTTTTTACACTATCAGCACTCTTATGGTTATCACGTCATGAACTTTTATGGACACAGAACGGTACGGTAGCTGGAGCTGGTTGGTTAGATGCTCACCTAATACTTCCTCTACGAAGTTTGGCGAGTCTGGCCATTTTCGTTCTTGCATTTCTGGTTATTCCATTTCCATGGATACAAAAAAGACGTCTCTGGAGACTATTCGCTTCGCTTATTGGAGTAGGAGCCCTTCTTCTCGAAATACTGTTGGCTCCCCTTGTCCAGTGGATGGTTGTAAAACCTAGAGAACTGAATTTGGAAACCCCTTATATCATTCGAGCAATTAAAGCCACAAGAAAAGCATTTCAGCTTGACTCGATTACAACTACACTTATCAATCCTCAACCTCAGTTAACTCAACTTGATCTTGAGCAAGGTGCAAGCACCCTAAGAAATATTCGTCTATGGGACAGTCAGCCTCTTTTGGCAACCAATCGTCAATTGCAGCAATTAAGAGTCTACTATCGCTTTTCTAATGCGGCGGTTGATCGTTATCGCTTTGTGCCTGATTTGGCGAAGCGTCAACAGGTCATGATCACAGCACGCGAACTCGATCAGGCAGCACTTCCAAAACGTTCACGTACTTGGTTGAACCGTCATTTTGTTTTCACACATGGATATGGCTTTACCCTCAGTCCAGTCAATACAAGAGCTCCCGATGGTCTTCCTGACTATTTTATAAGTGACCTAGGAACCTCAACACGTCTTGAAGGTAGTTCAGAGTTAGGCATTACTCGTGAAGATGTCAAAGATGCTGTTCCTATTGGAAGAGCCGCTCTTTATTTTGGAATGTTACCTTCTCCTTACGCTCTTGCGCCGAGCAAAATAAAAGAATTGGACTACCCAGTAGGTGATAAGAATATCTACAATCACTATCTAGGATCAGGTGGTGTACCAGTTGGCAATAGCTGGCAACAATTAGCTGCAGCTATTTATCTTTCGGAACCCCGTATCCTAAACACAGGCTCGCTAACAATTGATTCGAAACTTCTTCTTCGGCGAGAAGTCAGACAAAGAGTGAGAGCAATAGCTCCATTCCTTGAGGTCACTGGCGATCCATATTTGGTATCTGCATCTGTTAATGCTAGAGATCTTGATTATGAACCTAAGCAAAACCAATATTGGATTGTTGAAGCTTATACAAGCTCACGCACATATCCCTACGCAGCGAACCTACCAGATGGTCGTCCACTGCGATACTTACGCAACTCTGTCAAAGCTGTTGTTGATGCATACAGCGGTCGTGTTCACTTGTATGTGAGCGAACCTCGAGATCCGCTAATACTGGGTTGGCAGCGATTGTTTCCAGATCTGTTTAAACCTCTTGAGGATATGCCCACAAGCTTACGAGAGCACCTTAAGGTACCGACAGATTTGTTTAATGTTCAGGTGCAGCAATTACTTAGATACCACGTTACTGATCCGCGGATTTTTTATAGCGGTGATGATGTATGGCAGGTGCCAAAAGAACTATATGGTAAACGACAGGTGCCTGTTGTTCCATATCACATCACAGCACAATTAGGTACTAAGGAAAGTTCAGAATTCCTATTATTACAACCACTAACACCACTTGCTCGCCCGAATCTTTCTGCGTGGCTCGCTGCTCGGAGTGACGGTGATCATTATGGAGAATTAGTGTTGCTACGCTTCCCCAGTCAAACACCAATATTCGGTCCTGAACAGATTCAGGCCCTTATCAATCAGGATCCACAGATCAGTCAACAGTTTGGTCTTTGGGATCGTGCTGGATCTGAAGTTGTGCAGGGAAACCTTCTTGTCGTGCCTCTAGGCAAGGCACTTCTCTATGTGGAACCTGTTTACCTGAGGGCACGTCAAGGTGGTTTACCAACACTTACCAGGGTAGTGGTTAGTGATGGCAAAAGGATTGCCATGGCTGAAGATCTCGGCGAAGGCCTAAGGGCATTGGTTGAAGGCTCAAGCAAAAAAATGAAGTATTTAAATACAAATGACCTGCCACCAATTCAGGTGACAGGTCAACCAGTTCAGTGATATATCTTTAGGGTAATAATTAATTTAATGATGCGAAGAATTCCTTGCTTCCCACTGGGTCTGGTTTCATTGTTTTCTCTCCTGGTGTCCAATTAGCTGGGCATACCTCATCTGGATGTGACTGTACATACTGAAAGGCCTGCAGTACTCGTAATGTCTCATCAACGTTCCTTCCAACCGGTAGATTGTTGATTGTTGAATGCATTATTACTCCATCTGGGTCAATGATAAACAAGCCACGTAGGGCTACTCCAGCATCATCATCTAGAACGTTATATGCCGTCGATATCTCTTTCTTGAAATCAGCTATTAGTGGATAGTTTATGTCACCAAGCCCTCCTTCCTTGCGTGATGTCTGGATCCATGCAAGATGGCTGAATTGACTATCAACAGAAACACCTAATACCTCAGTGTTTCGGCTTGAGAAATCAGCATATCGATCACTAAATGCTGTTATTTCTGTTGGGCATACAAAAGTGAAATCTAGAGGATAAAAGAATAAGACCACATACTTACCCCTGTACTGGGAAAGGCTTATCTCCTTAAACTCTTGATCAACAACAGCTGTAGCGCTGAAGTCTGGGGCCTGCTGACCC
>MPMF02330252.1_pt1 | contig 27927 bp, 25 predicted proteins | sample 1617271 | NCBI WGS metagenome assembly MPMF02 (sample SAMN05944812, study PRJNA350692) | marine metagenome | biome: marine; feature: ODZ; material: water; isolation source: 120 m water sample prefiltered with 30 um filter, filtered on to 0.2 um... | place: Pacific Ocean | collected 2012-04-09... | reverse complement strand
TCGACCCAGGATAAATTCGCCCAGTCAGGGAGATCCTCGTAGTAGTTGCCCACGTCGGCATCCTTCACGGCGATGCCTTCGGGGACCGCCTCGTCGCTCAAGTCGCTGCTCGTCTGTACACCGGTGGTGCCGACCGCGCCGGTATCCGGCGCGGTCTCGTCGTCGACGACCTCGGCGCTGCAGGCCGCCGCGGCGAGCAACACACCAAGCACGGTGAAAAAATGACGGGGTTGGGTGTTGGGTTTTCGATTCATGGTTTGGCTTTCCTTGTCGTGTGTCAGGTACTCGCCAACCCGGCGGCTGCGCAGCCGCCGGGTTGGAAAAGGCTCAACATCGCGCTGCCCATGAGCGGCACAGTCGAACCCGGTGACGGTCAGGTTCAAGGGCTCCGAGCCTTGGCCAGCGGCGATGTCGCCGGCGGCGAAGACTCCGGAAAGAGCGCAGCAAACAACCCGATCGGGCCCACGCCAACGACCGTGAAGTCGAAAATCTGTGACCCATTGGACCTCCGATCGGTTCGACTCGCTGCAGCCTACCGCTGTCACAACTCCCAGCTATCGTCTGGCTCGAAAGTATGTCGCTCAAATGCCGGCCTTACGCGGCTGCGCGCATCAGCTCGGCTCTCTGTTTGAGTAGCGGCAAGGTTTCGGCCGCCTCAGCCGCAGGGAGGTAGAAAACGCACCTGCTCACTCCTGCCTCGGCATAGCGCTCGATCGTGGCCTCATCGGGCCGGGCTCCGAAAACGGCGACCGGAATGTAGTCCCTCCCGCCGGCTTTCGCCGCCGTTTGAAGCTCTGAAATCTTCGCCCCCATGTCGGCGAGCCGGACCCGGTTGGGAATCCAACCGTCGCCGAATTCGACGACCCGATCGAGGGTCCTCGGCCCCTGGCCACCCACCCAGATCGGTGGGTGCGGCTGCTGAACGGGTTTTGGCCATGAGAAGATCGGACCGAAATCGACGAACTTCCCGTGAAATTCCGCTTCGTCGCTAGTCCAAATCTCTTTCATAGCGAGAATTCTTTCCCGCAAGACCCGCCAGCGCGTGGCCGGACGGGTGCCATGATTCTCCATCTCTTCGAGATTCCAGCCGCCGCCGATTCCGAACTCGAATCGTCCGCCCGAAAGCGCGTCCAGGCTGGCTACTTCTTTGGCCAGCGTGATCGGGTCCCGTTCGATCACGAGGCAGACTCCCGTGCAGAGACGCAGAGAGGTTGTTACTGCGGCGACTGCCCCAAGAGCGACGAACGGATCGTGTGTCCGGAAGTATTCTCGCGGCAGATCGGCACCACCGGGCCACGGTGTCTTCCGCGATGCCGGAATGTGCGTATGTTCGGGAAACCAGAGGGACTCGAATCCAAGATCCTCGACCGCGCGGCCGAACTCAGTGGGGTGTATAGCATAGTCCGTCGGAAACATCGTGATGCCGAATTTCATAAGTCGCTCTCCCCCGGGGATGTGGACGCTATCGTACTCGCCGGGTGCAGATAACAATGGCGCTATGAAGCTGGCCGCCCTGCTACTCGACATCGACGGGACGCTGCTCGACACGCGAGAGTTCATCCTCTCTGCCTTCGAGCACACCATATCCCTGCTTGGAGGCGTGGCACCTAGCAGGGAGGAGATCGCCCAAGAGGTTGGGCGGCCGCTGGAAGATATCTACAGGGAAATCCTAGGCAGCGGCCGGGAGTCACCTGCGGTCGCAGCCCACAGGGACTTCCAATCGACAAACCTGGCACTCGTAGCCGCATTTCCGGGGGCAGCTACGGCGCTCGCATCGGTTCGCGAGCGCGGAATCAGGCTTGCCGGTGTTACCAGTCGTTCGGAGCGGACCGCGATACCATCGCTCGAGCTCGCGGGCCTGGCCGCGTATTTCCAGACCGTAGTGGCCGCCGAGGACACGGTGGCACTCAAGCCCGACCCGGCACCTCTTCGCCTCGCGCTCGAACGCATGGGCGTGGGACCGCAGGCGGCGTTGATGGTTGGTGATACGTCCCACGACATCCTGGCCGGGCGGGTGCTGGGGATGCGCACTCTTGCGGCAACCTACGGCTTCCAAGGTAAGAACGTGCTCGCCGCCCAACCGGATGGAGTGCTCAATTCCATCTCCGAGCTTCCCGAAGCGGTCCGCGCCCTCGGGCCGGGACAAGGGCGGCTTCGCTATGATGCGACGACTGATTAAGGGGACGCCGAATGACGAACGAACATCCAGTACCGACCGAGGACGAAATCCGCGGATATTTCGAGCGGTGCAGCAATTGGGGGCGATGGGGTCCAGACGACAACGCCGGAACGGTCAACCTGATCACACCCGAGGTGAGGCGTAAAGCAGCCTCCCTGGTAAGCACAGGGCGGGCGATTTCGTTATCTCGTCGCTGGAACACAGTCGGAGGTCCGGGCAACTCGAACCCAGCCCAGCACTTCCTGCGCAAGACTGATGCGGTAAGCATCGATTACCTGGGCATCATCTACCACGGCCATTCCACAACCCACATCGACGCCCTCTGCCACATCTTCTGGGAGGGCAAAGGGTGGAACGGGCGGCCGTCAGACGAGGTCACCAGCATTGGGGCCAGATTCGGCTCGGTCGATGCCTGGAGCTCAGGTATTGCGACCCGGGGAGTCCTGCTGGACATCCCACGCCTTCGAGAAGTGGATTTCGTCGACCTGAACAAACCCGTCCGCGGATGGGAGCTGGAGGCCGCCGCGAAGGCCGAAGGCGTCAGTCTCGAGCCGGGAGATGCCGTGCTCGTCTACAGCGGCCGGGAGAAGTTTTTCGAATCTCACCCAGACTCGGTTCCGGGGACCGCTCCGACCGCTGGCCTGCACGCAGACGTCTGTCCGGTCCTCAAGGACCGTGACGCTGCCCTGCTTGGCTGGGACCAACTTGATGCGCGTCCTTCAGGCTACGAGATGTTCGAGAACCCCCCGTTCCCGGGCGGCCCCGTGCACGTCTTCGCTATCGTCTACATGGGCCTTCCGTTGCTTGACAACTCACTTCTGCAGCCGCTGGCGGAGTCCTGTGCGGAGGAGAGCCGCTGGGAGTTCATGTTGACCATCAATCCGCTCAACGTGCGAGGCGCAACGGGATCACCGGTGAATCCAATCGCTCTCTTCTAGCCCAGGGAGAGGCAGCTCAATCAGCAAAGTGCACGACGGGGCTCGTGCGGCCCCACAATTCCTCAAGTCGATAGTAGGCTCGCCGCTCCTTGGTGAAGAGATGCACGATGATGTCGCGGAAGTCCAGGAGGACCCATCCCCCGTCAGCGGTCCCCTCTGCGTGCCGGAGGAAGCTACCCAGTTTCCCGAGCTCTTCTTCGACATACTCACGGAGAGCCGAAAACTGCAGTGGCGATTGGGCGGTAGCAAGGACGAAGTAGTCCGCGAACGTCGTTGCACGGGATATATCTATCAGCGCGATGTCAAGTGCGCTCCGCTCCGCGAGCACGTCGACAGCCCTGTTTGCGAGTTCCTCGGACTCCAGAAGCAACCCCACCGCTGAATTTCGCACCGATCTTAGCATGCCGATTCAAGCGCCAGCGTCGACATTGGCGCCCCTCCCTGCGACGATCCTGTGATGATCAGGGAACGTGTCATCGTTGGAATGTCCGGGGGAGTAGATAGCTCAGTGGCGGCAGCTTTGCTCGTCGAGCGCGGCTTTGAGGTCGTCGGCGTGACTCTCCGCCTGTGGGCCGAGGAGAGGCCAGACCGGCCACGTGCCCAGAGGCAATGCTGCAGCGTCGAGGATATCGACGCTGCCCGCCGCGTCGCCGGGCAGCTCGGGATTCGCCACTACGTGATGAATTTCGAGGACGAGTTCCGTAAGCACATCGTGGAGCCATTCGTCGACGAATACGCGCGCGGGAGAACGCCCAATCCCTGCGTTCGCTGTAACGAGCACATCAAGTACCGGGCTCTCCTGAAGAAGCTCCCCGCACTCGGCGCCCGACGGCTCGCAACCGGTCACTATGCTCGCGTCGACGGAGGAATCGATGGCAGGCCTTTCCGGCTCCTGCGCGGGCGGGACGCGGCCAAGGACCAGTCGTATGTACTCTACATGCTCGGGCAGGAACAACTCACGAATCTCATCCTCCCAGTCGGCGACCTGACGAAGAGCACGGTGCGCGAGTACGCCGCGAGGCTCGGCCTGGATGTTGCAGCCAAGCCTGACAGCGTCGAGATCTGCTTCGTCCCCGATAACAACTATCGTGCGTTCGTGGATGCACGGGCGGCCCCCACGCCAGGCGAGATCCGCGATAACTCCGGGCAGCTCTTGGGACGCCACACCGGTATCAGCGGATTCACGCTCGGCCAGAGGAAAGGGCTTGGCATTGCCACCGGGAAGCCCCGATACGTAACCGCGGTGGATGCTGCGTCCAGCACGGTCACAGTGGGAGACGAATCCGATCTCTACTCGACCACGACCCACATCGAGGATCTCAGCTGGGTGGCCGGGCATCCACCTCCATTCGATACGGTCCTGGAGGCCAAAGCTCGCTACCGATCGGAACCTGCTTCTGCGGTGCTCTCTGGTTGCGTGAACGGCACTGCGGAGATCCGGTTCCGGGCGCCGCAGCGAGCACTGACTCCAGGACAGGCGATATGCTTCTATCGTGGCGACGAAGTACTCGGGGGCGGCACGATCTCAAGCAGTGCCCGGTCAACGCTTACCGAACCGGCGCGCGATTAGGCTAGTGGGCCTTAGAATAGCCGCCCATGTACGAGCGAACTCAACTTGCGAACGGTCTGCGAGTGGTAACCGCCGAGATGCCGCACACTCGCTCGGCAACGTTGAGCATCTATGTAGGGGCCGGAAGTCGCTATGAGCCGGATGAGGAGGCGGGCCTCTCCCACTTCCTCGAGCACCTGCTGTTCAAAGGGGCGTCGCGACGGCCCACCGCAAAACAAATCTCTGAAGCGATCGAGTCTGTGGGCGGCATTCACAATGCCGCGACGGATCGTGAGGTCACGGTCTACTACGCAAAGGTCCCGAGCAACGCGGCCATCGAGGTCGTAGACATTCTGTCCGACATGGTTCGAGACCCGGTCATGGATCCCGAGGAACTGGAGAAGGAGCGAGCCGTCATCATCGAAGAGCTCGCCGGCATCGAGGACAATCCGGATGAGCTTGTGGGGCTGATGATCGACCAGGCTCTCTGGCCAAATCAGCCGATGGGACGGAACGTTGGCGGCACATCTGAATCCGTGCGGTCTCTCTCCCTAGACTCGATTGTGCGCTACATGCGGCGGCAGTATGTCCCCGGCAACATGGTTCTCTCCGCCGCCGGCGATATCCGAACATCGGAGGTTATTGCCGCTGCAAAACGTTGGCTCGGGGACCTTCCCCCAGCAACACCGGGAGATTGGTTCCGGGCAGCTCCCCAAAACAGCGGGAAGCGCCTCTCAATCCGGCACAAAGAAACCGAACAGGCTCATCTTTCGTTGGGATTCCCGACGATCGCACTCGATCACCCTGACCGCTGGGCGGTTGACCTGATGAGTACCGTCCTGGGAGAGGGGATGTCGAGCCGACTCTTCCTAGAGCTGAGGGAGGAGCGCGCACTCGTCTACGATGTTCATTCCTATCCGGCAGGCTTCCGGGATACCGGGGCCCTAATGATCTATGCCGGCTGCGACCCCGAGAACACCCGAACGACCATCGAAGCACTTCTTGGTGAGGTTGCCCGCCTCATCCAGGAGCTCCCGGCTGCAGAGCTAAAGAAGGCCAAGGAGATGGCCCGAGGACGGGTCCAGCTCCGGATGGAGGACACGAGGGCCGTCTCCGGTTGGATGGGAGCCCAGGAGCTCCTTCGAGGCCACATCCTGACCATTGACGAGGTGGTCAATCTTCTCCTACAAGTAACCGTGGACGACGTCTTGCGGGTCGCAGCAGAGTACCTCCGGCCGGAGAAGGTCGTCTTGGCAGCGGTCGGTCCGTTCGAGGACGAGAGCCTGTTCAGCGGCCTGGTGTCATGAACCGGGCGTTCTTCGGACACCCAAAGAAGAGCTTCGAAAAGGGCGGCACCTATCTCAGTGTCTACATCGTGCCAGTGGTCGACCACGAACTCGTCGTATTCGGCGTCGAGGAAAGCGAGGCCAGAGGGCGGTGGCTGCCGTGGGACGTGATGCCCTGGGGAGAAAACCCCTATATCGTTGCATCTGAACTTGTGGACGGCTGGTGCGAAGGTGCCGTCCTAGAACTTTTGCTTGTTGACGTGATGTCCCACTACCTTCCCGGCGAAAGTTGGGAGCTTGCGATCGTCTTTCGTGCACTTTTGAGCCGGGCGCCGGGGGCCGACGGAGTCAGAACTCCTGCTCTAGTTCCTCTGGATCGGATCGAGGACATCGGCAGTTTCGAGGCCGTCGATATACAGCGCTGGGTTGGGACGAGTACTGGTATGCATGGCGACACCAGTGGAGCCGGGCTGGTGTTTTAGGGACGCGTACCTTGGGATTCTCCATTACCACGTATCGTACGAAGAGAAAGCACGTGAACCGAAACAGCCACGCCGACCGCAAGGAGCGCAATAGCGATCCACCCTGTCCAGCCAATTAGCATCAATGTGATGCCAAGCCCGATCCACAGCATGGCAATTGAGGTCACCTTCGAACCAACTGTCGCACCACGCTTCTCCCTGTAAGCGCGAAACCGAGCCCCGAAGAATCGATTGGTCGTGAGCCAGCGATAGGCAGCAGGCGAGCTGCGCCCGAAGCAGGCTGCCCCGAGAAGGTAAAAGATCGTTGTTGGGAGAAGCGGCAGAAAGATTCCGATCGTCCCAACAGCAACGAGAACGGAGCCAGCGGCGAGCAACATGAAGCGCAATGTTCGGCTGCGAACAGGGGTCCTAGGTCCGGCCTGGGGCGAACTTTCCATTTCTATCAATTCGCTCATCCGATGCTCCGACCTGCGAGAGTCTAGCATAGCGGAGCGCGGCTGTTGCAGCCGGTTAGTCCCAGATAACGCGACGGAGTTCTCCACCGCTGAAGACATAAGAACCACTGGGGGAAATCACGAGCGCCGTTATCTGGGCAAAACTGTCGTGTTGGTACTGGCGAAGAAAGGTTCCGTCTCGCCCAAAGACGACAACTCTGTCGGCGGCCGCATCAAGAATGGCGACCTCCCCTGGAACATCTGTGGCGTGAGGCGGTTCCGCGGCGACGATCGGCTGGTCGATCCCTGCCTGTGAGAGCTGAAGCGCCAACGCCCCGTCGAAGCGGTGCACCGAACCATCGTTGCTTACTGTAACCACGCCATCGCTGACGAGTATGTAGCGGGCTCCGGAAAGAACTGGCCCCGTAACAACGCTCTCGGGCTCGATTCCGAAGTCACTGTCTGCGGACTCGAATCTGTAGATCGTCTGGCTTGCGGCATCGAGAACGTAGAGAGCCCCACCGTTGGTGGTGACATCCGTGACAGCAAAGCCCTCCGGCGGGGCAAACGCAACCTGCCGGATGTTCCCGGCTACGTCGAGGCTCCAGAGGCTGTTCGCCTCGTCAATCAGGAGCATCTCCCTCCCCAGCGTGGCGGTGTCCAAGCCTGTGATAGCAACAGGAGCTCCTGCGCCCGTTTCCACCTCCCGCTCGTAAGCAACCTTCCTTTCGGAGCCATTCAGAGCGACAGCGACCACCACGCCGGCGGTCGGGTCAAGAAGAAAGACATGAGCCTCACCGACTGCCAGGCGCGTCACGGCCAGGGGCGCTTCCCCGAACTCCGCAAGGCTGGCGACCGTTTCGACTAAGACTGGAGAGCGAACGGCATCCATCTTCTGGAGCATTACGGAGACATCCTCCAGAAGTCGCACGACCTCGGAGGCTTCACTGTGGAGATCGCGGGCCTCAAGAAGCATCGCCCAGGCTTCAGTTAGAAGGTCCCGCCGGACACCGGGATCTTCCTCCTCCTGCGCTGTCAAGATTGCCTCCCCGGCGTCAGCGACGAGGCGCACATATCGCTCTTCCGAGGACTCGCTGAACTGACCCGGTAATACAAAGAGCGCCACGACAAGCACCGCGGCGAGCGCGATGATGGCGATGGGGAGTGCCCTTAGCCGACGGACCCTTTCAAGCGGAGAGCGCCGTTGGGAGAGGGCGCCGCTTGCCCTCCAGCGTCCACCGTGGCTCCCGCGCTCGTGGATGAGTGGCAAAGTGCTCGCGATTGCCTCCCCAGCCTCGATGCCAAAGGCTTCGTCAGTTGCACCGATCGCCCGGTCGAGGGCTTTTCTCTCCTGGGCTAGGACTTCGACTCGTGGTGCGGTATGCACGTCCCGGGGAGATTGGACGACCGGGTCATCGCGCCTAAGGAGGCCGCGCGAGAACGATTCGCCGCTGCGGGGATTGCGGCGCGTCATCCGGGGACGCTCGGAGCCGGGCTCTCTTGCTGAGTCTGGCCCGGGCGGTGCGCTCCCATCCAACAGACCATCTGTACCATCAATTCCGGCCGGCCCGAGGGGGCTTACGCCCGACACGGGTCTCAATGGTTCGAGCGGATCCTCCTCGAGTTCGGGAAGATGACTTCTGATGTTGGATTTGGACTGCGCAGGGTCGACCGAACCAGGCGGGACCCTGCGTCCACCGATGAGAAAGAGACTCGGCTGATAGGGCTCCGAAGAAAAGCCTGAGGCCGGCGTATCCAAGCCGATCACGAACTCATCTTCGCTACCCGCTTCGGTGTCCCCTCCGATCTCAAATTCAGCCTCTTGCTCTGGTGGCTGCTGGGCTCCGCCCGGAAGAGGGTCCACAGGCATGGTGAGCAGAAGTACGGAGATACTTCGAGCCGAGCGCACTCGCTGATAAAGGTCCCGGAGAGCTTCTTCCGGCGGGAGACCCAGGATGGCAGCAATCAGATCGTGGTCGGCGAGCTCGAGCGCGCCGGTGCTTATCAGGAGAAGGCGATCACCGGGACCGACCACAAGGCCCCTGAGGTGCGGTTCCGCCGGCCGATCGCCGCCCAGGGGCTGGAGATGGTCTTCGTCGGGACCGTACACACGCACGGCCCCTTCCTTCAGGTGGAATGCCAAAGACGGACCCACCTGCGCCAGCACTACTTGCCCGCCGCGACGCACTATCGCTCCAAGTCCAAGCCTCACCTGATGCTGGTCGATGCTCTTCGAATTCCAGTCCCTAAGGCTTTTCTCCGCGTCTACGAAGAGCCGGAGAAGCGAACCAGTCAGGCTCACGTCCGAAGCGGCCCAAGCCTGTCCTGCAGAGCTGATCACGTGGGCCGCAAACTGCTCCCCTACCGGCGTCGTGCCCTCGCTGAGCAGATACAGCTCCGGCCGATCGCCGGCCGGTCCCCGCCCTCGAAAAATGCCAACGCACGGCGCCCGGTCTACGGGTTCGTGATCAATGATGGCGAACTGCCCTACAGCAAGTGACTCGTTCATCGGGAAGGATCGACCCCTTTGGATCGGGGTTTGTCAAACTGCAGCGGAATAGGACCGTCCGCAGCGCTGGTTGAAGGCCCGAGGGCTGGACCAGGCCCGCAGTTTACCATCGATGCCCCGCACCCCCCCCCCCGCGAGAAGGCCTTTTCGGAACCGGCGGTACTCATTGGGATACACTGTGCCTGTATGTCCCGGCTCGGATTCATCAATCGGATCATCGGCGACTCCAACGAGAAGGAGCTCAAGCGCCTCGGCAAGATCGTAGCGGGGATCAACGAACTCGCGGACGAGACCGAGTCGCTGAGCGACGATGAGTTGGCCGCTCGATCAGTGGAGTTTCGCGAAAGACTGGCCGCCGGGGAAAACCTCGAAGACATCCTTCCGGAATCGTTTGCCACGGTACGGGAAGCCGCAGCGAGACTGGTCGAAGAACGCCCGTACGACGTTCAGCTGATGGGCGCTATCTCACTCCACGAAGGGAAGATCGCAGAGATGCGGACCGGTGAGGGAAAGACCCTGACCGCCGTATCTGCGGTATATCTCAACGCCCTGGCCGGGAAGGGTGTCCACATCGTCACAGTGAACGATTATCTGGCCCGGCGCGACGCCATCTGGTACGCGCCGGTCTACACGCTCCTCGGAATGACCGTCGGCGTGATCCAGAACAACTTCATCTCCTACATGTACGAGCCTGGATATCGGCCGGAGGAGGAGGGGCAGGAAGGCCTCGACGATCTCCGGCTTGCGACCCGACATGAGGTCTACAGGGCCGATATCACATACGGAACTAACAACGAGTTTGGCTTCGATTACCTCCGGGACAACATGCTCAAGGAAATCGACGAACGCACTCAACGTCCGCTTCATTTCGCGATCGTCGACGAAGTCGACAATATCCTGATCGACGAGTCGAGGACGCCACTGATCATCAGCGGTCACGCCGAAGAGGCCAGCACCACTTACATGGCGTTCGCGAGGGGCGTGAGGAACTTGAGCGAGGGGCATGATTTCGTAATAGACCACAAGGCCAAACACGTTGCTCTCACTGAGGACGGTATCGAGCGTCTCGAGAAGGCGATGGGGATCTCCAACCTGTTTGCTGACGCCGGGGTCGCCCGCCATCTCGAGGCCGCCCTCGATGCCCAGTTCCTCAAGCAAGCCAACGTCGAGTACGTGGTCAAGGAAGGTGAAATCGTCATCGTAGACGAGTTCACCGGCCGCATGATGCCCGGACGGCGATGGAGCCACGGCATTCACCAGGCCATCGAAGCCAAGGAAGGGCTCACGATTCAGCGGGAGTCCATCACCTACGCGACGGTCACCTTTCAGAACTTCTTCCGGCTCTACGACAAACTCGCGGGAATGACCGGAACCGCGGAGACAGAAGCCGAAGAGTTTCACAAGATCTACGGGCTGGACGTCATTGTTATCCCGACCCACAGGCCGATGATCCGCGAGGACCACCCCGATGTCGTCTATATCAATGAGCGCGCCAAATTCAACGCAGTTGTCAGCGAAATTGAGGAGATGCAGAAGGAAAAGCGGCCGGTGCTGGTGGGCACAACCTCGATCGAGAAGTCAGAATACCTAGCTGGACTACTGAAGAAGAAGGGCATCGCCCACGACATTCTGAACGCGAAGCAACACGAACACGAGGCGCAGATCGTAGCCAACGCCGGGCAGGGTAAGGCCGTTGTGATCGCGACCAACATGGCCGGGCGAGGAACCGACATCAAGCTTGGTCCGGAAGTGGCCGACCATGGCGGATTACACGTGATCGGCACAGAACGTCACGAGTCACGACGGATCGACAATCAGCTTCGCGGCCGCTCGGGACGCCAAGGAGATCCTGGGTCGAGCCGCTTCTTCGTCTCCTTCGGCGACGACATCATGAAGCGCTTTGCCCCTGATTGGGTTCCCGGGATGATGCAGAAGTTCGGCATGACCGAGGACACACCGCTCGAGTCGAGCATGGTGGGCCGCGCGATCGCGCAAGCCCAGCAGAAAGTAGAGGGGCACAACTTCGACATCCGCAAGAGGCTGGTCGAGTTCGACGACGTCATCAATGAGCACCGCACTGTCATCTACGGCGAGCGGGACAAGATCCTCCTGGGCGCCGACACACGAGCGAACCTGCTGGGGATGATGGGCGACGAAATCGAGGCGGTACTGTCGGCCGTCGACGAATCCCCCGACATGCTAGAGGTGTCGCAGTCGGAGCTGCGGGAAATCCTCCCCCCGGACGACATTCCATCGATCCCGGAAATGCGAGATCTCGGCGAGGAACTCATCGACGAGATGATCGCCCGCTCCGAGGACCGGTACGAGCAGCTCGAAGAGCTCCTGGGGGAGGACAATGTGCGGGCGATGGAGCGCGCCCTCCTCCTTGAATCAATCGACTTCCACTGGCGCCAGCACCTCACCGCGATCGATGACCTGCGCACGAGCATTGGGCTCCAGGCGTACGCGCAGCAGGATCCACTCGTGGCCTTCAAGCGTGAGGCCTACGATATGTACCAGCAGCTCCAGAACAACATCCGCCGCCAAGTGGCCCGCACCGCGTTCCGGGTGAAGATCGACGTGAAGCAGACGTCGCCTTCAAAGCAGGCGGCTTCAGGCAACGGTTCTTCGAACGAGCCGGCAGCCGGAAAAGCGAAAGCGTCGGTCCCGCAGTCCACGCCTGCCGTGAACACTCTCAGGACCAACAAGGACGATGGCGGCAGGCTGGCCCGGCGCGGGGGAAAGATAGCGAAAAAGCGGCGCATGTTACGCTAACGATTTTTTCGTTATACTTATTTGGTGACTCCCCCAAATAAAGAGAACGCCGCCCAGCGCATCATCCGCCGATTCGGCGGGCAAAGCGCGCTTGCGGAGCTGCTCGATAAGCGGCAGAGCACTATCCAACACTGGGCGAGGACCGGGCGCGTACCTGCACAGTGGCAGGTGCCGCTGATGAACCTCGCCAGAGAACGAGGAATCATCTTGGAAGCAAAGGACTTCGTTGCGACTGAGCCGGCGCAGATCAAACCGGCAAAAGGGAAGCTCGGCGTGTTACTCGTTGGCTTGGGCGCTGTGGCCACGACTTTCGTGGCAGGTGTAGAGAGCACCAGGCGGGGATTCGGATCGCCGATCGGTTCGCTGACTCAGATGGGCACAATCAGACTCGGAAAACGCACTGAGCGCCGCTCGCCCCTCATCAAAGAACTCGTCCCCCTGGCCGATCTGGACGACCTCGTCTTCGGTGCCTGGGACCCCATGGCTGACAATGCCTACGAGGCCGCCCTGAATGCCGGGGTACTCGACCGCCATCGCCATCTCGACCCGATCGCTGATTTCCTGAAGTCTATCGAACCGATGCCCGCCGCCTTCGATCAGTATTACGTGAAACGACTTGAAGGTCCGAACGTGAAGCACGGCCGGACCAAGCTTGAGATCGCCCAGCAGATCCGCAAAGACATACGCGACTTCAAAGAGCAGAACGACTGCGATCGGCTCGTAATGGTCTGGTGTGCGTCTACCGAGATTTTCATGTCGGAGACCGACGTGCATAGCAACATCGAGTCCTTCGAGGCAGCGCTCGACGACAACGATGTCAACATCGCCCCGTCGATGCTTTACGCCTGGGCGGCGCTCATGGAAGGGGTCCCGTTCGCCAACGGCGCGCCGAACTTGACGGCTGACAATCCTGCACTCCTGAAGCTTGCAAATGACAACGGCGTTCCGGTCTGTGGGAAGGACTTCAAGACCGGCCAGACCCTGATCAAGACAGTCCTTTCACCCATGTTCAAGGCGAGGATGCTCGGCATCGGAGGCTGGTATTCGACGAACATCCTAGGCAATCGAGACGGCGAGGTGCTCGACGATCCCGAGAGCTTCAAGACCAAAGAGGAGTCCAAGCTCGGGGTGCTCGAATACATCCTTCAGCCTGAGATATACCCGGAACTCTACGGCGAGCTCTATCACAAGGTCCGCATCAACTACTACCCGCCCCGGGGCGACAACAAAGAGGGCTGGGACAACATCGATATCTTCGGGTGGCTGGGCTACCCGATGCAGATCAAGGTCGACTTCCTCTGCCGCGACTCCATCCTGGCGGCTCCGCTGGTCCTAGACCTAGCGTTGTTCTTGGACCTTGCTCAGCGCTCGGGGCTCAAAGGGATCCAGGAGTGGCTCTCCTTCTACTTCAAGAGCCCGCAGCACGCGCCGGAGCTGTATCCCGAACACGACCTGTTCATCCAGCAGACGAAGCTGAAGAACACGCTACGCTACCTCGTGGGCGAAGAGCAGATCACCCACCTCGGCGTCGAGTACTACGAGGGAGCTGGGACCGACGTGTAGTCCGGCCCTTCCTAGCGCTGCAGGAAGTCAGTGGCAGCCCAGCTCGGCTGCCCGTCAGGTGTAGTCACCGCGAGCCATGCCTACTGCGAGCAAAACAATGACTACACAAACCACAATGTACGGCCAGAAGATCACCTCTGGGGAGAACCAGACTGCTACACCAAGAGGCACCATCGCTAGCAGCCACAAAGCATTTTCCCGAAAGAACCCCTTGATTTCAGACATAACTGAACCTTACGTCTGCGTGTAGATACGCAGAGCCGACGAATCACCGCCAGTGATGGCTCAGTTCTTCTCGGTAGCAGTCTCTGTTGATGTAGTGGGCGTAGTGGGTGATGCGCACCAGTCTGTGCTTATCTCCAAGATTCCTCTCCAAAATGGAGTAAGCGTCCTTTCCGAAAGCGACGATTGTTGGATCAGTCGCGCCAAGGTCCTCGAGTTCCTTGCGGAACACTCCGAGGTTCTCTTCTTCGAACGACTTGTTGTCTCGCAAGTACTTCATGACCTTCCTTGACGAGGCCTCGTTGAGGTCCTTGATGACGTCGGTCATGTAGCCGCCCCACCAAGGTGAGCCTCGTAACGCATGTCGGACCTTGTAGTCGGTCGCTTCAGGCCTCGGATCATGGAAGTTGGCTAGAGGGGGCTCGAGGTGCACCTCGAGAAATGTTGAGCCCAACGAAGACGATGTTCGGTTTCAGTTGGGCCAGGAAGTCGGTACCTTTAAGGACGCTCAGATCTCCAATGTTGCTTTTCGGTGTATCCCCTTCTTCTGCCCAGATGGCCCAACTCGTCCAATGGCCGTACTTGTTCTTGAGAAATTCGAAGTGGGCTTGATCCATCATCTTGAGTCTGCCAATCCGTTCCTGAGAGGATGCCGAGTAACAAATAAGCTCCTAAGTGTGGATAAGCGTCGCTGTTAGATCTGCTGTGATCGGAGTTATCTCGTCGCGACTGAGATCAATCGGCGCCGTCACAACCATAAGGCTACGGTGCGTCGGCGTTCTAGCGACCAAGAAGAGCGATTGCGATTTCCCGAGTGGCGGTACACAGCCCTCGATGCGGCCGCCCTGGCTCAACCGGCGGGGCTCACGCCCACACTCACCTCTCGTAGACCTTTGGGTTTTCGCTAAAGTCGTGGACCTCTTCGCCGGTTTCCCCGGGAAAAACCTCCACCTTCAGCCTCCTGTCTTCGACGAGCTGCACGAGGATCACTCCCAGCACGGGGCCTTCGCTTTCGGCCCTGATGTCTTTGACGAGGGACCTCCTGTCCCATCGTTCCTCGCCGGCGTAGTACTCGATACTAACCAGCTCGTACTCGATCACCCCGGAATCGACCGTGACCTCCAAGGGGAACGGAGAATTCCCCTTGACTCCAAATTGCTTCGGCTCGCCTTCGTAATTCCCGATCGAGACTATGAAGTGCGAAGGATCGAGGTAGTTGGGGGAGATGGACAGGTGGCCTATCCAATAGTTGTTCTGATCGACCCCCCTATAGCCGTTGGTACCTTCTAGGAACCAGTTGCCTATCAACCTCCCGTCGACGTCGTGGTCGAACTTACCGCCGATCGGCTCCTCGGTTCTAAGGCTCTTGGCTGCGATCTCGTCTCTGATCTCGTCGGTGAAATAGTCCAAAGTGTGCGGAACGTGGATCTTCCAGGGCTCGCTTTCATAGTGCTCGGTGACGAGGAATCCAGAGAGAACCACATCTTGGTCGACCAGGTTGTAGTCGACGTTTTGGGAGTACCAGCCGATAATCTCCCCCGCTTCGACGGAGATACTGACGGACGAATAATCTCCCTTGTCAGGGGCTTGGGCAGCAACCCTGTCGGATAGTTGATCTATATGAATGTAGATACTCTCGACTCCACATCCGTGATCTATCACAAGTCTGAAATCAGACCATTCGATTAGCTCGTTCTCCGGACCGTCAGGATAACTGCCGAACATATGTTGGAGGCTTCTTATGACCCCGTCTCCGGGAGCGTAAACCTCGATATCGATCTCTTGGTTATCGAAGTCCTGGAAGTACTGGTGATCCACGGGAGTAACGTGATTGCCGCTCATGCGTCCCAGAGGCACCACGACGGCGGTCTTATCTAGGTTGACGGGCGGAAATTCGAATATCGTCGGCTCACCGCACTCGACCTCCTGTTGCACCCCCTCCTCGGCAATCGGTGAGTCGTCCGGCTTGTCGTGTTCAGCCGTCTCCTCAAGCGACTCCGGCCTACCTTTATCGAAAGTTGAATTCGAGCACCCCCCCCCGGCGATGACGCCGGCGGCAATGACCAGAATGAAGAGGGTGGAGAATCTGATTCGCAAAACAGGTACCCGCGACGGTCCATGTTAAACCTGAGTTTCCCGAGCGACGATACTTAGCCCCGAGACAGGGCTGCCCTTTTCCAGAGGGTCGGAAATCTATCAGAGATCGCCCGTGCCGACGGTCTTCTCGCCCAGGAGGCAAAACAGCTACGGCGCGGCTACTTGCAGCCGTCGAGGTTGGTCGGCGCCCAGTCTCATCTGCGGAACTCAGCCAACCGACACTTCCGACCCCCGAGGCCGTATACCGTGTTCTCCTGGCGCCCGGCCTTAGAAACCAGCCTCTCGAGTACCTAGCCACACTCTCTCTCGATTCACACAGTCGTCTACTCTCGCCCCCTCACTCCGTCGTTGGCAACGCAAGAGGAGTGGCTGGCAAGATGCTCGACATAGAACTCCTTGAGACCGACAACTTCGTCTCTCTGATGCGCGATGCCCTCGGGTTCGATGCTTGACGGAACAGCGAGGGCGAACTGCTACACTCCGGCGCATGGTCCGCAAGTGGCAGGTTCTGGTAGCGGTTTGTTTCGGCACCTACCTCGCCACCATGGACTTCAGCATCGTCAACGTCGCGCTGCCCACTCTGGCCGAGGATTTCGACACGTCTCCGGACCGGGTTGTTTGGACGACGCTAATCTTCAGCCTGGCTGTAACGGGCCTCACTCTTACCGCCGGGAGAGCCGGCGACCTCTGGGGCCGCAAGCGTCTCTACCTGGTGGGTTGGGCGATCTTCTCGGTTGGGCTCCTCGCTTCCGGTCTCGCCGGCTCGCTGGCCGAACTCCTGGTCGGGCGAATTATTCAGTCGGTCGGCGCCGCCTTCATCATGGCCACCGGCAACGCTCTGATCACCTCCGCATTTCCTGACTTCGAGCGCGGCAGGGCACTGGGAACCAGCGGGGCCGTGGTGGGAGCTGGCCTCATGAGTGGGCCTCTTCTGGGCGGTGTCATTCTCGAAGCGTTTGACGACTGGCAGGCCATCTTTCTCCTTCGGGTGCCGGCCGGCCTGGTCGCGTTCTTGGTAGCGTATTTCGTCATCCACGAATCGAGCCACGACCAACCCGCCTCGGGAAGGCTTGATATACCAGGAGCGATGACACTCTTCGCAGCCATGACCTCAACTCTGTTCGCGCTTAACCAGGGCCACTCGCTCGGCTGGTCATCCCCGGTCATCGCAACCCTGTTCGCGGTGGGGGCAGTCCTCTTCGTCGGATTCATGCTCATCGAGCGGCGCGCATCGAGCCCGGTTGTCGCCCTCAACTTATTCCGGGTGCGCAGTTACTCTGTGGGGGTCGTCAGCCTCGCGCTCAGCTTCGCGGGCCAAGCCACCACGATCTTCCTGATGCCCTTCTACCTGATCGCAGTGCGAGACTATTCAACCACTCACGCGGGGCTCATCATCACGACCATTCCCGCCATGATGCTCTTGCTCTCGCCAGTGAGCGGGTACATCTCCGACAGATTCAGGATCCGCCATCAGACCACCGTTGGAATTACCATGGTGTCCGTAGGCCTCTTTTCGCTGTCGACACTTGGGCCCGACACACCCGATGCCCTAGTTGTCATGCGGCTCCTCGTCATCGGCATCGGCATTGCGATCTTCATGTCGCCCAACAGCAGTCAGATCATGGGTAGTGTTCCGCGCTCCATGCTGGGGACCGCTTCAGCAAGCGTGGCAACGTCCCGAAACATCGGCAATTCAACCGGGCTCGCGGTTGCGAGCACAGTCGTGGTGGTGGTGGCAGGTAATTCCGCGAATCTTGGGAGCGTACAGAACTTGGGTGACCTTCCGAGAGACGCGCTCCTCGATGGTCTCCGGGCTGCATTCTTCGCCGCTGGCGCAATCTCTGCCACAGCGATCGCGGCTTCGCTGTTCCGATCGGATTCTGACCGCGCCCCCGAACTCGATCCGCTGGGGCCAGCCGCTAAACCGGCCGACTCACAGAACCCGGTCGGGTAGCAACAAGGCTCGCGGCCTAGAGGATCGGACTGACCACCACAGCCTGCTCGCGGGCCGGCCCGACGGAGATGAGATCTACAGGGCATCCGAGGAGAGTCTCCACCCGCTTGATGAACGACCGCGCTTGCTGCGGAAGAGCATCGAAATCGCGCACGTCGCTCGTCGGCGTACGCCACCCGGGGAGTTCCTCGTAAACCGGGGTGACGCTTTCGAGGGCGGAGAGGAGCACTGGGACCCTGTCAAGGATCTTTCCGTTGAGCCCGTAGCCTGTGCAGATCTTGATGGTCTCGAGGCCGTCTAAGACGTCGAGACGGGTGAGGGCGATGGACTGCAACCCGTTTACCCTCGCGGTGTGCTGCGCGGCGACGGCATCCAGCCACCCGATGCGACGAGGTCGGCCGGTCGTGGTTCCGTATTCTCCGCGGCCGAATTCCTTGCCGTGATCCCTCAGCCGCTCAGCGGTGGCGTCAAAAAGCTCCGTGGGGAACGGACCGTTGCCGACACGCGTGCAGTAGCTCTTGAAGACTCCGATTACGCGACTGATGTCGGTCGGCCCAATCCCGACGCCAAGCGCAGCCCCACTACTGGAGCTGCTTGGAACGCTTGAGGTGACGAACGGGTAGGTTCCGTGATCCAGGTCAAGAAGCGAGCCCTGCGCTCCTTCTAGGAGCACCACCTCGCCCCGGAGGTGGGCGTCTAGCACGACCGCCTGGGCGTCGCCGACGAAGCGGAAGAGCTGCTTCCCAAACCTGCCATACGCGTCCTTGATGTCTGCAGCGTCAAGAGGATCGCCCCCGTACACGCCTGTGATTATTCGGTTCTGGATGTCCAGGACTTCGTCCACGCGCTCCGCAAGCGCCTCCGAACGAACGAGGTCGGCAACTCTGATACCCCGGCGTGCGACCTTGTCGACAAAGCAGGGTCCAACGCCCCTCCCGGTCGTTCCGATCGCTGCGCCTCCCCGATGCGCCTCGTCGAGCCGGTCAAGTTCACGGTGCCAAGGCATGATTACCTGTGCGCGTTCGCTCAGCACGAGACGCGAGGTGTCGATCCCACGCGATTGCAACTGGTCCAGTTCGCCGAGAAGAATCTCTGGGTCGACGGCCACACCGTTTCCAATGACGCTCGTCTTGTCTTCGTGAAAAATACCGGCGGGAATGAGGTGAAGCTTGAACTCACCAAGCTCGTTGATGATCGTGTGACCAGCGTTATTCCCGGCTGAGTATCGCGCAACAACACGCGCCTTGCGTGCCAGCAGGTCGACTATTCGGCCTTTACCTTCGTCGCCCCACTGACCGCCGATTACGACCACGACGGACATAATGAACACTCCGGACCCGACATTGGTGATCCGTAGACGAAGGTTACACTAACTCCGCTGGTGGCGGCAGAGCACAGGGCATTCAGGCGGTCTCCAAGAGACTCCACCCGGCCGGCGTCTGGATCCTCAACCATGGCTATGCGGACACCGGGCCTTATCTCCCGGGAAGGCATCAGTAGCGAATAGCCACCGGTTTCGCCGGTTCGAAACGATCTGGTCGAGGTTGGGCACCGCGACCGTCCAGTATCGCAGGTCAGTTGCTGCGAAGGGGCCGCCCGGCGGTGATGACACCCCAGGAAGTTCGTCTGCGTTGACCAACTTAATCACGCTGGCTCTGCACCCAGGCGATGCATGAGCGTGCCTGACACGGTGATTAATTCCTAGAATTCGAACCCAAGCGTGTCCCTGTAGAACTTCAGAGCAGCATCGCCATCTCTGACCATGATCCCAATATCACCCGCATCTTTCACCGTCTCAACCGTCATCGGACTCTTTCTGCTTTCTCAAGATTGTCTGCCTGCTCAATCGCAGAATACGTCCTCCACATTTCCTCTCCTGTGGAAGACCCGGGGAAGCCGCTGCCCCAGGCCCGCCATGATTTCCCAGGGAATGGAGCCGCAAAGATCTGCCACGTCGCCGGCACCGAGTCGTTCACCGCCATCGTCGCCGATGAGGGTGACGACATCGCCTTCGGCCATTTCCGGCCCCCCAGTAACGTCGACAATGAACTGGTCCATAGCAATTCGCCCCACCGCTGGCCACCAAGTCCCTCCGATGAGCACAGCCACACGGCCACTGAGCGCCCGAGGCCAGCCGTCCGCATAACCGACCGGGACGAGAGCCAGAACGCTTCGCCGGCCCGCCCGCCACGCTAGTCCGTAGCTGACGCCGTCGCCCTCTTCAATCTGTGATATCCGAGCGACCCGCGCGCGAAGCGAGAGCACAGGGGTGAGGCCGGGAATCAGCGTATTCTGAGGGGTTACCCCGTAGAGGGAGAGGCCGCAGCGGACACCGGAGTAGCGCAACTCCGACCGCCGGAAGGCCGTCGCCGAATTCGCTACGTGTCGAAATGGGACCCAGGGCATCCTTCGCAGGGCCTCGTCGAAAACGGCCGCCTGCTCGACCGAAAACGAGTCATCGCCTTCGTCCGCGTTCGCCATATGTGTACTGAGGCCCTCGACTGTGAGACGCGGCAAACCGCGCAGGGCCTCGGCAAGTCGCGTCGCTTCTTCGAGTGAGACTCCAAATCGATGTAGCCCAGTGTCTACCTTGAGGTGGACAAGTGCTGTCTTTCCCTGCACCTGGGCCTCCTGCGAAAGAGCAGCGCCCAGCGCCTCCGAGTGACAGGTCAGCGTCAGGTCATTCGCGACGGCGGCAGCAGCATCAGACGAATACGAATGACCAAGGACGAGAATCGGCGTGCGCACGCCCGCCTTCCGGAGGGCATGCCCTTCTGCAGCCCAGGCAACCGCCAGGCGGTCCACCCCGAGCCGCTCGAGCTCACACGCTATGCCGATGGCCCCGTGTCCGTAGGCGTTCGCCTTAACCACCGCGATGATTTCGACGTCGGAGCCCATAGCCCGGCGGAGGATTTCGAGGTTCTCTTCGAGCGCAACCAGATCCAGCTCGAGCCAGGCGTTTCTTTCCTTCGTGACCCCGTCGAGATCCGGGCCCGTTGCGGCCGCCGACAGATCGTGAAGGCCGATGGGCGTTTGTTTCTCAGACATTGACCACGAACCTTGAGAAGCGCTCCCTCGGCAGCATCGCCGCTAGGTTACCATCCGGATCGAATCTTCCCACCGAGTGAGTTATGCGCTCCACTTCGGCCCCCGTCCTAGCGCTCCTGTCGGCCCTCCTCTTGGGAGCATGCTCCTCGGGGGATGGAGGCTCCCAAAAGGAGGGCCAGGTACCGACACCAGCCAGCAGTCCGACCGCCCCTCAGGTCGAGCTCACCAGCACTCCAGACCCGACGGTACAGGCTGAGATTAGGGCTGGTGAGCTTCTGGCGGCTGCAGTCTCCGCCTATGAGGAAAACCAAAACGATCGTTCCGTGTCTCTCCTGCTTGCAGCCATCGACATCGCGCCCGACAGTTCCCCAGCGGAAGAGGCCGCCCGGTTCCTCCTCGGGAGACGCTTGCTGGATTCAGGCAATATCGACGGCGCACTAACGCACCTAGAAGCTGCGGTGGCTGTTGGAGGAGTCCTCCGCTTCCATGCGGGTGCGGCCCTGGCAGAAGCGAGAGAGGAAGCGGGCGACGACGCGGTGGCTGCAGACCTTCGAGCAACTCTGCTGGCCGAATCGGATCTTCCGGCCGCCGTGCGGGAGGCCATTGTCCAAGCTGCTGCCGAGGCGGCGTCACCCGACGATGCAGCAGAGCTCGCCGACCAGGCGAACAGCCCCCCTGCTCTCGCTGCTGTGCTGCAAGCGATGGCTGCGGGCGGTTCGACAACGGCCCTCGTCGCTGTACTCAACCGCCTGATCGACGGGTTCCCATCGTCTGAGGAGGCACTGGACGCTCTGGCCATCGCCAATCAGTTCGGGATCCAACTTGAGCCTGGTATCGTGGGCCGGGCCCTATATCGCAACCACGAACTGGAAGCGGCGATCGTGGTTCTTCTTCCGACGGTTTCGGACCCAGACGCTACCGCAAGCACCCTCGCTCTCCGCACGTATTACCTGGCGACTGCGATCGACGACGCCGGCAACCCGGTTGCATCAATACAGTATTACGACTTGGTACGGGAGCTGGTGCCCGGCGACCAATTCGCGTACCGGGCCGGTTACTGGGCGGCCCGCGCGCTTGAAGCAATCGGTGACACCGAGGCTGCTACTGAACGTTATGTCGCCCTAGTTGAAGAACGGCCTTCCGGCCAGTTCGCTCGCGATGCTGCATTTCGAGCGGGCTACGCTTGGCTTGAGTCGGGCGAACCAGAGACGGCCCTCGCCGCCTGGGAGTCCGCCGTCGGCGGGGCGGACGCCCGCGTCTTTTACTGGAAGGCACGCGCTCACGAGCAACTCGGAGACATCGTCAGCGCTGAAGCTTCGCTCCGGGCCGCAGCTGTCGAGCAGCTATCGTTTTACGGTGAGGAGGCAACCCGCAGGCTGACCGGGGAACCCCCGCCGGATGCTGGCTATCGGCCGCTTCCGGAGAGGCCCCCGCCGGAGTGGGACGACGTCGAAACGTGGTTCATAAACAGGACGGGCCTCGCTCCCCCGACCTGGGGATTTCAAACGGTCGCTGGCCTGCTCTCCTCCCTGGGTCTCCTGACCGACGGCGCCGAGGCCCTCAAGGCAGCCGCAGCAGCGAACCCTGAGCCCGCCAACGTACTGGCCCTGGCCCGCGAGGCAGCTGCAGCCGAGCTCGCGGGCACTGCGATAGTGCTCCTGCGCGACGCGCTGGGCGACTACCCGACCTCGTTCACTTCCCTCCCCTCCACCCTTCAGTCGATCCTCTATCCCCTCCCACTGCCCGACGTCCTCGATGCCGAAGCTGAACGAAACAGCATCGACCCACTTCTGCTGGCAGCACTCGTGAGACAGGAGAGCCTGTGGGACCCGGCGGCCATCTCCTTCGCAGGGGCCATAGGGCTGACACAGGTCATGCCCCCAACGGGCGAGCAGATTGCCTCTGAAATCGGGTTCGGCCCCTTCGCGACCAGAGACTTGCTGAAACCGAGTGTGAGTCTGCGCTTCGGCTCCTATTACATCGCCGCCCAGCTCGACCGCTTTGGTTCTCCGGCCGCCGCCTTGGCCGCCTACAACGGCGGCCCCGCCGCAGCCGCGGTTTGGGTCGCCATGGCCGATCCCGTAGAGGACCCGGCGCGGTTTCTCGAGAGTATTTCGTTCCAAGAAACTTACGGTTATGTCGAGTTAGTCTTAACCGGGTATGCTCGCTACAGGTTCCTGACTCCCCCCTAGGCGCCCGGATTGGCTCTTGTGGAGCAGCCGGATACGATAGGCTGGCCGCCGCCAATCTGGAGTGTCCTAATGTCCACCAAGCGAACCTACCAGCCCCACACTAGGAAGCGAAGCCGCACCCACGGTTTCCGACACAGGATGTCCACGCGTGCCGGACGCCGGGTGATCCAATCGCGTCGCCGCAATGGCCGGAAGCGGCTCACAGCCGTCTAGACCGCCGCCTGCGGCTACACGGCTACCGGCCGGCCCAGCCTTTGATAACCTATTTTCTCGCGGCCGCTCGGTCGCGAATCAGTTTCTCATACTTAAGTACATGCCGAACAGCTACGATCGCACGCGGTGGGGGTTTGCAGTAGGCCGTCGCCTAGCTCCGTCGGCCGTGATGCGAAACCGGCTTAGACGTAGGCTCCGTTCGATTGCCCGCGATTCTGACGCCCCTGAAGGGGTCGACATTGTGATCATTACGAGAGCTGGGGCGCTCACTGCCCCTCCCATGCTCCTCAGGCAGGCCCTGGAACAGCTACTTGCGCGTATTCGGGCGAAAAAAGAATGACTGCCGGGCTTCTGGTACGCTTAATCCGAGGCTATCAGCGCATTCTGTCACCGATCTTGCCCTCAGCCTGTCGCTATCAACCTACATGCTCTCACTACGCGATTGATGCAGTCGAATCAAAGGGTGCCCTTCGGGGAACCTGGATGGCCATTTGCCGACTTGCCCGGTGCAATCCTTGGGGGGGTTCTGGATACGACCCGGTAGACCCGGATCGCGAGAGTCCCGAAAGATTGGCCGAATCTGGTGATGAGGCGATCCTGCCAGATGAGAAATAATCGTGTTTCACGTGAAACACGCGACATAACACACGTGTTCCTATCTAGGGCCCCTGCTAGGATCCCCCGGTGCGCCCTTTCCGACCAACCCCCCTGCAGTGGGGTCTTCTCCTCCTCGCCCCGCTCGCTGCTGCATGTGTCGGTACGGAAAACCCGGAAGGGTGGGCTGAGCCCGTCCGCGATGGCGACGTCCTTTTCGCATCCCTCGATCGCGGGGAACTCTCTTCTCTCACGTTCACTGAAGGGGGCCCAATCCAGATTAGCTGGACGTTTCCCAGCGACGTCCGCGAATCTGAGAAAGACCTCGACACCGAGGCTATCTACCCCGCGCCGATAATCCAAGATGGCCGGATCGTAATTGCCACTCATGCCGAAGGAGTGTTTTCTCTCGATCCCCTTGATGGCCGCATTCTCTGGCGCCGAGAAGGGCTCGGCAAGGAGATCGTGAGCGCTTTCGCTGAAACTCCTTCCGGAGACATCGCCGTTGGCACAGCCGACGGATTCCTTCACGTGATCGATTCGGTTGATGGTCGCACGGTCGATGGCTGGCCAACGACCGGCGTGGAGCTACCCGCTGGCATTTGGGCCAGCCTGGCGCTGGATTCAGATACGGTCTACGCAGCCACGATGGACGGCGATGTCTTCGCGTTCGCGCTGAGTGACGGCAGTAGCGCCTGGTCGAGGCCATTCGAGACCTCCGGTGCGGTGCTGGAGCTCGCGCTGTTGCCCAACGGTCGGCTGTTCGTCCCCTCGCTGGACCGAAAGGTCTACCTCCTCGACCCCGCGACGGGAGAGAGCGTTACCTCTCCGCTCCCGGTTAAGGACTGGGTCTGGATGAAGCCGACTGTAGAGGGTCACACAGCATACTTCGGCGACCTCTCAGGGAGGGTTTATTCACTTGACATAAATACTGGTATCCTCAATTGGACGTCTGATCTTGGAGACCGGATAAAGGCTTCGCCGATCCTCTTGGGCGAGCTCCTGCTCGTTGTCGATCGTTCGCCTACCGTCCACTTCCTGACCCCCGCCACCGGCGACAGGGTCAATTCCGTCCCCCTCGATGCCAAGACCGTTCGAGCACCGCTGCTCGTGACCGGCGACACGGTGCTGGTGCTTTCCACCGACGGCAAGCTATTCCGCGCGCGAGTGCAACCTGAGCCGTCAGTGATTGACCTCAATATCGGAAGCGCCCAGTGAACGAGCTCGGCGACATCTTCACCTGGCTGCTGCTCGATCCGATGATCAATTTCCTGATCATCCTGACCAACCTTCTTTTCTCGAGCTTTGGCCTAGCGATCATCGCCTTCACCATTTTCATTCGAGTCGTGACGTTCCCACTCACAATGCGACAGCTCCGCCAGACACGAGCGATGCAGTCGCTCAGCCCACACATCCAGGAAATCCAAAAGAAGTACAGCGACCCCAAGCGCCGCCAGCAGGAAATGATGAAGGCCTACCGCGAAGCCGGGGTCAACCCTCTTGGCTGTGCCGGGCCGTTCGCTCTCCAGATGCCGGTGCTGATCGCTCTCTTCGTAGCCGTCCGCATTACCCTTCCCGAGTCGCCCGAGGCGCTAGAACGGCTATCAGGCCACCTTTACGACTGGAACTTCGTTCAACAGTCCGTGCCGCTTCAAACTCACTTCCTCGGTGTGGACCTGCGAACTCCAAACCTTGTCTTTGTTGTCCTAGTTGCTGCATCCACATTCATTCAGAGCAAGACCACGGTCACCGTCGCAACAGACGAACGGGCACGAACTCAACAGCAGATGCTCACCATCATGATGCCGGTCATGCTGGCCTTCTTCGCTCTCAATCTTCCAAGCGGGGTTAGTCTCTACTGGGTCGTGAGCGGTATTGTCTCTATCGTATTCAATGTCGCCATTTACGGAGTGCCCCAACTCAAGATCGAACCACTGGTGAAAGGCCCGAAATCCGCGACCAGCGCTACTGTGCCGGAGATCGTAGAGGCCGTACCAGCCAAGAAAGAACCACAGCCGGCTCAACGCCGTGAATCAAGGACGAGATCTAATGGACCAAGTCGACCAAGTCGAAGCAAGCGGAAAAACCGTCGAAGACGCTCTTGAGCAAGCCCTCACGAAACTCGATGCAACGCGCGAGGAGGTCGAGCTTGTCGTGCTCGACGAAGGGAAGAAAGGGATCTTCGGGCGCGGTGCGCGCGACGCCGTTATTCGCGTCCAACGCGTAACCGATCCCGATGCCGGACTCAAGGAATCCAAGCGCCCGGGAGCGGCGTCAAGAAGGCGCGGTGGCGGCGACGGGAGGCGTGGACGGAGCCGCGGCCGACCCGCCCAGGGGTCTTCACCACAACTCGAGCGAGCCCAGCCAATTCTCAGTGACGAAGACTTTCGGCCCCGGACAACCGGGTCAACTCGAGAAGAAGATAAAGCCCCAGAACCCTCCCGGGAGAGTAGCCGACCGTCCCGACCGCCCGCCGACAGGCCGCACGTCGATCCGAACATAGAAGCGGAGGAGGTCGATGTCGCCGCCCAGATGATCGACGACATCCTCCAGATTCTCGCCATCGACGCCACAATCACCATCCGGGAGCCCATGACGCCCGGCGACGGCCGCGGCTCCGCGTTCGCTGTGATCGACCTGGAGGGTGAGGACCTCGGCCTCCTGATCGGTCGCCGTGGAGACACTCTCTACTCCCTCCAGTACCTAGTGAACGTTGCACTTTCGCATCGTTACTCAGGACGCGGGTCTGTCACTGTCGACATCGAGCACTATCGTAATCGCCGCGAGAACCAGGTCGTCTCCCTTGCACAACGGATGGCCGATCGCGTCCGTCGTACCGGCAGCCCCATTACGCTGGAACCGATGGCCCCGGCCGAGCGCAGGCTCGTTCATCTCGCGCTTGGCGAGGACCCGGAAATCGAAACGAACAGCACCGGAAGCGGTGACGCCCGCAAGGTGGTCATCAGCCTTCGCTCATAGCTATCCCCAGAGGAGGGTGCGACGCAAGCCGTCATCGTCGGCAACATCACTATCACTGAGCACTTCGCCGGGGACGGCAGGCGCCCCGGCAGCCTGGCGCTGTATTCGTCTCTCACCGCCCTGAAACTCGGTTGGTCCGTGACGCTGGTCGCCTGCGTCCCGCCGAACCTCCCGTCAGGCTTCCTTGGTGGAATCGATGTGCTCGCCTCGCCAAGTTCTGCCGCTTGCTACCGAAATTCCTACCGCCCTGCAGGCGACCGCAGCCCGGTTCTCCTCTCTCTTGGGAACGTGATCAGCCGAGTTGGACTGGACCAGTCCAGACTCGATGAGGCAGACATGGTGTTGCTTGCCCCTGCTTACCTTGAACTCGCTACCCCACCTCCTCCCACGGTCCGCAGCGTTTGGGGAGTACCACTACAGGGCGCCCCCCTCCGAACGATTGATCGGGACGGCCTCGTCAGCCCCGTCTGCCGCCCTCTCAAAGCCGCCGAGCCGTTCGTGAATCCGGCGGCTTTCCTATTCTTCACTGAAGAAGACGTCGGAAGCCCTTCCCGCCTCGCACTCCGGATTAACTCTCTGGGCGGCATCGCGATCATCACGCGGAGCCACCTTGGCTCGACTATCTTCAGGACGTCCACCCGGAGGGACCTCGATGCCTACCCGGCCCAGGAAGTCGAACCGCCCGGTGCCGGAGATTGCTTCGCCGCTGCCTTCCTGTTACGTCTAGCAGAGACTGGTGATCTTGACGAAGCAGCCTGCTATGGACTTGCCGTCGGTTCTCTGGCTGTCGAAAGTCCGGAAATCTTGGGGATCCATACTCGCAAGCGAATAGAAGCACGTATCCGGGGAGCCGCTGCATGAGCGCCCACGTGATCGCATTAGTGAACCAGAAAGGCGGCGTGGGCAAGACCAC
>MPMF02342350.1_pt1 | contig 28336 bp, 18 predicted proteins | sample 1617271 | NCBI WGS metagenome assembly MPMF02 (sample SAMN05944812, study PRJNA350692) | marine metagenome | biome: marine; feature: ODZ; material: water; isolation source: 120 m water sample prefiltered with 30 um filter, filtered on to 0.2 um... | place: Pacific Ocean | collected 2012-04-09... | reverse complement strand
GGACTCGTGCGGGACGGACATGATGGAAGCCGTGGAGCAGAGCTACGCCTACCTCGTGGGCGAGGGCCTGGCGTCCGGCAACAAGTAGCCGGACAGGCCTGGCGACGAGACGACACCGGGGAGGGGCCTCTGGCCTCTCCCCTATTGTTTCGCGCGGACGGTGAAGAAGAACGCGCTGCCTTTGCCGACCTCGCTGTCGACCCAGATCTCTCCGCCGTGGGCTTCCACAGCCAACTTGCAGAACGCCAGGCCGAGGCCGGTTGATGCGATCGCAGTGCCCTCGTTGCGCGCGGCGTGGAAGAACCGGTCGAACACCCGCGTCCGGATCTGGTCGGCCATGCCCTCACCCGTGTCAGCGACGCTGAAGCGGACCATCGGCGTTCCTTCGACATCGACGCGCGTCGCGCTGAGCATGATGCTGCCACCGGAGGGAGTGTGCCGGACGGCGTTCTGCGCCAGGTTGATGAGGACGCGGACCACCACGCGCATATCAGCGACGGCGATGATGTCGCGAGCCGGTTCCGCCGCCAGTTGAAGGTCCTTCTCTCCGGCCATGCCTCGGACGACGCCAAGCACACTGTCGAGAGCGTCTCCGGCATCAACGTAGGTGAACTCCAGCGGGAGCTGACCTGATTCGAGCCGCCGAACATCGATCAGGTCGGACGTCATCGAAACGAGATTCTCGGACTGGCTCAGCGCGTCATCGATGAGTTCGCGCGTCGTCTCCGAGCAAGACTCGTCATCGGCGGCTGTGATGAGCGAGGCCGTCATGACCGTCAGCGGCGTGCGCATGTCATGGGCGATCATGTGGACGAGGTTGTCGCGACGCGACTCAAGCCTGCGCAGCTCCTCGTGGGCCTCCACGAGTTCTGCATTGGTGCGCTCGAGGTCGATATGCCGTTGCGTCTCAGCGGCTACGGCACGGAACCAACGACTGACAACAAACGCGATGATGACCAACGCCGCCACCAGCGTGATGAGCTTGGGAATGATCCAGAAGTGGGGTTTGGCGAGCAGCGTGTGGATGGAGTAGGGAATCAGACCGGTGTTGGCCGTGTACCAGGCGCCGAAGTAGATGCTCTCAAACAGAGTGCGGGCAGCGTCGATGAAGATAACGACGATCAGCGTGCCAATCAGTGGGTTGAGTTTCCGAAGCCGGCGATACTGTCGGAAGTAGAAGACCAATATCGCTGACCAGCACAGAATCAGCGCCCAATAGATGGCCGCCGTCTGGTACGCCATGTAACTCTGGTCCGGCATTTGCGCTCCCCCACCTGACCTGCAAATCATGCCCCGCGCCGAATCCGACGCCCATTAATATCACTCTCCACCCGTTCGCGCAAGGTGCCCTACGTCACGAGGCATCGCGCGCGGAGGCGGCGAATGGGTTCTGCTGCACTCGTAAGCGCATGTGAGGAGAGACCGAGCGCATGAAGATTGAGAGCATCCGGACGACGATTCTGCGAGCCGAATTCGACCAGCCATTCGGCTGGAGTCAGTTCTGGACGAAGACGCGCTCGACCACTCTCGTGCAGATTCGGACGGACGATGGGCTGGAGGGGCTGGGCGAGTGCTTCGGTCCACCTGAGTCGGCGAAAGCCATCATAGACGGCCTCTACGAGCCGCACCTCGTCGGTCGCGATCCTATGGACACCGAAGTGATCTGGACCGACCTCTACCAGCTTCTCCGCCAGCACGGGCAGAAGGGTCTCAGCGTCCAAGCGCTGAGCGGCGTTGATATCGCGCTCTGGGATCTGAAGGGCAAGGCGTTGGGGTTGCCGGTCCACAAGCTCATGGGCGGCGCATACCGAAGCGAGGTCACCGCCTACGCAACGGGCATGTACTTCACCGAGGGACCGGGCGTCGCCGAGCGCCTGGCTGACGAGGCAGGGCGGTACGTGGATGCCAGCTTCGGCTATGTCAAGATGAAGGTCGGTATGGGCGTTCAGGCTGACACCGAGAACGTGCGTGCGGTCCGCGAGCGGATTGGCCCGGATATCGGCCTGATGGCTGACGCCAACTACGGGTACAACGTGAATGATGCGCTACGACTGGGGCGCGAGTTGGAGCGGCAAGAACTGCTGTGGTTCGAAGAACCAGTTCCGCCGGAGGATCTTGACGGTTACTGCGAGCTTCGGGCCGCGCTGGACATCCCCATCGCCGGCGGCGAGGCGGAGTTTACGCGCTATGGCGCCAGGGAGCTGATCGCGCGGCGGGCCGTCGATATTCTCCAGCCAGACGTGTGTGCCGGAGGCGGTCTGACCGAGGGCAAGCGCATGGCCGACATGGCGCACGTGCACAACATCCCTTGCATGCCGCACGTATGGGGCACGAACATCGGACTGGCGGCATCGCTCCACTTTGCCGCGACCATCGCGCCGACCCCTCCCTCGCTATACGCGGAAGGCCCGCTGTTTGAGTATGACTCGACGCCTCACCCGATCCGCGACGCGCTGACGGTCGAGAGCTTCCCAGTGGTTGACGGCACGGTCGCCATCCCTGATGCCCCAGGGCTGAGCGTCACGCTGAACCCAGAAGCCGTCAAACGATTCGGCGTTTGAGGAGACAGAATCATGAGCGAGACCAGACGACCAAACATCGTGCTGATCCTGAACGATGACATGGGGTTCTCCGACCTTGGATGCTATGGCGGAGAGGTCCAGACGCCGAACCTGGACAGGCTCGCGGGCGGCGGAGTCCGATTCACGCAAGCGTACAACACGGCCCGGTGTTGCCCGTCGCGCGCGTCGCTGCTGACAGGCCTGCACCCACACCAGGCGGGCGTCGGGCACATGACGGATGATTGGGACCTGGACGGGTACCGCGGCGACCTCAACGGTCGCTGCGTGACGATCGCCGAGGCGCTCGGAGACAGCGGCTACTCGACGTACATGAGCGGCAAGTGGCACGTTACGCGCCACATCGCCGCCGACGGGCCGAAGCACAGTTGGCCCAGGCAACGCGGATTTGACCATTACTACGGGATCATCACCGGCGCCGCGGATTACTTTGCACCGAAAACGCTCACGCGCGGTAACGACCCGGCTGAGATCGGCGACGACTATTACATTACCGACGCAATCAGCGACCAGGCGGCTGAGTACATTACGGAGCATGCGGCGAACGACCCCGACACCCCATTCTTCACGTACGTGGCCTACACGGCGCCGCACTGGCCGCTACACGCGCTGCCCGAGGACATGGAGAAGTACGTCGGTCGCTTCGACGCGGGCTGGGACCGGCTTCGAGAGGAGCGCCTGGAGCGGATGGTCGAGATGGGCATCATCGACCGGCAGTGGCAGCTCACCGACCGCGACCCCACCCAGCCACCGTGGGAAGACGCGCCCGACAAGGAATGGCAGGCGCGGCGCATGGAGGTCTACGCGGCGCAGATCGACCGCATGGACCAGGGGATCGGGCGGATCATCGATTCGCTCGAGGAGACAGGCCAACTCGACAACACGCTGATCATCTTCCTCGCCGATAACGGCGGATGCGCCGAGGAGATCGAGAGCCACTGGTTCGGCAACGCCGACCGCAACCCAATCATCCAGATGCGCACCCGCGACGGGAAGCTCGTGCAGATCGGAAACGAGCCCGACCACATGCCCGGCCACCAGGACACGTACCAGAGCTACGGCATCCCCTGGGCAAATCTCTCCAACACGCCCTTCCGGCTCTACAAGCACTGGGTGCATGAGGGTGGCATCGCGACACCACTGATCGCCCACTGGCCCGAGGGAGTCGCCGCGCGAGGCGAGTTGCGACATCAGCCGGCACAGTTGCCCGACATCATGGCGACGTTCCTTGACGTAACCGGCGCCGAGTATCCCGCCGAGCGTGGCGGGAACGCGATCCACCCGCTGGAGGGCTACTCGTTGATGCCGATCATGCATGACGATGGGCCGAATGAACGCGAGGCCCTCTACTTCGAACATGAGGGCAACTGCGCGCTCAAGCAGGGGAAGTGGAAACTCGTGAAACGCTTTCCGGGCGATTGGGAACTCTACGACATGGACGCGGACCGCACAGAGATGCGCGACCTGGCATGCGCTCACCCAGAGAAAGTGACGAAGCTCGCCGCGACGTGGCAGGCGTGGGCGGAGCCTCGCGGCATCGAGCCGTGGGACCAGGCCAACCCCGGCCTGCGCAACGCATAGTGTGACACCGGAGGACGTGAAGATGATCAGCGACGCAGCGAGGCTGTACCAGACAGACTTCCCGCCGGAGGAGTTTGCCGCGAGACGCGACATTGTCTTCGATCGCATCGGCGATGAGGCGTGCGCCGTCTTGCAGGGAGCCGCGCCGCCGCGAGGCTTCGACCCGATCCGCCAGACGAACCAGTTCTTCTATCTCTGCGGGGTCGACGTGCCGCAGGCATACCTGCTGCTGGATGCCCGCGAGCGCAAGACCGTGCTCTACCTCCCCCACCACGACGCAGCTCACGCGGCGAGCGAGGGGGATGTGCTCTCGGTGGAGACGGCCGACCTGACGAGGAAGCTCACCGGCGTCGACGAGGTCCGTGGCCCGGAAGACCTGGAGGCAGACCTGCGTTCCGCGCGCATGATCTACACCCCTCACAAGCCCGCTGAGGGCAAGAACATGAGCCGCGACGTCGCCACCAGCGCGAATCGCAAGATCGCAGCGGACCCGTGGGATGGGCGTCCGACGCGCGAGGGGGCGTTCATCGGCCTGTTGCTCGCCCGCTGCCCGAACGTTGAGGTCCGGGACCTCTCGCCGATCATCGACGAGATGCGCGTAGTGAAGAGCGAGCTTGAGACTGAGATGTGCCGACGGGCCGGGCGTCTGACCGGACTGGCCGTGATGGAGGCAATGCGTTCGACGCAGCCTGGCGTGATTGAGTACCAGTTCGGCGCAATCGCGCAGTACATCTATCTGAGCAATGGCGCTCGCGGCGAAGGCTATCGAGCCATCATCGCCGGAGGCACGAACGCCTGGTACGGCCACTACTTCCGCAACAACTGCCCATTGCAGGATGGCGACCTCGTGCTGATGGTCGTGGCGCCGGACTACGCCCAGTACACCTCCGATATCGGCCGCATGTGGCCCGTCAACGGAACATACGACGCCCTCCAGCGCGAGCTATACGGATTCGTGGTGGAGTACCACAAGGCCCTGCTCGAGCGAATCCGCCCCGGCGTTCTGGTCGAGCAGATCCACGCGGAGACGGCGGAGGCAATGGTGCCGGTGATCGATGGCCAGAGCTGGTCGAAGCCGATCTACGAGGAAGCCGCCCGCCGAATGCTGGACTTCCGCGGGCATCTCTCGCACCCGGTCGGCATGGCAGTCCATGACGTCGGCCCGTATCAGCACCTGCCGCTTGAGCCGGGGATGGTCTTCACAGTGGATCCGCAGATGTGGGTGCATGAGGAGAAACGGTATGTCCGGTGCGAGGACACGGTCGTGGTAACGCCGGACGGCATCGAGAACCTAACGGGCTTCGTGCCCCTGGAACTCGACGACTGCGAGGCGCTCATGCAGGAAGAGGGGTTGCTGCAGAGCCTCCCGCCGAACGCCTTCGACTGATCGCCGTGCGATTACGTGACAGCCAGCGTCTCTCAGTACCTGGCCGCGTTCGTTACCGAATGCGGCTTGTCGATTGGGAGGCCAAGGACCTCAGGCCTACTTGACGACGATCGTCGTGCTAGCTGACAATGGGACTGTCCGGCTCGTGATAGAACCCGTCACGGTGTAGACGCCAGGCGCCAACTCCCCCGTGAAGCTCTGCTCGTAGCGGAGACACGGCTTGTCCGGGCCCAAGTTTTCCACGCCGAGCGCCTGCAGGAACATCCGATCTCCTGACCACAGCCAGACCTGATTGCCCTCGCTGTCATCGATGGAGTAATCGTAGCGCTGGGAGTTGTTGAAGGGCAGGACGAGCGATTCGTCCGTCCCATTGAACACGCTGACCGTCAGGATGATAGGATCGCCGACGGCATACGTGACCTTGTCGACTGATAGCTGCACGCCGAATCCGTCGGTGGCCGTGGCCTGATCAGCATCGGGGTCTTGCCCGGTGACGAACGTCGCAGCCGCGACGAGCAGTAACGCACATGCGGCGATCGCGATGAGTGTCTTGGTAGTCATGAACTCCACCTCCGGTACAACGGATACCTAGCCTACCTTCGGAGTAGTATACCCGATCGGTTGCCAAATGAAGCGACGTTGAGGCATCTGCCAGGTCCCCGCGAGGCGTGTGATCTATGCCACAGAATGCCCTTGCGGCAGGACCTACACGGAACAACACAGAATATATTATTCGCTTATCCCAGGGATTGGGTGGCCGAGCAGTATCCGGGCACCGGCCGGATGGCTGTGTCCCTGGTTCCGATCCGAGAATGGAATGGTCGAAATGACGCAAACCAGAATGAACTGGATGAGGGTTCTGCTCGCGCTGATCGACCTCGCCCTGTTAAACGCGGGCGTGCTCGTCGCCTATTGGCTCCGGTTCGACGGCAACTTCCCCAGGAACGACGTTATAGAGTTCTACCAACAGGCGGGCTTCGTGCTCGTGCTCGCAATCGCGATCTTCTACGCATTCGGCCTGTATAACCGCGTCTGGCAATACGCGTCATCAGAGGCCGTCCTGGCGATCGTCGGCGCGGTGACCTCCACGGCGATAATCACCGGCCTAGTGCTCTGGGTGCGCAAGACTCCGAGCGCTTCACCGATGGCGATGACGATGGTCGGTTTGGTCTGGCTGAGCCTCATCGGGGCCAGCCGTTTTGTGTGGCGCATGATCCGCCAGTACCTGCACATGCACAATGGCGGAGGAGCCGGCGCGCGGACCCAGCGACGGGTCCTGATCTACGGGGCCGGAGAGGCCGGCGCGGCGCTAGCTCGCCGAGTCGAGCACGACCGGGAGGGCGTGCTCGAAATTATCGGCTATGTCGATGACGCCCCACACAAGCAGAACATGATGGTCCGCCGCCACCGCGTGCTCGGCACCGGCGACGACGTCAGAACGCTCGTCCACGATCTGACGGTCGACGAAGTGATTATCGCTATCCCTTCGGCGCCAGGCGAAACGGTTCGGCGCATTGTGGATCTGTGCAAGGATGCCGAGGTCGCGTACAGTCTCCTGCCGTCGCGGCTAGAGACGATGGATGAACCAGTCTCGCTTTCTCAGCTTCGCGAGGTCGAGGTCACCGATCTCTTGTCGCGCGACCCAGCGAACTTCCCCGTCGACACGTGTGGCGAATACCTGCAAGGCAAGTGCGTTCTCGTGACGGGCGGCGGAGGCTCAATCGGAGCCGAAATCTGCCGCCAAGCGGTACGCTTCAACCCGCGCAAGCTGGTCGTCTTCGGCCGCGGCGAGAACCGCATCCACGAGATCTACCAAGAACTCCGACGGCACGCTCCGGAACTGCAAGTCGTGCCCGTTATCGCCAACTTCGCATCGCCGGGCGTCGCGGAGGCGGTCTTCCGTCAGCACCGCCCGGACGTCGTCTTTCATGCAGGCGCGCACAAACACGTGTACCTCATGGAGACGAACGTCACTGAGGCCGTCCGCAACAACATCTTTGGGACGGAACTGGTGGTGGCGGCCGCGGTGGCGACGGGCGTTGAGCGCTTCGTCCTGATCTCGACGGACAAGGCTGCAGAACCGTCTTCAGTGATGGGCGGCACGAAGCGCATGTGCGAGGTCGTGGCGGCCCGAGCCGTGCAGTCTGACATCAGCACTCGCATCATATCCGTGCGGTTCGGCAACGTGCTTGGCACCAACGGCAGCGTCCTGGGTATCTTTGAGAAGCAACTCCGCGCCGGTCAGCCGCTCACGATCACGCACCCAGAGGCGTCGCGGTACTTCATGAGCTGCGAAGAGGCAGCGCTGTTGGTCATCGAGGCCGGCAATCCCGTCCACGAGGCGGGCACGTACCTCCTCGACATGGGTGACCCAGTCCTGATCCAGAACCTGGCGGCCGAACTCATTCGGCTCTGGGGTGGCGATCCGGACGACCCCAGCAAGTACGAATACATCGGCCTATTTCCTGGCGAGAAGCTCCACGAGCGTCTGACGAACCCGTGGGAGAAACTCGAGCGCGTGTCGTCGTATCTCTTCCGACTCGATGGCCCGTCATTCGACCCGGACGCCGATGTCGATCTGGCCCTCGGCCAGTTGAAGGCCATCGCGACGGAGGGCGATGAGGATGACCTTCGGAAGGCGCTTTTTGACTGCATTGCCTCGCTTCACCCACGCGCGGACCAGGAGCTAGCCAACGCCCCCGAACTCGATCCCGAGCGCAGAAGCAGCAAGTCCTAAGCCCCTCACCCGCGCGCAGGCCAACTTCGAACACCCTCGCAGCAAACGGACGAGGGCAGCAGCGTGCAGCGAGGGAGGCCCGAGAGGGCCTCGCGGACCCGTAGTTCCGCCCCAGGCTGCGTCAGGAATACCGCTGTTCCGCCGCCTCCCGCACCACTTGCTTTCCCCGCCATCGCACCAGCCAACATTGCAGCGTCGAAACAGGCCTCGATAGCGTCCGTCGTGGCGTCGGGGCACGCGCGCTTCTGAGCCGCCCAGTTCGCATTGATCGCGTCGGCCAACCCCACCATGTCTCCACGCAGGATCGAGTGCTTGCCCGCCCACGCGGCGTCCCGAAGGGCCGCCGCCGCCGGCACCGCGTCGCCGTGGCCCGCGGCGATCCGCCTCGTCGCGCGGCGGCGCACATCTGCGTCGCTGCGTGGCTGGCCCACGTTGACCAGAACCAGCCGCTCCTCCAGCTCGTGAACGAACCCAGACGCTGGGGACAGCCTCTCCGCCTTCACCTGACCGTGCTCGATCTCGCTGAAGCTGATGCCGCCTACCGCGGAGGCGTAATGATCAGGTGCCGGGGCCGGGCCGTCCCCGATTTCATCTTCGAGCAGGTGGGCGAGCCGCGCCACAGCTCGCGGCGGCGAGTGCTGTCCTGCCATCGCCACCAAGGCCGCCACCACGGCGCTGTTCGTGGCGGCCGATACTCCCAGCCCGCAGCCGGGAGCCACATCAGTCCAGATGTCTGCTTCCAGCCCTGCATCCACGCCCAGATGGCGCGCTGCCGCGTGGAGAAGGTCGAGGCATCTCGCGTGTTCGCTCTCGCACACCTCTGCCGTCTCCGAGCAACCACTGTGGGCGGATGCCCTCAGGACGGGAGCATACTGGTTGCGGTGTCGGAGCATCGATTCCTCGCCCACGGGAGTGCCGATTCCGTTCGCCCGCCGTCGAAGGATACAGTGACTGAACAGCGCCCCACACGCGGACAGAGCGGCGCCTTGCCCGGCTTCGGGCGCGCCCGGCCATCCACCAAGGTCGAGTATCCGAACAGGACTCCTGCCTCTCATCAGCATTGGCTCCGCCCCCGTTTCGCGCCACCGACTGCGTTTACGGAGTATAGATGTGTTACGTATTTTGTCAAGATATATCTTCTTTTCAGGCACTTATCTGCGAATCGTATCCCTGGGGGCTGTGGAGGGCGACGCGCCTCGCCGCGGGAACATGGCTCCCGGCGGCATTCTCACCGAAGAGCGAGGCAGTAGGACATGTCAGAGAACGAAGCCCTGAAGAACTGCGTAGGCGGGGAGTGGCACGAGCCATCGACATCGGATGCGCTGCCCGTCACCAATCCGGCATCGGGCGCGACCATCGCCCAAGTGCCGCTATCGGGTGAAGATGATGTGAATCGCGCGGTTGAGGCTGCGCGGCAGGCATACCCGAGCTGGCGTAGCACCCCTCCTGTCGAACGTGCTCGCGTTCTGTTCAATCTGCAGGCGCTCATCCAGCGCGACTTCCAGGCGCTGGCGACGACCATTGTCCTGGAGCACGGCAAGACGTTGGATGAGGCTCGTGGGGAGATGCAGCGGACCCTCGAGAACGTCGAGGCCGCAGCCGGAACGCCGGCGCTGATGATGGGTTATGGGGCCGAGGACATTGCGGCGGGCATCGACGAGGAGTGCGTGCCTCAGCCGCTCGGAGTCTTTTGCGGGATCGCGCCTTTCAATTTCCCGTCGATGGTGCCGTATTGGTACCTCCCATGGGCCATCGCCTGCGGCAACACCTACGTTATCAAACCATCGGAGCTCTGCCCCATCAGCCAGGTCCAGTTGCTCGAACTCATGCATGAGGCCGGCCTGCCGCCTGGTGTGGTGAATCTCGTTCACGGCGACGGCCGGGCTGCGGAAGCGCTCGCGGCGCACGAGGATGTCGCGGGCGTCTCGTTCGTCGGCTCTACACCAGTCGCTCGGTCCGTCTACTCAGCGGCCGGCGCGCTCGGCAAGCGTGCACAGTGCCAGGGAGGCGCCAAGAACTGCCTAACGGTTCTGCCAGACGCGCCACTCGCAGCGACGGTCGACGCCATTGTGGGCTCGGCGTTCGGCTGTGCCGGCCAGCGGTGCCTCGCCGGGTCGCTTGTCATCGCGGTTGGCGACCGCTACGATGAGCTTCGCGATGCCATCGCGGCCGCCGCCGGCGCGATGCGCGTTGGCGATGGCCTCGACCCGGCCACCGACATGGGGCCCGTTGTGTCGCAAGCCGCGCGGGAGCGCGTCGAGCGCTACATAAACATCGGCACGGGCGAGGGCGCGAACCTGATACTCGATGGGCGTGGCGTCACCGTCGAGGGTCGCCCGGACGGGTACTACATCGCGCCTACCGTATTCGACGGCGTGACTCCGGGTATGGAGATCGCTCGCGACGAGATCTTTGGGCCCGTGCTCGGAATCATTCGGGTGGCGAGCCTGGACGAGGCTGTCGAGACCATCAACCGGATGCCGTATGGCAACATGGCATCGTTGTTCACGAGCGATGGCGGGGCAGCCCGCACGTTCAAGCACGAGGTCGCGTGTGGGAATATCGGGATCAACATCGGCGTCGCCGCGCCGGTGCCAATGTTCCCCTTCTCGGGGATGAAACAGTCCTTCTTCGGCGACCTGCACGGGCAGGGGCGCGATGCTATCCGCTTCTTCACCGAGCACAAGGTGGTCATCAGCCGCTGGTTCTGAGGAGACACCGGATGAGCGTGACCACGAAGACGACGGCCGACTGTGACTTGTGGGGCACGTTCGACACGGTGCGAGATCGGCTGTACAACCAGTTTATCGACGCGCGCTTCGACCCGTCGACGGGGATCGGGCTTGACGAACTGGAGCGAGAAGCCGACGAGTCCCTCGCGTCGCGCGGCGATGCGCCGAGGGTGCTGCAGAAGGCGCATCTCTTGCGGATTGTAGCGACTCGGGGCCAGATCAGCATCGATCCCGCCGACTGGTTCGTCGATAAGCTCAACCATGGACGCCTGATCGTCCGCGCGCGTGAACGCTGGCACGAGGAAGCCTGCCAAGGACCGATAGCCCAGGAGGCGGCATGGTCTCGGCGCATGCACGAGATTGGCGCTATCCGGGGCGGCCTGGATCATGGCCACATCTCTCCCGGCTGGGAGAACATGTTCGCAGGCGGCCTGACTTCCCTGATGGGGCAGGCAACCGAGAGTCGCGAGCGGCTTGGCGCAAGCGCATCACCGGATCAGCTCGCGTTCTATGAGGCCGTTGAGATCGCGTGCGGGGCGGCGATCCACCTCTCGGAGCGCTTCGCTGCGCTGGCCGCGCAGATGGCCACTGAGTGCCCCGAGCACTCCTTGCGCTTGCAGGCCGTTTCCGAAACATGCTCGCGAGTGCCGGCCCACAGCCCTCGGACACTCCACGAGGCCTTGCAGTTTGCGTGGTTCATGCACGAGCTGATTGAGATGGAAGGCGAGATGGTCAGGTCGATGGGCCACTTCGACCGCGTCATCTACCCCTATTACCGAGCCGACATCGACGCGGGCCGCCTGACACAGTGCCAAGCGAAAGAACTCATCAAGTTCTTCTGGATCAAGCACCACGCGAGGACGCGCGGGAGTTCTAACGGCAAGAACTTCGTTTTCGGCGGGCAGGATGCTGACGGACGTGCCATTGCCAACGACTTGACGTACCTGGCCCTCGAAGCCTACGAGGAACTCAACGCGCCAGACCCGAAACTCTCGGTTCGCTTCACCCCCGACACCCCCGATGCGCTCTACGCTCGCGTTGCCGATCTCATCCGAGGCGGGACGAACTCGTGTGTGCTGATGAACGACGAGGCAGCCGTCGCGGCTCTCGTCGAGCGCGGCAAGACGCTCAAGGACGCGCGCTCATACCTCCCGATCGGTTGCTACGAACCTGCCGTCGACGGGAAGGAAGCCGCATGCACGATGAACCTCGTCGTCAACCTCGCGAAACCGATCGAACTCGCGCTGAACAGCGGCACTGACCCGTTGAGCGGCGAGACAGTCGGCCCGCGGACCGGCGATGCGGAGAGTATTGCCGACTTCGAGGCGTTCTTCGAGGCCTATGGCGCGCAACTCGACCACCTGATAACGATCTCCGCCGAGGCCGTCAACGCGCACGAACGCGAGTGGCCGCGGATCAACCCGTCACCGCTAATTGCCGCCACGATCGATGACTGCCTGAGCGTAGGCCGCGACATCGGGGAGGGTGGCGCCCGTTACAACGCGGTCGGGTGCGTGGGAACTGGGCTGGCGAACGCATGTGATGCCCTCCTTGCCATCAAGCAGATCGTCTTTGATGAGGAGCGACTGACTCTTGCGCAGCTCAGAGACGTATTGGCATCGAACTGGGAGGGCAACGAGAGCCTTCGCCTGCACGCGCTGAACCGTGTCGCGAAGTGGGGCACGAACGACGCAACCTCCGATGCCATCGGCAAGCGGGTAGCGGAGCATTACTGCGACAAAGTCCACGCGTTTCGCAGCGCTCGCGGTGGGCCCTTCCAGGCAGCGCTCTTCTCGCTTGAGTTCCAGTGGGAATTCGGCCGACAGACGGGAGCGCTACCCGATGGGCGGCGCGATCGAGAGACGCTGGCGCCGGGAGTCGGGTCGCAGCCGGGACTCGACAAGCGAGGCGTCACGGCCTTGATGAACTCGGTTACCGAACTCGATTTCACCAAGACGCCGAACGGAGCCGTGCTCGATGTAATGCTACACCCCACGGCCGTTCGCGGCGACGATGGGCTTCAGGCGTTGGTGACGCTGATTAAGACGTTCTTCGCCCGGGGCGGGTATGCGGTTCAGTTCAACGTCATCGACAGCGAGACGTTGCGCGAAGCCCAGCGAGTGCCCGAGCAATACGCATCGGTGCAGATCCGCCTGACGGGCTGGAGCGTCTATTTCGTCACCGTGCCGAAGCACCAACAGGATCAGTTCATCGGGCGAATCTCCCATCAGGCCTGACACGACCTCCTCGAACCGCCTCGGGAGGGATGAACAATGGGCTGTCGAAATGCTAGGGACAGAGTCGACGGGCTGTCATCATCTCGTCGGCCTGGTGGGTTGCCCGGAGTATCGGTCAAGTGGGCACGATGGGCGTGCCCTCCGCACACAAGACGGAAGGGGAATCCCTACATGCGCAGACTCATTGGCGTCGGTATTGCTCTGCTGCTGGCTGCATGCGCGCTTCCAGCGTTCGCGGCGAGCAGCCCAGCCGAGACCGTTCCCTTCGACCACTGGGCCTACGACGCGGTTCAGAAGCTGGTCGATGAGGGCATCATCATTGGCTATCCGAAGACTCACGAGTTCAAGGGCGATCGGGCGATGACCCGTTACGAGTTCGCCATGGCGATCTCGCGGCTCATGGAATGGCCCGGCATCGTCGGTCCCGCCGGTCCTGCCGGAGGCGCAGGCGGGCAGGGCGATCCCGGCCGCGCTGGTCCGGCAGGCCCCGCCGGCGCTACCGGCGCCACAGGCCCTGGCGGCGCTGCTGGCGCCACCGGCGCCCAGGGCCCGGCTGGCACGCCCGATGAGGAAGCGATCCGCGCGATCTGCCAGAAACTCCTCGATGAGTTCGCGAGCGAGTTGGCGGATCTGCAGGATGAAGTCGACGACCTCACCGAGGACGTCGACGACTTGGACGAGCGCGTTGCGGTGCTCGAGGACGCGATGAATCGTCCGCAGGTCACTGGTTGGATCGACTATCGCATCGGCCTGGCCGGCGATCTCTGGAACAACGCCGAGTTCGATGCTCTCACCGCGAAGATCGGCATCCAGGGTCAGATCACTGACGAGCTGGCGGGCAAGATCTCGCTCAAGATGGTCGACGACGTCACGCGCGTCGCCCCGCCGCGGTTCCCGGGTCAATCGGCGACCACGGGCACGATGGAGAACATCTGGATCGACGAGGCGTGGGTTAAGTACAGCACGGACTACTGGACAGACGTGAACTGGACGGCGGGTAGCCAGTTCTTCGCGTATGGCCTCGGCCTGCTCGCGAACAACGAGCGCCGCGCGCTCCAGGGCATCCGGGCGAACGCGCCCGAGCTGTGGGGAAGCGACGTGACGCTGGACTTCTTCTACGGCGGTGCGACGGCTGACCTGGGCGCGGGCCTGGGGACGCCTACCGATGGCTACGGCGTTGCCCACATGCAGTACGACCGGAACCGCTTCGGGCTCGGCGGAACGTGGCTTGCCACCGGTATCGGCGAGGAAGAGGGTTGGTCCGCCAACGCTTGGGTCCGCGTGTTCGACCGCAACTGGCAGTTCGAGTATGCCGAGACTCTCGAGACCGCGGCCGGCGTCCGCCCGCCCGGTGGAGCCAACCCGATTAATACCTGGATGGGTTGCGGCGAGATCCTCAACTCAAAGAACCTGCAGATTCAGGGGTTGATCAGCCACACCGACGGACGCTACGCGATGCAGTACACCACCCTCAATCCGTACTTCGAGATCCTCCAGTACGACATCGGGACCTATCCCGGCGCCGTGCCGTGGGAGCGGTGGCTGCGCAGCGCTCTGATCACGCCTGGCGCGGAGCTGATCGGAACGCTGATCAACTTCGAGCTATTCAACATGCCCGTCGAGTTGCGCTACGCGCACCTCACGACGCTCATGTCGGCCCCTCCGGGGCTGGGCAACTACGACAACGTGATCGGCATCAGCGCCACGAAGAACATCGTCGATGGGCTTGACGTCACGTTCCGTGTTGCGAGAGAGACATCCGACGTGCCCTTCCTCGATGACCTCGATCTCGTGGAAGCCGCGGCGGTCGTCAGCTTCTGATCATCAGGGCTGATGCGCGCGGGTAATCTGCTCGCGCGCAACACCCCTCGCGCGAAATGGCCCCGGCAAACCCAGCCGGGGCCGTTTCAGTTCTTGCCGCCAGCGCCGTGAGGCAGCGAGACCTCCGACTACGGCGTGGTGAGCGGCCGGCAGCGCGCTTCGCCCCACATACGCGACGTGATGTGATCGCGCATTATGTGCTCGTAGAAGCCCATCCAGGACTCATCCCTCGGCTGGCGGCGGTAGCACGGGTCTCCGCCGTCCTCGCCGCTGCGGCGGCCCCCGTCCGAGCTGGGCACGATGGGGTTGGGATAGTCCAGCCGCTCGGAAAACGCCCAGTCGACCTGGTGCAACCACTCGTGCAACTCGACTTCGCCATCGCCCTTCATCCACCCCGGCATGAACATGATCCCCGTCCATCCAGCTCCACCGGGTCCCAGGTCTCCGCCATACGTTCCGCCGAACATCGCGGCCGGCGCGGAGTTCGAATCGCTGTCGCCGACCTTCACGTATGCGAAGACACTGTCGAAGGCGCCCGCCTCATAGCGATCATCGATCAGGCTCTCTACGTCCCACGGGCCAAGCCAGAACGAACCATCCCCCGACATCCGAGTGAGCGGATCGTCAATGACCTCGATCTCGTAGTCAACGCGCAACTGTCCTCGGCTGAGCTTGAAGACCAGATCCGCGAAGGCCGTGAAGCCCTCGACGAGCAGGCCGATGTCCTCGTCAGTCATCGTAACATCGACGCTGCGCTCAGCGCCGCCATCCTTCGGGCTCCACGTCAGTTCGAGCTTGCGGAAGATGAAGGCCTTGGCCTTCCACGCGTTTGCTCGCGCGGGATCCGTGCTTGGTGGCACCAGGCAACTCAACGCCCGCAACCGCGAACCGGCCAAGCGCAACTGCCCCGCGTTGCACGAGCAACTGTCGATGACTCGCTCCCACGCCGCGTATGTGGCCGCCGCATCGAATTCGTGCTGAAGCGCCTGCGCGCGGGCTATCTGCTTGCCCGCGTCCATGAGCGGCTCGACTTGCGCCGGCGACGCCGATATCGCCATCAACAGGCATGCCCAGTTCGCCAATGCCAACCCTCCAATTCCTCAGTCGATCATCTGCGGAGCAGCAACCATCGCTTGACGCTGATGAAGTGCCCGGTTGATGCTTCGTTTCGGCCCACGACCTCAACGGCGATCTCGTGTGACCCCGCGGACAGATCCACCTGCCCCAGCGGAATGACTTCGCCCTCCGTGTCCACACCTGGGCAGTAGGCGTCGAGCGGATCGCCGACCGGCGCGCCATCCACCTTCACCTGCACAATGGCGTACATCGACGCCAAGATGAACTCGCCGCTCAGGTCATACGATCCAGCGTCCACATCCGGAAGCGTGAATGTGATGGAGTCGCCGGGCTTTTCGCCTCCCAGGAACTGCGAGCCCAGGCCGTCCAGGCGCTTCGTGCGAGTGCCCGACTCGGAGCGGAACGGGATGTCGCGCGCTTCAAGAGCGAGTCCAGCGAAGGCGGTCTCAGCCACGGGTTCGAGGAGGACAACGTGCTCGTCGATCCCGTCCTCGAAGGGGAGCGCGACGACGAGCTTCGCCGCGTGGATGCTCGAGTGACCGTCCTTGGTGTACGGGTTGTGCTGCCAAGCCGGCCAGAGCAAGCGCGCGCCATCCGGAAGCGTGACTTTCAGCCCCCCGTATGTGAAGTGCTCGCCGGTGCTGCCCTTCGCGAGACGCAGGTCATCCTCGCCGAGGTAGAGCGCGCTGCCACGGGGATTGCGGATCTTCACCGAGTGGTTCAGCAACGGAACGCGCGCCTCTACCCCGCGGCCAGACGGCGCGTGGTACGTCAGAGCGAGGCTGCCATCCGGTCGCGCATCGGCGCGCACCCAACACTCGATGTCGCCGTAGCCGAGGACGAGTCGCGGCATCTCGCCGGACAGATCAAGCCTGCCCGAATCCGGCGTCCACTTCAGATCGACGTCCGGCGTGAAGTTGGGGCTTTCATCGCCCGGCACGTGTTGGAGCAGCGACGGATCGCCGACGGTGAACGTTGACCAGTACGGCTGGATTTTGGTGTTCCCGCCACCCACAACAAGCCCGAGGTCGTCGTGGTAGACGTCGACCAGGTTCTGCCGGTCCTGGATCCACCGGTTGTTGGTGGGATCGCAGGCGTAGCCCGACAGACACCACTGCCACGGCTTGTGGCGCTCAATGACAGCCCCATCGTCCCCTATCGTGCCCCGCCCATGATCCGCCGCCGATGCCGGCGCAATGCCTGAGCCCGAACTGCCATGGAGCAGCATCTGTGCCGCGTATTCCGCGCTCAGTCCGCCGCCAGCCGAGGCGTGGTCCGATACTTGCTTCACCAAGAACCCACGCCCATCCGGCGTGTGAGTGAACCCCACGTTGCCCAGATCGCGCGTGGCATGGTAGATCTGGCGTTCGTCTATGCACGAAACCGATGAGCCATCCGGCCAGAGCACCGAAGAATGGAACTTCGCCGACTTGCCGAGCGCGTCGAGCACGGCCTCGTCGCGTGAATAGTGATAGTAGACACCCAGCGCCTCGACGTAGACGCGGTTGTATCCGACCACCGGGCCACTGTGCTCCGACCAGTAGCCTCCTGGATCCTGATGCTCGATCACGCGCGCCATCATGCCCTTCGCGGCCGCCTTCCACTCATCATTGCCGAAGCATTCGCCCGCGATGTAGAGCGCCATGGCGTGGTGGCAGGGGATGTTGTGCACCCCGCCATCCATGTAGCGTCGGATGCCCTTGAACCCGAGCAGCAGGCCCTCGTCCCACCGGTTGCGGACGTCGGCCGGAAGCGCCTCGCCGACGAGGTGATACGCGCGGATCCAGCGGCTGTAGGTCCAGGGCATGTGGATCTGGCCCCACGTGGAGTTGTCCTTCTTGCGAAAGATCCACATCCCCTTTTCGTCCTGATCGTCGACCAGCGCGAGCCCACCCTTGCCGATCGCATCCAGCAGATCGGCATCGTGATACCACGGGTTGTCCGGGTGCTCGACGGCCCAGGCCGCCGCCAGCGGAAGAAGCACATTCTGGTCCGTGCAGATCCACGGGTCTGAGCCAAACCGCCCGGTCTCCCGGTCTTGGCTATCGAGGATGGCCTGAATTCCATCGGCCAACTCCCGAGCGAGGTAGTCGCGCGGGGGCCACTCGCTGAAGTCGGGCGCGTCCTGTGCGGCGGCGGGCACGAGCAGTGCGGGGCAGAGCATCAGTGGTAATGCCATCATGCGTGAGCCTCTCGCGTGGCAGTCTGGGCCTACGGTGGATACTGTTCGGCGCGAGTGGAGCCGGGGCCTGTTCGTCTCCAGCCCGGAACTTCACCCATCGGGACGCCGCTTGCCTCTAGTACAGGCCCGAGACTCCCGGAGGTGATTGACATGACACTGACCCGGACGAACCTGCTGCTCGCGGGCGCGCTGCTGACCATGGCGCTTCTCGGATGCCAAGACCAGACGGCCTCCGCGCCCCCGCCAGATCTGCCCGAGCCGGTGGCGACGGCCGAGCCGGCGCAACTGTCGATGTACGTGCCGTGCGGCATGACCGTGCCGTTCCACGAGGCGATTGCGCTCTTCGAGGCGGCCAACCCGGGCATCGAGATCGATGTCACGTACGACAATGACGCCGTGCTTCTCGGCCGAGTGGTCGACGACGGCGAGCGCCCGGACCTATTCGTGTCTCCCGGCGGGCGGGAGCTGGACGTATTGGCCGAGAGCGACCTAGTCGACGCGGAGACCACCGTGAAGCTCGGCAGCTTCGAAATCGTGGCCGTCGTCGGGCGTGACTCCCCACTGAAGGTGGAGAAGCCCGACGATCTCAACGCTCTGGCGCTTGCTACGATCGCGCTCCCCGATCCGGACCGTAGCTCGATGGGGTGGCACGTGCGTCAGAGCCTGCAGCAACTCGAGTTGTGGAACGACTTGCAGGAGAAGATCGTCCCCGCCGAGCGTATCATCGTCGCCTATCAGGACGTCGTTCAGGAGAAGATCGACCTCACGTTCACCTACCGAGGCTGTCCGCTGCCGATCGATGAGGAGCAGTTGGCCAAGTCCCCCGTCCGAATTGCCTTCTCGCTGCCGGAGGAGTCTTACAACGTGCCAATGGTCACGGTCGGCATGCTCAACACGACTAAGCACGCGGCCGAGGCGCAGCAACTCCTCACCTACCTGGCATCAGAGCAAGTGACGACGCTGATGGTGAAGGAGGGCCTGCCGGATGAGCGAGGCCTGACTGGCGTCGTAGCCGCGGCCGGCTCCGATCCGGCCGGCGAGTTGACGTCAGACGCCGATGTCTACATCCTCGCGTTCTACCCGGATAACGACGCTCACGCGGAGGTCAGAGGCGTCATCCGGAGCCACGAGGACGAGCACCCCGACCGCGTGGAGGTTGAGATCCACGATTTTCGCGACCCCGAGAACGACCCGGTCGGCTTCCAGATGTGGAAGCGCTCGGGCCTGACCTGCGCGGGGATAATGGTCAACGGCAAGAACGGCATCGCTCGTGGAGACCGCGAGGTATTGTTCCAGCGCAAGATGGGCGCCCAGTGGACTCAGGATGACCTGACGGCGGCAGTCGAGGCGGAACTCAACGAGGGATGAGCGTCGCCGGCGACCAAGGACATGCCCCGAGCCGAGTCGCACTCCGGCCCATGACTTCGGGGGTGCCCGCATGCCTACTCACTTACAGATGATCTCGGCGACGGCTACCTTAGCCGTCGCCGTGTTCTTGCTCCACAGCCCCGTTGCCCCTCAGGAGACGGTCTACCCGACGGGGACATGGGAGACTCGCGCGCCGGCGGATGTGCGGATGAACTCGGCGAAACTGGACGCTCTCGCCGAACATGTCGGCGGACGCGGATGCGTGATCCGGCACGGCTTCATCGTCCATGAATGGGGGGACGTGACGCGGCGGGGCGACGTGGCATCCGCGGCCAAGCCCTTCTACAGCCACTTCATCATGAAGGCCATCGAGGATGGCCGCATCGGCGGCATCGATGAGCCGGTTCTTCGTTTCGAGCCAAGATTGGACAGCATCAACGCCGATCTGGGGCGCCCGGACCGAGGCATTACGTGGCGCCACATGGCAAACCAGACAGCCTGCTACGGACTGGAGGACGAGCCGGGCAGCGCGTATGACTACAACGACTGGCACATGGCGCTGCTGTGGGACACGCTCTTTGTAGGAGTCTACGCCGCCACGTGGGATAGCGTCGACGACGCTGTCTTGCGCCCGCTGTTGACCGACATCCTCCAGTGCGAGGATGACCCGACGTTCATGGCCTTTGGCACGGGCGATCGGCCCGGGCGGACGGCTATCTCGCCGAGGGACTTCGCGCGGTTTGGATTGCTCTATCTGCGAGACGGTTCGTGGCGCGGGCAGCAGCTCATCAGCGCCGACCACGCCCGACTCGCGACGAGGAGCAGCGTCGCAACCTCGATACCGCGCGCAACCGGCGGCGCGACGGAGATGATCGACGGACAGCGCACCATCGGCTCGCGCGCGATCCCCGACAATCAGACCGACCACATGGGGAGCTACAGCTTCCTCTGGTGGACGAATGGCGTTGACCGCGAGGGGCTCAGGCACTGGCCGGACGCGCCGCACGATGCCTTCGGGGCGTTCGGGCACGGCGGACCCAGGGCCATGGTGGTGGTGCCCAGCCTGGACGCGATCGTGAGTTGGAACGACGCGGACGTGAAGTCGCGCGAGGCTGAGAACGAAGCGCTCAGATTACTCGCCGAGGCGTGCCTCGATCGCGACCCCATGTTCGGACAGATCATCGTCGATCTCGAGCGTCCTGACGTGCTACGCCGCAAGGGCGGCGATCCGTTCGTCATGTGCGGGCCGGGCGATCCGGAGGGCTTCCTCTACCGCGGCGATCTGGCTCCGGACGGCACTCGTGACGGCGACCAGATGGCCCTCATCCGCAAGCTCGCGGCGACGGGCGCCAACTGCCTCTACGCGCAAGCCATCCGGTCGCACGGGGGCGATGGCGACCCGACGCAGAACCCGTTCGTCGACCATGACCCAGCGAAGGGCCTCAGCGAACCGGTGCTCGCCCAGTGGGATGCATGGCTCGTCGCGATGGATGAGGCGGACATCTGCCTGATGCTCTTCATCTACGACGATAGCGCGCGCGTCTGGGACACGGGCGACGCAGTTGGCGACGCGGAACGCCGCTTCATCGAGAGCCTCGTGGAGCGCTTCCAGCACCACCGAAACCTCATCTGGTGCGTGGGTGAGGAATATGAGGAGCGCTACTCTCCCAAGCGCGTGAGCGGGATCGCAGCAACCATCCGCGAGACCGACGACCACGACCACCCGATCGCCGTCCACAAGCTCAACGGGCTCGGCTTCGACGAGTTCGCGGGGGACCCAAACATCGACCAGTTTGCGGTGCAGTACAACGTTGACACGGCACGCGAGCTGCACGACGGTCTCGTGCAGGCGCGACGCCGGGCGCGAGGCCGGTACGGCATCAACATGTCCGAGTGCGCCGACATGGGCACGGGAGCCGAGTTGCGGAAGAAGATCTGGGCCAGCGCGATGGCGGGCGCGCACGTGATGGTCCTCGGCATGGACGTCGACTCCACGCCGTCGGAGGACCTCTACGCCTGTGGCCGGCTGGTCACGTTCATGGAGGCGGTGGACGCAACGACCCTCGAGCCGCACGACGAACTCGCTGCGGGCGATACGGACTACGTGCTCGCGCAACCCGGCGAGACGTACGTCGCGTATTCCTCCCATGCCGAGACAGCGCCGGGCATCTCAGAACTGCCTGCGGGGACGTACAGCCTGTCGTGGCTCGATTGCGCCACAGGAGGAGAGGTGCGGCAGCACGCGGCGGAACTCCCGGAGGGCGCGCAGGATTGGCCCGTGCCCGAAGGGCTCGGCGCGGAGGTAGCGGCCTGCGTTCGTCGCGTGCCGTGAGGGGCCACGCAGGTCCTCGCACGCGGCGGGCCGAATCCCCACGCCGACACTTTGCAGCCAGATGAAAGGATGACTGTCCATTGAGTCTGCAGACCAAACTAGGGACACTTCAGGCGGAGATCGACCGCGCGGTCGGCCCGCTCCATGGGTTGCTTGACCGCATCAAAGCGGAGCTGGACTTCGGAATCCGCATGACCAAGGCGCAGCCGGACAATGCCGACGAGTGGGAGCCCGTGCTGGAGGAGGCGGCCAAGCTTGTCGTCGACGCGCTTGAGGCGGGTAGTAGCGATGCAAGTGCTCTCGTCGCCGAGGCGGAGGAGATCCTCGCCCCGCTGAGGTCGGCAGCCAAGGAGTACACGATCTACTGCTGCGGCCACGCGCACATCGATATGAACTGGATGTGGAGCTGGCCGGAGACGGTATCAGTAACGTATGACACGTTCACCACGATGGACAAGCTGATGGATGAGTTCCCGAGCTTCCACTTCTCGCAGAGCCAGGCAAGCGTCTACATCGCGATGCAGGAGTATGCGCCCGAGGTCTTCGAGATGATCAAGCGGCGCGTTGCCGAGGGTCGCTGGGAGATCACCGCGAGCCAGTGGGTCGAGGGTGACAAGAACCTCGCATCCGGTGAGATCCTCGCGCGCCACTTGCTGTACACGCGCAAGTACTTCAGGGACGAGTTCGGCATCCCGTATGACGCGGTCAAGATCGATTGGGAGCCCGACACCTTCGGCCATTGCTGGACGCTGCCCGGCCTGCTTCGCAAGGGCGCGGTGAGCCGCTACTACCACCACCGGGCCAATGGCCCGCGCCTGCAGAGCATGACATCCGGCGAGACAAGCCAGCTCTTCTGGTGGGAGGGCATGGACGGCAAGCGCGTGCTCGCGTACGACGATTCGCCCAACGGGTACAACTGCGAGATCCAGCCTGGAATGACGCGCCTCCTGTTCGCCATGGAGAAGCATACGGGTCTGAAGGACCTGCTGTGGGTCTACGGCGTCGGCGACCACGGCGGCGGGCCGACGCGCCGGCACCTGCGCGCAGCCGAGGACATGGCGACATGGCCGATCTGGCCGAACGTCAAGCTGACTACGACCGACGACTACTTCACCACCGTCGAGCGCAAGATCGAGGAGCAGAGCCTCGAACTCCCCGTCCACAAGGATGAGCTGAACTTCGTCTTTGAGGGGTGTTATACCAGCGAGGCGCGGATCAAGTTCGCCAACCGCAAGGGCGAGAACGACCTCGTCGACACAGAATGGGCAGCGCTCCTCGGGAGCGCGGCGAACGTGCTGGACTACCCGCGCGAGACGCTTGAGGAGTGCTGGCGCCGGATCATGTTCATCCAGTTCCACGACATCCTGCCCGGCTCGGGCGTGAAGGAAACCGTCGAGCACGCGCTGGGGCTCTTCCAGGAGAATCTGGCCAGCACGGGGATGATCCGGACACGCAGCCTGCGGGCGCTGGCAGGCAAGATGGACACCAGCATGTTGGCGGCGGCGTCCGCCGCCCCCGGGGCCGACATGGGCCTGGGCGCCGGCGTTGGCAACGACGCGTGGTGGGGGGATGTGTCGACCCTCGGCGCGGGTGAGTGCGGCGCGGACCCGTTCATCGTGTTCAACCCCGCTCCGTGCGTTCGCGATGAGGTCGTGCGACTCAAGGTCTGGAACCGCGAGTTGCCGGACGAACAGGTGATCGTGCGCGACACCACCGGCAAGGCGGTCGTCGGTCAGGTCATCGAGCGTGGGAATTACTGGGGCCACACGTTTGCCGTCGTGGCGTTCCAGGCCAATGCGCTGCCGCCGATGGGGCACAAGGGCTACGTCGTCGATCTCGGGGCGGGCGACGCGCCAACGGGCGCGACCTATGTGAAAGAGACAGGCCGACCGATCTACACTCTCGGTTACGCCCAGTCCCAGATGGCCAACCCCGTGATCATCGGCAACGAGCATCTCGAACTGACGATCAGCGGCGAGGCCGGTGGCATTATCAGCGCGATTGACAGGGAGACCGATGAGGACTTCGTCGGCGACGGCGTGCTCGGCGCGATCGAGCGCGAGCAGGAAGCGCCTCATGCCATGACGGCGTGGCAACTCGGCGCGATAGTCGACACGGTACAGCCCCTCGCTGACTCCGTGCTGACAATCACCCACCGCGGCCCGAGCGTGGCCGCGGTTCAGCTCACGGGCAAGCACAATGACTCGGACTACCGCCTCGTCATCAGCCTCGCGGCGGGCAGTCGCCAGATCGACTTCGACCTCGACGTCAATTGGCTCGAGCGCGGCGATCCGGCGACGGGCGTTCCGGCGTTGAGAGCGTCCTTCCCGCTCGACATTGAAGATGGCCGGGCCAACTTCGAGATCGCGTGCGGCTCCATTGAGCGCAAACCTGACGGTGGCGAATCGCCGGCATTGAACTGGACCGACCTCACCGGCACGGCCATCGACGAGGACGTCAAGCTCGGCGGGACGCTGCTGAACGACTGCAAGTATGGGTACCAGGTCTTCGAGGACGCCGTGCGCCTGACGCTGCTGCGGTCGAGTTGCGACCCCGACCCGCTCCCCGAGATCGGGAGGCACAAGATACGCTACGCGCTCGTCCCCCACGTCGGTGAGTTCGACCGCGCCGCCGCGATCCACGCCGGTTACGCGTTCAACCACGCGCTCATCGCTGTCGGCACGACCGTTCACGACGGCGAGCTGCCTGCGGATGGCTCGTCGCTGGAGATCCTCACGCCGAACGTGATGCTCTCAGGCATCAAGAAGGCGGAGGGCTCGGATGCGCTCGTCATCCGCGTCTACGAGTTCGAGGGCAAAGACACGGAAGCGCAGATCCGGGTCTCTCCGATCCTGGCCGCGGCCGACTCAGCGGCCATTGAGGTCTGCATTCTCGAGCAACGTTGCGCCGAGGACACGGCGAGTATGTCGGACGACATCGTCACCGTCAAGGTCCCGGCTTACGGGGTCGCGACGATCATGGTCGGTGAGTAGACAGGCCGGCATTCCTGAGGTAACATTCGAGGGTCGCGCGCTGCTGCGCGGCCCCCGTAACCGCATCACGCATTGGAGAGGACACGCAGATGAGCGACTTCCCACGCACTGACGTAGGCGGGCTATCGCTTTCCCGAATGATCATCGGCACGAACTGGTTCCTGGGCTGGAGCCACTGCACCCCCGCCAAGGACACGTTCATCAAGGAGCACTTCGGGGACTACAAGAAGGTCGCCGACATCATCGAGGTCTTCCTCAATGGTGGCGTTGACACGATCATGGGCCTGATCAACTCGCCCATCCTCCCGAACGCCGTCGAAGAGGCCAAGCAGCGCACCGGCAAGGACATGATCGTCGTCTCCACGCCGAGTTTTCCGACCGACAAGAACACGCCCGTTGACGGCTTCGACACGGGCGAGGTCGAGCGCATCCTCGACGAGCAGGTTGAGTTCGGCGCGTCAGTCTGCATGCCCCACACGAGCACGACCGACGCCATGCTCGACAAGTGCACCCGCGAGATCCGGAAGATGGACGTCATCTGCGAGAAGATCCGCGAGCGCGGCATGGTCCCAGGCCTCAGCACCCACGTGCCAGAGGCGATCATCTACGCGGACGAGACGGGGCTGGACGTGGAGACGTACATCTCGCTCTACAATCTCATGGGCTTCCTGATGCAGGTGGAAGTCGACTGGATCAACCGCGTCATCCACAACGCGAAGAAGCCCGTTATGACCATCAAACCCTTCGCGGCCGGCCAGGTCCGCCCGTTCCAGGGGCTGACCTTCAGTTGGAATACCCTCCGCGACTGCGACATGGTCACGGTTGGCACGATGACCCCGCGCGAGGCGGCCGAACTCATCGACATGTCGCTCGACATTCTCTCGCGACGACCCGCTGAGATGGAACTCCAGCGGACGCGCTCAAAGGAATCAGTAGAGTCCGCCGGCGGCGAATAGGAGCGAGCAGATGGTGGCTGAGACGGCGCCGATCCTGGATCAACTCAACGAGCCCGACCCGCGGCTCGAGACCGCCCGCAAGCGCCAGGCTGCGGTGTGGAACCAGACGGAGACGGACTTCCTGCCGCTCCTGTGCGAGGCCTCAGGGCAGCCATGGGATGGGCCTGACTATGCTCTGACTGAGCAGGTTGACGACCCGACGAAGATGCTCCACGAGGGGCTCGTGGTGGTTGGGCGGCAGCTTCCGGTGGCGTCCGATTCAGTGCTGAGCATTCGGCCGCAGTTTGGCGTCGGAACGCTCTGCACGCCATTCGGCTGCGAGTACGAACTCTCGGCCAAGTACGGATCGCCGTGGGTCACCGGACACGCGACGAAGGATTATCTGTCAGGCCTCGAGCCCGATGACATCAACTTTGACGACTCGCTGATCCCGTGGGTCTGCGAGGTCACGCGGAAGCTGCGCGAGGGGCTCGCGGGGCGCGTGCCGGTGTTCATGGCTGACACCCAAGGGCCGTTTGACATCGCCCACCAGGCGCGCGGGCATGATTTGCTGACCGACATCTACGACGATCCACCCTTCGTGCATCACGTGATGGAACTCGCTCTGCACGTCTACATCGAGTCCAGCCGTCGCTTCAAGGAGGCGCTGGGCGAGCCGGACAGCTCAGGCCACCACAGCGGGAATCTCTACATGGAGAACTGCGGAGTTCGGCTCTGCGATGACTCCGGCGTGATGATGCCGCCGAAGGCCCTCGACGAGTTCATCCTCCCATACCACCAGCGCGCGTTGGCCGCGTTCGGCGGCGGGTGGGTACACTTCTGCGGCGACGCCCGGCAGCTCTTCGACGGCTACGTTGAGATCCCCGAGGTCCGGGCGATCAACTTCGGCCAGCCGGAGTATTACGATCCCGCCGAGATCCTCAGCCGCTTGATGGATAAGGGCAAGCTCTACTACGGGGCATGGCCGAAGGCGGCGGACGAGTCGATCGACCAGTACTTCGGCCGCTTGCTTGGGTGTCTCAATGGCGAGAAGCGTGGGCTGATGCTCATGTTCCATCCCGGCGGCGGGAGGGTGCCCGAGACGATGGACCGCTGGCATGAGGCGCATGGGAGAGCCGGGCTGTAATCACTGTCCCCAGAAGATGCGGGTGACCGGCTTCAGTCCACTGGCACGTACACCCCTCGCGCCGCGTGGAAGTCGGCTTGCTCGCGGATGGCGCGACGCCACGTCTCGATGAAGTGTTCCTCGCTGACGCGACCGAACAGACCGCCAGTCTCGAGGGTCAGCTCGGCAACGCGAGCCTGGTGCAACTTCCAGAGCTGCTCGGGCGTGCCCCCCACGACAAGCTGGCGATGGTGATGCGCCGGCGCCTCGAGAGCCACTCCATCCTTGATGTCGGTCGTCGTCAGCCCGCTGTCGTCAGCGAACATGCTCACGACATCGATCCCCGTCCTGACGCCCACGGGCGTGTTGAGATGGTAGATCCCCGCATAGGCGTCCTGCGTGCGATTCATCAGCATGAAGATCGTGTTCTGGTGGGGCATCTCCGGGACGTTGAATGTCGTGAAGTGCTCAAATCCCAACCCAGCGAATTGCTCGAGCGAGGGTGCCACTGCCTCGTGGCACGTCGCCATGGTGGCGGCATCAACGGCCTGGAAACTGACTTCCCGAGGCATACGGTCGCCCGTTCTCAGCCGGATGCCAAAGAGCTTCAGGAACGCCATGATCGGCAACGTCCCGAAGAACACGCACCCATTGCCCGAGCAGCGCCAGATCTCCCACCATGACAAGGCGGTCATGTTGGCGCGGTAGAACTGCTGTGGCTCCGGATAGCCTCCGGGCGGGATGTATTGCCACGACATAGGGGGCCTCCAGCGGCGCGCTACTTCTTCGGCTTCTACCTGTTTCCCCAGCCGTCGAGTTCGGGATCATGGTCCGGGTTCGGCGTCGGCATCTGCGCCCCCACGGAGTGTCGCCAGGCATAGAGGCGGCTGCGGAGGTCGTCGAGGATCTCTGGCTTCCCGCTCGCGAGGTCGTTCTTCTCGCCGATGTCATCCGCCAGATTGTAAAGCTCGCAGTGGTTGTCCTCGAAGAACTCGATCAGCTTCCAGTCGCGCGCGCGAATTGCACCGTGGGGCGATGCGCCACCGGGATGGTAGTGCGGGTAGTGCCAGAAGATCTCGTCGCGGTCGAGTTGCGCGGTTGGGTCCTGAAAGAGCGGCACGAGGCTCGTGCCGTCGACGCGCCGGTTGTGAACGGGATCGCCGGCGACGCCGGCTAGTTGTACACCGCCTGCGACATGCTGTCGACGTCGTGCGCCGAGAGGGTGGGCGGGGGCAACGCGGGAACCTTG
>MPMF02045242.1_pt1 | contig 28424 bp, 35 predicted proteins | sample 1617271 | NCBI WGS metagenome assembly MPMF02 (sample SAMN05944812, study PRJNA350692) | marine metagenome | biome: marine; feature: ODZ; material: water; isolation source: 120 m water sample prefiltered with 30 um filter, filtered on to 0.2 um... | place: Pacific Ocean | collected 2012-04-09... | reverse complement strand
TGCTTTGGGAGCAGGAGGCCCCCGGTTCGAACCCGGGCGCCCCGACCAACTCACTGTCTCGGTTTCTATCTAAAAGAATGCCTGGCCGTGCCATGAGGCGGACGCGGGCAGCTCCCAGCGGCCGTCGCGAACGTCCCCGACCGTGGTCAGGGTGTTGTCGAAGACCACCGTCTGCTGGCTGACCGATCCAGATTCGACCAGGTCGGCGAACCGCTCGCGCGACACCCGCGCGATGGCGGCCCCGTCGCGATACAGCACCGGTGCGTGATTCACCAGCTCCACGCCTAGCTCGGCCTGCAGCCCTTTCATCCGCCGCACCAGCGCATCGATCGAGCAGCCGGAGGCACCGGCAGCCCGCCCGTCCACCGCCACGAAGATGAACCGGTCGTATCGGAGGTCGCGGGCGGTTTTCAGCGGCACGTCGTGGGCGGCCCACTGCCCGATGAAGGCATCCACCTCTTCGAGCACCCGAGCGCGCTCAGGTTCGGACAACGGCCGTTCCGCCGAGAAGATCCAGAGACGGGCATCCGGCGGCAACTCGTTGAACGGCACACGTGACATTTGCTGATTGTCGCACAAGCGGTCCCGCCCATGACGGCCGCCCCCATCTCGGCCCTGACCGTAGCAGGGTGAACTGGCTCGACCGCTTGGCTGCATACTATGCTGTGATGCCTCGTCAACCGGAGCCCACCGCACACACCATCAACGCGAGCACGCTCGGACGCTACCTGGTGTCGCCGCCCGCGCAGGGTGACGCGGCGCCGCTGCTCGTCGGCTTTCACGGTTACGGTGAGAACGCCGAGTTACACCTGCAGGCGTTGCGCGGCATCCCCGGTGTCGACCAATGGCGGGTCGCCTCGGTCCAGGCACTGCACCGCTTCTATCAGACACGAACCGGCGATGTGGTGGCGTCCTGGATGACGAAGCAGGACCGCGAGCAGGCGATCCGCGACAACGTCACCTATGTCAGAAACGTCGTGACCGCGCTCCGGTCGAGCGGTGCGCCTGACACGCCGCTCGTCTACTGCGGTTTCTCGCAGGGTGTTGCCATGGCGTACCGGGCAGCGCTTGGCGCCGGTCATCGGTGCAACGGACTCATCGTGCTCGCCGGCGACGTCCCGCCCGAGTTGCGGGATGCTCCGGCCGACCGCTGGCCCCCGATTCTGCTGGGCTGCGGGCGTAGCGACGAGTGGCACACAGAGGCCAAGCTTCAGGCCGACCGCGACTTCTTGGAGTCGCGCGACATCGAGCACAACACCGTGGTCTTCGACGGCGGGCACGAGTGGCACGCCGACTTCCACGAGGCGGCGGGCCGCTTTCTCGAACGGGTCCGAGCCGACGCACCGGTAAGCGGAACGCCCGCATGACGCTGAAGGCCGGAGATCGCATTGGCACCTTCAAGGTCACCGGCGAGCTGGGTACCGACGGCATGGACGTCGGGCTACGCGCCCGCGACACAATGCTCGACGGGGAGTGACGGTCCGGGCGGTCTCTTCAAGATGCCTACTCGATTCTCCGTCTCCATCGGCGAGGCGGGTCAGGTGTCCGCGCTCGCCTATTCCGCGGCAACCAACCCGTCGGCGGGCGCGACGCTGGTCCTGGCGCATGGGGCGGGGGCCGGCCAGACGAGCCCGTTCATGGTGAGCTTCGCCGAAGGCCTGGCGGCGCGTGGGCTCGATGTCGTCACGTTCAACTTCGTGTACACGGAGCAGGGACGGCGGGCGCCGGACCGGGGACCGAAGCTGGAAGCGTGCTACCTGGCGGTGGTCGACGCGGTCAGCGCACGGGGCGAGATGGAACGGCCGTTGCTGATCGGCGGAAAGTCGATGGGCGGCAGAATCGCCACCCATATCGCGGCCGCCCCAGACCCGGACGACGACGCTGGTGCCACGGCCGTAGACGTCGCCGGTGTAGTGGCGCTCGGCTACCCGCTGCACCCGCCCGGACGGCCGGAGAAGATGCGTGACGCACACCTGCCTCGCGTCGCCGCCCCGACGCTCGTCGTGCAGGGGTCACGCGACACCTTCGGCACCGAAGACGAGCTGCGTCCCGTCCTGGCACGGATGCCGAACGCCACGCTTCACCTCGTCGACGGCGGCGACCACTCACTGCACATCCGCCGCAAGTCGGCCGCGCCCCGCGAAGAGATCTACGGCGGTGTGATGGACGTCATCGTCAGCTGGATCAACGCTGTGATCTGAAGACGGCAACGCCTACCGGCGATCTTCTGACTCCTGCCTCTTGACTGCTGACTTCTGAGAGCGCCCTCAAACGCTCTCCTTCAGCGTGACGGCGTCCAAAAACGGCATCATGGCGCGCAGGTCGGCGCCGACCTTTTCGATCTGGAGCTCCTGCTCCGCCCGGCGACGTCCCATGAACCATTCACGTCCGGCCTTGTCCTCGGCAATCCAGTTCTCGGCGTAGGTGCCGTCCTGGATATCCTTGAGAATGCCGCGCATCGCCTCGCGGGTCTGGTCGGTCACGACCCGTGGACCGCCGGTGTAATCGCCATGCTCGGCCGTATCGCTGACCGAGTAGCGCATGTAGTTGAGACCACCGCGGTAGATGAGGTCTACGATGAGCTTCAGCTCGTGCATGCACTCGAAGTAGGCGATCTCGGGCTGATAGCCGGCGTCGACCAAGGTCTGGAATCCGGCCTTGATAAGCTCGCTGACACCGCCGCACAGCACCGACTGCTCGCCGAACAGATCGGTCTCTGTTTCTTCCTTGAACGTCGTCTCGATGACGCCCGCCCGCGTAACCCCAAGCCCCATGGCGTAGGACAGCGCGAGCTGTTTCGCGCCACCGGTTGCGTCCTGCTCGACCGCGATCAACGCCGGCGTGCCGCCGCCTTCGAGGAACACCTCCCGCACGCGGTGCCCCGGCGCCTTTGGCGCGATCAGTGTCACATCGACGTCAGACGGTGGCGTAATCGTCTTGTATCGGATGTTGAAGCCGTGCGCGAACATCAGCATGTTGCCTGACTGCAGATTCCCCGCGATCGACTCCTCATAGATGCCCCGCTGCTTGGTGTCGGGCGCGAGAATCATGATGACATCGGCCCAGGCCGCCGCCTCGCTCCCGCTCGTCACGGTGAGCCCATCCGCCTCCGCCTTGGCACGCGAGCGACTCCCGTCGGCGAGCGCGACCCGCACATCGACCCCGCTGTCCTTGAGGTTCAACGCATGTGCGTGCCCTTGTGAGCCGTAGCCGAAAATCGCCACCTTCTTGCCTTGGATAAGAGAGAGATCAGCCGAGTCGTCGTAGTGAATCGTTGCCATTCTTGCCTCGTGGTTGAGATGGCCCGGGTGTCCCAGGCGGGAAAAGACGCTGCTGTTCGCGGCGCGTCAGACGGAGTGGGATACGTTGTCGTCGGTCTCGATCGGCACCGACTCGCCGGTGGGCTCTGTCGCCACGCTCCGCTGCCCGCGCGACATCGCGACGCGGCCGGTACGCACCATCTCGAGCACCCCATACGGCCGGAGCACGCCCAGCAACCCGTCGACCTTGTCCTCGGTGCCGGTCGCCTCGATGATGAGCGAGTCGGGCGCCACGTCGACGACCCGGGCGCGGAACGTGTCGACGAGTTGCATGACCTGGGTGCGGGTCTCGTGGGTCGCCGCGACTCGGATGAGCGTGAGGTCACGGATGACTGCCGCCTCGCCGGTCAAATCGGTAACCCGCAGCACGTTCACCAACTTGTAGAGGTTTGCCTCGAGCCGGCGACCTCCGTTGGCGTCGGTATCCACCACGATCGTCATCCGCGACACACCATCTGTCTCAGTGTGGCCCACGGTGAGCGACTCGATGTTGAACGCTCGGCGGCGAAACAACGAGGCAACCCGGTTCAGCACTCCAAGCTTGTCCTCGACGTGGACGACGAAGGTATGACGCATGGGGTCCTTCTGAAGACGATGGCGAAGCCCTCAGGCTTCTCCTGTCTCCTGCCTCCTGTCTCCTGTCTCCTTCGAGCGCACGTTAGTCGTCCGCCGTCTCGACGATCGGGCTCGGGCTCGGGCGGCGGATCATCGCGTGCAGGTCGGCGCCGGCGGGCACCATCGGGTAGACGGTGTCCTCCTGCTCGACCTGAAAGTCGATTACCACCGTCCCGGACTCGGCGCGGGCCATCTCGATAGCTGGCACCACGTCCGGTCGGCGCAACACGGTCGCGCTGCGCAATCCGAACGCATCGACGAGCTTCGCGAAATCTGGGCTCAACAGCGGTGTCGCGGCATATCGACGTTCGTAGAAGAACTCCTGCCACTGCCGCACCATGCCCAGATAGCCGTTGTTGATGATCGCGACGTTGATTTTGATCTTCTCCTGCGCAATGGTCGCCAACTCGCACATGGTCATCTGGAAGCCGCCGTCGCCGACAACCACCCACACTTCGGCCTCGGGCCGCGCCAGTTTCGCGCCGATGGCGGCCGGCAATGCGAAACCCATCGTGCCCAGACCACCGGACGTGATGAGCGACCGAGGCTCCTGGTGATGGTAGTACTGCGCCTCCCACATCTGATGCTGCCCGACATCGGTCACGACCACCGCCTGACCGTCGGTCAACCGCCAGATGTCGTTGATGACGTGCGCCGCGTAGAGATGCCCGCTGTCCGGAATGTTCTGGACGTCGCGGACCGCCGAGTCTCCTTTCATCTCGGTAATCGCGGCGAGCCAGTCGCCTCGGTCACCACGCTCGACCTTAGGCAGCAGATCGCGCAGCACATTGGCCAAATCGCCGGCCAGGGTCACATCCACGAGGACGTTCTTGTTGAACTCGGCCGGGTCGATGTCGATGTGGATCTTTCGCGCGTTCGGCGCATAGGTCTTGAGGTTGCCGGTGACGCGGTCGTCGAACCGCATGCCGCAAGCCAGCAACAGGTCTGCCTCCTGGATCGCCCGGTTTACCCAGGCCTCGCCGTGCATCCCCATCATTCCCAGATTCAAAGGGTGCAACGCCGGGAACGAGCCGATGCCGAGCAGCGTCATCGCGATCGGAATGTTCGCCCGCTCGGCGAACTCGCGTACCAGATCCGTAGCACCAGACAGCATGACGCCGTGCCCGGCGAAGACAACCGGCCGTTTCGCGCTGTTGATCAGCTCGACCGCCTGCTGATACTCGGCGTCAGATGCCCGCAGATTGGGCCGATAGCCCGGAAGTTGCACCGGGCTCGGGTCCCAGACGAATTCACCGGACGACTGTTGCGCGTCCTTCGTGATGTCGACCAGGACCGGTCCCGGACGACCCGACCGAGCCACATAGAACGCCTCGTGAATCGTCGACGCCACCTCGGAGACGTCCGACACCAGGTAGTTGTGCTTCGTGATCGGCAGCGTGACGCCGGTCACGTCGGTCTCCTGAAAGGCGTCCGACCCAATGAGTTTGCCGCCAACCTGCCCGGTGATGCAGACCATCGGCGACGAGTCGAGCATCGCCGTGGCAATGCCGGTCACCATGTTGGTTGCGCCCGGTCCGGAGGTGGCCACTGCCACCCCAACCTCGCCGCTGGCCCGCGCGTAGCCGTCCGCCATATGCGTCGCGCCCTGCTCGTGCCGAACCAGGACATGCCTAATCGGGTACTCGAGCATTGCGTCGTAGGCCGGCAGAATCGCCCCACCGGGATACCCGAACACGGTCGAAACCCCTTCGCGCACCAGGGACTCCCACAGCATCTGCGCGCCAGTTCTGATGTTTCCCATGATCCGCCTTCGCTAGCTGCGTACTCTCGAGCTACGACGAGACACGCTCAGGCATCCGAAGACAATGGCGAAGCGCTCCGGCTTCTCCTGCCTCCTGCCTCCTCGAGCATTCCGCTCACGCCACCGTCACCGCGCCCTGGGCCGCCGATGTCACAAGACGGCTGTACTTGGCCATCACGCCGGTCGTATACCGCGGCGCCGGCGCCTGCCAGTTCCGCAGACGAGCGGCGATCTCGGCGTCGTCGAGCTCGACCCGGAGCTCGCGGGCTTCGAGGTCGAACACCACGATGTCGCCGTCTCGAACCGCCGCAATCGGCCCACCCTCGGCCGCCTCCGGCGCCACGTGACCTGCCATCAGACCGCGTGTGGCACCCGAGAACCGACCGTCGGTGAGCAACGCGACCGAATCGCCCATTCCGGCACCGACGATAGCGGCCGTCACCGCCAGCATCTCGCGCATGCCGGGTCCGCCGCGAGGTCCCTCGTAGCGAATGACCACGACATCGCCAGGCTGCAACGTGCCCTGCTCGACCGCGGCAAATGCCGCCTCTTCGCTGTCGAACACACGTGCGGGCCCGCGGTGCCGTCTGGTACCGTAGCCACCGGCAACCTTCACCACACAGCCCTCTGGCGCGAGGTTGCCCTTCAACACGATCAGACCGCCTGTTGGTGTTATCGGGTCATCCACCGGACGCACCACCTCTTGCCCCGGGGTTTCCTCGGCCGAGCTCGCTTCGTCGCCGATCGTCTTGCCTGTTACTGTGATCGGCTCGGGATGGAGGACACCGGCCTCCAGCAGTCGCCCGGCGAGCAGCCGGCTGCCACCAGCACGATAGAGATCGGTTGCGACGAACCGACCGCTAGGCTTCAGGTCGGCCAGCAGCGGTGTCTGGCTACTGACGCGATCGAAGTCTTCGATGCTTAGCGCGACGCCAGCCTCCCGAGCAATCGCCAGCAGGTGCAGCACGGCGTTGGTCGACCCGCCGGTCGTGGCCACCGACGCGATGCCATTCTCCAGCGCCTCGCGCGTCATGACCTGCCGCGGCCGTCGGTCGGCTCGTGCCAACTCCATGACCAACCGTCCCGCGTCACGCGCCACCTGCTCCTTGTGCTTGTCCAGCGCCGGGACGGCGTTGTAGCCCATCGGCGAAATTCCGATGAGCTCGCACACGGTCGACATGGTGTTGGCTGTGAACTGCCCACCGCAGGCTCCGGCACCGGGACAGGCATTGGCTTCGAGCGTCGCCAACTGGGTGTCGGTCATCTTACCGGCGGCGTGGGTACCCACCGCCTCGAACACATCCTGAATCGTGACGTCGTGCTCGTCGAACTGCCCCGGGGCGATCGAGCCGCCGTAGAGCACCAACCCCGGAATGTCGAGCCGGGCCAGCGCCATCACGCCCCCCGGTATCGTCTTGTCGCACCCCACCAGCACCACGAGCCCGTCAAACAGGTTGCCCCGCGCCACGAGCTCGATCGAGTCGGCGATGACCTCGCGGCTGACGAGCGAGGCCCGCATCCCCTCGCTGCCCATCGTGATGCCGTCGGAGATCGATACGGTGTTGAACTCCATCGGCGTGCCACCGGCCGCGCGGACCCCCTCTTTGATGTGCTCGGCCAGCTGTCGTAAGTGGTAGTTGCACGGACCGATTTCTATCCACGTGTTCGCCACGCCGATGATCGGTCGCCTGAGCGCCGCATCGTCGAAACCCACCGCCTTCAGCATGGCGCGTGCCGGCGCCCGCGAAGGCCCGTCGGTGATGGCGCCGCTTCGTGTCTTGCCTGGTGTTGAGCTCATGAGTGTCCTGAGTGGCCCCGAAAAAAGAAAAGGCCATCATCCGGTGCGGATGATGGCCCTGAGGATGTTCCTCGTCGGTCGGGTGCATCATCCGCTGGCCGCCGGCGTAATGATTACGCCGACGCTGCGAACAACGACCACGAGATAACGGAACTGGTCTTGAAACATCAGCGTTACCGCAAGAACGTCCTCACATTCTAGCGCGGGCCAGGAATCAGGCTCAAGCTTATAATTCTTACTGTTTCATAACAACAATTAATGGACTGATTCCGACGCGCATTGAATCCACAGCTCGGAGGCCACGGTCACGTCCGGGGCTCCGGCAGCGGATCACCGTCTGGCACGAACCGGAGCGCGACCCCGTTGTTGCAGTACCGCTCACCTGTCGGCGCCGGGCCATCCTTGAAGACGTGACCCTGATGCCCACCGCACCGGGCGCAGTGATACTCGGTGCGTGGCAGAATCAGCTTGAAGTCCTTCCTGCTGCCGATCCTGCCTGCAATCGGCGCGAAGAAACTCGGCCAGCCGGTGCCGCTCTCATACTTGCTCGACGACTCGAACAGCGGCAGAAAGCAGGCCGCACAGGCGAAGAGGCCGTCTCGCGTCTCCTGGTTCAGCGGGCTCGACCCTGGCGGCTCGGTCGCCTCTTTGAACAACACGGCATGTTGATCGGCTGACAACAGCTCGCGCCACTCCTCAACCGATCTCTCGACTGTTCGCGTCTCCTCGGTCACGTCGCCTCCTGCACATCACAGCGTGGCGTAAATGTGCCCCGGTGCAGGACATCACCGCCAGTTGCCAGCTTCTCGGGTAGCCCGTGCCCACCCGCGTGACCCGTGGCCGGTACCAACGCAACCGCCAGCCATTAGGCGTCCCTCGAGTTGCCGCGCCGTCTGCATGCGAGCCGACCAGCCTTACGACGATGGCGGCAGAGCCCAAGACACCATTGGCCACACCCCCGGGCAACCGCGCCGTCACCCTAAGTTTCCCACAGGAGCCGGTCGGAAAGGGCACGGACTACCCGGACCGCGACAAGGGCCCAGGTTTCCAGCTGTTTTGAGACAAAAGAGGAGCTGGCATGGCACTTGTAATGACCCTGTCACAGCGGTCGTCGAGTGGGGCTCGACACCGGGTTGCGCGGCATGACGCCACGCCTGCAAAGGAGACAAAACATGACAAAGCGAAAGGTACTCGCGGTGGCGACGTTGGCTGCGCTCCCGGTGTTCGTCGGTGCATCCCAGTCCGGTCACGGCCCCATCTCGACGCAGACCGAGACAGCGCAGGCCTGGCAGACGATGGAGCGATCCGCGGGCGCCCGGTGGGCGTATGCGTTCGGAATGGAGGGCGAAGAGGCCCTGGCGTTCGGTCTCGTAGTCGCGATCGAGTGCTCGTTCTTCGGACCGGTCGGCAGCATCGCCTGCGGCGCCACCGGTGCGTTGTAGCAGGGCTCGGACAGCGGTCGCACTTTACCCGCCTCGCGCCTGACCCTGATGTGGAGATTCACCGGATGGTCCAGATCGATGCCGGCTCTGGTCACAATAAATACTGGCGTCGTCGTGTTCGCCGTCTGCATCGGCTGGCACAGCTCCAGTGTGCGGCACGTGCGCTTCGACGTGCGACCAGACCGACCAGACGAAGTGGCGGACACAAAGCCCCGGGACACCAGAGCACACGCCACCAAGATCTTCGGTGGCAATGTGCGGGTTGTTGGCGGGCTGCTCATCGGTGCCTGCACGCTCGGTATCGAGACGCTACGGAATCTGTTCTGGAACGCATTCGTGCTCGGTTTCGGCCTGTCCGCGCTGATGCGAAGTTCTCCGGACCTCCTCCCGCAGGTATTGCGCTATGTGCCGCTCGAGTTCTCGGCTTTCGTGCTAGCCGCCAGCGCCGGACACCACCTCGCCTTTACGGTGCTCCGGTGTCTGGCGGCTGGCGAGACGCCGCGGTTCAGCCCGTCGGTCGTGGTGCTCGCCACGGCCCTCGTGATGCTGATCGCTGCGGCAGTCATCGAGGCAGGCGTCGCGCAGCACGTCGCCGAGCTCACGCCGTAGCACGCTGGGGTCTCGCATGAGAGACGATGTCCTCGAGCTGTGCGATCTCCACCGCGCCTTTCCGGGTTTCGACCTGGGTCCGCTGTCGCTGCGGCTCCGACCCGGGTGCGTCTACGGGCTGCTGGGGCCAAACGGCGCCGGCAAGACGACGCTGCTCAACCTGATCGCGCTGCAACTCAAACCGACGACAGGTTCGCTGCGCCGTGGCAGCCGGTCGATCGACTGGGGCGACAGCGCCTGGAAAACACGGGTCAGCTACATCCGAGAAGTGCCGTCGTTCTACGACGAGCTGACGGTCGCACACACATTGAACCTGGCAAGTCGTCTCTGCGACCACTGGGACCACCTGCTCGCCGACAGCCTGGTCGATACACTCGGTCTGCAGCCGCAGCAACAGGTCGGTTACCTGTCGAAAGGCACCAAGGTGAAGCTCGGCATTGTCACGGCATTGGCACACCGAGCCGATCTGCTCATCCTCGACGAACCCACTGCCGGCCTCGACCCCACCGCACGCGCGAACCTGCAAGACACGATTCGGCATCTCGCTCACGAGCATCCGTCACTGTGTGTCCTGCTCTCCTCGCATATTTTCGAAGACATAGAGGAGGTCTCCACCGAGATCCTCATCTTGCGCCGCGGGCGCCTCGTATTCCAACTGAGCAGCGACACCGTGCACGACTCGGTGTTGTACCGGACGACGACGCCAGGCGCCGACACGGCATCGCCCGATCTGGTGTTGCACTGGCAGCGCCGAGAGACCGAGTGGCTGCTGGTTCGACGTGGAAGCTCGCTCGACGCCAACCTGCGGCTACGACCAGACCACACCGAGGAGCAGCCGACAAGCATGATTGCTGCGGTCTATCGCGGGACGGAGCACCCAGATGTGGACTAGACAGATGCAGGCCTTGATCGCCAAGGACCTCCGCCTCCACGGTCGGGCCATGGCGCTGACGATGGGCGGGTCGCTCGTACTGATCGCGCTGGCAGGACATGTCGCGCCACAGGGAGCCGGACCACGGTCATCGTTCGTATTCAGCATGAACCTCCTGCTCACGCTGCTGTGGAGCGACTGGCTGATTACTCGGGAACGGTCGAAACGCACCTTCGCCTGGCTGCGCGCGTTGCCGGTGGACGACCGTCTCCTGGCGAGCAGCAAGTTCGTGGCGGCCGCTGGATGCTGTGGCGTCTTCTGGATCTTGTCTTCAGGGCTCTTCGCGCGGGAGCTCTGGCGACCGCCGGGGACCTGCCTCACGTTACTGTGCGCGTTGGTGACGTTTGGGGGACTCTCGGTCGCCACGAAGTGGCGTTTCCCATGGCGACTCGGGCATGTGCTGCCGCTCGCCATCGTGTTGGTGCCTGTGCTGCTCTTCATGATGCTGGCCGACGAGGGCACCGGCGTGCGAGAGCGGCTCGTCGCCACGTGGAACGCCCCCTATGGCCGACCAGCTGCGATGGCATCCCTGCTCGCGCTCTATGCCGCGATTGTCGCGATCACTGTTCGGTGGGTCCGCCAGGCCGACACATTCCAGCTCACCGACTGACACTGCCTGACAATGCTTGGCAATGTCTGACAACGTTTGACTGCCCTGCGTTCCTTGGCCATGTGGAGCCTCTTCTGGAGTCCGGTCCGGTTCTTCGGCACCCGCCGCCACTGCCGTCCGAGAGTCCTCACGGCCCTGGCAGCGCCCGCCCTGTGTGCGGCGCTGCAGGGTATCGCGGTCGCCATCTTCAGCGGCCGGACACGCCCGGTGCTGGAGGCTGCCCTGGCACGGTCCGATCTGCCGCTCACCGGACTGCCCGGCGCCCCCCTCTTCGCCGCCATGAGCATCCTGACCTATCCGATGGTCTTCGGTCTCCTGACGCTGGCAGTCCTCGCCCTGGACGTCGTGGTCAAGGACTCCGGACAGCCGGCGCGGCTGACCGAGTTTGCGGCGCTGAGCTTCTACACGCAGGTGCCGTACTGTGTGTTGATGATCGCGATCGCCTGGGTCTTTGTGCCGGATCCGCTCAGGTTGCCCGTCGGCTCCTCAACCGTGGAGTTGCTGACCGAGGTGCAGCGCTATCGAGCGACGATGCTGTCCGAGCCGCTCCTCTCGACTGGCAGACTCCTGTCCTACTACTCGCTGCTCTGGCTGGCGACCGTCCTCAGCATCGCCCTCGCTGTGGTTGACGGACTCTCCACCCAGGCCACCGTCGCGATCGCGATCGTGCTGTTTGCGGTCTGCGCCGCCGGACCGATATTCGGCGCTGCTGTGAGGCTGCTGACATGACCTTCGACCCCGTGCGGCGCCACGCCGAGCACGCCGGCTTTGGCGATGTGCCCTCCGACCTGATCTTCGACGCAGAGCGCGACCGGCCGAGCATCGTTGACGCGGTCGAGCGGATCTGTCCGGACATCCGCCAGATCTTGGCGGGCCTGAGACAGAAGCTGCCGGTTGCACGGACTGCGACCGAGGGGGTCGCCGGGCAGTTCTACCGTCTGCCGGGCCACTACCGCAGTCTCTGCTGCGCGATTCCGGACCTCGCGGATCCGGATCGCCTCTGGGAGGGGGACGTCATCACCTTCAAGGGAACCGAGCCGCTCTTGGCGGACTTCGACGACTACTTGGCGTGGATGATGACGGCCCGTTTCAGAGGCAGCGATCTCCCGATCGGGCTGCATTTTCCATTGGTCGTCAACGTGCCGCCCGGGGCGGTGCCGCTGGACGAATGCGACCGCGAGCAACGGATGGCAGCCGCGGTACACGAACGGCATCTGAGCGTGTATGGCGAGCTCGCACAGGCGCCGGTGCCGCTCGTCATACACCGGTGCTCCCCCAAGGACACGATACGCTACGTCGACGCGTTGCGCCGGCACCTGCCGCCACAGGCGTTCGACCGGGTCGAAGCTCGAGCCAGCGCCGGCTGCGGCGTGACGGTGTCCTACTACCCTACCGCCCCGATCCGTGTCGACGACCTCAGAGTCCTGGCCGCCACCACGCCGGGCATCGGTATCGCCGCTGCCGACGGAGAGGACACGATTGCCGCCTGGTGCAGGCTCTTCGCGCGACTCCTCCACCTGGGCTTTATGCCGTTTGCCCCGTGGAACAAGGGCAGGGGATCGTGTGTCGACCCGGGGAACGCGTGTATCGACGGCGGTTTCGCAGACTTGCTGATGCTGGTGCCCTTCCATTCGATTCCCGACGACCGCTGGTTTCGTCTGAGCTTGCTGGCCAGCGTGGGGATGCTGCGCCACACGATCGCGGTCTTCGCGGCCTCGCTTCGTGGCGCGCCGCCGACCCGCTCGGATCCATTGCTCGAACCGCTGACGCAGATCTTTCTGCAGCCACGGCTCCTCAAGCAGATTGAGACCGAGACCCCCCCCCATCAGAGGCCCGATGCCCGACTCCTCTCGTGCGTCAAGCTCGATACCCTGGATGCACTGCTCACCGCCGCGACAGCGGACGCGCCGCGCGACGGACCGTATGCTCAGGGTGCAGGCTCGTGACAGCTCGCGGCCCCCACAGGCAGCTCGACTCGCCGCGTGGCGTCAGGACCGCGGCCGAGCGCCAAAGCGGGTTTGGCGCGTCAACCTGTCACAATCTTCGGTCGGGGAGCGTTGTTGAAGTGTGAGTACACCGGATGAAGCCGTCGGCACCGTTGGTGAGGTGAGCGCGGCCACCGCGCCGTTCGATCTCGAAGCGGTGTTCCGCGCGCACTACGGGCGTATCACGGGCGTCATCGCCAGGGTTGTGCGAGATCCCGCGCGCGCAGAGGAACTGGCTGTCGAGGTGTTCCTGAGACTCTGGCGAGAACCTCGCGCGCAGGGTGACAAGGCCACGGGCTGGCTGTATCGCACGGCCGTCCGCCAGGGACTAGATGAGCTGCGCCGGGAGACTCGACGGGCACGCTACGAACCGCTGCTGAGACTGGCCCGTGGTCTGCCCACACCCGAGGAGGGCGCGCTGGCCGGTGAAGAACGTCAACGGGTCCGCCTCATCCTGTTGGTCCTGCGCCGCGACCAGGCGGAACTGTTGCTGCTACGCAGCCACGACCTCAGCTACGATGAGCTGGCGGCCACACTCGATCTGCGCCCAACGTCGGTCGGCACACTGCTCCGACGTGCCCGGCAGGCGTTCCGAAAGGAGTACGTCAAACGCTATGGCACCACATGACGACCCCGAAGTCGAACGTTGGGTTGACGACCGGATGGCAACGCTGGGTCCCAACCCCGAGCGGCAGCCGAACGTCGAGAGTGGCCTGGCACAGCTGACGGCTCGTCGCGGCACCGACCGTGCCCGCCGACCGTTGGGCACGTGGCTCGTCGCGGTCGCCGCGATGCTGTGGCTCGGGGTCCTGCTGTTCCCGGTTGAGCGACTGTGGCAGACCGGCACACCCGACCGCGCTGACGCCGAACCTTCCGCTCGAGACTCGACAGCGGTTGTGGCGGCCGTCAACGCCGCCGACGCCGGCTCGGGTGTCTCGATGGACGCGCGTCGGCGTGCGCGCGAGCCGCGGCTGATACCGGTCGCGCAACGCGAGTCTGCTCCCGACTTCATCCTCCCAGACATGTCGGGCAGCGACGCCACCTTGTCGGACTACACGGGCCAGGTTCTGCTGCTGAATTTCTGGGCGACCTGGTGCCAGCCCTGCCGAGCCGAGATGCCTTGGTTCGTGGCGTTTCAGGATGTCTTTGAGGACCGCGGCTTCGCGGTACTCGGTGTCTCGGTCGACGAGCCAGGGTGGGACGTCGTCCGACCCTTTCTCGAGCAACGTCCGGTCAACTATCGGATAGCGCTGGCCGACACGATTGACCGGCAGGCGCCGTTTGGTCCCATCAACATCCTGCCAACAACCTGGCTCGTCGACCGGACTGGACGCGTCGCCACCGTGCACGTCGGCCTGGTGGATCGGTCCACCATCGTGCTCGAAATCCGGCAGCTCCTGGACGAAGCCTCGTAGAGGCGTCGGCCACGGCCGAGCCGCGATTGCGCCGATCTCGGGGTACTGGAAGACACTTCCCTTTGATCTTCTACATGGACTACGCTATCTTTACATGTAGAAGCCAATAGGGAGTGACAGCTGTGCTGCACGATCTGTGGTTCCAACTGCGAGCGGCGCGCCTCTTCGATCGACCCGTCGTCTGCGCTACACGACGAGTAGGTCAGGTCGATCAGCCGACGCGAAGCGCCATCAGCAAACCGGTAGGCGCTCCCCTTGACAATCTACCTGACTCTCCATACTCTGGTAGTGAATCTACTAGAGCTATGACGCCACGCCCAACATCCTCCAGGAACGACGGTCTTCTGCCGGGGACCCTCGACATGCTGATCTTGCGCACGCTGGTCTTCGGGCCGGCGCACGGACACCAGATTGCGACCACGATCGAACATACGTCCGAGGACGTGCTGCGTGTGGACCACGGCTCGCTCTATCCCGCGCTGCACCGTCTCATCAAGGATGGACTGATCAGCGCGCAGTGGGGCACTTCGTCGAATAACCGCCGGGCGAAGTTCTACGAGCTCACCCCCAACGGACGGAAGCAGCTGACGCAGGAATCGACACGGTGGGCGCGGATGGTGGATGCGATCGCACGCATCATGCAACCGGTCGGTGACGAGGAGTGACCCCATTCCCTGGCCCGCCTGGCTCGCCCGTGCGCTGTCTCCTCCCGGTGCGCGCCACGCAGATCGACCCGATGGACGCACTGCGGGAAGCGTAGTGCGGAAGAACTCCACGGGCCGGCCGCTTGATACGGGCACCACACTGGGTTCCTGCCGCTCTCCGACTAGGTGGTCCCGGTCACAAGTACGGTCACGCACCGAGGGCCCAGTCGGCGGACACCGCGCTCGGCTCGCTGTAGGCGCGAGGAGGGAGCACACCGGCAGTATTCGACCGACGAGCAACACCGCGGGGTGGGATGCATCGGCGGCCGAATGCGACCGCATTTATGACCGGAGCCACTAAGCTAGTGCGGTGAGCTACCGCATCGTCAACGCACGGATCGTCAACGAAGGCACGGTGCGGGAGGGCGACCTCTCGGTCGCTCGGGGGCGCATCGTCGGTCTCAACGTTGTCGGCCCGCCAGAGGCGGAGGTCATCGATGCCAAGGGGGGCTATGTGCTGCCCGGGATGATCGACGACCAGGTGCACTTTCGCGAGCCGGGATTCGAGCACAAGGCCACCATCGAATCCGAGTCGCGCGCCGCGGTGGCCGGTGGCATCACGAGCTATCTCGAGATGCCGAACACCAATCCGCAGACGGTGACGGCCGAGGCGCTCGCAGACAAGCATGCCCGCGCCGCGGCGCGGTCGATGGCGAATTACGGGTTCTACCTTGGCGCCACCAACGACAACCTGGAGGCGATCAAGGCGGTCGACCGACGGCAGGCGTGCGGCATCAAGATCTTCATGGGCTCGAGCACCGGGAACATGCTGGTCGACGACGAGCAGACCCTGGATGGCATCTTCGCGGCCTCGCCGCTCGTCATCGCCACGCACTGCGAGCACACGCCGACGATCGTTGCGAACGAAGCGGCAGCCAGCGCGCAACACGGGGACCACATCCCCTTCACTGAACACCCGCGCATCCGCTCGGCCGACGCCTGCTACCGGTCCTCGAGCCTCGCTGTCGAGCTGGCAAGACGCCACGACGCGAAGCTCCACGTGTTGCACATCACCACCGCGCAGGAGCTGGCCTTGTTCGAAGCGGGGGACCTCGCCGACAAACGGATCACGGCGGAAGCCTGCGTGCACCATCTGTTCTTCAACGACACGGCGTATCCGGCCAAAGGCACCGACATCAAGTGCAACCCGGCAATCAAGTCGACCGCCGATCAGCACGCGATCTGGGCGGCGGTCAACGACGGCCGTATCGACGTGATTGCGACCGACCACGCACCGCACACGGTCGAGGAAAAGGGACGTCCCTATGCTCAGGCTCCGGCCGGGCTGCCGCTGGTGCAACACGCGCTGCTCACCTTGTTCGAGCATGTGGCCGCCGGTCGATTCACTGTCGAGACGGTGGTAGAGAAAACGGCGCACGCCCCGGCACGACTGTTCGGCATCGCCGAGCGGGGCTTCATCCGCGAGGGCTACTGGGCTGACCTGGTGCTGGTTGACCCGACCACGCCCGAGAATGACGCTCGCATCTTGTCCAAGTGCGGATGGAGCCCGTTCAGCGACATCGTGTTCGGCTCCCGCGTGCGGATGACCTGGGTCAACGGCGAGCTGCGGTACCAGAACGGCGCATTCCTGGAGGGCTCAGGTGGTAGAGCCCTGGACTTCAGCCGACCCTGACCATCACAGCCTACGAAAGTTTTCGTTGACACTACGAAGAACATCGTAGACACTCGTCTGCGATGACAAAAAAGACCGTCGTTCCGCGACCGACCGACGCCGAGCTGTCGATTCTGCGGGTGCTCTGGGCACGGGGCGCCTCAACGGTTCGTGAGGTGCACGACGTCCTGGCTGAGCACCGCTCGCTGGCCTACACGACGACGCTGAAGCTGTTACAGATCATGACCGCCAAAGGGCTCACAACACGTGAAGCCCAGGGTCGGGTCCACCGCTACCGGCCGAGCCTGGCTGAGAACGAGACGCAGCGCCGTCTGGTCGGCGACCTGTTGGAACGCGCCTTCGGCGGCTCGGCGTCGAAGCTCGTGATGCAGGCGCTCGCGACGCGACGGGCGTCCCCGGACGAGATTAAGGAAATTCGACGTCTGCTAGCAGACACGGAACGGGCACAGGAGCGTGACGATGCCTGACGTGATCACCGACAACCTCATCATTCGAAGCCTCGGGATGGCGCTCGTGCAGTTCGTCTGGCTGGGCGCCATCGTCGGCCTGCTGACGGCGGCACTACTCGGTCTGCTGCACCGGCGCGCCGCCGCCGTCCGGTATCTCGTCGCGACGGGTGGTCTGCTCACCATGTTCCTGATTCCGGTCGCGAGCACGATAGAACACACGCATCGACTGAGCGCTGATCCGCTCTCGGCGGCCTCGACCACAGCGTCACCGACACCATCGACGGCACAGCCGCAAACCTGGCGGCCCCCGTTCATGTCCATCGTCCGCCGGTCGTTGGACAGCTGGGTCCCAATCGCCGTGCTTGTCTAGTTCGCAGGCGTGGTGACCCTCTCGACGCGACTCCTCGCCGGCTGGCTCCTCGCAGTACGTCTCCGGCGACACGGCACGCGGCAGGTGTCCGACGAGTGGCGGCGTCGCGTCCAGACACTGTCGCGACGGCTCAGGGTGAGCCGGCCGGTGCGTGTCCTCGAGTCAGTCGTGGTCCAGGTGCCGGCGGTCGTCGGCTGGCTGCGACCGGTATTGCTGCTCCCGGCCAGTGCGCTTGCGGGTCTGACGCCCACCCAACTCGAGGCCGTCATCGCTCATGAGCTGGCCCACATCCGGCGACACGACTACCTCGTAAACGGGCTGCAGACCGCTGTCGAAACACTCCTGTTCTATCACCCGGCCGTCTGGTGGGTGTCCACGCGTATCAGGCAAAAGCGGGAGCACTGCTGCGATGACGTCGCGATCGCACTGTGCGGAGACCCGGTGGAATACGGACGCGCGCTGGCGGACCTCGACGAGTTGCGTCCGCCCGATGGCGCGCTGGTCGTTGCCGCCAGCGGGGGATCGCTGACTGCCCGCATCCGACGTCTCGTCGATGGTCCGGTACCGCCGCCCCGCCCCGCCCTGGCCGGGCTCGTCCTGTGTGGCGTGGCCGCCGCGCTTACGTTCGCGGTCGTGGTCGGCTCATCTGAGGCGGCCGCAGAATCCCCAGAACACGCGTTGGTCGGTGCCGTGACACACGACCCGGCCCGGTGCCAGAGGGAGCGGTATCCAAGCGCGCGACGATGGAACCACCGTCGCCCGAACAGCGGTTTCCTTTCCGCCTCGGGGTGGACGACTTCTGCTGCCCCGAGTATCTCGACACCATGATCGATCTGATTCGAGGAAACTGGAACCAGCGGCAGCGCGTCCCCGGCGAAGTGAAGATGAAGTTCACGGTCCAGCGAGACGGCCTGATTACCGACGTCGAGCGCGAAACCACGAGCGGCTATCTAGCGCTCGACCACAGCGCCCAGCGCGCGTTGCGCTTGACGGACCGCCTGCCGCCGCTACCGTTCGGTTTCAGCGACAACGACCTGACCGTGCATCTCAACTTCCAATACCAGACCTCGGGCGCGTCGCCGGGACTGCCCGGAACGGCCCCGGCACTCTCGACAGCGGTCGGCCCGCTCGCTCGCCCCGCTCAGGAGCCGGTGCGGGTCGGCGGCGACGTTCCGCCACCGCAGAAGGTCCGTAATGTCGACCCGGTGTATCCGGAGGCGGCCAAACAGGCGCGCGTCTCGGGCGTGGTCATCCTGGAGGCAGTCATCGGCGTAGACGGCCGGGTGACCGATGTCGAGCTGCTGCGCTCGGTGTCACAGCTCGACGAGGCGGCAATTACGGCGGTCCGGCAATGGGAATACACCCGACCGTGATCGACGACGTGCCGGTGCCGGTCGTCATGACCGTCACCGTCAATTTCAGGTTGGCCACTGACGATGACGACACGGACGCGGAGACCACGCCGCGGAGCGGCGACCCGAACCCTGCCGTGCCGACCGACGCATCCCAGTCGCTCGAGCCGGTGCGGGTCGGCGGCGACGTTCCGCCACCGCAGAAGGTCCGTAATGTCGACCCGGTGTATCCGGAGGCGGCCAAACAGGCGCGCGTCTCGGGCGTGGTCATCCTGGAGGCATTCATCGGTGTAGACGGTGATGTGACCGACGTCGAGGTGCTGCGCTCGGTGCCACAGCTCGACGAGGCGGCGATCGCCGCGGTCCGGCAATGGGAATACACCCCGACCGTCGTCAACGACCTGCGGGTACCCGTCGTGATGACCGTCACCGTCAATTTCAGGTTGGCCACTGACGATGACGATGACGATGTCGAGAAGGGGACCGCCGACACCGACCCGACCCAAGATCCTCCGGCCCCTCCGTCTCCGCCCCCTCCCCCGCCCCCGCCGACTCCTCCACCAGCTGAGTCTCCACCCCCTCCTCCGCCGCCGCCTCCGTCTCCTCCGCCAGCTGAGTAGCACGGTAGCGCGGAGCGGTCGCTCTCCTGGTGGCCTGTATCAGGCCACTAGACGGTGGGCGTCGCCGGGCCAATTTCCTGCTTAACTTGTTCTAATTTACTAGTACAATGAGTCATGTGGATATCGTCAGTATCGACCCGCGGGACCGCACGCCCATCTACGCCCAGCTGGAACGCGGCCTGCGGGCGGCGATTGCCACGAAACGCGTCCGACCGGGCGACCAACTGCCCACGGTCCGACAGCTCGCGGTGGCCCTCCGGGTCAACGCGAACACCGTCGCCCGCGTCTACGCGGAGCTCGAGCGGGCCGGCGTACTTGAAACACGGCGTGGGGTCGGCTCCTTCATCAGTGCCACCCCAGCGCAGGCTCGTCCACCGCGTGAACACGAACGCAGGCTGCGCGCTTTCGTGACACGGTTACTGGCCGACGCCGAGGCGGCGGGCTTCACCATCGACAACGTGATGGCGGCACTCCGCGCACATCAACAAGGAGGAGCATAAGATGGCCCTCTTCACTCTCGGAGCTCGTTCAGACAACACGCCCCGCGGCGTCCGAGGCGTCAACGCGGTGGCGGTCCTCATCCTGCTCGGTTCGGTCGCGGTCGGCGTCTGGGGTTGGCTGGAGACCGCAAGCCCCGTTTCGCCTTTGGCCGCAACCCTTGTCGGCCTCGTGCTGATGCAATCGCCCCAGGTCGCCAAACAGTGGGAGCGCGCGGTCGTGCTGCGACTCGGTCGCTTCGTCGGCCTGCGTGGTCCCGGGCTGTTCTGGGTCGTGCCCATTTTCGACCACGTGTCGTCCTGGATCGACCAGCGCACGATTACGACCAGTTTCGCGGCCGAGCAGACGCTGACGTCGGACACCGTGCCGGTGAACGTCGACGCGGTGCTGTTCTGGATGGTGCACGACGTCGAGAAGGCAGCACTCGAAGTTCAGGACTACGCACAGGCGGTGAGCTGGGCAGCGCAGACAGCGTTGCGCGACATCATCGGCCGGACGACGCTGACCGACCTGCTCCGCGGCCGGGAGCGGATCGAGACCGAGCTGCAGACCCTCATCGACCAGCGCTCGAATCCGTGGGGCGTCACCGTGTCGTCGGTCGAGATGCGAGACGTCGTCATTCCGGGCGCACTCCAGGATGCGATGTCGCGCGAGGCACAGGCTGCCCGCGAGAAACAGGCGCGCATCATCCTCGGAGAAGCGGAAATGGAGATCGCCCACTCGTTCCGGGAGGCCGCGAAGGCCTATCAGGAAAATCCGACCGCGCTGCACCTGCGCGCGATGAACATGCTCTACGAGGGATTGAAGGAAAAGGGCGCGCTGATGCTGGTCCCGAGCAGCGCTGTTGAATCGATGGGTATGGGCGGATTGATGGGGGCCGCAGCGCTACGACAAGCCAGCCTGACTGGTGGCAAAGACTCGACCAGCGGTGCCGGAACTCACACCGAGTAGGCAGCCACTTCGCGCGTCTCACATCAGCCGAACCGCCTGACGAGCTTGGCCGGTTCAGATCGAAAACAGGAGAGCGGAGGCAGCCATGACGAGCAATGCCGCACCCGTGGCGTACCTTTCGACGGCGATGCTGCTCGCAACCCTCGCGGTGATGGTCGGTGGGCAGAAACCGACCGGCTGGCAGGATCCGTCGACGCATCAGGCGCGGTTCGTCACCGTTGACGATGATGTTCGACTGGCCCGCCAGCGATCCCGCGTATCGCGCGTTGCTCCAGGGTTTGCCGGCCCCGATGCGCACATCGACGCCGCCCACCGCGGACGAATCCAGGTCGTTCAAACGATATGGGGCCTGGCAGCGGCGAAACCAGAAATTCGCGTTTCCCGAATCAGAGTTGCGCAACACGTTCGTGACCAATCCTGACGGAACCAAGGGCAGGTCCAAGACTCCCCAGCGAATTCATACGGCGATTGGAACCGGACAGAAGACACGCGGCTACTCGCACATTCGGGTGCCGGTCCTCGCTTTTCTCGAGCTGCCGCGGCTCGAGAAACTGCCCTCGGAGTATCAACCGCAGAATGAGGCGGAGCGCGCGGCCATCCAGGCGTTCGACAGCGCCACGGCAGCCTATGGCGACCGGTGGCTCGACAATCTCGAGCGCGGCGTGCCGACGGCTCGCATCGTCGATTTGCCGGGCGCCGGGCACTACGTCTTCCTGACCCGGAAGGCCGAAGTACTGGACGCACTGCGCGAGTTCGTGGCGAGCTTGTGAGTCTGGCGTCCCGAGGCGTCAACGTCTCCGTCCAGCGAGCTCCACGGCCCGGTTACGCAACCGGTCGGCCTCGGCAACGAGCTGTGCCCGGCGCTCGTCGTCCTCGGTCTTGTTCGCCTGCATCCGCGTCAGGATGTTCTTGTAGACCAGCGCATCCACATAGTCGGCGTTCAGCATTAGCGCCCGGTCCACCGCCCTGAGGCCAAGCACGACGTACTCTTCCTCCTCTTCGTCGGTGAGACGGGAGTCGCGGAACACCTTCTCCCAGTAATAGGTGCCGATCGTGTAGAACGCTTCCGGATTGTCCGGCTCCAGCATGGCGCGCATGCGGAGCGCCTCGATGGCCTGTTCGAATTGCTGACTGCGGCTGTAGAACCCGGCCAACTCGAGATACGCGCCGGCGTCCTCGCCCAGATCGCCCGCGCGCAACAGCATCTGCTCTGCCTCGTCTCTGCGCCCCGCCTTCTCTCGGAGCTTGGCCAGCGCCAGGTACGGGTCCGGATTCGACGGGTCGGCCCGTATCAGTTCCTGAAGCAGAGGTTCTGCAGATGCCGGGTCGTTCGCCTTGTCCGGGCCATGGGCGACCGCGAGATATCGTATCGCCTGCGTTAGCCTGGCCGGGCCGGTTGCCCGGTCGACCGCGGCGAGGTAGTTGTCGATTGCCAGCTCGAGCAACCGACCATTGTCAGTCTCGCCACGCCGGGCCGACCGATACAGGTTGTCGTAGCTGTTCCCCAGATAGAAATACGCCGACGTCAGGTCGGAGCTCGTGGCGACAACGTCTTCGTAGAGCTGGGCGGCACCGGCGTTGTCGCCACGCTGATACAACGCGTGAGCGTCGGTGAGCACCTCGTGGCCCATGGTCTGACAGGACACCAGCGACACCGCCACAGCGGAGACGAAAGTGAGTCTCATTTCAAACGATTGCATCAGCATGACGGCCCCCTTCCATCGTCTGCGTGTGCCACTGGTTCCACCGCTTGCGTATTTCACGGCTCCACTCGAAGTCGCCACGTCGGTGGTTCTGAGATGTGGGGCGATCCTGGTGCAGGCATCGACCCGGTGAACGCGCTGACATAATAAGCATATATCTGCTCATTATATCCACAAGCCGCCATGGGTCAAGGAGCTGGAGACCCCCGCTTGACAATACGCATATACCTGCTTATAAAGACCCATGCGAAGAAAAGCAGGGAGTCTCGTGCCGCTCGAGTTCGCGATTTGCGAGGCGGCGAGCGCTTTAGCGCAGCGAGGCGTCGAAGAGTTCCATGGCTACGCCATCGCGAAGATCATCAAAAAGGCCGCGGACGCCCGACTCTTGACCGCTTACGGCACCCTGTATCGCGCATTGGCTCGGCTGCGACACATGGGTCTGCTCGAGAGTCGCTGGGAGGATCCGATAATCGCGGCCCGTGAGAACCGACCCGGCCGACGTCTGTATCGACTGACTGCGGCAGGCGAGGCGGCCCTCGACAGGATCCGCCGCGGAGAGACCGCGCTTGGCCTGGTTGAGAGACGGAACGACCGCCTGGAGCCGGCATGAACCGCTTCTTGACCGCCGCCGCGATCGGTCTGGCCCGGTGGTGGACGCGCGCCTACACGGTCGGCACACCAGGCGACTTGGCCTACGCGAGGCGAGCCGAGATCGAAGCCGACATCTGGGAATTCGAACGGGACGTGCGGCGAACCGACCAGGGCGCGGCAACAGCGTGGGCACGTCTGCTGCTCGGCGTGCCGGACGACCTCTCGTGGCGACTCGCCCAAGGTGTGAGCACCAGGGCGGTCATGTGGACCGGTCCGGTGGTGGTGGGTGTGCTCCTGTCGATCTTCTGGCTGGTCTCGAGCACACAGGAACTCGACGTGGCGCTGCCGCCGCCTCCCCCCCCGTTCGCGCAAGAGGGTCCACGCCGCTTACCGCCACCACCACCGCCACCCCGTCGACGTGAACGGTAGCCGTGCGGTTGGGCCCGCGGACGCCGCGGAGCGGGGCTCTAAAAGCCACCTAGCGATGCGGCGACGACCGTCGGAAGAACGCATCTCGGCGCCGTCTCGCTAGATGCCATCTTCCATTCTGACCGTGATCGTCTCGCACAACCCTTCGAGGGTCCGGTGCTCGTCGTCACCCATCTGCACGGTGAACCGATACTCGCCGGCCTCGAGCTGCATCTCCAATCCGTCTGAGCCATCACCCAGATGGATCCAAGGATCCGCTTTCGGAATAATCTCACCGACCGGCAGACATTCCGTATTGAGCCCGAGGTGGTAGTGGCCCAGCCCTGCCCGAGGCATCGAGGCCGTTTCCGGCACGGCGCCAATCTCGAAGCGCTCCACACCAAAAGTCAATCCGAGCGGCAGATCAGTCGAGTGAGCCGTTTCATGCCTCGGTACGACAAAAAACACCCGCGAGGGTCCAGACTGAGCATCGTCGCCTGCGGCCGCCACGGCCTCGCCTTCGGACTCGGCCGAACCCCCTCCACAGGCGACGACTGTCGCTAGCACCGCCAGCGTCAGCAACCCCCTGATCTTCAGTGATACAACGCCGTATCTAGAGATTCGCATGGCTTCCCCCCCCAATTATTGACCTGCCTCCTGTTGGACATCCCTTCCCCAAGGTTCCTGCGTACGCTGATCCTGATCCACTCCGAGCCGGTCGCGCCCCGGCAGAGTCCCCCCCGCTAGGTCGGCTTGTAGGCCAGCACCAGGCCCGCCCCTGCAGCCGCCATCACGATACCGATGAAGAAGATCGGCGACGGACTGTTCTGCGGCGGGTTGTACAGCATCGCCACGAAGACGCTGACCACGGGGGCTCCGGCGAAGACCAGCGGCGGCACGACGTTGGGACGGCCGCCGTTGACCAGTGCGAACACGATACCCAGCGCTCCCAGCGCTCCCAGCATGCCAGCCGCGATCGTGAACCCCATGCCTCCCATTGTGAACAGATCCCAGCTTCCAGCCCGCGCAATCATCGCCCCCGGCACCAGTATCGCCACGAGCAGATACGCCACGCCCACCATCAGAAACGCGTGCACCCCGCTCCCGCCCAGGGCGACCTGCCCTTTGTGCAACGTCGGGATATAGGTTCCCCAGCTCAACACGGTCAGGACGACAAACGGCAACCAACTACGCATTCCTTTTCTCCTTTGCGGGCGAGACGACCCATCCCGAGAGCAGCCAAGCGTCGTATTGTACCGCCATCCTGTTACGGGAGGTGGCGCGGCGCAAGATGTAGATGGGAGGTGTGGACATTAGCCGCAGCAGGTGGGCAGGGTCAGAGCGCCGAGTACACCGTGGCCGGGCGCGGACATCTGTGGCGGCATCTTGCGGACGCCGGGCCGCGGTCGAGCGGGAGCCCTTCTCCTCGCCGGTGCTCCTCGAGGGAACGGCCGCCTAACCGTCCTGACGGATCAGCTCCGCCAACGCGTCCCGGAGACGACCGAAGACGGATGCCCAGTCGCCCCTGGCCGGCTGTCGAAAGAGGCGGGCCGACGGATACCACGGGCTCGCATCCTCGTCGATCATCCAGTGCCAGTCGGCCGCGAACGGCAACGCAATCCAGACAGGCTTCCCCATGGAGCCGGCGAGATGCGCGACCGACGTGTCCACCGAGATCACCAGATCGAGGTGCGACACGATGGCGGCAAGCTCCTCGAAATCGGCCCAGTCTCCGCCCAGGTCGACCAGATTGCTCCCCGAATGCACCCGGGACGTCACCGGGAGCGCTGCCCCTTTCTGAAGGCTGACCAGCCGGACACCAGGTACATCCGCGAGCTCGACGAATCTCTCGGGCGACACACTCCTGGCGCTATCCTTCTGATGGTTGGGGTTGCCCTGCCAGCAGATCCCGACTCGCAGGGTTCCAGGGAAGACCAGTCGGTCCCGCCATGCCTCGACCAACTCCGAGCGTGGAGCCAGCGTGCGCACCGGCTCCGGAACGGTCTCGCTGGTCGTATCGAAGAGACCTGGCAGACTCATCAGCGCCGCATGCCGGTCGAACGCCGGCAGCGGGTCGTCGGGCCCGATCACCAGATCGGCGAGGCCGCAACGAGACACCAGGCTCTTCAGGTCACGACCACATCGCAAGACCACCCGTGCCCCAGTGCGCCGAACCTGTGGCAGGTAGCGCAGGACCTGCAGCGTATCCCCGTGCCCCTGCTCGGCATAGAGAAGGATCGTCTGTCCGCCAAGCGGCGAACCGTCCCAGCGAAGCTCCGGGCGCGTCAGGGTTCGCGTGTAGGCGTTTCGACAACGCCAACGCCACTCCCACTCGCGCCAGCCCTCGCGGTAGCGCCCGAGCGAGAGCAGCGCCATCGCGCGGTTGAAGTGTCCCAGCGCGTGGTCCGGCGCGCGATCGAGCACACGATCGAAACAGGCGAGCGCCACGTCGAACTCGGTCAGCTCCATGTGGGCAGCGCCCAAGCTGAGATATGCCTGCACCGACTCGGGTCGCGCTGACAGCACCTGGCGAAGCAGAACGACCGCGTCGGCCGGCGACTCGCCCGCAGCCAACGCTGCCCCGACAAGCAGCCGCAGGTCGAGGTCACCTGGTCTCGAATGCAACGCCTGACGGAAATGCACGGCCGCTTCGCCCAGACGCCCCTGCACGGCGAGCAGGTTCCCGAGATTGAGCTGAAAGTCGGCCGATTGCGGACACAGCCGGGTCGCGGCGTCGTAATAGGACTCGGCCTCGACCAGGCGCCCCTGTCCGGCGCAGATCACACCCAGGTTGTTCAGGGAGTGGACGTGGCTCGCGTCGTCGGCGAGCAGAGCGCGATACCCGGCCTCTGCCAGACCCACGTCCCCAGATTGCTGGTGTTGATACGCTTGATCGAACCGTTCGTTCGACGCCTGCGACGCTGCCATCGGTAACACCTACTCGCGCGTCAGCTCGGCTGCCCATTCGACGGCAGCCAGGTAGAGTTGTGGTAACTCCTGGTCTGGTATATCGAAGTGACGTTCGCACGCCACATCCTGCCAGTCGGCGCGCTCATAGGCGACGACGAGATCCAGCACCTCCCGCAACTCGGACGGCTCACCCATGAGGGCGTGCTTCAGCTCGGGCGACAGACGCAGTGTTTCCAGCACTTCGCTCATCGGCCGGTCGAGCAGCACGTCGAGGAGCGAGAGCACGCCCAGCAGGAACAGCTCGTCCCCCCGTTGCTCGAGCCCAACGAGTGGGGCGAGTGTCTCGCAAAACCGGCCTCGTGCGGCCGATGCCACAATCAATTCCTGGGGCTTGTCGCGACCGACGGCGCCGAGACCGAGCACCGACGCCCAGCGACGCAGATTGTCCTCTCCCAGAAGCGCAAGCGCGTGGCGGATCGACTCGACCGAGTCACAAAGACCGAAACAAGCCGAGTTGAGGTACCGCAGCAGCTTGTGCGACAGCGACGCATCCCGCTTGATCAGGTTTTCGACCTTTTCCCGTGGCACGTTCGGCTGGCCGATAGCATTGAGCAGTTGCAGCGAGCTGGTCCTCAATCCCCTGATCTCCCGACCGGACACGGTCTCCGGCCGGAACAAGAAGTAGCCTTGGAAGTAGGTGTAGCCGAAATCGACCGCTTCGTCGAACTCGTCGCGGGTCTCGACCTGCTCGGCCAGCAGCCGGAGTCCCCGCGGTTTCAGCCAGCTCGCCAGACGCTGACGCTCCGCAGACGGGGTGTCGCGAAAGCTGACCTTGACGATGTCGGCCAACTCGAGCAGCGGGTCCCACTCTTGCTGGTAGACGAAGTCGTCGAGTCCGATCCGGAATCCGCGCTGCTTCAGCACGCGACAGGCGTCGACGACTGCGTCGCTCACCTCGATGGTCTCGAGCAGCTCGATGACCAGGCTGTCGCTCGGCAGGTCATGCGCCCAACCGGACAGCAGGTCGTCGGCCGTGAAGTTCACGAATGCCGGTCGTCCCGACAGCAGGCGGTCGACGCCCAGCGTCATGAAGGCGTCATGTACGACCTGTTTCGACGCCACGTTCTGGTCCCCCCAAAACAGGGATCATCGAGACCAGACCGAAATAGCAGCTCGTAGGCGTAGACCTGCCGGTTGATGTCGAGAATGGGCTGTCTGGCAACGAAGACGTCCCGCCCCCCCATTACACCCGGCCACACGTCGCATTGCTGGCTCGTGCTGCTGCTCTGGGTGTCCATTGGGCATCCTTTGAGAGTCCGCACACGCGTGCGAAGCAGGCGGCGCCGACCGAATCACCTCTCTAATCGGCCGTCACTGGGCGTCCTTGAAGGCCGTTGGAGACACTCGATTCACCGATGTTCAAGTCCCTCTGGACCTCGCCGATTACAGGGGCATGACTTACAACCTGCATCGCGGCCACGAACACGTGACATGGGCAATCGGTCCACGCCGAGCCGGACACGGTCACGAGCTGACACTCACCACACCCCAGGGTCCGCTCGTCTTTGAATACTTCGAGCAACGGGAAGAAGCGCTGCGTCGCTGGCAAGCCTCGGGCGACACTCAAAACCGGCCATTTATGGACACCTGAAAACCGGCCATTAACGGGCTGCGGCTGAGACGTTGACGCCGGCGGGGACGACATGGTCCTACGCCGGCATGAGCAACGTCTTGAGCAACGAGCAACG
>MPMF02177101.1_pt1 | contig 28647 bp, 21 predicted proteins | sample 1617271 | NCBI WGS metagenome assembly MPMF02 (sample SAMN05944812, study PRJNA350692) | marine metagenome | biome: marine; feature: ODZ; material: water; isolation source: 120 m water sample prefiltered with 30 um filter, filtered on to 0.2 um... | place: Pacific Ocean | collected 2012-04-09... | reverse complement strand
CCGGCGTCGACATCCAAATCGACACCCACTTTACCCACAACAAGAGAACCATCGGCCCCAACGGGAAGATGTCCGGAGGTGCTCGCCAATGTCGCGGCAACCACAACGTTCCGATAGACACCCTTGGGAAGTGTGGGGTCCGGAAGTTGGATACCCATATCATCAAGCCGCTGCTCAGGAGAACTCATCGATCTATTCCATCTCTCTAATCCGCAGTCCCGAGTCAATGACGCAAAGGGGGTGGGCAGATTAATCACCACCACAACTCCATCGCTCTTATTTTGAAAACCTAACAGATAATTTTGTTAAGAGGATATTCTACAATACCTTGTGCCCCTATCGCGCTTAAACGCGGAACAATTGCACGGACTATCGATTCCTCAACAATCGTGACTACAGACACCCATTCATCATCCGTAAGATTCGAGATGGTCGGTTTCCTGAGTGCGGGAAGCAGCAATAATACTTCACCTAACCGCTCTTTTGGAACATTCAGCATCAGTCCGACTTGCCCTTCAGCAGCCATTGCACCACGTAGCATGAGTGCGATATCGTCAATTTTTCGCCGCTTCCACTCATCCCGATAGGCATCATGGTTGGCAATAAATCGCGGTGTGCTCTGCAACACTTCGGCAATAATCCGTAGGTTGTTTGCCCGCAACGAACTGCCTGTTTCGGTGACCTCTACGATTGCATCGGCAAGGGTGGGCGGTTTGACTTCCGTGGCACCCCAACTGAATTCGACATTGGCTGTGACTCCGTGCTCAGCGAGGAACGATGTCGTCATCCCCACAGCCTCGGTAGCAATCCTCGCACCCTGAAGATCTTTTACGGAGTCTACGGGTGAATCGTTGGGGACGCATAGAACCCAACGAACCGGTCGACGAGAGACTTTGGAAAAAATCAGTTCTTCCACTTCGTGAACGTCGGCCCCTGTTTCCATAATCCAGTCATAACCGGTCAGCCCCGCATCCAGAACACCAGCGTCGACATAGCGGGCCATCTCCTGAGCACGAATTAAAAGACACTCGATCTCATCATCATCGATAGACGGAACGTAACTACGTGAACGAAATGTTATTTTGTACCCTGCTCGACGAAACAACTCCCCAGTAGCCTCTTGGAGGCTGCCGGCGGGAATACCGAGTTTCAGTATCTTCGGATCGCTCATTTTTTGTACACTTCTTCAGGATCAAAAATCCGCTCGCCGGTAACCTCCAACCCATCCGGCGTTAGGCGACGATAAAAACAGCTTCGGTAACCATGGTGACAAGCCGCGTCCCCTACCTGTTGCACTTTCAATAAAATAGTGTCTCTATCACAATCTAAATAGACAGAATCGATTTTTTGGACGTTGCCACTCTCCTCACCTTTACGCCACAGTTTACTGCGACTACGGCTAAAGTAGACGGCTCGCCCGCTCTTGAGTGTTTCGGCATAACTTTCACTATTCATGTAAGCCATCATCAGGACTTCGCCTGTCTTCGCATCCTGGGCAATGGCCGGCAGGAGCCCGTCGGCTGCCTTGGAAAAATCTGGGACGCATGATGAGGCTATTTCTTCGGGTTGGCTCACAGCATTGAATCCCTGCTGGATACGTTTTGTAATCGAGTCAGCATAACCGGATTGCAGCCCACCGCCCAGGAGTCATCCTCGGAGAGTCCTTGTATCGGGGCATCCCACCATCTCATGTTAGCCCGCCGTGTGTCACAAATCCAAATTTAGTCCCGAAAACAAGGTTTTTCTAACCGTTGAGGCAACTCCCGATCAAGGATGCCAACTTCGCATAGATAACAGCGGGGGAATTTCCTAGCATAGTGTTTACAGAACCTTTCTCTCACCATCCTTGTTGAGGATTTTGAAGATGGAAATTTCCGGCAGTTCATTCCTTGTTACCGGTGGGGCCTCTGGACTTGGGGCCGCTTGCTGCCGACAGCTTTCAGCCGTCGGAGCTAAGGTGTTGATCGCGGACACCAATGAAGAAGCGGGAAATAGCCTCGCAGATACTTTGGGTGCGGAGGCTACTTTTGTGACAACCGATGTCCGCATTGAAGAAGATCTCGAAGCAGCCGTTAAAACCAGCGTTGCTGCCCACGGGCCATTGCGGGGGCTCATCGCCTGCGCTGGGGTTCTTGCTGCAGGGAGAGTCGTTGGTCGCGATGGTCCACACGATCTACAGATGTTTCGCAATACGATCGATATTAATCTGAACGGCACCTTCAACGCTGCACGTTGTGCGGCTGCGGAGATCGCCAACTCAACTCCAAATCAAGACGGTGAGCGAGGAGTGATCATCATGACTGCCTCGATCGCTGCCTGGGATGGCCAGATCGGCCAAGCCGCCTATGCGGCATCCAAAGGAGGAATCGTCAGCATGACATTGCCCATGGCTCGTGAACTTGGCCGGCATGGGATTCGCGTGGCTGCAATTGCACCCGGCATCTTTGCCACTCCCATGATGGAATCAGTGAGCGATACACTGCGAGAGTCGTTAGAATCACAAATCCCTTTTCCTCAGCGATTTGGCCTGCCCGCTGAATTTGCTTCCCTTGCCGAGCATATTATTGAAAATCAAATGATTAACGGATCGGTACTCCGTCTTGATGGTGCCGTGCGAATGGGGCCGCACTAAAAAACAGACGAAGAGCACTTCTGCATCAAAACCAGTTGTTATTACAATACCAGTCGACCGTTTCCTGCAGGCGGTCTTCTAGAGATGCCTTTGGCGCAAAACCCAATTCCTGTTGGATTCTTTCCGGTGAACAGATCCAATTACCTGCGGTGCCCTCCCTTGCCTTGTCAAACGAAAACACGCAGGCGCGTCCCGACAATCGCGCCAGACAACTATTCACTCCGCCCAGGGTAACGACCACCAAATCCGGGGAAGGCAACTTGATAATTCTTCGACGACCCATTGCCCTGCCAATCAAAGTACCCAACTGACTATACCGCACAGGCTGCGGATCAGAGACAAAATAACACCCTTGCTGAAAATGTTCTCTCTCTGCATCATCTTTGATGACTCGAGACCCCCTCTCTGCAGCCAACACAATACCTTCCGAAAGATCGGCAGCATGGATTAATGACACTTCGCGGCGATGCCGCATGCCCGGAACTGGATGGATGCCAAAACGCCAGATTGGTTGAAAAAGATGAAATCCATGCCGATCACCGCCACCAAACACGATGGGAGGTCGGACAACGGTCACTGGCAAACGATCCGCAAAAGCAGCGGCGGCAATTTCTCCTGCGCGTTTGCTCAGACCGTATTTGGAAACCGGTTTACAATCATCCTTTTCGCGAAGAGGGCGCCCCGGAATAGCGATTCCTGCGGCAGCAATACTCGAGACCAACACGAAAACCGGCGGCGATGTTCTCTTTGCACAAACAGAGACAAGATTCGATGTTCCCTCACTGTTGACACACATCATTTCTTGATACGTCAGAGATTTCATCACGCCTGCGGCGTGCACGACGACATCCACGCCCTTGATGGCTCGCGTAAGGCTCTCTCGGTCGGACAAATCACCAACGACGAGCGAAGCACCCTGCTTTTCCAATTCCTCTTTGTCCGAGGTCGAACGAACAAGACAGCGTACATTAAGACCACGCTCGGCTAGGACACGGGAAAGATAACTTCCGATAAACCCCGAGCCTCCTGTCAGCAATACGGTATTCATGTCAAATTGGATTGTTGTCTCAGCTTGTGTTGTTCTTCTGATATACCGCAATTACTACAGGTAACGCCGAGGTGAATCATCGAAAAAAATCATACTGACTCAGATAACTCCCATCCTGTCCAAGGGCCATCCTTGAAGCCAAAAGACGTTCGCGATAGGATGAAATTCCCCATATTTTCATTCCCTGAGCCAACCACCCGTATTCATTGACTATGTTCTCAATACCATTTTTTTGCGGTTTTGAATTAGTCTGGAAGCGAGAAAAGCGGTCCTAGATGTCTGATCGTGATGTGGTCATCACCGGGGTTGGAGTCGTTAGCCCAATCGGTATCGGTTGCGATGCCTATTGGGATTCGATGGTGGAACAGCGCAGCGGTGTTCGCGAACTAACTGCCTTCGATCCTAGCACATCGCAATGCAAAATTGCAGGGGAAGTTCTCGACTTTGAACCCAAGAAATACATCCGTCCCCGCAAAAGTCTCAAGGTAATGTCGCGCGATATCCAACTCGGTTTTGCGGCGGCAGATATGGCGGTGACCAGTAGCGGGCTCATTCCCGAAGACGTCGATCCTGAGAAGAAAGGGGTCATCTTCGGGGCCGATATGATTTACACGGATGTTGATGCCCTTCATGATGCCTATCGCAGCTGCCTGGTTGATGGCAAGTTTGATTTCAGTCTCTGGGGTACGCATGCGATTGCAAACATGCATCCTCTTTGGATACTGAAATATCTGCCAAATATGACCGCCTGCCATATTGGAATTTTCCAGGATGCCCGTGGGCCAAATAATTCTATTACAATCGGTGACACATCCAGTCTTCAGGCACTCTCCGAGGCGGTCCATGTTATCCAACGGGCGAAGATCGATGTCGTCATTTCTGGTGGTGCTAGTTCGCCAATCAATCCGACCGTACATGACTTCCGTGGGCGGGGGAGGTTCACGCGCGGCGATGGTGACCCCACAACGTTTCCACGACCTTTTGACCGTGAACGTGATGGCACACTTCTTAGTGAAGGTGCCGCGTCATTTGTTTTGGAAAGTCGTGAGCACGCGGTGAGCCGTGGCGCGACCATACTGGCACAGATCGCAAGCTGCTCAAGTTGTTTTGAGCCCATCACATCCGGCACCCCTCCTCGTGGCACAGCGATTCGCATGGGGATCAAGACTGCCCTGGAAAAAGCAGGTTTGCAGCCTGACGATATCGATCATGTGAACGCACATGGGATTGCCACCGTGGAGGATGATCGAGTTGAAGCAGAGGTGATTGCTGAACTGCTTGGTGAGGTTCCTGTAATCGCACCTAAGAGCTACTTTGGCAATCTTGGCGCCGGTGGTGGTGCCGTTGAGATGGTGGCCAGTCTACTTGCACTCAACAAAGGGGTGCTCCCCGCCTCACTCAACTACAAGCATCCTGACCCGGAGTGTCCCGTCAACGTGATCCACAGCGATACAAGGCGCCTGGACAAAAAGGCTGCACTGTTGCTCAACCAGGATCGGAACGGTCAAGCAGTGGCGACAATCATCACGACGAGCTGAGCCGTTATCGAGAACACGCCTAACGATTTGTCGGCGGCAACTGCTGCTTATCACATCCTATTGCATCCACATCGATCTGTGATTGTGTGGAATAAGGAGTCGGAATCGGAGGGCTGAAGGCTTTTAAGTTGTCCGCCTCGAGAGGATTGTCCTCGAATGGATTGTTTGCTGTTTTTTTCTTTGCCTTTCGTTCCAATCGGCCTGCAAACAATCGTCCTAGCGGTCCGGTCAACAGTGCGGGTAGAAAAATCAGATCTCCCACCAGTGCCGCCGACAGTAAAAACATCATCAAGTACCCGAACCGCTGGGTCGGCGTGAAGGTACTCAGTGCAAATACCCCCAATCCAAGACCACCGATGACCGTTGTCTCGATCATGGCCGTTGCACAGCGTTCATAGGCCAGACGGACCGCTCCCCGCCGGTCCAAACCGCTCAGAATTCCGCGGCGGAACCAAGTAAGAAAATGAACCGTATCATCCACAGCCACACCCATCGCCACGCTAGCGGTCATCATGGTGCCGATATCGACAAGCATGCCCGCCCAACCCATGAATCCAAAGATCACCACGATCGGAAACACGTTCGGAATCATTGAGAGCAAACCGGCCGTCGGGGACCGCAAAATTGCCATCATCAAGAGGCAAATCAGGACAAACGCAAGGACGATACTATTGATCAGCCCGGCAAGCAAAGTACGCTGCGCCTTGTAGACGAGCGGTACGACTCCCGTGTAGACCGGCCAGAGTCCGGCCTCCTGCTCTTCTTCACGTGTTGCCGAAACGGGATTCAACGTTCTCGCATCGGCAATTTGTTTTGCATATCGCTCAATAAACTGGTAAGCGACCGAAGGATGGTCATCGACAAAATAGACCATGTCGAATTTTTCGAAATACGCCCGGGCTTTGGCATGATCATCACCAGCAGCAATGTAATTGCGCGGTTTGTAGCCGGCGGATGGCTTTTTGACCGGCGTAACACGTACGCCAGCCACACGTAAAAGATCAATTAACGTTCGAACCATTTCATCACGAGCCGCAACACTTTGCACCGCAGGATCGGCCGAATTTGCCTTTGTGTCTCTTTCAGCACCAGCAGCCTCATCGGCAGGCACACCAACGAGACAAACACGTTTGCCACGCAGAGATTCACCCGGTTTGGCAATTCCAGCGATGATTCGCTCTCGTTCTCGATACGCGGCCAATACCGGCATGACGGCCCGCCGGATTTCATCAACAAACTTCCCATAGTCCACATCGCTCAAGGCCGGCAGCCTTGCACTAACCCGGAAAAGTTCCTCGCTGCCATCCTTCCGGAAGTAATCCCCATCGAGTAACTGTTGCCGATGGTTTTCCAATGCCGAGTTATAACCAGATCGTTCGGTAAAAGAGCCAAGATTGTTTGCCTGTTTTGGTAACTTCGGGGCGAAGGTGGTCATCGAAACCGCACGGCTGACATCCGGCAATTGTTCAATTTTTTGCTCAACTCGCTTAACCAGTTCCAATCGCTCAAGAAGCGAGAGGCGATAATACCCTTCTTCGGAAATTAACGGATCTGATCCGTCTCGCATCCGCGACCGATCCAGTCGCAGGACCACTTCCATAGGAACTAGATTCCCCAGATTATGCTCAAGCCAGGTGTAGTTTCTGATAATGTTCGCACCCGGATCAAAGAGCTTCATCAACTGTACGGTCGTCTTGGTCTTAAAAAGGCCTGCACCAAGTACTAAAAGCAGAAGGGTGCAAAGTATGGTGACCACGGCGTGGCGCCGGCTTATGTAGTTGCCCGCACTGACCAACAGTTTCGACCAGCGCGTAGGCACCTTGTCCTCTGTTGGCTTTTGCTTCCGCTGACGCGGTGGCCAGAGTTGCAACAGCGCTGGCAGGAGCGTGAAGAGGACCACGAGCGTAAACAACACTCCGTAGGCCGAGTAAATCCCAAATTTTCGAATCGGCAAAACTTCACTGGTCATTAGCGACCCGAGACCGAGGGCCGTTGTGATTGCGGCAAGCGTGCAAGGCAGCCAACCTGCACGTAGTGCTCGGCCCGGGGCTCCCTCCAGACCATGTTCCCGAACAGCATCCTGATAATAATTGTACAAATGGATTGCGCCAGATAGTCCCAGCACATAGACGAGCGATGGCAAAATAAGTAGCACCGCGTCCATCTGCCCGCCAGTGACATAGACAATCATGACGCTCGCTGCCGCCCCATAGAGGCCACAGCAAAAGACCATCAGCGTCACCCGTTTGCTGCGGAAACAGTAATACGAGACGCAAAGGCCGACCAATGCCGAGAGGCCGACAAGCCGCATGAGGGTAATTTCACCTTCATCATCGATCGCTACGTTATCGACAGGAGGACCACCGATGCGAATCTCCGACTTGTCGATACCGCAAGTTTCAGCGGCTATCTTGAAGAGCAACCCATCCTCGCGACCGATTAAGATCCGAGTCAACGGCCAGGAGTTGCCCAGGCCCTTCCGCAAATCGTCTTGCGCTGCTTCGGTGAGGGTTGCAATCAAACAGGTTGTCTCGCCATCCGGCCCAACCAAAGCCCCTTGCAACCGCCGCACCGCTTCGTCGCGTTTGAGTTTCAAATTGCCCCGCGGATCGGTCATTTGGGCCAGGACCCGCGGTCCCGTAATGACGCTCTTGAAAAATTCTCTCTGAGGCAGATCTTCCTCAGTCGTGTCCGCTGGTGGCACCAGGGCATTGGCCAGTTGCTCCACGCGAGGGTCTTTTAGCGTACAACCCGGCCAGGAGATGACGACAAACTGTTCGCCGAGAAACTGCTCGCGGAACCAGTCCAGTTCGCGGGTCTCTTCAAATCCATCCGGGAGCCAGGCCTTGACATCGTTTTTGTTGTTTTCAAGGGCAATACGGGCACCCCGCAACGCGATCGGCAACAAAAAAATCGCGACCAGCAGCAGCAGGAACGCATGCTTTGTAAAGAATGCCGGTTTTTTCATCACCACACCCATCGCCCACTGAAAGAAAGACCGGTGAAATAAACATTGCCATTGAGATTCATTCGATGTCGATTTGGTTCAAAAGAGAGTTGGTAGGGAGCCATTGCCAAGCCATTGATCCAAAATTGCTCCCAGGCAAAACGGAAGCTCAGGTTGGGATTCACGTTGTACTCGGCAAACATCTCTGTTTCGAGAAAGGCCGCATAGGCGGTTGTACTTTGTGAGCCTTCATAGTGCCAGGAGGTCGGCGCACTTGTAACCATCGGATGAACATTCGTCTGGTTAGGCAGGTTGTTTGCGTAAGCATAAGGTACAACCGGTATTGGGGCAGGGCCTTGCCATGCTGAGGGCGGCAATTGATCCTGAGCCATGCCTGTACCTCGGATCGTTCGCTGCAGGTCAGAGAAGTTGATATAAGCGCCTGCTTTTCCCATTGCACCTGCGTTCCAGTTCTTTGTGATCCATTTATAATCGCCACCAAATTGGATCCCGACTAAAGAATTGTGTGTATTGACATCATAGGTACCCGTGGAGACTGTAGGGTCGGGGGCACCAGCAATCTGTGTTCCCTCACTGGTCCAAAGCAATCGCTCTTCAATTTGGATACAACGCAATCCGGCAAAAAACGATGGTACGCCGCCATTGGATATCTGTCGAGTCCAAGTTCCGTCGGGCATGGCCACCATACGGTCCCTGCCGGGCCGGTGGGCGATGCGAATGTTCAATTCAAAGCTATTAAAATCACTCGAGTATTCGAAGTCTTGCTTACTCACTGCATCAAAACCGGGGATGAGTGTTGTCCCCACAGGAACGCCACCAGTCTTTCTGGGATGTCCTGGGCCGTCAAGGTTGATGGCGGTGAAAAGCTCATTTTGGATTTCACTAAAGACCATCACATCGGTATTCCAATCCATGAGTCCAAAGAAGCCAAATTCGACACTTGAATCTCGATTGAAGGTGTCCCGGCCCAGGAACCGGCCGATCGTAATGCCCAGCCCTGGTGCAAAACGGAAGCCTTTGTCACGTGTGGTAATCTGCCGAGGTGAGTCACCAGGAATTGAATCTGTTAGGCCAGATAGATCCTGAGCGAGAACTTTGGATTTACCACTCGATCGCCAGATCCCGGCTGCCCGTGCATTGACGTAGGTGTGGCCTGTTTGATACCAGTCGCCACTACTGAAGACGGGGGCCAGAAAATCGCGGATCTGGTGATCGACCGTACCTTCAAAGAGCGGGTCTTGATCCACCTCTGCTCTTTGCGTGGCATCGAGTGGCGTTTCTTGTCCAGTTGGTTCGCCTGTACTGGGAGCATTTTCAGTATCGCTGCGGGTACTCAAATTGCCTTTGTCTGAAGGGGTGCTATCAAGGTCCAGCACATCCTCGGGACGTAGGCCGCCACCAGACGGAGATGGACTCGGCAATGGCTTGATTTTATTCGTTGCTTTCCCGGGAGTTGTTTTCTTTGCCTCCGCCTCACTCTCACTATCCGCTTCACTGTCGGAGGCCTCCGGAAAATCAATGGGCGGAAGATCTTCGAACGCTACTCGCCAGTAATCCTGCGCACCGATATCCCCGCAGTCGAGGGCGACCACTATCAATAGAGCCAAGATCGAGGGCAGTATGCGATACAATACAATATCCTCTCGGCAACACCCGGACCCCCCCTCGAGCAAAGGTGATGCATAAGCCGCTGCTACGCGGCGCATTGGTAGACTCGCCGTTAGACGGGATGATCGTCCACAAACTGCCAACCACAACAGGAATAATCGGTAAAACCGGAAAATTCCTTGCCTCTTGCCCAAAGGTCCCAAAGTTCTCATGCTCTTCGGGCGGGGCGCAGGGCTGATTTTTGAGACACTTTGCTCAAAACATCACCGCCCGACAAAAAGAAAAGCCAAGAGTGACCGGCTGTTAACTCTTGGCAGCCTTAGGAGTTACACCACTAAAACTGCTGCCCGTTGTGTACCTGCCCCACCAGAACTTATGCTGGCACTAGTATCAGCGGAAATTGCCCGTAACGTATGCGGTCGATCGCGTCTGTTTCCAAGAATATTGTCCACTGCACGCACCAGACTGATGTTCTCCTTCCGTCTTTCTCCAACCCCCAAACGACTATGACCCTTGACCGATACATGCCTTGTCCGGGAGGAACCGGAAAAAAAATAAAATTTTGCTGCGAAGATTTGCTTGGTGAACTCGAGGCTATCCAACGGATGCTCGAAGGGGATCAACGACTGGCATGCCTAGAAAGTATTGAAACGGCACTCGAAAAATATCCCGACCGTGCCTGCCTGTTGGCGATTAAGGCACTGTTGCATTCAGAAATGCAACAAGAGGAAGCACTCGAAAAAACACTAGCACTTTTCGAGTCCAAGCATCCGGACAACCCGGTAATGCTTGCAGAGCGGGCAATTCAATTAGCATCTCACGGTCGCACCTTGGATGCGGTGCTTGCACTGCAAGGCGCACTCGCTTCGGTAGAAGAGCAGATGCCAACCCGCGTGTACGAAGCGATCGGCATGATCGGCAGGGCACTGCTCGGTGAGGGAAACATCCTCGCTGCCAAAGCCCACCTCCTCCTGCAGGCAGCTATTGGCGGAACCGATGATCCGCGAGCCATGTCACTCTTAACACCACTCATCCGCTCCGCTGACATTCCTTTGATTCTTCGAGATGAGCAGTTGTTGGTGGCACCCCCGAAAGACGCTCTGTACAAAGAAGCCTGCGACGTAGCTTCCGACCTAGCCACCCGCGGCAACTGGCTAGGCGCCGCCGAGCAGTTTGACCAATTGGCCCAAGAGCACAAAGAGGCGGCCGGGGTTTGGCGCAATCTGGCCGTGTTACGTTCATGGCTGGGGCAAAGCTCCGAATCGGTTCTCGCGTGGCGAACCTACGAGGCGCTCGACTCGGTGACGGGAGATGATGCGGTCGAAGCTGAAGCGATTGCACAACTTATTGATCCGAATGTTGAAGTTACGACAGTCGCGCAGGTGCTGCTTACATTTGATCTGGAAGATATTGAAGTCCTTGCTGCACAAATGGCGGCGAGTAGCTCTACCGAATCGTTGCCCGTGGATCGTGTCGAGTCTCTAGGCGAAGAAGACCAACCCCCACCTCGGGCCATCTATCTATTGTTGGACCGCGACATGCCCAAGACTGGCGACGGGATCCAGCTCGCGGATATTCCCCGGGCACTCGGGCAGTGCTACCTGTTCGGTCGCCAGACCGATCGGGCCGCACGACTCGAGTTTGTGTTCTTCCGTGACGAGCAGGCAGAGGCAGCAATGGGTCAATTCCAGAAGTTGGCCGGCAGTCCTTTAGGAGACGCCAACAGCGAACGGGTGGTGAACGAAATTCCTGCCGCCGAGCACCGCATGTCCTGGAACTGGCGATTGCCACCAGACACGCCCGCTGCAGATCGGGAACGTCTCGTCGCAGAGCAGCAGCAGGATGCCATCTTCAATATTTGGCCGACTGCGCCGAACCCGGCCCTGGGAGGCAAAACGCCCCAAGAGGCTGCTGGGGAAAAAGAACTGCAAGTCCCCCTACTGGCCAGCATCTTGGTCCTAGAGATGTCTGCCGGTGTGGCTCCCGCCGCGATCGATTTCAACCAACTGCGAACCCAACTCGATCTTCCCTGCCCTGGTCCGCTCGATCCAGCGGATGTCGATATTGACGTTTTACCGCTCGTACGAATGGCACGCGTCGATGTCCAAAAAATGACCGATAAGCAGCTCGTCACCGCGTATCGCCGGTCAGCCATGCTCGCAGTCGCCACCGCCAATGCGAAACTAGCACCCGAAGTCATCGCACGCGAAAGCTTAGACGGCAAGGTCGATAAAGCGGAAGCCTATGGCATTCTCGCCAATCAGGCTAGCTGCAGCGAGGAGGCACTCACGTTTCTTTCCCGTGCTCGAGAAATTGCAACTGCCAATAAAGAGTCTCCGGCCCGCTGGTTACTGGCGGAATTTGATATCCACCTCCGGCAAGGAAATAGTACCGAGGCCCAGAGGCTGCTGCAAGAAATACAATCCGGCCATCTCCGCGAGCCGGGAATCGCACAAGCGGTCTACGAAATACTCGCTCGCTACGGCATCATCGACCCACGCGCCGCAGGAGCTATGCCTGGGGCTTCTGCCGGAGGCATGCCCGCGCAGACACCTGCGGCATCGGCAGAGGCCGAGAGTGGTGGCAGTTCGGATCAGAAAATCTGGACTCCCGATTCCACCGGCGACACCAGTCAGAAAAAATCGGCGATCTGGACGCCCGATGACTGATGTCGGTTGCCGAATCGTTGAAAGAATTTAGGCCGCTAACTTGTTGTCGGCAGAGTGTTTTGACATGAGCAGTGCCACCCAAGATGAAAGCTGTATGCTACGAGCACTTCACCTAGCCCGACAGGGTGAGGGGCATGTTGAACCGAATCCGATGGTCGGTTGTGTCATTACCCGCGATGGTGTGACTGTCGGCGAAGGATTTCATTCGGCCTATGGAAAAGATCACGCAGAAGTCGAAGCCCTGCGGGTCGCCGGAGAGACCGCTGCGGGGGGATGCCTTTATGTCAATCTGGAACCGTGTTGCCATCACGGAAAAACGCCGCCCTGCAGCCAGGCAATCATCGCCGCAGGCCTGGGGAGAGTGGTCGTGGCCCACGAGGATCCGTCTGAACAGGTTGCCGGTGGCGGCTTTGAAGAGCTGCGAGCCGCTGGAATTGAAGTGGTTACCGGAGTCGCGGAGGAGGCTGCGAGAAAATTAAACGCACCTTATTTCCATCGCCTCAGAACCGGACGACCCTGGGTGATCGCCAAGTGGGCGATGACGCTCGATGGCAAGATTGCCACCGATGAAGGTGAAAGTCGCTGGATTTCCTGCGAACGGTCGCGAGAGATTGTCCATCGATTGCGAGGCCGGGTCGATGCGGTCGTGATTGGCAGCGGTACGGCCAGAGCCGACGATCCATTGCTCACCGCGCGGCCAGCGGGACCTCGCCTGGCAACCCGCATTGTGCTGGACAGTCAAGCGCGCTTGTCGCTTACGAGTCAATTGGTCAAGACGGCAGGGGAAGTGCCCATCCTGGTAGTCACCGGACCGAGTGCGGACCGGGAGGCCATGGAGAATCTGGCCGCAAAGGGCTGTGACATTCTCCAGCTTGGCGAAAACGCTTCCGCCGCACGAATTCGGACGCTACTGACCGAGTTGGGCACCCGGGGCATGACGAACCTGCTGGTCGAAGGGGGATCAGAGCTGCTCGGAAGTTTTCTCAGTGCGGGCCTGATCGATGAGGTCCACATTTTCCTCGCCCCCATTCTCTTCGGCGGCCGTGGGATATCGGCCATCGGGGGTGATGGGATCGCAAAAATGGCCGACTCCTGGAAGCTTGCCGACCTGCAGATGGAGAAGATTGGTTGCGATCTGTACCTGCATGGACCGTTGCTACGGAGATAAACCCCATCTAATTCGGATTGGATTTTCCTGGGCTAAAACCGACAAATACCGCATTTTCCCGCCACAACATATCTACCCTCGCTATTCTATCAACGATTTTGTTGTGAAAAATTTTGCGCTCTATTAGAATGTAGCAGTAGAGACGGCTCGGCATGGACTTCTCTTTTTGTGAGCCGGACTCTCGATCCGATTTTTCTCAAGCGGATCCGAGAGTGCCTGTGCAGGACAGCACGCCAACGGTAGCGGTAAGAAAAGACAACCTGGAGTTATTTGCAGCGGAACCGTGGCAACGCGTCTGAAAATGCATTTGCATTGCGAATCATCTTTCAGCGCGACGTTTGAAGAGGCGATTGATTCACAACCTGTCGATCGGTTAAGGCACTTTGCTCTGCCATTGCGAGCATGCCCCAGCCGGTAGCAACGTGGATCTTGTGGCAAATAGAAAATCGCACAGCACTCTTCAAATGGAGAATTCTGATGAGTACGGTTCCTTCTCACCCGTCTTCGAACGGCAACGGTAGCAGCAACGCGCCGCACTCCAACGGCAATGGACATGTCAAGAAACCTTTGCATTGTATTTCCGATGTTCGCCGGAGGCAGGGCATCACATTGCGAACGGTCGCCCGACGATGGGATCTCGATGTCTCTGATATTCGCGATCTAGAGAATGAAACTGCCGATTTGACACTCAGACAGCTCTACGCCTGGCAGGAACTCCTAGAAGTACCCATCCATGAATTGCTTCTCGACAGCGAGATGCCACTTTCTGCTCCTGTACTCCGCCGCGCTCAGTTGCTTCGTCTCATGAAGACAGCGGTCACTTTGAGCGAAAAATCTTCCCACGAGGACGTTCAATACCTCATCCACCGACTGATGGATCAAATTCTTGAAATCATGCCCGAATTGAAATCGGTTGGACCCTGGCATGAAAGTGAAGAGCGAACCGACCTGCGTGAAAAACAAGTCTATCGCCTGCCTGAGAGTCACTAGAGTTCGGGCGCAGACTGTCGAACGCCTGCCATAATCGTCCCGATTCAGGAGCCAATGTATTTGGCAAACAGAGTTCGGGCCTGCGTGACATCATCCGTTCCCCCGACAATTGCCCTGCCATCGGGGAAAATAGTGAATTGATAATTCTCCACCGTCAGCCGCAGCAAAAACGTATTGTGGATCACCTGCCCGGTATCTGCGAGCCTCTTTGCCAAATCCTCCAGACAGATCGAAACTGTATCTCCGCTGCGAAGCTGCACGGAGTTGCGACCGCATAAAATAACCGATTGGCTACCACGCTTTCCTTCGAGCCAGGGAAATTCATGGCCACTGCAGGCTGGACACTCATGTGCATCGCGTAGCGTCTCCGTTCCGACCTGTCGCAAGCGATTATCCCAAAGATCGATGATTGTCAGACCCCGATTGATCGCTTCTAAATGACCGCTGAGAATTTTGATCGCTTCGGCGGCCTGGATACTGGCAACAACATTCACAATGCTTCCCAGAATCCCGGCGGTATCGCAGGTAGCGGTCGCGCCCGGGGGCGGAGGTTCGGGCATCAGACATCGCAGACAGGCGGTATTCCCGGGAACCACAGTCATGGTCTGCCCTTCCGCACCAACGCAACCACCGTAAATCCACGGTTTGTCAAGTTGCAACGAAACATCGTTGAGTAACATTCGTGTTTCAAAATTATCGGTTCCATCGAGAAGCAGATCGGCCGTTTCGCTCAACTCGATCACATTCCGACAATCGACATCCGCAACAACCGGTTCGATTTGAATCTGCGAATTGATGCGCCTCAATTTGTTGGCCGCGGCAATTGCTTTGGGCAAACCCTCTGCAACATCCTGTTCATCAAACAGAACCTGTCGCTGCAAATTATTGAGTTCAAGAAAATCGCGATCGACAATCCGCAAATGTCCCACACCAGCGCGAGCGAGCGTGCCGGCGAGCACCGAACCGAGCGCTCCGCACCCACAAAGCAGAACACGGCTCTTTGAGAGCCGCTCCTGTCCCGCTACACCCAGCGGACCATAACGCATCTGCCGCACATAGCGGTCCAAATCCGCTGGGAAAGTAGGTTGTTCTGACATGTGTTTCACTCATCCTTACTCTGTCCGGGATAAACGGCAACAGGCGGCCTACAAGCCCCGGCAAGAGACAATATACCCGGCCAGATCACCCAGGTGTGCTGTTTCGCGCTGTAATTCGTCACAAAACTGACGTGCCTTCCCAAGCGTGGTGGGGGCAGCAAGCTGTTTGATCGCCAGCACCGGTTGCGGCAGCGTACTGGCCACCAGATCGCCCTGTTGCAACAGTGCATCATCGACAAGCAAAACTTGCGCCCACTCGGGAGGAGTTTTGGGACATGTCCGTTGGCAGGCAAACATCAGATTGGGAGCGCGTTGGTCAAGTCCCTCTGGCAGATCCAGCATCTCATCCAGAACAACCATCGCTACCGCGGGCCACTCTGTGAGTCGTGAAAGCGATTGCACCAGGGACTCTTCACTATCGCCCGCCACGCGTGCCGCGAGCAGCACACCCTCGCGACTGGCCTGGTCCGCAAGTGTCTGTTCACCTGCGGGAACCAGCAAACCGGTGCCGGTTTCCCGACACGCTCTGAGCAACTGATGAGGCTCGCAAAACTCCTCGGCCAGAGCCGAAAAATCCACCAGGCGCATCACATAGCGACATCCCGCGTAGCGAAAGTGGCGACCGTCAACGCCCAGGGGCCGTATTCCGATCTGCCGATGTAGCGTTTCTTCAGTACACCCGTCCGCTTGTAGGTTCAGCGTCACGTCATAGAGAAAGGGGGACTCGGGTGTCCAGAAGCAGGGATCTGCCACAATCGCTCGCAGAACATCAGAGTATTTCCGATCGAGTCGCTGCAGGGAGAATTCGGAGGGCAGGGTATCGGCATGGGCGCAAAAGGGACCACGCACACAACCTGAGAGAGAGACCCCATCGGCAGCTAAAGCGCGGACATAAATCTGAGATTCCACCACGCTGGTGGCGCCAAAGAAAATATCGAGCGAACCTGTAAACGATTTGCTGTCAGTCACTGTCGAATATTCCGTATAAAACGAAGCAATATACCTTTTTAAGCCTGCTGCGGGCCAGAGTCGCTCTTGATCACGCGGGCGAGAACCTCCGCGGTCGGCCCTTCCGCCTTTCGCACCAATTCCTCCGGCGTACCTATTGCCACAACCCGGCCCCCATCGTCACCTGCGCCCGGTCCGAGATCAATGATGTAATCTGCCGCTTTCATCAGTTGAACATTATGGTCCACGACAATCAGTGAATGCCCTACATCCAACAGCGAGTCAAAACAGTCCTGCAATTGCACCACATCGGAAAAATGCAGACCGGTTGTCGGCTCATCGAGAATAAAAAGGGTCCGGCTACTCTTTCTCCAATTCGTAGCGGCCGCTAATTTAAGCCGCTGTGACTCCCCTCCCGAGAGCGTATTGGCGCCCTGGCCGAGTCGGAGATAGCCTAGCCCTACGTCGATCAGCCGCTTTAATTTTTCCTGCACTTTGGCACGCCCGCGAAAAAACACAAATGCCTCGCGGATCGTCAATGCGAGTACATCGGCAATACTGCGACCGCGATACTTGATTTCCAAAATTTCCCGCCGGTAACGATTGCCACCACATTGTGGACAGAGCATGTAAATATCGGTAAGAAACTGCATGTCGATCTCAATCTGCCCTTCACCTTTACAACGGTTGCAACGACCGCCATCGACATTAAAGCTAAAGTGGCTGGCACTGAAATTTCGCATGCGGGCATCGGCGGTCTCGGCAAAGACCCGACGAATTTCGTCGAACGCTTTAATATAGGTAACCGGATTGGAACGCGGCGACCGACCGATTGGATTTTGGTCAATCAAGACACAGTCCTCCATCTGACTGGCTCCAAACAGTTCATCGTAGGGTAACGGTTGTGCAGAATCCTTTTTCAATTCCATGCAAACTGCCGGGTAGAGCGTCTCCTGAACGAGACTGCTCTTGCCGGCACCGCTGACACCGCTGACCAAACAGAGTAGTCCGAGGGGAAATTCAACCTCCAAATTCTGCAAATTGTTTCCCCTCGCTCCGCAAAGCCGCAAGGAGCCACGCTCCGGTGTGCGGCGCGCGGGCAAGTCGCCAACTCCCCGCCTGCCCGCAAGATAGTCGGCGGTAATACTCTCAGACTCGTTCTTTAATTGTTCGGGGGTTCCCTGGAAAACAATTTCGCCACCCTGCTCACCCGCCCCCGGTCCGATCTCAACAACCTGATCTGCCGCGAGAATCATCTCTTCTTTATGTTCCACAACCACCACCGTATTGCCCCGATCGCGAAGAAGGGCAATAGCGGCCACCAGCGGGCCGAGGTCATGCGGATGCAAGCCGATCGAGGGCTCATCGAGGACGTAGAGCATGTTGACCAGACTCGATCCCAATGCCGATGTCAGGGCCACCCGCTGCGATTCCCCCGTCGAAAGGGTCCGCAATGGCCGGTCAAGCGTCAGATAATCGAGACCGACCGATTTCAAATAGCGCAAACGGGCGTCGATCTCACCAAGCATCTTACCCGCCAGTTGCGACTCTGCATCGGAAAGCCCCAGACGCGCCAGATACTCTCGGCAGTCCTCAATTTTCATCGCTAGAATGTTGGCAATGTGATGCTCGCCAACGTGGACTGCCAGCGATTCCTCCTTGAGCCGGGTTCCGCGACAGGCCGGACATGGAAGATAACTTCGCCAACGGCTCAAAAAGGTTCTCAGATGCAATTTATACTTGCGGAGCTCGAGCCATTTAAAAAATCCGGCAAGACCACCAAACTCTCGTTCGGGGACCCCTTCCTGGATCAGTTTTAGATCCGATTCGGAAAGCTCGCCAAACGGTACATCGACCGGAAGATCGTAATCGCCAGCAATCGCAAGGAGTTCCTCCAGTTCGTGCGCGTACGCCGGAGTGTTCCAGGGTGCAATTGCACCTTCACGTAATGTCTTTTTGACATCCGGAACAATTAGATCCATATCCATGACCGCTACCGTGCCAAATCCCTCGCAGCGATCGCAAGCGCCAAGGGGACTGTTGGCATTGAAATAGCGAGGATCGTCCGAGACGTAAGAAATGTCGCACGCTTCACAATGCATCGCATTGCTGAATCCGATTTTCTGCCAGCGTTTTCCGTCAATTTGAACCGTAGGCAATGACTTTGCATCGCCAGCGGTTTCCTCAATCAATATGTGGATCCGACCCGACCCATGCTCGAAGGCGGTTTCCAGTGAGTCGCACAAACGGGTGACATCCTTTACCGGTAATGCGAGGCGATCGACGATGATTTCTAGCGGTTCATCGCCGGATACGTTTTCCACATCGGAGATCTCGTGAAAGTTGATGATCCGATCCAGCCAGATTCCCCGCTGAAAACCATCCTGAACCCATGGTTTGACCCGCTCAGCCAGTTGGCGGCTGCTCGGTGACCGCTCACAAAAAGCCACCATAAACCGCAGATCATCCGAAAACTGCTCAAGCCGTTTCACAACGCTCTGAGGCGTGTCGCGACGGACACTCTGCCCACAGCGGCCGCAGCGGACCGCACCAATCTTGGCAAATAGGAGCTGCAAATACTCTGCGATTTCTGTTGCGGTTGCGACCGTGGCCCGGTTCGAGCGGCTCGTCTGCCGGGGCGTCACCGCAATTGCGGCTGGGATTCCGTCGATCCTTTCTGCAGCCGGCTTTTCCAACTGCTGGAGAAACTGACGGATATAGGGGGAAAAACTTTCGATGTAACGCCGCTGGCCCTCAGCATAGAGAGTATCGACGGCGAGGCTCGTCTTGCCGCTCCCGGAAACACCACAAATGACAATCCATTGGCCATACGGCAGATCGAGGTCGACCTTCCGTAAATTGTGAACTTCGACGCCGCGTAATGCGATCTGATGCTGAGACACTGTGGTTGTTTCCAGGGAACTCTATCAGCAACAATCGGCCATGGACCAATCCCGTATCATATCCAGCCCGCCGACAGTTGACGAGAGACAGAGGGCGAGGAATTTCACGATGAGCAATCCCAGTGAAAACGTAATTTGCTACAATAGACCCATGGGCAAGCCACACAAATACATCAACCCGTTTTATGCTCTTCTGATTCCTGTCGGTGTTGCTTTCGTCATTTCGGCAACCGCCTACGGTGTGATGATGGTACGGGATACTGCAGGGAGCGATTCCGGTGCCCCTCAAGAAGAGACCGGCTTGCTCGGTTTTATGGACCAACATGGAGTCTCGATACTCGGCATTGAAGTCGGGCTCCTGGGACTCTTTTCGCTCTGCGCGATTGGCACCGACGAAATCTGGTTTCGCCGGGCTGCGGCCAAATCCAAGACAACTTCTAGCCAGTTGCCAGATTCAGACAGCACGGAGGAAACGTGATGAAAGTAAATCGCTCAAATCAAATCGAAGCGGCAGACGTCCAGATGCAAGGGGCGGAGGGCTGTCGTGTCCGGTGGTTGATCGACGATGCCGACGGTGCTCCTCATTTTGCGATGCGCGAATTTTTGGTCGGACCGAGTGAGCCTACGTCTTTGTCCCACCACGTTCCGTCCAGCGCTTAGGTATCGCTTTTCATGACAAATTCGCCTGCAGAAGAAATTGAGAAACTCCGGGCGGAGATTCGCCGAGCGAATCGGAAGTATTATGTCGAAGCTGCGCCGGAAATATCCGACTTGGCATACGACCGGCTGATGCAGCAACTCCAAACGCTCGAGGCGCAGCATCCGCAGCTGATCACGGCAGAGAGTCCGACCCAACGGGTAGGAGACGAGCCGGTCGGACAGCTTGAAACTGTTGGGCACCGAGTGCCGATGCTCTCGATCGAAAACACCTACAGTGTGGCAGAAGTGTACAAATACGCAGACCGCGTCCACAAGCTTCTTCCCGGAGAATCTATCGAGTGGGTGGTGGAACTTAAGATCGACGGGGTTGCCGCTTCGATTCTTTATGAAAATGGACTCCTCACTCAGGCACTGACCCGGGGCGATGGCATCAGCGGCGACGATATCACCCACAACATTCGCACAGTCATGGATGTCCCCCTGAAGCTGAGTGGCCATGCGCTGCCCCCTTTGCTCGAAGTCCGTGGGGAAGTCTATATGACAAACTCAGATCTGGTTCTTCTCAACCAATCCCAGCAAGAGCGCGGCGAAGCGGCCTTCGCCAACACCCGCAACGTCACTGCCGGGAGCATCCGCCTGCTCGATCCGCGAAAATGCGCCGAACGACGGTTGCACATGTTTTGTCACGGCGTGGGCTATGTGGAAAAACTTCAGGCCGAGACCCACATGGAGTTTCTCGAGGAACTGCGTGCATTCGGTCTTCCGCCCACGCCGTTTGTCGAGTGTTTTGGCGATATCGAATCGGCCGTTGCGCACTGCGAACACTTGATCGAGAATCTCCACTCACTTGATTTTGAAGTGGACGGTCTGGTTCTCAAAGTCAATCGCTTCGACCAGCGTGTGCGACTTGGCAGCACGGCCAAGAGCCCCCGATGGCTCATCGCCTACAAGTTCGAAAAATACGAAGCGGTCACGCGACTCAATGAAATTCGCGTACAGGTCGGCAAGACCGGGGCCATCACACCGGTGGCGGAACTGGAGCCGGTCGAACTGGCCGGTACCACGGTAAGCCGGGCGAGCCTGCACAACGCCGAAGAAATCGAGCGCAAGGACATTCGCATTGGCGACACGGTCGTCGTGGAAAAGGCCGGGAAGATCATCCCGCATATCGTCCGCGTCGAGCAACACAAACGAGAAGGCCGGCCCCGAAAATATCGGTTTCCCACAGAATGTCCCGAATGCGGGTCGCCTCTTCGCAAGGATGAGGGAGGCGTCTATATCCGTTGTCCGAACATCGACTGCGGAGCGCAAGTTAAGGAACGGATCCGTTATTTCGCCAGTCGGAATGCAATGTTTATCGAGGGCTTGGGAGAATCGCTTGTCGATCAATTGGTCACGCAGCGGCTGGTCACCAGTTACGATGATCTCTACTGTCTCGAGAAGGAGCAGATTGTCGCACTGGAGCGGATGGCAGAAAAATCTGCCCAGAACCTGCTCGATCAGATTGCAGCCAGTCGCGAGCGAGGCCTGGGGCGACTGCTCAATGCCCTTTCGATCCGCCACGTAGGTCGCAATGTGGCAATGGTGCTGGCAAACCATTTTGGCTCGATGGACGCCCTCCGGTCCGCCTCGCTCGAAGAGCTTGCCTCGATTAACGAAATCGGCGAGATCATCGCCCAAAGTGTTCACGACTTTTTACATTCGGACTATGGAACTCGGGTCGTCGACAATCTCGCTCGCGTCGGGGTGAACATGGAAGCCGATGCGACGAGCATCCCGACTGCCGATGAGGCTATCCTCTCCGGAAAGACATTGGTCGTCACCGGCAGCCTGCAACAATACACCCGCGATGAGATCAACGATCTGATCAGTCGCCATGGTGGCCGGGCCGCTTCGAGCGTATCGAAAAATACCGATTATCTGGTTGCGGGTGAAAAAGCGGGTAGCAAGCTCGCCAAGGCAACCGAACTCGGCATACCGGTCCTCTCCGAAGCAGAGTTCGCCAAACTTCTTGGTGACTAAAGAGCAGATCCGATCGGGCCATCGCGGTCTCTTTGCAGACAAGATCGGTTCCATTAGAATCCCCCTGCACCCTGCAATAACCTGTAGGCGAAGTGTACTCTCTGTCGGCTTTGGATATTTAAGCGAAAAGGAACAACAAACATGAGTGAGCGTATTGGCATTCGCGTGGGTGAAGCATTGGTCCGTGGCAGCACCAAACCGACGGCTGCGGAGCCGGAGTTGGTGATCGGCGAACTCGATGGACCGGTCGGGCAGGCATTTGCCACCCTCCTCGGCGACCAGGTAAAGGGTCACACCCGCGTACTGGCGCTGCTCAATGGTGACGTGGCGGTCAAGCCGGCCACCTTGATGGTCAGCAAGGTGACGGTCGATAAGACGGAGTACACCAACATCCTCATGGGCACGGTGCAGGCGGCAATTGCCAATGGCGTACTCGATGCGGTTCGTGAGGGGACCATTCCCAAAGAGAAGGCGAACGACCTGGGAATCATCGCGGCAATCTGGGTTACCCCGGCGGCAGCCGATGATCCGAAACTCGATCACCAGGACCTTTTCGATACGCATCGCAAGGCAATGCTCGAAGCGATTCGCAAGGCGATGAAGGGCGAACCGTCGATCGACTGGCTGCTGGAAAACCAGGACCAGGTCGAGCACAAATACTTCAAGCTCGGACTCGCCGGAGAACTCTGAGCAGACAGGTCTGGTGGCGATCACCCGGCGCGCAAAATGGCGGTGCCGATAACCAGCGACTGTTGTCGAAACCGACTGTTCAAGCGGGTGCGTCTCTCTTTGTCTTCGCGGCCCGCCCGGGAGCCGTCTCGGGCAGTAGCAGACAAACCACCAGGGCCACGACAAAGAGGATCGGCACAATTGCCAGGGCCCAGCGGAACTCGTCGGGGGTTGCACTCGCTAGCTGCTCGGCGGGGGGAATCCCCGCCACCTTCCTGGCATGAAGAAGGGGCGCTGTGACCTCTGCAGTCAGAATCCAGCCAATCAGAACCTGCAACCCTGCCGCGACCATCATTGTGATGAAATTGCAGGAGGCGGCAGCCGTGCCGTGGAGTGATTTTGGGGAGACCTCCATCGCCATCGCAAAACAGATAACCTGAGTACTGGTAAAAATACCGCCGATGAACATCACCGCGAGCAGACCGCTGTAACCGAACAGGGACGGCCAGAGCAGCAGCAGCATCGACACCCCACCCCCGAAGATACCAACCAACAGCGGCACTTTGCGCGAGCCCAAGCGATCCGATACGATGCCTGCCAACGGACACCCAATGAGCCAGCCGATCGCGAGGACAATTGTGGCAAAACTCGCCTGCTCGGCGCTGTAGCTACCGGCTTTCTCCATGAAGGTGTTGCCCCACATCGCTGCGACAACACTCAGCGGCAGATAGAGTACCGCACTGACGAGACCAACGGCCCAGAGATGCCAGTGCGAAAGTACCCTGACAATACCCCGGATAATGCCAAAATTGACCTCGTCCTCCTCGGTGAACCGTTCGTGAAACCAACTCGGTCGTGGGGGAATGATCAACCAGACGAGTCCCGCCAAGACAACGCCTGCCCATCCGCATGCGAGGACCACATTGCGCCAATCAAATATTTTCACCGCTTCGACCAACGGGGTCTGACCGATCACCTGACCGAGCATCCCCACTGCCGTTGTGATTCCGACAATCAGGGCCAATCGACTCGGCGGAAACCATACCGTGGCAACGTAGACCGCACCTACAAACGCAAAGGCAGAACCGAAGCCAGACATACCGCGGGCAAGGCTGATGTCGCCCAGGTTGTGCGCTGCCCCAAAAAGGAGGCAACCAGAGGCACAAATGGCTGTGGCACCGGCGAGAAGGAATTTTGTGCCAAAGCGGTCAAAGAGTCCTCCGACGACGAGTTGCAACGGGGCGTAGACCCACAGATAGACCGCCAGTGCCGCAACCAGATTCCCGGGTGAAGCGTCCACTTCCTTGGCAAGATCTTCCAGTATCACGCTCGGCATGACCCGGACAAAGAACTCGTAGAGAAAGAACACCGCGGCGATGCCCCAGAAGAACCACCCGTACCAGTGGCCGCGATGCAAGTGGGAACCCAAATTTATCATCAAGCAGTCCCTTAAGGGCCACACGGTAGTCTAGCGCTTCGCCTGCACAGATAACCCCGAAACAAAACAATGTATATACAACATTGAGTGGATGTTATACCACGTTGCCTGGATCGATCAACAGCTACGAGAGATTCGCTAAGCAGTGCGCTACAGATCGGAACGATAGCGACGGGCCTGGTCAACCAGGACGGGATCGTCACTCACCGCGATCACTTCATTGAGCGCTTTGTTGAATTCGGCCTGATTGGGCCGCCTCAGATAGCGGTGATGTGCAAGCCCGACAACCGCGCGGCAGGCCTGCTGGGCCGTCGCCGGATTTTTGAGATACGGCAACACGAACTGCAGCGCTTCGAGACTGCGAATTTCCGCCGAAGTGGTGCGACTGAGAATCAAATTCCGTTCCTCGTCCCGGGAGCAAAATTTCATCGCCTCTCGCAACATCTCCAAACTCTCGGAGTTCGGCCGCTCGTGCCGCAAAGCGATCACGCGGATGAAAGCCCGCATCGCCTGCAACCGGTAAGTCTCCTCCTGGCTCGATTGAAAAATGTCGAGCAGCTCTTGCGCCACATCGCCATCCGGCCAGTTGCACATTGCCCGGACTCCCACGCCATAGAGATCGGGATCTTTACTCTCGAGCGCGGTTTGGATCTTTTCCAGACTGCGCTTGCCACCAATCCGCCCGAGCAGCGGCAGCAGGCTCTTTTGATCTTCATCGGCGAGCGTATCGAACACTTGCAAAATCGGATCGGCACGCTCGTCCCTATCGGTCACACGGTTGCAAAGCAGCATCACCGCCTTTTCCGCCCCATCCCGTTCGCTCCCGGCATCGGCGACCAGCACCCCCTGAACCATCTCTGGCACATCGTCATGCTGGGCCAATTGGCTCAGGGCGGCCATGGCGTAGGTCCGCACGTGTGGCTCGCTATGGCGGGATTCCTCGAGCAGCACCGGCACCGCGGCAACAGAGCGACGGCGCTTGAGAATTTCAATCAACAGTGCCCGCCGCTGGATGTTCTCGGACGTCTGCATGGCGGCAATGATCGCTGCATCCACATGTTCACCATACAGTGCCTCGAGGCTGCCTCGTGCGGCACGAGCGGTCGGGCCACCATCGGAGAGCGCCTCGAGCAGGAGCGGCACCACAGAGGCATCTCCGACCGAAGAGAGGGCTCTCAAGGCGGCAATACGGACCTTCGGATCTTTGCTGCGGGCGATCGCCACAACGTCCGGCAGGACCCGCTTGTCGGCCCGCACGCGAAGTGCCTCAAGCGCCAGGACCTGACTGGCCGGCGGCAGATACGCGAGATTTCCGGCAAGCTCTTTGACCTCTGTAGCATTCAATTTGGCGATCTGTGCCGCCGCGACGCCCGCAGCACCGCGGTCGCTTCCTCTGAGAATGGCGCAAATTTTTGCCACCGGATGCTCATCGGCGACCGTAAACAGGCCGTCGAGGGCCCCGAGGCGGACCGATTCGGGTTCCTGTGGATTACGAAGCTCCGAGTAGATCGCCTGGGCCGCATGACGCTGGCCCCTGGCAACCATTGTCGCAGCGCACCGCAGCGAGGCATTGCCGAGTACCTCGCGGAGTTGCGGGGGACTGTTTTCGCGGGCCTTCTTGAGATTGGCCGCCGCCTCTGGCGTACCGATTTCACCCAGCGCACGGGCGGCGGCTGCCACCACCGCCAGATTTGTGTCGTTGAGCGGTTTGGCTGCAGCGGCGACCGTGGACGGATCTGCCCGGTAGGCGAGCGCGTTGAGCAGACCAATTTTGAAAACCGGATCCTCCGCCCGAGCCAATTTGGCAACCAACTGTTGACTCGCCTCGGCAGACGGATTGTTCGTGAGCGCGCGGCGGGCCGCACGACCGACAAGCAGATCCTCATCGTCCATCGCTGCGGCGATCGCGGCCACAGACTCCCGGCCACCGAGGTATTCCAATTGGCGAAGCAGCCAGATCCGTGCCCCCGAGGGTGTGTCGGGGCCCAGGTTTTCCGCCATCAGGCGGCTCGCCTCGATCCGCCCCGGCTCCTTACCCGGTTTGCAGAGGTTCAGGCAGATATTTTCCCACTGTTGCTGGGCGCTCTGGCTCTCGGCAATTTTTTCTGCGCCCATACCGGGCAGCAACGTTTCAAACGACTGCCGAAGATTCTCGGGCGCAGCGGCGTTTAGCAATGTCGTTCCAAAAACAATTCCCACCACGAAAGTGCCAGCGCAAAATCGAAACACAAACAACTCCTTCATCTATTAAGGTGAGACGGTTTTCTCATCTGCGAGCCGGGTCAGACATTCCAGGGCGCCCGCTTGGGGCGTTCCAACCAGCGATTTGCCTCCGCGTCGTTGACAAAGCTTTCCTGTTGTGGATTCCACTGGAGCGGGCGACCGAGCCACTCGGCGATATTGCCGATGTGACAGATGGTCACCGCGCGGCAGCCCTTTTCGACGTCGGCCACCGGAAGCTGCCGGGTGCGGGCACATTCAAGAAAATTAGCGTAGTGATCGTTGCTCTTGCGGAGGTGGATCTCGTTCGGGCCGATCGGCTCCCGGTCGAGCGTAGAGGGTTGTGCGCTTTTGATCGAGGCCCAGGCACAGATATCCAACTCCAGTACGCCATCGGTACCGACAAACCGCATGAAATTTCCGGTGGTGCGATAAACGGTTACACCGTTGGCATATTTGTAGCTCACAAAACGCCCGTCGGTCTCTGCCGGATCGAGTGGTGTGATTTCGACCGGACCGGTGTCTTCGGTACCCATCGCCCACTGCACCAAGTCAAAGAAATGAGCGCCGAAATCGGTCACGCCGCCACCGCTGTAATCCATGTAGGGCATCCATCCGCGGCTGCGGTGGATCTCGGCATTGAACGGCCGGTAGGGAGCCGGGCCGAGCCACATCTCCCAATCGACATGTTCTGGCACCGGCTCGGCGGGCAGCCAGCATCGCTTGGAGACTTCCCAGGTCCCCACGTCAATGGTCTTGAGTTTTCCCAGGCGACCGTTGCGGACCAGTTCGCAGCCGTAGCGGGCGCTGGGATTCGACCGATTTTGGGTCCCCACCTGGAACACGCTGCCAAACCGTCGGGCCGCCTCGACCGCCTGCCGCGCTTCGCGGACCGTGAGTGAGAGCGGTTTCTGGCAGTAGACATCTTTGCCCTTCGCACAGGCGGCTGCCGCAATCGGCACATGCCAGTGGTCGGGCGTTGCGGTGTGGATCAGATCGATCTCGGGCCGGTCGAGGACCTCTCGGAAATCTCGATATGTTTTGCAGTCGCTGTTGCCATAGTGCTCATCGACGCGGCGTTTGGCCGCAGCAAGCCGCACCGCATCGGCATCGCAGACGGCAACCACCTGGGCATCGTTCTGGGAGAGAAACCGGTCCAGATCATAGCGGCCCTGCGAGCCGACCCCGACACTCGCCAGGGTTAACCGATCGCTCGGGACCGGTCGATCGGCACCAAAGACCGAAGCAGGCACGATGAGCGGCGCACCGGCCGCCAGCCCTGCTCCGAGCGTTTGCTGCAAAAATCTCCGTCGCCCGGTTTCGGTTTTGGAAATGTTTTTGGAATCACTCATTTTGCTCACCACTCGCAAAAAAACGCGTCCGTAGATTGACTCGGGCCGTTCCAACGGGCCGTTCAAATTTTACTCTACACCCGACAAACTCGCAACGATCCGCTGCCTCTGCCGGATCATCGGCAAGACCGGATTGTGTACCTAGTATCCGGTTACAACATAGGCAACCCTTTCGAGTTTGCAAGCCGCTACTTCTGTCGTTTGCGACTCGTAGCGATGTGCCTGATATTCCGCTTGAGTCCATGATGACACGCGGACGGCGGTGGAAGAATTTTTCGCACCCCAGGTTCGTAAAAGACAAAAAGATATAAACGTGACAGCATCAAAACGACGCAACAGGATTGAGACTACTTGAGATTAATCGTCCGGTGCGAACCCTGGTACGTGGGGTGGAACTCGTAAAGACAGTGGCGTGGCCGCTTGCTGCAACTGAGCATTTAAGCGTTCGAGGCGCCGACCACGATCCTCCACGGAGCGTTTTAAGGCGCTGAGTTGAGCACGCTCCGGTTCAAGCTCATCTTGAGCGATTTCGCTGCCAAAACTTCCAGTCAATTCCTCCAAGTCGTCTCGCTTGACCCGAAGGTTCGTCGCCTTTTCGGCATAATCAGAGTGCAGACGCTCACGCTCTTTAATCAATGCAATGCGGTCATCATAGGCAACTGATTGTGGGAACACATCGGTAACGGCCCGGCACAGGGCGAGTGCCTGCTCCGGTGT
>MPMF02089591.1_pt1 | contig 28667 bp, 27 predicted proteins | sample 1617271 | NCBI WGS metagenome assembly MPMF02 (sample SAMN05944812, study PRJNA350692) | marine metagenome | biome: marine; feature: ODZ; material: water; isolation source: 120 m water sample prefiltered with 30 um filter, filtered on to 0.2 um... | place: Pacific Ocean | collected 2012-04-09... | reverse complement strand
TGTTGGACGACCTCGTCGGGGACGCCGCCGAGCAGGGCGGGCGCGGCGTCATCCTCGGCATGGCCCACCGCGGGCGTCTGAGCACGAAGGTGAATTTCCTCGGGAAGCCGGCCGCGATGGTCATCGACGAGTTCCAGGACGTCGAGCAGGACTTCACCGGCTCCGGCGACGTGAAGTACCACCTCGGCTACAGCCGGGATCACGTGACGACCCGCGGGCACCCCGTCCACCTGAACCTCGCCTTCAACCCCTCCCACCTCGAGGCGGTGGACCCGGTCGTAGAGGGCCGCGTCCGCGCCAAGCAGGATCGCTTCGAGCACGAAGAAGCGGAGAGCGTCGATGTGCGGAAGCTCTGTATGCCGCTCTTGATCCACGGCGACGCGGCCTTCGCCGGTCAGGGTCTCGTGGCAGAGGTCCTCCAGCTCTCGGAGCTCGAGGCCTACCAGACCGGGGGCACGGTGCACGTCATCGTGAACAACCAGATCGGCTTCACCACCTCGCCGAGGGACGCACGCTCCACGACCTACGCCAGCGGAATGGCGCGCATCCTCGGCATTCCGATCTTCCACGTCAACGGCGAGGACCCCGCGGCGGTCGCTGCGGTGACGCGCCTCGCGGTGCACTGGCGTCAGCGCTACCACCGGGACGTCGTCATCGACATGTACTGCTTCCGCAAGCACGGCCACAACGAGGGTGACGAACCGAGCTTCACCCAGCCGCTGCTCTACGAGGCCATCCGGAACCACCCCTCACCGCGGGACGTGTACGCCCGCCACCTCGTCGAGAAGGGCAGCCTGACGCGACAGGAGTGCGACGCGATCGTCGGCCGCTCCCGCGAGCGCCTCGAGAACACCGGCGAGCCGGGGCACGACAGCTACGAGGGCATGCCCCAGACCTCGATGGGCCAGCTCTGGGCTCGCTTCGTCGGCGGCGAAGAGGACCCCGACACGGGCTTCGACCGTGGCGAGCTCGTCCGGATCCTCGAGACGGCCAACACGATCCCAGAGGATCTCCACGCCCACCGCAAGATCGGCCGACTCATGGGGCAGCGCCTGGAGATCCTGAGTGGTGAGGCGCCCGTGGACTGGGCCATCGCCGAGCAGGCGGCCTTCGCCACCCTTGTCGTGGATGGGATCAGGGTGCGGCTGAGCGGCCAGGACAGCGGGCGTGGCACCTTCAGCCATCGCCACGCCGTGCTCACGGACATCGACGACGGCTCCGAGTACGTTCCGCTCGATCATCTCAGCGAGGACCAGGCGCCCTTCCGCGTCTACGACTCGATGCTCAGCGAGGCGGCGGTGCTCGGCTTCGAGTTCGGCTACTCGCTGGACTACCCGGACGCCCTGGTGATCTGGGAGGCGCAGTTCGGGGACTTCGCCAACGGAGCGCAGGTCATCATCGACCAGTTCATCGTCGCCACCGAGCAGAAGTGGAACCGCCGCTCCGGGTTGGTGATGCTGCTTCCCCACGGCTACGAGGGCCAGGGTCCCGAGCACAGCTCCGCGCGCATCGAGCGCTACCTCATGCTCTGCGCAGAGGACAACGTCGTCCTCGCCAACTGCACCACGCCGGCCAACTTCTTCCACCTGCTGCGACGCCAGGGTCTCCGCGGCGTGCGCAGGCCGCTCATCGTCTTCACGCCGAAGAGCCTGCTACGCCATCCGGAGTGCACCTCGACGCTCGAGGAGCTCTCCGATGGACACTTCCAGTCGGTCATCGGCGATCCGAAGACGCTCTCGGCGCGCAAGGTCAAGCGCGTCGTGCTCTGCCAGGGCAAGGTCGCCTTCGAGCTGCTCGCAGCGCGCCGGGAGCTCGGGTTGGACCGCGTCGCCATCGTCCGGGTCGAGGAGCTCTACCCCTTCCCGGCGGAGCGCATCCTCGAAGAGGTCGGCCGCTACGGCAAGGTCGAGGTGGTCTGGTGCCAGGAGGAGCCTCGCAACATGGGGGTCTGGCCGGTCTACGGCGACTGGCTGCGCGAGCTCCTCCCAGCCGAACGACAGCCCCGCTATGTGGGGCGGGTCGTCGCGGCCGCCCCTGCCACGGGCTCGACGGGAAAGGCCCGCCGTGCCCAGGCGAAGCTCATCGAAGACGCCCTGACACTGAAGTGATCCAATGGTCGAGTTGAAGATCCCCCAGGTAGGCGAGTCCATCGCCACCGTCTTTGTCGCGCGCTGGCTCGTCAAGGTCGGCGAGTCCGTCACGGAGGGACAGCCGGTCCTCGAGATCGACTCCGACAAGGCCTCGATGGAGGTGCCGGCGATCGTGGACGGCGTGCTCGCCGAGCAGCTCGCCGAGGAAGGCGACGAGGTCCCGATCCTCTCCGTCATCGCCCGCATCGACGAGACCGCCGCCGTTGCGCCGAGAGCAGTGGAGTCGGTCCCCGAGGCCCCCGAGGTGTCTGCCCCCGCGTCTCCGGCCGTACGCCAGGCCGCGCGCTCGGCGGACGTGGATCTCGCTGAGGTCGATGGGACCGGGCCGAAGGGGCGCATCACCCGCGCCGACGTGGCAGCCATCGCCAGCTCGGTGGTCAGCTCGGTGAGCTCGGTGGTCGCCTCGGGCGGTCAGGCACCGCCTGCTCCCGCTGGCGCCGTCGAGCGGGTCCGCATGACACCGCTGCGTCGGATCATCGCTCGGCGCCTCGTCGAAGCCCAGAACACCGCGGCGATGCTCACGACCTTCAACGAGATCGACATGAGCGCGGTGATGGAGCTCCGCAAGCGCTACCAGGAGCGCTTCGTCGAGCGGCACGGGATCAAGCTCGGCCTCATGTCCTTCTTCGTGAAGGCGACCCTGGAGGCCTTGAAGGGGCACCCGGCGGTCAACGCCGAGATCGACGGGGACGAGATCGTCTACAAGCGCTTCTACAACATCGGCGTCGCCGTGAGCGGGCCCAAGGGCCTGGTGGTCCCGGTCCTGCGCGACGCGGACCGGCTGAGCTTCGCGGAGACCGAGCTGGGCATTCGGGAGCTGGCGATCCGCGCCCGCGACAACAAGCTGCGCGTCGAGGACTTCAAGGACGGCACCTTCACGATCAGCAACGGCGGCGTCTTCGGTTCGCTGATGTCGACGCCGATCCTCAACCCCCCGCAGGTCGGCATCCTCGGCATGCACAACATCGTCCAGCGGCCGATCGGTGTGGACGGCGAGATCGAGCTCAGGCCGATGATGTACGTGGCCCTGTCCTATGACCACCGCATCATCGATGGCCGTGAGGCGGTGGGCTTCCTCAAGCGCATCAAGGAGTGCGTCGAGGCACCCGAGCGGGTGCTCATCGACGTGTAGTCATTCCTCGGCGACGAGGTCCACGAGGTACTCCAAGTCGGCGAGGTCCTTGTGATGGCCCGCTTCCTGCTTCGCGCGGATCAGATCCCGCAGACCGAGAAACGGAATCGGGTAGGAGCCCTCGACTCGCCCAGTCCAGGCGGAGTCGAAGGTCACCGAACCCATGCCGTTCATCAAATCCACTCGGTTGGGCCTGAATCCGAACTGCACCACGATTCGCGGCCGCGCGAGGTCGTCTGCGCCCTCGAGGAGGGGAACGCTCCCCCCCAGAAGTCCAGCAAGGCCGCATAGAGGCGCTCGCAGTTGTCCCGGCCCCGGTCGAAGAAGATGTCGAGATCCTCTGTGGTCCGGGCATAGCCATGGAAGGCTACGGCGTGACCTCCGACCACCAACGCACGGACCTGATGTGTCGCCAAGGTCTCCAGGAGCTCGAGCGAGTCAGGCGGTAGCTTCGTCACGAACGAACACTCGGACGCAGTCGGGATCCCGAAGCCGTGACTCGGCGTTCGGCCAGGCTCGACGCCCCAGATCGGCCAGCGCGTCCAGGCGTTGCTCCGGAGTCATCTCCCGGTGCCACCGCTTGTCGAACGCAGCGGCCTCTTCCCAGCTCTTCGCGATGTGAACGACCCAGCCGTCTCGTTTCCTCATGGACTCAGTCCAGCACCTCGGTGACGTCGAGCACGACGAGCTTGTTGCCGTCCCCGTAGGCCACCTGCATCCGCCCGTCCGCGTGGCGCAGCGCCGGGTCGTGGGCCTTGCTCGTCGCGGTCAGCCGCAGCTCGACCAGTTCGTCGTCTCGGATGAAGAGCAGGCTGTCCTGGGCCTTGGAGACCACCGCCAGCCAGTCCTTCGCCTGGCTGTGGCGATTGACAGGCGCGATCTCCTCCTGGATCACCACGTCGTCGACGACGAGGTCGGTCTTCCAGTCCTCGCCCATCTGTTGCCAGCTGAGCCCACCGGACTCCAGCCAGACCAGGAACTGGACCAGCGGCGCCTTGACCGATCGGGCGCCTTCCGCGGTGAACACCTGGCCGTCCCGGATCCAGGCCAGCTCCGGCCCCGGGGCAGGTTCGCTTCCTTCGCCGTGGAGCACGCGCTCGTTGGTGAGCAGGTCGACCTCGACGATCTGCCCGTCCTCCACGAACCAGATGCGGTCCCCGAGGCCGGCAGGCTGGAGCTGCTCCGCGGCCGGCGACGCGGGGGCGACGAGGACCTCCGGTCCCCCCTCCCGCTGGAGCTTGATGCGCTTGTCCTGCGCGAAGGCCAGCCCTTGCGAGGTCCAGGTGGGCCACGACGCCCCCTTCGTGCCCGGGATGCGCGCGTAGCCATCTGGGGTCCAGCGCACGAGGCTGGTCGAGGATCCGCCGTCGAGGAGGGCATAGGCTGCTTCCATGCCCTCCGGGGCCCACACGGGGGAGCGGACCTGGACGCGTGGGGCGTGCTCGGAGACCCACATCTCGCTGGTGTCTTCGATGGTCACAACGGTGGTCAGCCTGCGCTGGCCGACCACGTGCACCCGCAAGCTCTGGCCATCGGCGGTCGTGAGCTCGGCGTCCACGCTCCCCGAGGAGCTCGACGAGCTGCTCTCGCTGACGGTGTGTTGGCGGGTGCGCCGCGGCTGGCGTCGGTCCGAGGGCGTCTCGAGGTCGTCCCCTCTCTCGTCGGGTGTCGTCGTCGCGGCCTCTGCGGCCTCGTCGTTGTCTCCGCGCCGATCCGAGGAGGTCGCCAACCACGCCGCCCCGGCCCCGGCGAGGGCCCCGACGACGAGCAAGAGGGCACGGTCTCGATTCTGCATGCGATGACCAGACAGCAGCTTTCATGCCAGCGTTCCAGCCGCCCTGTGGCGGCCCATTCGGACAAGCTGTCGCTGGCACGCTCGTTGCGCCACTCCATCTCCGACAGGGTGTCTCCCGCGCGGTAGTGTGCGGCCATGAGCACGAAAGACGAACTGCCGCCACCGCTTCCGACCATCGACGAGGACGAGTCGACCACGGAGCTCGGGGCCTACGACACGGCGCTGGACCCCAGCCCGCTGGACCCCAGCCCGCTGGAGCCACTCCCCGAAGAGCCACTCCCCGAAGAGCCACTCCCCGAAGAGCCACTCCCCGAAGAGCCAGCGCCGGAGCCATCCTTGATGGAGCCACCTCCGCTGGGCGCTGACCTCTCCGCTGCTCTCGCCGCGCGCGACGACGACACGGACGTCGCCACCCTCGCCGCCTCGCCCGAAGAGGCGGCTCGGCTACGGGACGAGGCTCGCATGCGTGCGCTGCCGGCCCCGCCGCATCCCTCGGCCGACCTGGCGCTCAGGACCAAGGAGCAGATCGAGGAGGAGAAAGAGGCGGCGATCCAGGCCATGCTCAAGGGCGAGGATCCAAAGCCACCTGCGCCGGCCGAGCGTGGACCGGTCCAGAAGCGCGCGACCCCCGCGGCTCTCCCGGTCCTGCTGGGCCTCTCGGGCGCTTGGAACATCATCAGTGGGATAATCTGGGTGCTCGGGATCGTGACCGCCCCGATCGCCATCGGGTGCTGGGTCGTCGCCTTCTTCGAGATCCGGCTCGCGATCCAGGCAAAGGATCTCGATGTTCGCGAGGTCGCCGAGCGTGCAAAGGTCATAAGCTACGTAGAGATGTCCGAGCTCGTCTGGGCCCTGGGCATCTTCACCTTCGGCTTCGGCGTGGCGATCCAGATCTACGCACGGAGGCTCCTGAGCGAGAACCCCTGAGTGTCCGGTCAGTCCCACGAGCACTAGCACAAGCCGGCGGCGGGTCGGCCGCTGGTGGTGTCCGGACTTCCTCGAGCCGGTCTGTGACGGGGCCGAGGCCGTGTGGGACTGGGCCTTCGGTGAGAGCTGGTGGGAGGCCTACAAGGCGGCAGGAGAGGACCCGCGCCAGAAGATGGTGCTCGAGGCCTTCAAGGACGGCTCGCTCCAGGGCCATATCGACGCCCTGAGCAACGAGGAGGCCGTCGATCCCGCACAGTTTCGCGAGGAGCTCGGCGAGGTCCTCGACTACCTCCAGCAGCTGGAGATGATGAAGGCCGCCGGGAAGTCCTGGGAAGAGATGGCCGAGATGCAGCGGAAGTTCATGACCAGCAGAGGCCAAGAAGGCCGCCGAGGAGGCGAAGAAGGCCTCGGGCGCCTCCGGGCTGGTGCGCGACGAGGACATCCAGAACGCCCACAACGAGGCGGTCGGGGACCAGGACTACATCGAGGAGGTCGAGCCCGACAAGACCACCTGGGCCGGGTTCACTCCGGAAGAGAAGAAGAAGTGGCTCGCCCGCGCTGCCGCAGCGATCAGCACCTTCGTGGCCTGGGCGGCGAAGGAACACCCCGAGCTGAAGATCAAGAAGACCGAGATCCACCAGGATCTGAAGGGCTGCGAGGAGATGGGCGCGGTTGCCTACGTCACCGGGGACGAGTGCTTCAACGTCGGGATGGAGCTCTACGACGAAGCCGCCGCGGGCATGCCCGGCTACCAGCAGAAGCTCTGGGGCGACCCAGCACGCGACGCCGAGTGGGAGCGCTACGAGTACTTCGAGTCGGAGATCGGCGCGCTGGTCCGAGAGCACACCTACTGGCACGGTTCAGAGGACCTGAACAAGGACGGCACCGTCGCCGACGACGAGCAGAACCCGCTCGGGGCGCCGCTGGACCTTCTGGACCACCTCCTGAAGAACATGGCCGAGCAGTGGGCTCCCAACCTCCGCGCGGCCTACGTGACGGGCATGGCCCGTCGTTTCCGCGCTGACCCGCGGGTCACGGATCAGGCGGCGGCTGCCTTCGAGGCGAGCTGCACGAGCGTATTGGGCGTCACTCCGTGATGTGGTGGCTGGCCTGTGCCGCAGCCTCCGAGACCCCAAGCGAACCAGCCGCCGAGGTAGCTGAGATGAGCCAGGCCGAGACCCACGTTCGAGCCCTGAACAACCGCGCGATCCCACAGGTCTGGAAGCCAGCCGCCGCCTGGTGCCTGGAGCACCCGGGCGAGGCCCACCCGGTGATGCTGGAGGTCCTCGCGGAGGGCGGTCCAGAGTCAAAGCGCATCCTGAGCCTGCTGCCCCAGATGGGGCTGGCCGAGGCGGTGCCTGCCATCGCTGCCTTGCTGGATCACCCGATCCATGCCTCCAGCGCTGGCAATGCCCTCGGGCTGCACCCGGACCCCTCTGCGCTCGCGGCTCTCGTCGAGGCCCTCGGGCAGGACTCCTCAGAGGCCCGCAGCGCGGCCCTGCTCGGGCTCCGGCAGCGCGGGGACGACAGCGCCTGCGAGGCGGTCCAGGGCCTCGTCGAGGATCCGGACCCGGTGGTCCGGGAGGCCGCGACCCATACCCTCAGCCAGCTCGGTTGCTGACCCTGCTCAGGAGGGCTCTGCGGCCCGGCGAGCCGGGATCAGATGGCCAGGACCACGTGCCGGCCCAGCTGGGCTGCGAGCGTCTCTGAGATCGGGTTGTGGGACAGGTCGAGCACATCGAGGGGGCGCTCGGCCAGCTCCGCGGCCCCGAGATCGCCGACTCCGCAACCTTGCAGGCGCAGCTCGCGGAGTCGCGGCAGTCCCCTGGCGAGGCGGAAGGCGCCCGCATCGCGGAGCGGGTTGTTCGAGAGGTCCAGGCGAACCAGGCGGGTCATGCTGGCGATCGTCACGCAACCTGCGGTGCCGATGCGGTTGTTCGCGAGGCGGAGATCGGTGAGCTCTGGCAGGCGCGCGATGGCGCTCAGGATGCGCCCGTCACCCTCGACGCGGAGATGGACGACGTTGCCCGTTCCTTGCCTGACGGTGGCCTGGCGGCAGCGCACGTCGTTGCCCTCCAGGCGGAGCGCGTGGAGGTGCTTCAGTGGCAGTGCGCCGATCAGGTCGGCGAGTCCCTCTCTCCCCAGTCCGGGCACGATGACCAGGCGCACGATGCCGGCGCCGATGTCTGGCCCCAGCTCCAACAGCGTGTCCAGCGCCAGGTCCGACCGCAGGGTCATCGAGGTCCCCGCCTGGCCGAAGCAGGGGCGGAGGAGGAGCTGCTGGTCTCCGAGGTCCAGGAGCACGCGATCTACACCCCGGGCGCCATCCCTGAGGCAGAAGCGCAGGTTCTCTGCAGGGCGCTCGCGCGCGAAGGTGTCGACGAGCGCTCGGAAACCCTCGCGGTCTCTTGCTTCCCTGAGTGCGGCGAGCGTGTCGGCGTAGCTCATCGCCGGCAGTCTACCTGCTCAATGCCCCGAGCACCTCGATCGACATGATGTCTTCTGGGAGATCGGCTTCGTCGAGCGCCGCGATCTGGGCCTCGGTCAGGGAAAGGCGAAGCAGCAGGTTCTGTGAATCCACATCTGACGCCCAGGCGCGTGCGACGTCGGGGGTCTGGCCCAGGATCGGGAAGGCGTATTTCGCCGCCGCCAACTCGCGAGCCGAGTGCGCCGGAGAGCCGGGTGGACTCAGGTGGTCGAGGTTGGTGCAGTAGATGCTGAGGAAACCGTTGCCCTCGTCGACGAGCTCGATCACGCGGCTCTGGATGGGGAAGTCCACCGTCGAGGCCAGCATCAGCTCCCAGTAGCCGTGCTCGCCCGAGTGGAGGTGGTCGGTGTTGGTGTGGCCGTGGCCGGTGACGTGGAGGACCAGCGCCGGATGGGCCAGCTCGGCGATGAGGTCCTCCTCGGAGACCGGGCTCTGGGAGCCGAGGTCCTTCGCGCGGTGGTGGCTCATCACCACGACGAGCTCTCCGTCCTCTGCGGCGGAGTTCAGGGTCTCTCCGAGCCACTCGAGCTGCTCGAGCGCGATGTAGCCCTGAGCGCCAATGCCCATGCCCTCTGGCTGGTCGTTCACCGTGTTGAGCACGATCAGGCGCACCGGGAGCTCCGGCACCGGGCGCTCCGTGTACCAGCCGGTCTGGGTCTCGATGTGGCCGGCGGCAGCGAGCGCGGCGAGGAACTCGGAGAGATCCAGGGGAACGCGATCCGGATCCGCCGGCGTCGGGCCCTCCTCGCAGACCTCGGCTCCCTCGCTCGAGCCGTCCCGGAAGCCGTTGGCGAAGACCGGGAAGTCGTAGACCTCCTCGCCGACCGCTGCCTCGCGGAGCTCGTCCGTGACGGCATCGAAGCCGCCGATGTAGAGCACGTCGTGGTTGCCTACCGCCGCGTACCAGGGCGCCCCGAGACCGACGCTCTCGAAGGGGTGGTTGAAGCTCGTGTCGTCGTCCTTTCCGGAGTCCGGATCGATCACGCCGCCGTTGACAGCGGTGAGCACCCATTCGAGCTCGTTCCGCTGGCCGCCGTCGGTCAGATCGCCGGCCAACAGCGCGAAATCGAAGGGCCTCGCGAGACCCTCGATGCGCGCGGCCGTGCGGACGTGCGCTTCCCAGGCGTGGGCCGAGAGGTGGCCCTGGGGTCGGTAGAGGTCCGCCCAGGCCGACAGGCGGATCGGCGACTCCTCGTCGATGACCTGCGGATCCGCGGCTTGCCAGATGAGCGCCACGCTGCGGCGATCGCTGCCCTCCTCGAAGTCCGGGGCGAGCTCGTCGTGGTCGATCCAGCTCGAACCCTCCTCCTCTTCGACGCCGAGACCCCAGTCGCCGAAGTCCTGCCAGTCGAAGACCGACAGCGAGCCGTCGTCGATCGCCTCGATGGTGTCTTCCGAGGGGACCAGCGGCGCCCACCGCGACTGGAGCGTCGTCCAGGTCCCGTCCTCGAGGGCATGAACCTCTGGTTCGGTGGGTTCGTCGGGCTCGGGGGTCGAGCAGGCCAGCAGCAGCAGCATCGACGAGAGTGTAAGAGCCCCGCCCAGCTGGCGTTACCCCACCGCTGAGTCAGGTTACTTCGAGGTTCTCCATGATCTTCGCGCTCATCGCCAACGCCGCGGCGTCGCCCGCTCTGGTCACCGCCGCCCGCGGTGACGTCGCTGTCGTCGCGGGTGATCAGGAGTCGAGCCTCGCCGCGCCCTATGTTCTCGACGAGGCTCACGCCCTCCGCGTGCCCGCCGGCGCGACCGCGGTCGTGCTCTTCGAGGGTCGCGCTGTCCAGATCACCGGCCCGGCGCTGGTCAAGGTCGGCGACCTCGAGGGAGCCGGGGCCGTCACTGGCCAGGACCCGAGCGTGCTCGCTGACCTCGTCACGCGGGGCGCCTCCGCCAAGCCGGTCGGTGCCACCCGAGCCGGCGGCACCTCGTTGTCCCGTCCCGTCGCCGGCGACAAGGTCGCCCGAGTCCAGAGCATCGCCTGGACCTGCGACGACTGCGGTGAGCAGGAAGTCAGCCTCAGCAGCTTCATGGACGACGAGCCTCTCTGGAGCGCCAAGGGCACCTCGTCCGTGGACTACGACGGTCCCGCGCTCGACCCGGGCCCCTACGCCCTGAGCATCGGCGGGACCGAGTTCTCATTCCGCGTCGAGGACCCCTCCGACGTCGACTCCGCGAAGGCCATCGCCGCCGGCAGTGGCGTCGAGGATCCGGTCCTCGCCGCGATGGTCGAGGCCGGCGTTCTGGCCCAGTCCGGCCACTGGAGCGAGGCCCTCTGGACCCTCGACACCGCGCTGTCCGTCCATGGTGGCGATGAGCTGGAGGCGCTCCGACGCGAGGTCGAGGCCCGCGCTGGCCTCCGCTGATGGGCCGCCCCTGGTGGCGACGGGCCGCTTTCGACGAAGAGTGCGAGGAGCCCGGCTCCCACCTCGCCAGGGCGATGGCCTACGAGACCCTGGTGGTCGCCTTCACGGCGGTCGCCGTCGCGGTCCTGGTCTTCGTCGTCTCCCGAGGGCAGTTCGAGGACCTCTACGTCAAGGTCGGTGGGGCCACACCCTCGGACGAGGTCGTGGTGATGAGCATCGGGGAAGAGGCGCTGCACCTGTGGGATGCCTCCGACCCGGAGCCCACGCTGACCCCCAGAGGACTGCTCGCGCAGCTCGTCACCTTCTGCGACGCCGCGGGGGCCTCCGTCGTCGTCCTCGACGTGCTCCTCGACCGCCCGGCCGAGGACGACATCCTGCTCTTGCATGCCGCTCGCTCGGCGCAGGCTCCGGTGGTCGGCGCCACCCGCTTCATGGAGACCGAGCCGGTCAGCGGCGCCGAGTTCGCCGCCGGGCTCGCGCCGATCTACGGCGATGTCCTGAGACCGGGCTTCGCCAACCTGCAGGTCGAGGAGCCCTGGCTGTTCTCCGACGCGAAGCTCGTGCGCAAGGCGCCGCTTCGGCGGGAGGTGTCCCTCTCCAGGCTCTCTGGTGCCTGGCCGATGAACATCATCGGCGCCGAACAGGGGGAGGGCGTCGTCATCGAGTCCCTCGCCCTGGTCGCGGCTCGAGCCCACGGCGCCGACATCGTCATTGGAGAGGATCCGCTGCTCATCGCCTTCTCCGGCCCGGAGCGCTCGGGCTCGATCCCGACCGTGCGCGCATCTGCTGCGCTCAGGGCCCTGGGTGCCTCTGCGCTGGCCTTCTCCGAGGGGCTCATCTTCCTCGACGACAAGGACGCCCCCCGCGCTCGAGAGGCCTTCGAGAAGGCGGTCGCGGCCGACCCGAACCTGCAGCCAGCCAAGGATGCCCTGGCTGCGCTGGAGATCTGAGTGCTGCTGTTGTCGCTGCTGTTGGCCGCGACCCCGCTGGACCAGGGCGAGGCGGCCTACGCCAGCGGGGACTACGCCACGGCGCTGGTCCAGTGGTCGCTGGCCTATGACGACGCCCGCGAGGCCGGAGACCACGACGCTGCGGACGCGGCCCTGTTGCGCCTGTCCACGACCTACCGGCAGCTCGGCAGGCTGAAGGAGGCCGAGGGAGCGCTGGACCTCGTCCACGACAAGACTCCGGGCCTGGACGTGGGTCGGGGGCTCCTGGCCATGGAGCTCGGAGACCTGGAGCGCGCCGAGAAGCACTTCGCGCGGGCCTTTTTCCAGGCACAGAAGGAAGAGGACGTCCAGACAGCGCTCAACGCCGCGGTGGACCTGGGCCTGGCGCGAATGCACCAGGGCGACCTCGATGGCGCGGACAAGGCACTCCAGGCGGCCTTGGTCCTGGCCGCCGCCCTGGAGGATCCGGTCGCCACCGCGGATGTGCGCAACGACCTCGGCCTGCTCGCTCGGCGCGGCGGTGATCTGCGCTCTGCCCAGGCCCTGCTCGAGGACGCGGTGCTGCTCTACCGCGCAGCCGACCACGCCGCTGGCGAGGCCGAGGAGCTCCTTGGTGCCGCCTATTCGAAGGCTCGCTCACGGTCAGACCTCGTGCGGCAGGCCCGCATCCTGGAGGGCCATGCGGGGCTCGCGTTCCGGCGAGGTGACTCGGGCGAGGCGCTGTCTCGCTATCGCTTGGCGCTGGAGGCGTGGGAGGGCGCGGGACGCACTGACGAGGTCCTGGTGGTGAGGGTCCACATCGCCGCGATCACCCAGGATCCAGCTGCCTTCTCTGCTGTGCTCGCGTCGAGCCCCGGTCCTCGCACAGAGGCCCTCGCCCGGTTGAACCTCGGGGTGCTGACAGAGGACGCCCAGCTGTTGCAGGAGGCCCTGGGCCTTGCGGAGCGATTCGAGCTCCACGGCGTGCGCTGGAAGGCCAGCGCCGCCCTCGGCCAGCGCCTCTTCGCAGAGGGCGACCTCAGCGGGGCCATCCCCTACCTCCGGGCCGCCGTGGATGAGCTCGAGCGCGCCCGGCGGAGCCTGGACGAGGACGAGGCGGCGCTGTTCCTCGTGGACAAGCACCGGGTCTACGAGGATCTCATCGCCGCGCTGCTCTCTCAGGGGGACAGCGCCGGGGCCTTCCTCTACGCACAGCGCCTCCAGCTCGCGAGCCTGCCAGCGCTTCCGATCGAGGAGTCCGCGGAGTTGTCCCGGTACCAGGCGCTCCAGGACCGGGAGGCCTGGCTGGCCGAGCGGCTGGCGGTCGCGCCGGAGGACTCGGAGGAGGCCCGGGCGCTGAGGGAACGCCTGGCGGCGCTGCACGTCGAGTTCGCCGCCACCGTCGACGAGCTGAGGGCCAGCTAGCCGGACTTCGACCAGGCGGTATGGGTCGATCCGGATGACCTCGAGGCGATCCAGGCGGACCTCGACCCCGGGGTGCTGGTCTTGCAGCCCCTGCTCCTGGGAGACCAACTCGTGCTGCTGGTCGTGTCCCGTACCTCGCTGCGAGCGGTCCCGGTCGACGTCGACCGGGCGGTGGTGGAGCGCACGCTGTCGCGCCTGACCAGGAGTCTCCGGGCCCAGATGATCGACGACGAAGAGTGGACTCGGAGCCTCTGCGAGACTCTCGGAGGCTGGCTCATCGCACCGATTCGCGAGGAGGTGGCGGCGGCGGAGGTGCTCGTCGTCAGCCCGACCGGCGCCTTCCAGCAGCTGCCCTTCGCGTTGTTGCGTGACGACGGCCGGTGGCTCATCGAGGACGTCCCTGTCGCCTCGGTCACCCACGTCGGCACCCTGCGCGCTCGAGGCCCCCGCGAGGCTGGCTATCACCTCGATGGCCGGGACCTGCTGCTAATCGGGAACCCCGACGGGAGCCTCCCCGAGGCCGAGGACGAGGTCCGCGCCATCGCGGCGGGGCAGCCAGGCAGTACGCTCCTGGTCGGATCCCTCGGCGGTCGCGAGCAGCTCGTCGAGTACACACCGGAGATGAGCACCCTGCACCTCGCGACCCACGGCATCGTGGACCCCCAGCACCCCGAGAGGAGCTACCTGGTCATCGGGGACGCCAGCTTGCCGACAGGGCGCTTGACCTATGGGGAGATCCCGGGACTGGCCCCCTACCTGTCTACGGCGCGGCTCGTCGTCTTGAGCGCCTGCGAGTCGGGGCTCCCGGTGAAGGCCCCAGAGGCCGAGGGCAGCGAGGTCGCCATCTCGATCAACGGCCTGTCCGCACAGTTCCGTCGCGCTGGTGTCGAGACCCTCGTGGCGAGCATGTGGAAGGTCGACGACGAGGGCACACGCCGGCTCATGGAGGGCTTCTACGGAAACCTCGCGGCGGGCCAGGACGTCGCAGAGGCGCTGCGCAACTCCCAGCTGTCCCTGCTCGGGGACGAGGAGCTCGGCCACCCCTGGTTCTGGGCCTCCTTCGTCGTGATGGGGGACTGGCGTTGAAGGGAACGCTGACCCACGCTGGCGACACCGCGCCGGTCGATCTGAACGACCTCGACGAGCAGATCCGACGCGGTGAGGTCCCGGGCGACGCCGTGCTCGAGTACGAGCCCTGGACCGGCCGGGACTCGCGGCCGCTCTCGTCCATCCCGGAGCTCCGAGATGCCTTCGAGGCCCCCGGCGCCCGCATGGCCGAGCACTTCGAGACCCCGCCGTTCCCATGGGCCTCGACGGCGCTGGGCGGCGCGGTGCTGCTCGCCGGGCTCGTCCAGCTCTTCGCTGGCTTCCTGCCCCTTCCAGAGGACGCGCTCGTGGCGCTCCTCGGGCTCTACGGGCGAGGCGCCACAGGTCTCGAGCCCCTGATCTTCGACGGCCGCTGGGCCTCGCCTTGGACCTCTCAGGGCGTGCACGCCGACAGCTTCCACCTCTTCCCGAACCTCGCGGTGCTCGGCTACTGCGGCTACCGGGTCGAGCGTGCCCTGGGTGCTCGCGGCTACGGCCTCGTGGCTGTCGCCAGCGTGCTGCTCGGAGTGCTCTTCATCGCCCTGTTCCAGCGCAACCCGGTGATCGGGAGCTCGATCCTGGGCTTCGGTTTCTGGGGTGCGCAGCTCGCCATCGGTTTCCGCTTCGGCGACACGTTGCCGCCGCTGCAGCGCCGCTACTACGGCTACGGGAACCTCCTGTTCTTCGCCGTGCTCTTCGGGGGCACCCTCTACAACGACGGCACCTCCCACTGGGCCCACGCCGGCGGGCTGTTGGGTGGCGTGCTGGCCACGATGTTGATCCGGCCGGATCACGTCGTGCCGAGGGAGCGGGCGGCCGCCGTCCGCCGCCTGGCCGAGGCAGCCATCGTCGCGCTGTTGGTCCTCACGGGTGTGCTCGGTCCGCTGTTGCGGCTCGTCCCGGTCTTCGGCCCACCGGAGACTGTCTCCCTCGGCGAGGTCGGCGTCGAGCTGGAGATCCCCTCGCGGCTGTTGCCCGAGAGCGGTGGGACCCACAGCGTCACCGTGCGCGGCATGCCAGCGTGGACCACGAGCGAAGCCAGCGAGGAGTTCGCCTTCGCTGGCCTCGACGTGCTCGGCTGGGAGCTGGCCGAGCACGGAGATCCGCTCACCGGCGAGCACCTCGCACGACACTGGGGTCGCCGCATCGCCGGAGAGGCCAAGGTGGTCGAGCCCCCCGCCCCCCGCGGGCCCGCCTGGACAGCCCACGCCCTGTCCTTCCACGACACGGAAGGGGTCGCCCGCTACCTGCTCGTCGAGCAACACCTGCTGCGCGGCCGCTACCTCAACCGCGTCGGCTACGTCGTGGCCCTCGATACGGACGGTGTTCCCGGTCGGCGTGTCGGCTTGTTCGAGGACATCGTCGGCTCCGCCCGGATCGGTGAGCCCCCTGATCTCGCCGAGGCCCGCACCGAGCACCTGCGCAACGCCGCCAGCGCCCGCCTGCGCCTCGAGCTCGCAGAGGCCCTCCACGATGTCGGCGACTTCGAGCAGGCGGACGCCATCTACGCGCTGGTGCTCGAGGACGAGGGGCGCCTGGTGCCAGAGGCCGTCGTCGGTCGACTGGCGATGTGGCGCCTCCACCCCGGTGCCTTCGATGTCGACGAGCGGCCCTGGTTCCTGCCCTGGCTCCAGGACTACCCTGCGGACCGCGGTCTGCAGGAGGACGGCATCCTGACCCTGGCCACCGCTGGCCACTGCGGGGTGGCGCGGGCCGCCCACGAGCGCTTCGCGGCGGCCCGGCCCGATGCCGCAGAGGTGGTCACCACCGCCGGCGCCGTGATGAAGTGCGAGGTGCTGTCGCAGCCGCTCAGGGGAGGTTCGCCAGATCCACTCGGACCAGGCTGATCTCCCTCCCGCCGACCGCGAGCTCGACGGCCGTCCCAGGTGCCCCCGACAGCATCGACGTCGCCTCTGACTGGGCCAGATCGCGGGTGTCGTAGCCGTCCACCGCCGTGATGTGCTCACCCGGCGACAGCTCGCGGGCGGGGCCTCCGGGGTGGACGCGGGTGAGGAGGAGACCCTCGTCGGTGGTCTCGAAGAGCACGCCGATGACACCCTTCGCGGCCACGGGCTCGAGCTCCAGATCCAGGTTGGCGACCTCGCCGAGGACGACCACCGTACGACCGCTCGCGCCGTGGTCCTCGTGGCCGGCGAAGACCTCGACCTCGCCCACGGGCAGGCCCCTCAGGACGTACTGGCCGTCGGTGATGCTGACACTGCGGTGGCCGGTCTTCGTCCGGATCTGGGCGCCGAGGAGGGGCTCGCCGGCTCTGCTGACGACGCCGGAGACGTTCCCTCCCGGTCCCAGCGTCCAAGCGCCGAGGTCGACCGGACCGGAGACCTCGTGGTCCTCTTCCCTGAGCTCGGTGCCTTCGCCTGCGACCGCCAGCCGCCACGTGCCTGGCTCCAGATCGCTCCATGAGATCCGACCATCCGCGCCGCACAACAGCGTGCTGTCCCGATCCAGCCGGTGTCCGCTTTCGACCCGGAGGGTGAGCGTTCCGGCGCAGTCCGTCGGCACCGCTCCGCTCTGGTCCAGCACCTGCACGCTCAGCGATGGCAGCGTGGGTTCGACCGCGGTGGGTGGCTCCGGCTCCGGCTGGGTCACGCTCAGCGCTGCCCACGCGGCCGCAAAGCAGAGCGCCATCGCGGCTCCAACGCGGACTCCGGTCGGGGACTTCATGTCTCCGTTTGTAACGGTTTCGTGGAGACTGCGTTTTGCGACGCGGAGCAACGCGACGGGGTGTATCCAGTCGCCTGGAGTTGACTCGCCGTGCAACCTCCAGGCCGATGGAAGACCAGGATCCACCGAGGAGAGCCTCGTGATGTCCTGGTGTGCCCGGACACCGGTGTGGCGCTGTCCGTCGAGCGCTGGCGAGCGCCGCTGAGGCCGCTGCGGGCGGGGCGCTGCGCGAACTGCGGCGGCGTGCGGGCCTCTTCCGGAGCCTGCACGGACTGTGGCCTGGCCCACGGCGAGGACGCCAATCTGCACGAGGACATGGCGAGTCACCTCGGCTGCTCGACCCTCTGTGAGGCCGCCGAGAAGGCCGCGAAGGCGGGCGGGCACGTGCTGGCGATCAAGCTCGCGACTGCGGCCTTCCACCACACCGCGGCGGGCCCCCGAGCCCGCTTGCTCAGGCTCCGGGAGCTGGTCCGTGCCGAAGTGACCGAGCTCGCGGCCGAAGAGGCCGGTGACTGGGTCCTCCAGGGTGGCTCGCCGGTTCCGGCCATCACCGAGACGCTCTCTCGAGCCGGCTCCCGGGACGCCGCGATCGCCGTGCTCGACAAGGCGATCAGGGCGCGGCGGGACCCGACGTTGCTGCTGTTGCGAGCGCGCTTCTACCTGCAGGACGGCGCCTATTCCGTCGCGGCCGCCGACGCTGTGGTCGCGGCGACGCAGGGGCCGTCCCACGTGACCAAGCCGGCGCTGGCCTTGCTCGAAGAGGCCGTTGACGCGCTCCACGCCGCGGGGCATCTCGATACGGCCCTCGCTGTGATCGACGCGGCGGCGTCGCGGACGCACAGGGAGCCGGGTTTCACCTTCAGGGTGGCCTGCATGCACGAGGAGCGTGGCGAGCTCGCGGCGGCGCGGAAGTGGTTCGTCCACACCCTGCGCATCGATCGCGAGCACCGCGGGGCGAGGGCTCGCCTGCCGGCGATCGAGGACAGGCTGGGCGTGGCCAGCACCATGAACAGCTTGGGGTAGTCTCCGCCCGTGCGCTTCGTCCAGGTCACCATCCCCGCCGTCGACGCCGAGGCGATGTTGCTCCTGCTGTTGCGCGAGCGGCTGGTCGCAGGCGGCACGATCTTCCCCATCGTCCACTCCCGCTACTGGTGGAACGGCGAGATCGTCGCCTCCGAAGAGGCCGCCATCCAGCTCGAGACGATGAAGGACCGCATCGACCCGCTGGTCGCGCGCATCCACGAGCTCCACCCCTACGACAACCCGCGCATCCTGGTCTTCGAGCCCAGCGAGCGGCTGGAGAAGCACCACCGCTGGGTCCACGTCGAGACCCGGTAGCGGTCCTCAGAAGATGGTGAGCACGCTGTCGTCGAGGCCGACCGCGTGGTAGCCGATGCCGTCGAACCACAGCGTGCCCAGCACCGGGTCCTCGCGGGGGGTGCCGTAGGTGTCTCGGACGTCTTGATCGGCCAGTGATGTCGGGACGGAGATCGAGGTGACCGCGTCCTCCACGTAGACGACGCGGACCTCGCCGTAGTGTGCGTGCACGCCGAGAACGCCAAGGTCCTCGCTGCGATCGGCGTCCCCGAGCCGGCGCTCGACCTTGGATCGCTTGTCCCCGAGCCGGACCTTGCCGTCGTCGAGCTCGACGCCGCACCCCGGGGTCACGGGGTCCGTGAGGTCACAGGTGCTGCAGGCCAGCGACAGCAGGAGGATCACTCGACCTCCGAGAGCTCGAAGCGGGCGCTGGAGAGGGTGCCGATGCGCTCGCCTCCGGGTGGGCGGTCTCCGGCGGTACGTCGAACCAGACGCTGTCCTCGGGCAGGCTCAGGCGTGTGCGATGGCCGTCGACCTCGGCGTCCGGGAAGTCGATCTCGACCCCCCAGGGGACCCGCGGCAGGTCCTCGACCTGGAACAGGACCACCAGGTCGACCTCGCGAGCGGGACCGGGGTTGTAGAGCGTGAGGAAGACCGGCATGTCCTCGCCGGCGCGGTCGTAGCGGAGCTTCTTGGTGGTGATGACGACCCGGGTCTCGGGCCCCGAGGGTGCCTCGGCGAGCACCGGGAAGGGATCGACGACGCCGAAGCGGTCCTCGTCCTCGCCGTCGTGGATGGTGTCCGAGACGAAGTCCTCGTCGGTCGTGCCCCATCAGTTGTGTGCGATGGAGGGGTGCGTGACCCACTCGGGGTAGTGCTCCAGCTCCTCGTTGTGCCAGGCGAAGTCACCGGGCTCGCCGTCGGTGGTGTTGTCGGCGAAGACGTTGTCCTCGCAGGTGCGGAGGTAGGCGGCGCCGACCCCCCCCGGCGCCGAAGCCGAGGTTCCTGTTGCCGATGACCACGTTGCTCCGTCGCGATGTTGTCGAGGAAGGTGTTGTCCCGGATGCGAGGCGCCGCGCCGTCGGTCAGGGTGATGGCGCAGCCACCCTCGAGCACGGCGCGAGGCGCAGGTGTTGTCCCTGAAGGTCGAGGCATGCACATAGGGGCTGGCCCCCTGGAGGGTCAGGGCGCGGGTGCCGCCCTCGAAGACGCAGTGCTCGATGATCGAGCCGCTGACGAAGTCGTCGACATCCTCGAAGGTCGCCGTGGCGCCGGTGAGGACCACCGCGTTCCAGCCCTCGCCGGTGAAGGTGATCTCGGTCCCGCGGGCGACGAGCTCGCCCGTGACCGTCAACGTGACGCCCTCGGACAGGGTGACCGTGACGCCCGCTTCGATGGTGAGATCCTCGACCGTGAGGTCCTCTGCGAGGTCCTGGTCTCCCGACCAGGTCTCGGCGAGCAGAGGACCAGGAGCATCTACACGTGGAGGTCGGTGGTGGAGCCGAGGTAGGCCTTCCAGGGCTCTATAGCCGGGCCGACCTCGGCTTCGAGGAAGGCCCTGACCTGCTCGGGTGCGCGCCCGACGAAGGTGCTCGGGTCGAGCAGCTCGTCGAGGTCGTCGTGGATGAGGGCAAACCAGGAATCGGCGCGGATCCTGTCGAGGAGGTCGTTGTCGCCGCCTTCCAGCTTCACGACCCGGGCGGCCTCCATGCTGTGGACCCGGATGGCCTCGTGGACCTCCTGGCGGTCGGCGCCGCGCCGCACCATCGCCATGATGAGGTTCTCCGTGGCCATGAAGGGGAGCTCGCTGGCCACCCGGCGGGCGATGACCGCGGGGTAGACGACCAGCCCCGCGAAGACGTTCTGGAAGACCTGGAGGATCCCGTCGGCGGCGAGGAAGGCCTCCGGCAGCGACATGCGGCGGTTGGCCGAGTCGTCGAGGGTGCGCTCCATCCACTGGAGCGCCGAGGTCCAGGCTGTGTCCTGTGAGAGCGAGACGAGGTGGCGGGCCAGGGCGCAGACACGCTCGCTGCGCATCGGGTTTCTCTTGTAGGCCATCGCCGAGCTGCCGATCTGGTGCTCGCCGAAGGGCTCCTCCAGCTCCTTGAGGTTCGCCAGCAGCCGGATGTCGGTGGCGATGCGGTGGGCGGTGGCCCCGAAGCTCGCCAGGGCGGAGACGACCTCGTGATCGACCTTGCGCGGGTAGGTCTGGCCGGTCACCGCATAGGCGCTCGGGAAGCCGAAGGCGGCCGTGACGCGGGCGTCGAGCCGCTCGACCTTGTCGTGGTCGCCGTCGAAGAGCTGGAGGAAGGAGGCCTGGGTGCCGGTGGTCCCCTTCACGCCGCGAAAACGCAGGTCCTGCCTCGCTCGACCGAGCGCTCGCAGGTCCATGAGCAGCTCCTGCAGCCACAGGCAGGCGCGCTTTCCGACTGTGGTCAGCTGGGCCGGCTGGTAGTGGGTGAAGCCCAGCGTGGGGGTCTCGGCGTAGGCCTCGGCGAAGGTCGCCAGCTGCCCGATGGCGTTGGCGAGCTTCGGCAGCAGCAGGTCCAACGCGTCGCGCAGAACGACGAGGTCCGTGTTGTCGCCCACGTAGCAGCTGGTGGCGCCGAGGTGGATGATCGCTCGCGACTCGGGGACGAGATCTCCCCAGGTGTGCACGTGCGCCATCACGTCGTGGCGGAACCTCTGCTCGTAGGCAGCCGCCGCCTCGTAGTCGATGTCGTCGAGGTGCCGTCGCATGGCCGCGAGCTGCTCATCGCTGATGTCCAGCCCGAGGGCCTGCTCCGCCTCCGCCAGCGCCAACCACAAGCGTCGCCAGGTGCTGAACTTCTTGTGCGGCGAGAAGAGGTAGCTCATCTCCGCGGACGCGTAGCGGGAGACCAGGGGGTGCTCGTAGACGCGGTCCGACATGAAGCCTCCGGCCCGCGAGGTAACGCATACTGGGGCATGGCGATGTTGCAGGTTCGTGGCGCCTCTGCCGTCGGTCTCGCGCTCGCGTGCGAGCTGGCCAGGCGAGGCGTCGAGGTCGCCGTCTGCGAGGGCTCTTCCCGTCCGGAGGGGTTGCCGCTGGTGTTGGGGGCCCGCGCCCAGGAGCACTGGCACCACCTGGGCCTTCCGGCTCCGGGCCACCGCCTGCATGGACTCACGGTGGTCGCCGACGGGGAGCGCGTCCTCCACTTCTCCTTCGACGAGCTCTCCACCCCCTTCCCGAGCCTGGCTGTCGTGCCCGAGGGGGTAGGGCGCCTTCGCCGCCACGCGGAGAGCCTCGGCGTCCACTTCCGCGAGGGGATCACCGACGGCGAGGTCATCGACGCCCGCAGGGGCGAGGGTGTCGTCGTGGGTCGCCAGGTCCTGGCCCGCTTCGGCGGCCTGCCAGAGGACGAAGTCCACATCCAGCTGGGTCCCTTTGGGCTCCTGGCGATCCTGCCTTGTGGCGAGGGCCAGGCCCTGCTCAGGCTCGAGGGGGACGCGCCGATCGCCCTGGACGGCTGGCAGCGCCTGCTCAACGAGTACGGCCCCGAGGGCGCCTGGGTCAGCGAGGTCTCAGTGGACGCCGAGGTGCTCCAGGTGACCCCACGAGGGGGACCACGCATCGTCCGTAGCGAGCCGGGCGCGCTCCACCAGGACTTCGAGGATGCCCGCAACCTGGGGTGGAAGCTGGCGCTGGTCGGAGCCGGTCGGGCCGACCCATCGCTCCTGGACAGCTACGCGATGGAGCGAGGGGCCCTGCGCGCCCGTCTCGCTCGCGCACCGCGGTTTCCCCTCCGCGTCGTCTCTCTACGGAGGCGCCTGCCAGAGGCTTGGCTGGACCGCCTCCTGCCGCACCTCGGCCGACTGGAGCCGGTCCAGGAGCGCATGGCTCGTGAGCGGGCCGATCTGCACCTCGGCTACCGCGACAGCCCAATCGTGGGCGAGGATCGGGAGCCCTTCGTGCTTTCTCGACTGGGGCGGGAGGACTCCGCCGAGCGCCCGACCTTCGCCACCTGGCTCGACTTCAGCAGCGGTCCCGCCCCTGGTGACAGGGCCCCGGACTGCGGTTTTGGCCCAGGAGGCCACCGCCGACTGCGTGAAGCCCTGCGGGGCGAGAAGCACTGCCTCCTGCTCTTCGACGGCGTCGCCGACACGGAGGAGGGCTACAGGACCTTGTCCCGCATCGCCGAGGAGGTCGAGCGGGACCATGGTGACGTCATCGCGGTGTGCGTCGTGGTGCCGTCGGCTGCGAGGCCGATGGCCCTGGAGTGGGACGGCCCCATGCTCCAAGACCCGGAGTTCACGCTTCATACGGCCTTTGGGGCCCGCTCGGAGAGTCTGTACCTGATCCGCCCGGATGGATTCGTCGGCTATCGAAGCCAGCCGGCCAGCCGCGACGGGCTGGTCGGCCACCTGGAGAGCCTGTTCCGATGACTCTCTGTCTGTATCGAAAACGACGCGAGGCCGACTCACCCGTGTATGTACGGGGTCGGCCTCGGTCTGGTTTTCTTGGGCCCGCTCAGCTGGGGAGATATCGGAGGTGCGTCTGGGTTTATTGCCGCATCGGCGGCGGGGGTCGGCAGGGGCCGTACGTTGTGACGGCGTGACCGCGGCCCTGGGTGTTTCAGCGCTCTCCACTCGCTTGGCAGCGAGCCGGCGTGACAATGTCGGGTGGTGTCATCCGCCTCCGTGCTCCGTTGAGCTGGACCGAGTGTTGTAGATGTCTTCTACCACGGGGGAATGGCTGAAGATCAACAAAAAAACAGATGTGATCCTTGTCACTGGAATCTGTATTGACACGTCAAGGCCTATTCGGCGCTGACCGGCTCACAGGCGCAGCGAAAGCCGATGGTGCCTTCGAAGTCGTGGGGATGACCGAGGTAGGGATTGTGGATCAGGTAGGCCTCTGTGCTCCCGACGTAGAAGGCCCCACCTCGCTTGTCGGTCATGGCCTGCCCGTCCTCGTCCCAACGGACGACGAGCGACGCGTCGCCGCCGATCTCGGCGATGGGAACCACCTCGACCATGAGGCGCTCCTCGAGCTCGGCGTCGTACTCCACGACGTAGCCCCGGGGGTTGTCGCCGGACCAGTTCCACTCCCCTTCCCGTGTCTCGACCACGAAGCGCCCGTCGGTGTCGATGCGAAGCGGCGGGCCGTGGGCGAGGCCCGGGACGTCGAGGAGCAGGCCCCCGACCTCGCCCGAGAGCGAGATCAGCTCGTCCTCGTCGCTGGTGCTCAGGTCCGGCTGGAGGGCGAGGAAGGCCGCGTTGTCGACCACCCGTCCGGGGTCGGCCCACTCCCAGGCGTTGCCGGCCATGTCGAAGGCCCCGGCAGGGGACACGCAGTCAGGGAAGCTCCCCGTGGGTGAGAGGGCCTCGTAGACCGCCTCACCGGTGGCGGTCACGGTCGAACAGACGCTTTCGTCGAACTCGTCGCCGAAGGGGTAGTTCAGCCCGCCCTCGCCGAAGGTGCCGTCGGCGGCGTCTTCCCACTCCGCGCTCGTCGCCAGCCACTTGGAGCCGGAGTCCACCGCGTCGACCTCGACTGGAGTGTTCGCGCAGATCACCACCGCCTCGTCGAAGGTGACGTTGATCGTGGGCACGACGCCTTCCAGGCTGAGGGCCACGTCGTCGGACAAGAGGACCTCGTAGGTGTCGATGCAGTAGCGCAGGACGCCGTCATCGTCGGTGATCCCCGACATGCCTTCAGGGCACGTCGCCGTCGCCTCCTCACCGGTCTCGCCCGTCTCGCCGGCGCTGTCGTCCGGGCTGGGACTCTCCGACCGCGCCGAGTCGGAGTCCGGACCCGGCGTGGGCTCGGGGGTGCAGCTCAACAGCAGCAAGAGCATCGGATAGAGCATGGCACGGAGGCCAGATGATAGCCAGTGCCCGCGGACTGATCGAATTCGTGAGAGCCGGTCCGAGCCCCTACCACTGCGTCGAGACGAGCGCGGCGGTGCTGAGGGACGCGGGCTTCGTCGAGGTGGACGAGCGCTCCGACCTGGGGTCCGTCCAGGCGGGTGACCGCGGCTATCTCCGGCGGGCAGGCACGATCGTGGCCTGGGTTGCGGGACGTGACAGCCCGGCTCGGGCTGGTTTCCGGCTGGTCGGCGCACACACGGACAGCCCGAACCTGCGCCTGAAGCCTGCTGCCGAGTACTGCAAGGAGGGTTTCCGCCAGTGGGGGGTCGAGGTCTACGGCGGCGTCCTGCCCTACACTTGGTTCGACCGGGACCTGGGCCTCTGCGGCCGCGTCGCCGTCCGCGGCGATGACGGGGTGGACATGAGGCTCCTGCGTATCGACCGGCCGGTGGCGCGGGTGACCAGCCTGGCGGTCCACTTGAACCGGGACATCCGCACCAAGGGCTTCAAGCCGAACAAGCAGACCGAGCTTCCGCCCATCCTCGGTCTCGGGGAAGAGGGTCCCGGGGCGCTCGAGCGGCTCTTGAAGGAGGGCCTCGACGTCGAGCTCGAGCAGGTGCTCGGCTGGGACCTCATGCTGCACGACCTGCAGGAGCCCACCCTCGGTGGTCTCGACGAGGAGTTCGTGCTCGCCTCCCGAATGGACAACCAGTTCAGCTGCTACGTCGCGCTACATGCCCTGCTTGGCGCGGATGTGGGCGATGCCACTGCCGTCGTTGCGCTCTACGACCACGAAGAGGTCGGCAGCGGCTCGGCCCAGGGTGCGGAGGGAGCCGTGCTGGAGAACCTGCTGAGGCGCCTGGAGGCTGCCCACACCGAGCGGCAGCCAGGAGGCTTCGAGCGGGCGACCGCGAACAGCTTCCAGGTCAGCTCGGACATGGCCCACGGCGTGCATCCCAACTACGCCGACCGCCACGACGGCAACCACAAGCCGGCCATCAACGGGGGTCCGGTGGTGAAGGTCAACACGACCCAGCGCTACGCCACCGATGCCGAGACCGCTGCGCGCTTCAAGGCGGCCTGTCACGACCTCGGGGTGCCGGTGCAGGAGTTCATCAACCGCACCGACCTGTCCTGCGGCTCGACCATAGGTCCGATCAGCGCTGCCAGGCTCGGCATCCGTACGGTTGACGTGGGCTGCGCGCAGCTCGCCATGCACTCGGTGCGTGAGCTGGCCGGAGCCGGGGACGTCGAGCCGACGACCAGGGTCTTCGCGAAGCTGCTGGGCTAGAACTCGAAGGTCGAGACCGGGCCGCAGCGCGCGTCGAGACAGCCGACCAGCGTCCACTCCCCATCAGGGGCGTCGGCGAAGCGGGCGATGTTCCGTCCGACGTAGCAGCGGCCGGTGGCGCCGTCTATGCGGTTGTCGCAGACCGTGTCGTCGAGGCGGACCTCGCCGGCGGGATCCACCCACCGCAGGTTCATCGGGTCCTCGCTGGCGAAGTCGAACTGCCAGAAACGGTGGCCGTCGTTGTCCCAGCTCCTGTAGCTGCCCTCGATGACGGGCGGGGTCCAGAGCTCGGTCTGCACCTCGACGAGGGTGCCTCCGTCGACCTCGGTGATCACCGGTGGGACCACGACAGGCGCGGCCACTGCGGCCAGGACCGCGGGCGTGAGCTCCGGGAGGGGCGACTCGGGCTGGGTCGTCGCGTCACCGAGCAGCACGGCGACCCAGACGGATCCTCCCAGCACGAGGCCGACGAACATGGCTGAGCCCACTGCCTTTCTGCGCCCGGCATTCTCGAAGGCGGTGCGCTCGGCGTGCTCCCGCTGGCGCTGGCCGGACTTCAGGCGCCAACGGAGCAGGGCGTCCTCTCCACGGTCGAGGTCGCGCTCGGTCCGAGTGCCTTCGTAGAGCATGTGTGCCCTGATGGCCTCCTCGTCGGTGCTCAGCAGGACGCATCCGGTCTCGCGGACGCGCTGCTCGACCAGCGAGTCGTCCTTCGGGTGGTCCGGTGGTGGCAGGTAGCCCTGGGGCTCCAGGTTGCGAGGCTCGGGGACGTCGAAGCGATCGACGTCGGTGATCTCGTCGCTGACGTCTTCTTCGTAGAGGTCTTCGAGGTCCCCCGGGACGTGCTCGGGCTTGGGCAGATCGAGGCCGTCGAGCTCCGGGAGGGGGGTCTCGTCTGTCTTCTTTGCGTTGTCGCGGGACATTCTGTCTCCTCGCAGGGGACCAGGATGCGCCACTTGACACGTCAAGTCAAGACATGAGACTCGACATCAGGGGTTCGACCGCCGTTTCACTTGGCGTCGAGGTCGTCTACGAGATGTGGGACCGCGACGGCGCAGAAGAGTACGAGGCGGAGCTCTCCGGCACGGCCGAAGACGGTGACCTGGAGCTCGAGTGGGACGACACCGTCGAGTACGGTGGCAGCGGCTGGAGCGAGGAGGTCGAGCTGCGAGGCACGGTCGAGGCGGAACTCGGGTAGTGCCCCTCGGCGGAAGTCGCGACGCGCCTTCCACCGGCGCCTTCGGCGCGCGCCGCCGTTCACCCCGTCGCAGCCCCGACTGCGTCGGAACTCGCGCCGAAGAGAACTAGACTCGCCGCAGAGGCGGGCGCGGTGGAATAGAACCCTCTCCCGGGGGCAGCGCCCCCGCCGACGGCGATGCCAGGAGCGCTCGATGAGGTACGCGGAGACAGGCTTCAACCTGGAGATCGACCTCACCCGCGGGAGCATCGAGCGTGTCGCGACCGACCCGCGTCTCACGGAGCTGCACCTCGGGGGACTGGGCACCAACGCCAGGTTGCTGTGGGATCGCACTCCCCCGGAGGTGGAGCCCTTCTCTCCGGACAACGTGCTCGTCTTCGGCACCGGACTCCTCGCGGGCACCCCCGCTCCCGGCACCAATCGCACCGTCGTCTCTGCGATCTCGCCCCAGACTCGGCTGTTCGCGTTCTCGATGATGGGTGGTTTCTGGGGGCCCGAGCTCAAGCACGCCGGCTACGACAAGGTGGTCATTCGCGGCAAGTCCCCGGAGCTGGTCTACCTCTGGATCAAGGACGACGTGGTGGAGATCCGCGACGCCTCCCACTTCAAGGGTCTGGGGACGCTGGAGACCGCGGAGCTGATCCGGCAGGAGCTCGACGAGCCCGGAGCCGCCGTGGCCTCGATCGGCCTGGCCGGGGAGAACAGGGTCTTTTACGCGTCGATCGAGCAGGGACGGTCGAGCGCCAGCCGACTCGGCATGGGCGCGGTCATGGCCTACGGCGCTTATCTGCCGGCAGAGACCTCAATCGCCCGCATATCTATCGCGGTTGTTTGTGCTGATACCGGCATCGCAATCCTGGCCGGCCTCGTGATATTTCCGATCGTCTTCGCCAACGGGCTCGACCCGGCGACCGGGCCGGGACTGATCTTCCAGTCGTTACCGTTGGCGTTCGGCCAGATTCCGGGCGGTGTCATCATTTCCGTTTTGTTTTTTCTTCTACTCACGTTCGCGGCCTGGACCTCCGCGATCAGCCTCATGGAGCCGGCCGTAGCGTGGCTCATCGAGGCGCGCGAGTTGAGCCGAGCAAGCGCGGCCATTTTCGTCGGCGGCACGATCTGGTTGCTTGGGTTCCTGAGCATCTGGTCGTTCAACTTACTCGAGGACTTCCAGCCTTTCGGTAGAACCATCTTCGATAATCTCGACTTGCTCACGGCTAATATCATGTTGCCACTCGGTGGCCTGGCAATCGTCTTTTTTTCGGCCTGGGTAATGTGTCGGAACTCGTCTGCGGATGAGTTGGATCCCGACTCTGGTGCCGGCTACCAGGCCTGGCGTTTCGCCGCACGCTTTATCGCACCTGTCGCCGTGATCATCATCTTCCTGAACGCTATCGGGCTTCTCTAGAGAGCAATGCGTTCTGTTCGCCGCTACGCACGCGTTAAGTACAGTGCGAGCCAGATGTTTGGGCTCGTCGATGACATCGCGAGCTATCCCGAGTTCCTGCCCTGGTGTCAGCGCGCGACCGTACAGCTTCGAACGAAGGATCAGGTGGAAGCGACGTTGAAGATCGGCCTGCGCGGCGTTAACAAGGAATTCTCCACACGGAATCGTCTGGAGCATCCCAAGCGGATTGAGATCAAATTACTCAAGGGCCCGTTCAGATCGTTGGAAGGTGCGTGGACGTTCACGGACTGCGAGGGCGGCGGCTGCGACGTTGGTCTCGCGCTGAACTTTGAGGTGACGCATTCGCCGTTGAATATTGTCTTTGGTTTAGTCTTCGAAGAAATAGTCCATTCCCAGGTGGCCGCGTTCACGGCACGGGCGGAGGCGTTGTATGGTAAATAGAAAAAAGGACCCAGTTCCTTTCTCGGAAGTACGATGAACACTACAACGGACGAAACGGTCGAGGTCGTGTATGCCACACCTGAAATTCAGCGCGTCGTTGCGGTGCCGTTCACGCCGGGTATGACGGCCATGCAAGCTGTACTTAGCACGAAGCTCCTCGAGGAGTTCCCCGAGATCAAGGCTCATCCGCTTGTACTCGGTATCTT
>MPMF02349525.1_pt1 | contig 28687 bp, 27 predicted proteins | sample 1617271 | NCBI WGS metagenome assembly MPMF02 (sample SAMN05944812, study PRJNA350692) | marine metagenome | biome: marine; feature: ODZ; material: water; isolation source: 120 m water sample prefiltered with 30 um filter, filtered on to 0.2 um... | place: Pacific Ocean | collected 2012-04-09... | reverse complement strand
TTTCAACGAAACGTCCAATCCGGCATAGTACTTCATGGCTGCTCTCCTTAACGCTTCTTGTGGCTGGAACATCCAGACCACGTTCCAAAAGCTCGGAGAGTAGCCACCCTCAGCGCCGATTACCCCATCTCTGTGGTTGAAACCAACCCGGGCAAACGGAGCGATGCGGCTTTGATGTGAGTTACTTGCCGTACTTCCAGCGCAAGAGTTCGACGGCGTTGGCCTCGCCGCGCAGCTGGCCGGGGATGATCAGACTCAGGCTGGGGGCGTTCGGTGCATCGCCCGGTTTGGCCACCACCAGATAAGCCGAAGTGGCGGTCTGGCGGCGACCGCAGCGCTTATCGCCACCGCCGGCCTTGGCGCCGGCTTCCAGGGCCGCCAGCAGGCGGTCGGCGAGACGGAAGGCGGGGTTGCGATGGGCCTGGCGGTAGGCCGCCAGCATGACTTGGGCGAAGTTCGAATCCGCCATGCTGTTGCCTTGCACCGAGACGCCGTAGGCCTGCAGATCGGCGTGTGCGTTAGCCGTTTCGCCACCGGTGAAGCCGGCCGGCGCGCCGGCCCGAGCCAACGCGACCACGCCGCATTGCTGTTGGGCGCGGCTGGCGTCGAACCAGACGTCGGAGATCTGAGCCACGATCTCCTTTGGCGCGTAGCCCTGCCTTAGCATCGCGACGGCCCTCTGGCGGGCCTTGGTGTTGGAGGCGGCCTGAGCGACGACGACGCCTTTGCCCGGCACGATGGCGACGATGCCGCCGACCGAAGCGGTGCACGAGGCGCCGGCGCTGCCGACCTCGCCCGAGGCGGTATCGATGGCGACGATGGACCAGGTGGCCAGCGCCGGCCGCGCCAAGAGCAGCAAGAACGCCACCAGAAGCCAGCAAAAAGAGCGGCGCATTGCCATCAAAACACCCCGTTTTGGCGCATGGCGACAATCTCGTCGTCGCCGTAGCCCAGGCCGCGCACGATTTCGTCGTTGTGCTGGCCCAGCTCGGGGAGCTCGAAACTGAGCTGGCCCGGCTCGTCGCGGAACTTGATGGGTATGCCGATGTGCTCCCAGCCGCGATGGTCCTCGACGATCATGCCGCGGTGCCGGGCCTGGGGGTCGTCGGCCGCCTCGCGCAAGGTCTGCACAGGCGCAAAGGCGCAGTCCACGTCGGCGAAGAACTCGATCCACTCGGCCTGGGTGCGGCTCTTGAAGGTCTCGCGAAGATAGGCCCGCACCGGCTCCTGCCGGGGCCCCGGCGGCGGCTTGCAGAGGTCATAGAGATCGGGCCGGCCCAGCTTCTCCAGCACGTTCTTGGCGAAGTGAACCTCCGACGCCCCCATGACCACGAAACGGCCGTCGCCGCATTCGTAAATGCCGTACATGGCATAGCCGCCCCAGGGGCGCTGGTCCTTGACCACGGGTTGGCGCTTGTTGGCCAGTACCTCGCCCATATTGTTGGGCAGCGCCGCCATCATGGCGTCCATCATGGCCATGTCGAGATAATCGCCGCGCCCCGTATCGCGCCGCCTCAACAGCGCCATCAGCACGCCCGAAAGGGCCATCTGCGAGGACAGGATATCGGCCGTGGCGGTGCCCGGTACGGCCGGTTTGCCGTCGCCACCTAAAGTGACGCTGAGCGTCCCGGCCAGGGCTTCGGTGGCCAGGTCGTGGGCTGGCCGGCGCACGTAGGGGCCGTCCTGGCCGAAGGCCGAGATCGAGCAATAGACGATGTGCGGCGCCCGGGCCGCGACTTGTTCGTATGCCACGCCCAGGCGCTCGACCACCCCGGGCCGGAAGGCCTCGACCATTACGTCGCAAGTTTCGGCCAGACGCAGCACGATTTCGCGGCCCTGGTCGCTTTTGAGATTAAGCTGCAGCGACTTCTTGCCCCGATGCGTGTTGGCGAAGAAGACCGAGGTGCCGTCGCGCTTGAGGTCGATCTCGCGGTTGGGCTCGCCGGCTCCGGGCGGCTCGACCTTGATTACCTCGGCGCCGTGATCGGCCATCATCTGGGTCAGCATGGGCCCGGGCAGGAAGAGCGAAAGATCGAGAACACGGATACCTTCGAGTTTCATGGCGGGGCTCCTGCTGGCGCTCAGACCGCGCCCGAGGCCTTGAGGGCGGCGATCTCGTCGGCGTCGTAGCCCAACTCGCGCAGCAGGTCGTCCGTGTCGGCGCCCAGCTTGGGGCCCGGGCGGCCCGGCAGTTCCTCGTCCAAGCGAATCGGGCTGGCGATCAGTTTGAGGTCGGGGCGGTCGGGGTGGTCGACGGTCTGGATGCCGCCGCGTTCGACGAAGAAGGGATTGTCGAGCGCCTGGGCGATGTCGTTGACCGGCGCGCAGGGGAGGGCGCCGGCGAATACTTCGATCCATTCGGCGGTGCTGCGCGCCGATAGTATTTCGTCCAGCACCGCGGTCAGCTCTTCGCGGTTCTCATGGCGATCGGCGTAACTCTTGAACCGAGGATCATCCGCCAGTTCGGGCCTCTTGATGCGCTGGCACAGAATTTCCCAAAACTTCTGGGTCTGGGCCATGACGAAGATCCAGCCATCTTCGGTGCGGCAAAGCTGCGAGGGCGCCACGTAAGGGTGCCCCGAGCGCGCCACCCGCCCGGTCACCAGGCCTTCGTTCAAATACCAGACCCCGGGATAGGTCAACTGGTGCATGGCGACATCGTAGAGCGAGACATCCATGTCGCGGCCCTGGCCGGATTGCCGTGCCGCCATGATGCCGGCCAGCAGCGCGAAGGCGGCCGTCATGCCGGTCATGAAATCGACCATGGAAAGGCCGAAGCGGGCGGGCGGGTTGTCAGGCTCGCCGGTGACCGAGAGGAATCCAGCTTCCGCCTGCATGAGATAATCGTAACCGGGCCAATTGCTGCGCTCGCCCTCGCGGCCGTAGGCCGAGATGTGGGCGCAGACCAGGCGCGGGTTGTCTGCCTTGAGCGCATCGTAGGTAATTCCCAGCTTGCCGGGCTGGTCGCCGCGCAGGTTGTCGATCAGTCCGTCGGCGCTGGCCACCAGGCGGCCCAGCACTTCGCGGCCCCGGTCGTGCTTGAGGTCGAGCGAGAACGAGCGCTTGTTGCGGTTGAAGCTCTGAAAATATAGCGAATCATGATCGCCTAGAAAGTAGGGCCCGCCCTCGCGGGCCGTATCGAAGCCGCCGCTCGCGTGCTCGATCTTGATGACGTCGGCGCCGAGATCAGCGAAGCTTCCCGAGCCATAGGGCCCGGCACCAAAACGTTCCAGCGCCAGTAATCTGATACCTTCCAGGGGCAAACTCATACCGGGTTCCTGGCGATCAGTTGGCGGGCGATGATGATGCGCTGCATCTCGTTGGTGCCCTCGCCGATGCACATCAGTGGCGCGTCGCGATAGAGGCGTTCGACGGGAAACTCGGTGGAATAGCCGTAGCCGCCGAAGACGCGCATGCATTCGGTGGCGTTTTCCAGCGCCGCTTCCGAGGCGAAAAGCTTGGCCATGCCGGCCTCCATGTCGCAGCGTTCGCCGCGGTCGTAGGCCTGGGCCGCCGCTTCGGTCAGTAGCTTGGCGGCCTGGCAGCGCGTGGCCATGTCGCCGAGTTTGAGCTGGATGGCCTGGTGCTGGCAGATGGGCTTGCCCATGGTCTCGCGCACCTGGGAATAATTGGTGGCTTCCTTGAGTGCCGCGTTGGCCAGGCCGACGCCGCGGGCGGCGACGTTGATGCGGCCCAGCTCGAGCCCGCCGACGGCATGATGGAAGCCGTGGCCCTCGGCGCCGCCGATCAGGTTTGCGGCCGGCAGGCGGTAGTCCTCGAACACCAGTTCGGCCGAATCGATGCCCTTGTAGCCCAGTTTCTTGAGCTTGCGGCTGACGCTGAAGCCCGGGCCCTTCTCGGCCACGAACAAGGTCATGCCGCGGTGGCGGGGCTCGGCGTCGGCGTCGGTCTTGGTCAACAGCGCCACGCAGCCTCCTTCGATGCCGTTGGAGATCCAGGTCTTGGTGCCGTTGATGACGTAGTCGTCACCGTCGCGCACGGCCTTGGTGCGGATGGCCTGCAGGTCGGTGCCGCAGTTGGGCTCGGTCAGGGCCAGGGCGCCGCGCAGCTCGCCCGTGGCGAAGCGCGGAAGGAAGCGGCGTTTTTGTTCCTCGGTGCCGAAGCGTTCGACCGCCGCCGACATGATCAGGTGCGAGTTGAAGATGCCGGTCAGCGACATCCAGACCTCGGAGATGGTGGTGACGATCTTGGCGTAGGTGGCGGCCGGCAAGCCCAGGCCGCCGTATTCCTGGGCGATGGTGGCGCCGAAGAGGCCGAACTCCTTCATGCGCTCGACCATCTCGTGGGGATATTCGTCGGCCGCCTCCAGCGCCATGACCTTGTCCACTACGTCACGCTCCAGCCAGCGCCCGATGACGTCGAGGATCTGGCTTTCATCCTCCGGCGAAAAGGCCTCGCCGGCCCGGTTGAGAATTTCCTCCGACATGGTCAGGCTCCCTCTGCCGCCGCCGCCGCCATCTTGTCATCGACGCTGTGGCCGCGTTTGGGCACCAGTACGGTGCGCTGGTAGCTCATCACCAGCGTTCCGTCCTGCTTGTGGGCTCGGGTCTCGACGGTGACGATGCCCTGGGTCGGGCGGGACTTCGATTCACGCTTTTCCAGGACTTCGGATTCGGCCGTCAAGGTGTCGCCGTTGAATACCGGGGCCGGCATGCGGATGTCGGTCCAGCCCAGATTGGCGATGGCCTTCTGGCTGATGTCGGAGACGCTCATGCCGGCGACGATGGCGACGGTCAGCGCGCTGTTGACGACGATGCGGCCGAACTCGGTGTGGCGGCAGTATTCGGCGTCGAAGTGCAGCGGGTGCTGGTTCATGGTGAGCAGCGTGAACCAGGTGTTGTCGGCCTCGGATATGGTGCGCCCGGGGCGGTGTTCGTAGATGTCGCCTTCGTTGAAGTCCTCGAAGCAACGACCGAAGGATTCACGGAAACGATTGCCGCCGACGGCGACGGATTCACGGCTCATGGCGGGGCCCTCTCTCGGCGGACGGGGAACGTCCGGAGAATTCTGGAGAGCCGCCAGGGGCCTGTCAAATCACCGGCCATGACCTGGTGAGCAATGCGGGCTAGGGTCAATGCCGGACCTCGGGAGCCGCGCATGACAAACAGCGATCCGGTTGACCTCGATATCGCGGCGCTGGCCGAACTGATCGCCGGCCGTGAGATCTCGCCCCTCGAGGTAACGACTACCTACCTGGAGCGTATCGAGCGTCTCGATCCGCAGCTCAACGCCTTCATTTCCGTCCACGCCGAAGCGGCTCTGGCGGCGGCCCGTCAGGCCGAGGCGGAGATTGCCGCCGGCCACTACCGCGGCCCGCTGCACGGCGTGCCGCTGGCGGTCAAGGATCTCTTCCAGGTGGCGGGCTGGGAGCGCACTTGCGGCTCGGCCTTCTTCCGCGACACCCCCCGGCACGACAGCACCTCGGTGGCGCGGCTCAAGGCGGCCGGGGCGGTTCTGCTGGGTCTCCTAAACCTCCACGAATTCGCCTTTGGGCCCACGGGGGTCAATCCTCACCATGGCACGGCGCGCAACCCCTGGGACCTGGAGCGGGTATGTGGCGGCTCCTCCAGCGGCTCCGGTTGTGCCCTGGCGGCCTCGCTGGTGGCCGGCGCGCTGGGTAGCGATACCGGTGGCTCTATCCGCATCCCGGCGGCGCTTTGCGGCGTCGTCGGGCTCAAGCAAAGCTACGGCCTGGCCAGCCGCCAGGGCATTTTTCCGCTGGTTGCCGCTTTCGACCACGGCGGGCCCTTGGGGCGCAGCGTGCGCGACGTGGCCATCATGCTGCAGGTCATCGCCGGGCCCGATCCCGCCGATACCTCCACGGCCGGGGCAGAGGTGACGGACTACGTCGCCAACCTAGACGACAAGGTATCGGGCCGCCGGGTCGGTGTGCTGGTCGAGACGTTCGCCGACCTGCATCCCGGCGTCGACGCCGCGGTGCGCGAGGCGCTTGGCGTGCTGGCCGGGCTGGGCGTCGAGCTGATCGACGTGGCGCCGCCGCGGCTGGCTGAGGTGGGGCGGATCTGGAATGCTTTGGCGCTGCCCGAAAGCTATCAGGTGCACGCCACCCACATCGCCACCCATGGCGCCGAATATTCGCCCGACGTGCTGGCCCGGCTCGAGCTCGGCCGCCGGGTGCCGGCCGTCGACTTCTTGGAGGCGGAGATCGAAGTCCGCGAGGTGCGGGCCGAGATGGCGGCGCTGATGGCGGCTTTCGATGCCCTGGTGGCGCCGACCGCGCCGCTCCCGGCGCCGGCCATCGCGGGCGAACCGGAAGTCGAGGGGGCGCGGGTTTTGGGTAGCCTGACGCGGCTGGCCAACTTGACCGGACAGCCGGCGATTTCCTTGCCTTGCGGCTTCAGCGACGAGGGCTTGCCGGTGGGGCTGCAGCTTATCGGCCGGCATTTCGGCGACGGCGAATTGCTGCAGCTCGCCCGGGCCTACGAACAGGCGACATCTTGGCACTTGCAGCGTCCGCCGGGGCTTTGATTGCCGCATCCACTGGCCATCGGCTATGGTCGAGGAGCTTGGCTCAAGCGGGAGGAATCCTATGTCGACGCAGAGACCACAGAGGCCAATGACGGTGTCGGCCGTCCAGATCACTTCGCATGACGAGGAAAAGGCGGCCACGGTGGACAAGATGATGGGTTTTCTCGATGTCGCCGGTCGGCGTGGCTCGGAGCTCGTGGTGCTGCCCGAGATCTGGACCGGCATCGGTTTCTCCAGTGACACCGCCTATCTCGACATCGCCGAGCCGGTGCCGGGTCCGACCACCGATCTGGTGGCCGAGAAGGCCAAGCAATACGGCATGTACGTGGTGGGCTCCATGTACGAGGTTGACGGCAACGTCTTTTACAATTCCTCGCCGCTGATCGGCCCCGACGGTGCCATCGTCGGCAAGTACTGGAAGACGCATTTGTTCGATGCGCCCAACCGGCCCGACATCGCGGCGGGTGCCATGGAATCGAAAAAGGTGGCGGCCGGTACGGAACTGCCCGTCTTTCCCACCGAGGCCGCCAAGATCGGCGTTTCGGTCTGTTCCGACCTGCGCTTTCCCGAGGTCTACCGCGAACTCGCCCTCAAGGGGGCGGAGGTTATCGTCTGCGCCTCGGCCTTCCTCAGCCCGCGCTTCGACCACTGGGAGTTCTTCCTGCGCGCCCGGGCCACCGAGAACCAGTGCTGGGTGGTGGCGTCCGGGCAGTACGGCATCGAGCCGGTCTCGGGTACGGCCTTCGTGGGGCGCTCGATGATCGTCGATCCCTGGGGCACCATCGTGGCCACGGCGTCCGACGACGAGGGCGTAGTGACGGCCGAGATCGATCTCGCATTCGCCGACGAGGTCAAGCGGCGCTACCCGCTGATGGACCAGCGCCGGCCCGATCTTTATCCCACCATCGGCAAATCCAAGGACCAGGTGCCGCTTTATTCCGGCAGTTGATCCGCTCTCAGAGTAGCTCGAAGACCTCCTGACGGGCGGTTCTGGGCCGGCGTAATGTTCGCTGCCCGGCATTTCCAGCCGCAAGGACCTCATGCGATATTCCGCCACCTCTCCGCCGAGAATATTCACGCTGGTGCTGCTGACGGCGCTTTCGGTGCTGTCCTTGAACATGTTCGTGCCTTCGCTGTCGAACATGGCCGAGGATTTTCACACCGACTATGCGCTGGTGAATCTATCGATTGCCGGCTACCTGGCGATCACGGCGGTGTTGCAGCTGATCATGGGGCCTTTGTCGGACCGTTACGGGCGGCGGCCCGTGCTCTTGACGGGGCTGGCGATATTCGCGCTGGCATCGCTGGGTTGCGCGCAGGCCAGCAATATCTGGGTCTTTCTCGGCTTTCGCATTTTGCAGGGCGCCATCATTTCAGGATCGGCCCTGTCGCAGGCGGTGGTCAGGGACATGGTGCCGGCGCGGGAAGCGGCCAGCCTGATGGGCTATATCGCCATGGCGATGGCGGTTGCACCGATGCTGGGGCCGATGTTGGGCGGGGTTTTGGATCAACTGTTTGGTTGGCAGGCGAGCTTTTTGACCTTCACCGGGATGGGTGTGGCTTTGTTCATGCTGTGCTGGATCGATCTGGGTGAAACCAACGAGCGGCCGTCAGAGACCTTCACCAGGCAATTCCAAACCTATCCCCATTTGTTCCGCTCCCGGCGGTTCTGGGGTTACGCGCTGTGCACGGCCTTCTCGATCGGAGCGTTTTTCGCCTTCCTCAGCGGCATTCCCCTGGTGGCGCGAACAGTGCTTGAGCTGCCGCCGGCGGAGCTGGGTTTCTATATGGGAACCATCTCGGTAGGTTTTTTTCTGGGCAGCTTCCTGTCGGGGCGCTACTCCAAGCGACATCAGCTTACCACCATGATGATCTTCGGCCGCGTTGTGGCCTGTGCCGGGCTGTTGTTGGGCTTGGGGCTTTTTCTGGCAGGGATGGTAAACGCAATATCGCTGTTTGGTGCCACGGTGTTCGTCGGCATCGGCAATGGCCTGACGAACCCCAACAGCAACGCCGGGGCGCTTTCGGTGCGGCCGGAGTTGGCCGGCAGCGCAGCGGGATTGACCGGGGCGCTGACAGTTGGCATCGGGGCTCTGCTGACGTCGGTCATGGGGGCGATTTTGACCGTGGAGAACGGGGTCTATGAGCTCGTTGGCGCGATGCTGTTTTGCTCGGTGGTATCTCTCGTAGCAGCACTCACGGTGCTCCGCATCGATCGGCGTGAAGGGTCGAATGCCCAGCGAGACTCGGTTGGCAGGCTTACCTCTCGCCAAGACCGATCCTGAAGCGGCGGTTATGGCGGCCTTTGTTCTCGACCTTGAGGATGCTTATGCGACGAGCTTCTCCGGTCGAACGCAGGTGGGTATCGCCGCAAGCATGGCGGTCCAGCTCAGTGATTTCGACGATGCGAACCAGGCCGTCGTCCTGCGGCGGTGGCGAAACGCCCTTGCTGCGGAACAGGCCGGGCTCCGCCTCTGCGGCCTCTTGCGGCAGGTAGAAGCTGCCAACCGCCAGGTCGCGTGCGATCACGTCGTTGATTGGCCCCTCAAGCGCACGGACGCAGTCGTTATCGGTATCCGGCAGGTCCAGATTGATGCGCAACGTTGCCTGGTCGCTCCGGGGCGCCCCTCCAGCACAGCGGCCTCCAGCTGCAACTCGTCGGGATGGTCCTGGCAAAATAGGCGTCGCATAGTCGATCAGGCTTCAGAGGATCTCGAAGACCTCGTAACGCGCCGCGCCCGGCAGGCGTTCGCCGACGCCGACGGCAACGATGCGGTTGAGCCAATGGTATTTCTCGGCGCCGGTCTCGAAACTGAGCGCGTTGCGCAGGTAATAATCCGAAGCCGGTACCGTCTCGCCGGCGGCGATGCGCGCCAGCACCTCGGGCGGGCCGTGGCGTACGCCGTGATAATGAACCCAGATCAGGGCATCGTCGTGGCATCGCATGGTCAGCCGCACGTCGGGCCGGAAGGCGCCGTCGGCACCCTCCAAGAGCGCGTCCGAGCCGCCGGGCAGGATGATGCCCTCGAGGCGCGGGCCGCTGAAGTGGCCGCCACGGAAGGTATCGATCTTGCGCCGGCCGGCCGGCGTTTGGCCGAGCGCAAACGAATCCGCCAGTTCGATGGTCAGGGTCATCAGGAATTGGGATTTGAGCTCGGTCATGGCTGTCCTTTCTTCGGCCGGCCACGAAAAAGGGGAGCGGACCCGGGCCCGCCCCCTTATTCGTCGTCAGTTTCCGCCGAACTAGAATCCGATACTGGTCGCCAGCACGAACACGGTGGCGTCGTTTTCCTGATTCTGGCCGGTTGTACCGGTGCGGCTGTCGTCGAGATTAATGAACTGCACCGCCGCTCCCATGGTGATGCCGGGGCCGAAGGCGTACTTGGCACCCAATTCGACGGCGGACAATTCGTCGTTGCCGGGCACCAAGCCGGTACCCACTTCGAAGCTGCCGTATTCCAGATCCATGGTCCAGGGGCCCATGGCGTAGGAAGCACCCAGGCCGAAGTAGGAAAACTCGGAATTGTTGGTCGAGACCCCCATGTCGTCGTTGACATAGGCGGCGGTGACCTTGATGCCGGATACGCCCAGGCTGCCGCCGATGCCCCAGGCGCCGCGGTCTTCGGTGTTAGCGGCGCTGGCGCCGGCGGCCGTGGCCTCGGCGTTGGCGCCGGACCAGGAGCCGGAAAGGCCGACGTCCAGGGAGCCCACCTTGCGGTTGTAGTTGGCGCCGAGGTCGACGACCTCGGACTGCTGGCCCGAGCCGTGGTCGTTCTGGAAGCCGGCATAGGTGCCACCGCAACCCGTGCCTTCTTCGCAGCTTTCGGGAGTGTACGAGATACCGAGCTGGAGGCCCGACATGCGCGGCGTAAAGTAGGTCAGCTTCTCGGAATCCGAGTTGGGACTGATCTTCTGCAGGCCGCCGGCGCTGTTGTTGGCGCCGATGCCGTTGCCGATGGCGAAGTGGCGGAAGGTGGGATCGGAAAAGCCCAGCCCGGGAATGGTGCCGCCCGGCGTGATCAGCATCAGGTAGGAAGCCGAATTTTCGGCCCCGATGAGAAAGCGGCCGAAGCTGCCCGAGAACCAGATGTAACTTTCGTCGATCTGGTCGCCGCAGGTCTCGGCCTCGAGTTGCACCTGGGCCCCGACCTCGACGCCGTTGTCGAGCTTGGTCGAGCCGCTGAAGATAATCTCGCCCTCGCGCGTCAGCTTGTGCGAGCGCCGGTTGAAGCCGGGTTCGTCATCGGCGCTGCCGGCGGTCAGGTCGACCCCGGCGCTATCGTCCTGGCTGGCGAAAACCCTCTGGGCGTGGAAGTAGCCGCCGACCCCCATCTTGACTTTGTCCGCGGCGGCGGCGGCGCCGGCCATCAGGCCGGCGGCCACCAGGGCTGTGGTGCCCAGGAGAATTCTGTTCATGTTTCCGCTCTTCCCTCGTGCTTTTTTGGGCTGAAGCTTGATCGTGCAGCCGTTACCTTACCCGCGCCTCGGCAAAATCAATGCGACAGAATAGCGCGGCTAGCACACTCTGGCGAAAGCCTATGTGTTGGCTTATTGTCCCCTCCGTTCGGAGCATATGCACCCAACGAAGGATACCTGAGATGAGCGTTAGCCACGGCCGCGAATTTCTCGCCATACCTGGTCCCACCAACGTCCCCGATGCCGTCCTCGGTGCCATGCACCGGCCGGCCGTCGACCTCTATTCGGGCTCGATGCTGGGCGTCACCGAAAGCTGCCTGGAAGATTTGCGGCGGATCTTTCGCAGCGCCGGCCGCACCTACATCTATGCCTCCAACGGCCACGGTGCCTGGGAGGCTTCGTTGATCAACGTGCTGGCGCCGGGCCAAGGGGTGCTGGTGCTGGAGAGCGGCATGTTCGCCAACCGCTGGGGCGAGATGGCGGCGACGTTAGGGCTCGACGTCGAGGTGCTGCCCGGCGACCCCCGCGGGGCCGTCGATCCGGCGGCGCTGGAGGATCGCCTGCGGCGCGACAAGGAGGGCCGCTTCAAGGCTTTGCTGGTGACCCAGGTCGACACCGCCTCGGGCGTGGTCAACGACATTCCCGCCATCAGCGCAGCCCGCGCGGCGGCCGGACACGAGGCGCTGTTGCTGGTCGATGCCATCGCCTCATTGGCCACCATGCCCTTCGAAATGGACGAATGGGGCGTCGACCTGGCCATCACCGGCTCGCAAAAGGGCCTGATGACGCCGCCGGGACTGAGCTTCATAGCCGCCGGCGAGCGGGCCCAGGCGGCCCACGCCGAGGTCGGGCCGCGCAGCATGTATTGGGACTGGACGAAGCGCGAGGGCCCCAGGCACTACGACAAATACTGCGGCACGCCGCCGGAGCACTTGATGTTCGGCCTGCGCCAGGCCCTGGACATGCTGTTCGAGGAGGGCCTGGAGGCGGTCTTCCAGCGCCATCGCCTGCTGGCCCAGGCGGTGCGCCGCGCCGTCGCCATTTGGGGCGAAGGGGGCGCGCTCGAATTCAATATCCGCGAGCCCAGCCAGCGTGCCGATTCGGTGACCTCCATCTTGCTGGCCGAAGGCGGCGATACCCAGCCGCTGCTGGACTACTGCCGCGAACGCTGCGGCCTCATCCTGGGCATCGGGCTTGGCGACCTGGGCGGCCGAGCCTTCCGCATCGCCCACATGGGCCACGTCAATGCGCCGATGATCCTGGGCACCCTGGGGGTAGTGGAAATGGCCCTGGCGGCGCTGGAGCTGCCGCACGGCCGAGGCGGCGTCCAGGCCGCCATCGATGGGCTCGCCGAGGCGGTCAAGCCCTGAAGCGTTTCAAGGCTGCGGCAAATCGGTTGTTGTCTTATCCGGCTTCCTCCGAGATCCAGCCCTGGGCCAGGGCGGCGTCGTGGCGGCAGCGTTCGGGGCCGCCCAAGACCTGGCGGTTGAAGCTGACGCGCTTGAACCAGTAGTGCAGGCCCAAAAGATCGGTGAAACCCATGCCGCCGTGGACTTCGGTGGCGCTGCGCGAGACCTCGCGGCCCGCTTCGGCCAGGTGGGCCTTGGCGTGGCCGGCCACGCTCAGGGCATCCTCGGCGGCGATGTCCTGGGCGTATGCCGCATACCAGACCAGCGCCCGGCAGGGCTCGAGCATGGTTACCATCTCGGCGCAGAGGTGCTTGACGGCCTGGAAGCTGGCTATGACGCGGCCGAACTGGACGCGTTCGCCGGCATAAGCGACGGCGTCGTCGAGCATCTTCTGGGCCGCCCCCAGGGTGTCGGCGGCCAGCATCACGCGGCCCGCCGCGATCACGTTGCGGGCCGCCTCGAGGGGCTGGTTGGCGGCATCGAGAATCTCCACCGGAGCGCCCTCGAAGCTGGCCTCGGCCAGCGGCCGGGTGCGGTCGAGGCTGGGCCGCAGGGCGAGGCTCACGCCCTCGGCCGCGGTCTCGAGCAGGGCCGCCCGGCCGTCGGCCAGGTAAATCAGCAAGTGGCTGGCCCCGGCGCCATCGAGGACGCCTTCGAGATGCCCCGACAGGATCTTGCCGTCGAGCTTCAGGTCGCTCGCTGCAGTGCCGCCGGTGAGGCCGTCGAAGGCCATGGCGAATTGCGCCTCGCCGGCGGCAATCCGGGGCAGCCAATCCCGCTGCTGCGCCTCGCTGCCGCTTTCGGCCAGTGCCTTCGGCGCCATCACGGCGCTGGCCAGGAAGGGCTGAGGCGCGGCGGCATGGCCCAGTGCCTCGGCCGCCACGGCGGCGTCGAGCATAGCGAAGCCGGCACCGCCCAGGGCTTCGGGGACCAGCAAGCCGGAGAGGCCGAGCTCGGCCAGGCTTTGGCCGAGATCGTCGTCGTGGCCCGTGCCCGCCTCGGCGATGGTGCGCAGGCTTTCCAGCGCCAGGCCGTCGGCCAGCAGGGCACGCAAACTGTCGTCGAGCAGGCGTTGCTGTTCTCCCAGGCCGAATTCCATGGCTCAACCTCTCTTTGCCGCCGGGCTTGCCGGTTTTGGCTCGCGCGGCATGCCCAGGCCGCGTTCGCTGATGATGTTCTTCTGGATCTGCGAGGTGCCACCGCCGATCAGCAGTCCGATGTCGTACATGTAGTCAATATGCCAGGTGGTGGCGTCGTCGTCCTCGACGTCCTCGCCGCGGGGCTCGTAGTTGAGGCCGGCGGCACCCAGCACGTCGACCGCCAGCGCCGACAAGCGGTGGCCCAGCTGGGTGCCGGCCAATTTGAGGATTTGCCGGCCGATGCCCCCGCTTCCCGATTCTTCGCCCCGGGCCTGGTCGCTGAGGAGCCTGAGACCGTGGTACTTGGCGGCCAGCACCTCGCCCTGCAGCCTGAGCAACCTGTCGCGAAATGCCGGCTGCTCCATCAGCCGCCGTCCGTCGACCACCGTCGTCTCCATCAGCTCGCGGATGCGCAAGAGGCGGTTCATGGCCTTGCCGGGATCGCCGATCATGGTGCGCTCAAACTTGAGCGTGATGTTGGCCACCTTCCAGCCGTCGCCGCGCTGCATGACGATCTGGTCGGCGGCCAGGCGCACGTCGCTGAAGAAGACCTCGTTGAATTCGGCCCGCCCGGTCATGGTGCGCAGCGGCCTGACCTCGAGGCCCGGCGCCGTCATGGGCAGCAACAGGTAGCTGAGCCCGGCGTGCTTGGGCTGGTCGGGCTCGGTGCGGGCCAGCAGGAACATCATGTCGGCGTAATGGGCCGATGAGGTCCAGATCTTTTGGCCGTTTATGACGAATTCACCGTCCACCATCTCGGCCCGGGTCTGGGCGGCCGCCAAGTCGGAGCCGGCACCCGGTTCGGAATAGCCCTGGCACCAGATGATGTCACCCCGCATGGTGGGCTCGATCCAGCGTCGGCGCTGCTCCTCCGTGCCGACCTCCAGCAGCGTCGGCACCAGCATCGAGATGCCCTGGTTCATGAGGCCGGGCGAGAGGCCGGCCTGGTTGAAGGCCTCGGCTATGATGGCCGTGACCAGAACGTCGGGCTCCGCCCCCAAGCCGCCGTACTCGGTGGGAATCGAACGGCCGACGTAGCCCTTTTCCAGCAGTAGGCGCTGCCAGTCCAAGGCCTGCTGGTCGGGCCGCTTGCGACCGCCGCCGGTCTTGGGCGAGTGCTCGCCGTGCTCGGTGATGAAGCGCCGGACTTCTTCCTGCAGCGCCTTGTGCCTGTCGGAATACTCGAGATCCATGGATTCTGGTCCTTGCTTTGGAACAGGCAGTATTTCGCCTCGCCCGCCGGCAGGCAAGCGGCTCTCTTGTGTCCTTGGCATCCCGGCCCATATCATGCCGCCGCGTAGTCATTGCCAGGAGTTTGGGAATTCGCCATGAACGACGAGGCCGAAAAAACTTATCGGTGGGTGGGCAGCCGTCCGGTGCGTCCCGACGGGGTCGACAAGGTCACGGGCGCGGCCCGCTTCGCGGCCGATTTTTCGCTGCCAGGCCAGCTGGTCGGCCGCATTCTGCGCAGCCCGCACGCCCACGCTCGCATCCTCGGCATCGATACCTCCAAGGCCGAGGCGCTGGCCGGCGTCAAGGCAGTGGTCACGGCGGCCGATTTTCCCGAACTGCCCTTTGCCTACGTCGGACCCAACCGGCTGGAAGCGAATTTCGCCCACATCAGCCGCAACGTCATGGCGCGGGAAAAGGCGCTATACGAGGGCCACACCGTGGCCGCCGTGGCCGCCACCAGCGCCCGTGTGGCGGCCCGGGCGCTCAAGCTCATCGAGGTCGACTACGAGGTGCTGCCCCACGTCATCGACGTGGTCGAGGCCATGCAGCCGGGCGCGCCTTTGTTGCACGAGGACATGATCACCCGCGGCCTCGAGCCGGCCCCGGATACGCCTTCCAACGTTGCCAAGTACGCCGAGTTCGGGGTCGGCGACGTGGAACAGGGCTTTGCCCAGGCCGACCAGATCGTCGAGATGGAATTCACCACCCAACCGGTGCACCAGGGCTACATCGAGCCCCATGCCTGCCTGGCGCGCTACGACCAACAGGGCCACGGCGAGATCTGGTGTTCGAGCCAGGGCCACTTCACGGTGCGCGCCATGACCGCCAAGCTGGTGGGCATGAAGCAGGCCGACCTGACGGTGACTGAGGCCGAGGTGGGCGGGGCCTTCGGCGGCAAGACCGTGGTCTACGTCGAGCCGGTGGCGCTGGTGCTGGCGCGCAAGAGCGGCCGGCCGGTCAAGCTCGCCATGAACCGCCAGGAGGTTTTCAAGGCCTCGGGCCCGACGTCCGGCAGCGCCATGAAAGTGAAGCTGGGCGCCAGCGCCGACGGCACCATCACGGCGGCCGAGGCCAGCTTCATGTACCAGGCCGGCGCCTTCCCCGGCTCGCCGATGGTCAACGCCTGCATGGTTGCCTTCACCCGCTACGACCTGGCCAATACCCGATCCCGGGGCTACGACGTCGTGGTCAACCGGCCCAAGGCCGCGGCCTATCGGGCGCCGGGCTCGCCGGTCGCCACCTATGCCGTGGAAAGCACGCTCGACGAACTGGCCCGCAAACTGGGCATCGATCCGCTGGAATTGCGCCTCAAGAACGCCGCCCGCAACGGCAGCACCACGGTTTTCGATTTGACGTTCAAGAACATCGGCTATGCCGAGACCGTCGAGGCGCTGATGACGCACCCGCACTACCGGGCGCCCTTGGCCGAGAACCAGGGGCGCGGCGTGGCTTCGGGCTACTGGTTCAATGCCGGCGGCGAATCCTCGGCCACCATGCACGTCAACGACGACGGCACCGTGGTGGTGGCTACCGGCAGCCCCGACCTCAGCGGCAGCCGCGCCTCGCTGGCCATGATGGCGGCCGAGACCCTGGGCATCGACTATCACGACGTGCGCATCAGCGTGGCCGACACCGCCAACGTGGGCTTTACTTTCCTCTCGGGTGGCAGCCGGGTGACCCTGGCCACCGGGCTGGCGGTGATCAATACCGCGAACGAGGTCATAGCCGAGCTCTGCCGGCGCGCCGCCCTGATGTGGAACGTCGATCCCGAAGGCGTCACCTGGGAGGACGGCGAGGCCAGGCCGGCGGGCAGCAACGTGGGCGATTTCGAGCCGCTCTCGCTGGCCCAGATCGCCGCCGCCAAGGCCACCACTGGCGGCCCCATCGGCGGCCGCGCCTCGGTCAACGCCGATTGTTCGGGTCCCGGCGTGGCCACGGTGATGTGCGACGTCGAGGTCGACCCGGAAACCGGCAAGGTGACGGTGTTGCGCGCCACCGCGGCCCAGGACGTGGGCCGGGCCGTCCATCCCGGCTACGTCGAGGGCCAGATCCAGGGCGGCGTGGTCCAGGGCATCGGCTGGGCGCTCAACGAGGAATACCTCTACGACGCCGAGGGTCACCTCGAAAATCCCTCGTTCCTCGATTACCGCATGCCGGTGGCCTCGGACCTGCCGATGATCGAGGCCGTGCTGGTCGAGGTCACGAACCCCTTGCACCCCTATGGCGTCAAGGGAGCCGGCGAGGCCAACATCGTGCCCACCTTGGCGGCAGTGGCCAACGCCGTGCGCGACGCCACCGGGGTGCGGCTTCGCGCCCTGCCGATGTCACCGCCACGCATCCTGGCGGCGCTGGAGGCGGCGGCGGAGGGATAACTGGGGTCGATAACTGGGGTCGATGGGGTCGATGGGGTTGGACTGCACCCCTGATGTGAGACAGATAAAATTAGGGACAGTTCCAAGAGGAGGAACGCATGTCCGGTGGTAGAGCAGTTGTTTTGAGCCGAGAACTGAAGGTATCGGCTGTGTCTCGCATGGAGTCCGGAGAGAACGTCAGCGCTCTGGCACGGGAGCTTGGGGTGCGACGCAAGCTTTTGTACGAATGGCGCAACGCCTATCGCGCTGGTGGCGCCGATGCGCTTCGGCCGCCGGGCCGTCCGCGCAAAGGCACGGTTGTTGTGGGAGCCCGTCGAGGCGGAGCATTGCCGAAGCGCAGGGCAGGCAAGGGTCCCGGGCAGGAATTGGCGCAAGCGCGTCAACGGATTGCCGAGCTGGAGAGGAAGGTTGGCCAGCAGGCACTGGAAGCGGATTTTTTCAAGGAAGCCTTGCGGCATCTCGAGGCGTCAGCCCGGCCGAGCGATCGGCCTGGCGAGACGGCGTGCACGCCCTTATCCAGGCGTGGACGCGGCGGCAAGGCGGATTGACGGTGAGACGGATGTGCGAGATCGCCGGGGTGAGCCGGGCCGGCTACTACCGGCATTGGCGGGCCAGCGAGCCGCGCCGGGAAGAAACGGAATTGTGTGATGTTATCCAGCGCCTGGCGTTGGGCAATCGCCATTACGGCTATCGGCGAATTGGCGCGCTGCTGTGCCGCGAGGGCTGGTGCGTCAACCACAAGCGGGTCAACCGGCTGATGCGGGAGGACAATTTGCTGTGTCTGCGGCGAAAGGCTTTCGTTCCGGCGACGACGGACAGCGCTCACTGCTTTCGGATTTACCCCAATTTGGCCCGGCGGCTGATACCGATGGCTATCAATCAGTTGTGGGTAGCCGACATCACCTATGTGCGCCTGGCCGAGGCCTTCGCCTATCTGGCGGTGATCCTGGATGCCTACAGCCGCCGGGTGGTGGGCTGGTCGTTGGCCGACCATCTGCGCACCGCTCTCGCCCTCGATGCCCTGGAGATGGCGCTGAGCGGGCGCGAGATCACCGCCGGCGCTCTGATCCATCACTCCGATCGGGGCGTGCAGTACGCCAGCGGCGACTATGTGGCCCGTCTCGACGCCATCGGCATCGTGCCAAGCATGAGCCGCCTCGGCTGCCCCTACGACAATGCCATGGCCGAGAGCTTCATGAAGACCCTCAAGACCGAAGAGGTGGAAGGACAGGCCTATCGCAATGTCGCCGAAGCCCGCGACAACATTGGGACATTCATCGAACAGGTCTACAATCGCCAACGGCTTCATTCGGCGCTCGACTACCGCTCGCCGGAGGAGTTCGAGATAGATCAGCCGCAGGCATGGCTGGCCGTACGGCCAGCCATGCCTCCAAGCGCAACTTGTCCCTAATTTCCCTGTCTCACATCAGGGGTGCAGTCCAGTTTGCTGGAGGAGCTGTCGCAGTCGCTCGGCCTGCCCAACGACAGCCCGCTGGTAACGCCCTCGATCTTCAGCACCCGTGATCGCCTGACCAAGCTTTCCTTCATCGACAAGGTGCTGATCCGCACGCTTTACGATCCCCGCCTCAAGGTGGGAACGCCCAAGGCCCTGGCGCTGCGCCAGGTGCGAGCGATCATCAACGAACTGGCCGGGGGCAAGTAGACGGCCGTGGCCAGCGAAAGCTTCGCGCCCGAGCCTTGCGCCCCCGACGGCCGCATGCATTTCGCGGTGACGGAGCGCAACCGGGGACCCATCCTCGAGGTGCTGCAAGAAGTCCTGGCGCCCGGTCTGGTATTGGAAATCGCCAGCGGCACCGGCCAGCACGCCGTGCATTTCGCGGCCGCGCTGCCCCGCCAGATCTGGCAGCCCAGCGATCCCGACCCGGCCATGCGGGCCAGTATCGCCGCCTGGCGCCACCACGCGGGCCTCGACAACCTGCTGGACCCCCTTGGCCCTCGATGCCGCAGCGGACTGGCAGCTCGACGGCACGCCCGTGGCGCTTGAGCCCGTGGCGCTTGAGCCCGTGGCGCTTGAGCCCGTGGCGCTTGAGCCCGTGGCTCTGGTTGCCATCAACCTCATCCACATCTCGCCCTGGTCGGTCTGCCGCGGCCTGATGCGGAATGCCGGCCGGCTGCTGGCGACCGGCGGCCAGGTGGTGCTGTATGGGCCCTTCCGCCGCGAGGGCCGGCACACGGCGCCGAGCAATCGCGACTTCGACGCCTCACTGAAGGCCAAGGACCCGGCCTGGGGGGTGCGTGACCTGGAGGCGGTCAGCGCCGAGGCGGCGGGAAATAGCCTGGTGCTCGCCGAAATCGTCGAAATGCCGGCCAACAACCTGACTGTGGTCTTTGATAAAGCTTCCGCTCCCTGAACTGTGCTAAAATCCGTCGCCCCGATCGCGGATTTGCTGGTGTGGTGCTGGGATGGTGATATTCGTTACGTGGCTGGTCAGCAGCGTCGTCGTTTTCCTGCTTCTGGTCAGGTTGCGCGAGGGGCGCCTGCACCGCCATATCCGGCTGGGCGACATCGATTGGAAGGCGGTGGCGGTACTGGCCGCCCTGGCCGGCCTGCTGCCGGCCTTTGCCGTCGACCTCTATCGCGGCCGTGACGTCGAGGTTCCGCCCGGCGTCGCCGAGCACCCGCTGGAAAAGAAAAAAGCCGACAACGGCAAGCAGTAGACGGTAGCCCTTGCCTTCAGGCGGGATCGCGACGTTCGCTGTCGGCGGCCTCCAGAGCCGCCTGGATGGCCGGGCAGACTGCCCGCACCGCCTCGAAATCGCGAAAGGCCAATTCGTAGATCGAGCACGGTGTGACGGCGCGGCAGGTGGCGGCACGCGGGGTACCATTCAGCAGCGCCATCTCGCCGATGAAGTCGCCGGCCATCAGGGTGCCGAGTTCTTCCTCGCCGGCGCCCCCCTCACCCCCCTGGCGCGAGGCCCGGACCACGCCGCGGGCAATGAGAAAGAGCGAACGATCGCGACCACCCTCGCGGATTACCGTCCGGCCAGCCGGCAGGGTGCGCAGCTTGAGCACCTCGGCGACGCGGGCATATTCGCTTTCCGGGGTCTCGGCGAAGAAGGGCACCTTGCGCAGCAGCTCGGCCGGATCGGCCGCCAGCGCCGCCGCATCGCGGCCGCGCAGCGCATGGGATCCGGCCTCCAGCCGGGCCAGCATCTCCTGGGCCACACCGGCAGCGATCGAGCCCGCCCGCACCTCGCCCTGGATGACCTCGGATTCGGCCGCCAGCATCAGCCGCCAGGCCAGGCGTTCCTGCATCAGATTGACGAATTCGGGGTACTGGGCCGCGGTCTCGTCGATGGTGGTCAGCGCGGTATCGTGCCAACGCTGGTACTGGTTGCGGACCTCCTCGACCAGCCCCAGGTTGCCGGCCGCGAAATCGGGATTTTCGAGCTGGTCGAGGATCTGGCGGCTGACCCGGTAGCGGCCCCAGGCGCGTTCGTAATCGGCCGCGATGCGGTCGCGCCTGAGTTTCTCGGCCCAGCCCCGGAAGCCACCCAAAAGCTCGGCCAGATGGGTCAGGCCCTGGTGCAAAGTGCGCGTCCACAAGGCCCGCGTGGTGACCTCGGGCAAGCGCCCGCTGTGGCGCAACTCGGCGCCCTGCAGATCGATGGAATGGCAGAGCTCGCGATAGCTCTGCTCCGAGAGGTGGCCCTGGTCGAAAAGCTGGTAGTAGGTCTGCTTTTCCATGGCGAACAGGCGGGCGTAAAAGAGCCGGCGCTCGACCTCGGCGCCGAGCTCCCTGCGGCGCAGCGCCTCGAGCTCGCGGCGCTGCTCGGCGATGCCGCTGTGCAGACGCTGGTTGAGGCCCTCGGCCACTCGTTCCGAAAGCAAGCCGCCGCGGCGTAACTCGGGCACCCGCTCCCAGGCCCGGCGCATGGCCGCCAACAAGCCCTCGACGCGGGCCACGCGATCCTCCAGCGGCGGCTTGTCGAGACCCAGGCGCTGCACCAGCCACTCGATGGTCAGGCCCTGAACGAACAGCGTGAACAGCACCGCCCCCATGACCAGCGCCACGAACAGCTCGGCGTGGACGAAGTCGCCCAAACTCAGCGCCAGCGCCAGGCCGATGGCGCCGCGCAAGCCCCCCCAGTACATCACCGCCTGATAGCCCCGATCGATGCGCTCGGCGCCCGGCAGCCGGCCGACCAGCGGCACCAGGCCGAAAATCACCACGGCGCGCGACAAAAGCATGGCCGCCAGCACCCAAGCCAGCAGGTCGATGGCTTCGTAAAGCGCCCCCAGATTGACGCTCAATCCGACCAGCAAGAAGATCAGTGCGTTGGCCACGAACGCCATGTATTCCCAGAAGTGCTCGAGATAGCCCACCACCGAGGGCGAGATCTTGGCCCGCCCCCAACCGCCCAGCGTGACCCCTGCCGCCACCACCGCCATGACGCCGCTGACGTGGAAAACCTCCTCGGCCACCAAGAACGAAAGGTAGGCCAGCACCGTGGTGAGCGTAATCTCGATGGAGACGTCGCCGCGCACCCGGCCCAACAGCCAGCCGAACCCCAGCGCCGCCAGCCAGCCCACCAGGGCGCCGCCTAGGAAGACCACGAAGAAGCCGGCGACGTCGAGAAAGGCGCCCAACGGCGTGAAAAAATAGCCGCCCACGGCGACGCCCACCAGGATTCGCGTCAGCACGATCGAGGTGGCGTCGTTGAACAGGCTCTCGCCCTCGACCAGCACGGTAAGCCTGAGGGGAGCGCCGAGCTGGCGAAACAGCGCCACCACGGCGACCGGATCGGTGGCGCTGAGGATGGCGCCCAGCAGCAGCGCCGAGGCCAGGTCCAAGGGCGTCACCAGCCACAGCAGCACACCGATCAGGCCGGCCGTGACCAGCACGCCCGGGATGGCCAGCGTCAGCACCGGCAAGAGGTTGTGGCGCAGCTGCCGGGCATCCAGGTTGAAGGCCGATTCGAAAATCAGTGTCGGCAGGAAAACGAAAAGAATGGTCTCGGGCGAGACCGAGAAGCCGGCGAACGAGCCCAGCCAGCCCGGGGCCTGGGCGAAGATCTGGGCCAGGCCGATGCCGACCAGCACCAGGGCCACCGTGAAGGGCAGCTTGATGCGCTTGCTCAAGGCGAGCGTGCCGGCCGCCACCAGCAGCAGCGCCACGACGATGGTGACCAGTTCGACGGTGTGCAGCGTGGCCTGCATGGTGTCTCCCGTAGCCCCCCGCCGCACATTGTGTCCGACCGGCGGGGCCAGGTAAACGCCTGACGCACCAGGCTCAACTCGGTTAAAGTTGGCTGGCGACAATTTCCGCGGCAAAAAAAGGCAACCCCGCAATGAGCAACTCCACCCTGCGCCAGATGGCCGACAACCGCGAGGCCAAATTCGGCACCGGCATCTTCGAATTCGACAGCCCCGGCATCGGCCATATCCTCAAGGCCGGCGGCGCCGAATACGCCTTCGTCGACTGCGAGCATTCGGGCTTCGGCCTCGACGCCCTCAAGCGCCTGTTGCGTTACATGGAGGCGGCCGGGCTGCCCACTTTCGTGCGGCCGCCGTCGCAGTCGAGCCACCACATCGCCACCTTCCTCGATGCCGGCGCCGAGGGCCTGATGCTGCCCATGGTTTCGACGGCCGACCAGGCCCGGGCCATCGTCGAGGCCATGAAGTACACGCCAGAGGGATCACGCGGTGTGGCCTTGGGCATCGCCCATGACCGCTACGCCCCGGGTCCGGTGCTGGAGAAGCTCGACGCCGCCAACCGGCGCACAGTCTGCCTGGTGCTGATCGAGACCAAGGAAGGCATCGCCAACGTCGACGAGATCGCCGCTACCGACGGCGTCGACGTGCTCTGGATCGGGCACTTCGACCTGAGCTGCAGCCTGGGCATCGCCGGTCAGTTCGAACACCCGGATTTTCTTGCGGCGGTGGATCGTGTGGTGGCCGCCGGCCGGGCCCACGGCAAATCCCTGGGGCGCATGGTGAGCAACATCGAGGACGGCGTGGCGCTGAATACCCAGGGCTTCGACTTCATCTGCTATTCCGGCGACCTCTGGCTGCTGCAGGAGGCCTTGCGAACCGGTATCGGGGAGCTGCGCCAGCGCTGCGGCTGAGCGTTAACCGTAATTTTGCTGATTGCGGCTAAGATTCGGGCACCAACAGCGCCGAAGCCGAGGCCGTCATGAAGTTGCCGAAAAAGGCTGTCCCCATTGTCGCCCTGGCGGCGTTTTTCCTGCTGCTCGCCGGACCGCCCTCGGAGGCCGAGGAAAACGCCCAGCAGGTCGCCAAGCAGTGGCTCGCCCTGATCGACCGTGGCAATTATGGCGAGGGCTGGGAACAGGCGGCGCCCTACCTGCAAAACGCCGTCAAAAAGGACGATCTCGTCCGGGCCCTGAAAGCGGTGCGCAAGCCGCTGGGTTCCGTCGCGTCGCGCCGCCTGCAATCGGCCCAGCCCACCACCAGCCTGCCCGGCCTGCCCGACGGCGAATACGTGGTCATCCAGTACCACACGGTCTTCGCCAAGAAGAAGAAGGCGGTCGAGACCATCACGCCGATGCGCACAGGCGACGGCACTTGGCGCGTGGCGGGGTACTATATTCGCTAGAATTTAGAGGTTTCCAAGAGGCGCCGGGCCAGCCGCTCTTGCCGCCGGCCCGTGCGGGCGCGACAATCGCCCCCTGGTTCCATCGGCGAGGCGGGCCCATCATGAAAATCTCCGAAATCAAGACCTACGTCGTCGGCAACCCGCCGCCGCACCGCGGCGGCCCCTACTTCGTCTTTCTCAAGCTGGTCACCGACAACGGCATCAAGGGCTGGGGCGAGGTCTACGGCGTGCCCTTCGGCCCCCACCTGGTGGCCGCCATGATCGAGGACGTGGCGGCGCGCCATGTCATCGGCGCCGACCCCTTCAAGATCGAGCGGCTGTGGCGCCTGATCTATTCCTCGGGCTTCAGCCAGCATCCCGACCTCTCGCTGGTGGGCGTGCTCAGCGGCCTCGAGATGGCGTGCTGGGATATCGTCGGCAAGGCGCTAGACCAGCCCGTCTACAACCTCTTGGGCGGCCGCGTCCACGAGACGCTGCGGTCGTATACCTATCTCTACCCGGCGCCCGAGGACATGCCGTCGCCGACGGGCGATGAAAGCGACGCCATGGCCATCGCCGAGGCCTTCGGCGACGCCGAAATGGCGCCGCGGCGCGCCGCCCACTACACCGCCCAGGGTTTCACGGCGATCAAGTTCGATCCCGTCATGCCCATGGGGGCCTTCGATCCCCGGCAGTTGTCGCTGGCGGCGCTGGACAACGCCGAGCTGGTAATACGTAACTTGCGCGAAGCGGTGGGCGGCGAATGCGACCTGCTGGTCGGCACCCACGGCCAGATGACGACGTCGAGCGCCATCCGCCTGGCGCGGCGCCTCGAGCCCTTCGATCCGCTGTGGTTCGAGGAACCGGTGCCGCCCGAGAACACCGTCGAGATGGCCCGCGTGGCGCGCCACACCTCGATCCCCGTGGCCTCGGGCGAACGCCTGGCCACCAAGTACGAGTTCGCCCGTCTGTTGCAGGACCAGGCCGCCGCCATCCTGCAGCCGGCGCTGGGCCGCGTCGGCGGCATCCTCGAGGCCAAGAAGATCGCCGGCATGGCCGAAACCCACTACGCCCAGATCGCACCCCACCTTTATTGCGGCCCCATCGAGGCCGCCGCCAACATCCAGATCGCCACCTGCAGCCCCAACTTTTTGATTCAGGAAAGCATCGAGACCTTCGGCGGCTTCCACGCCGAAATCCTGACGAATCCGCTGGTTTGGCAGGACGGCCGCATCGTTCCGCCGACCGAGCCCGGCCTGGGCGTCGAGCTCGACGAAGCGGTGGCGGCGGCGCACCCCTACCAGGGCCCGATCTTTCATGAAATGGTCGAAGAGCCGCTTTAGGATTGGAAAAAGTGGCCGCAATCGCCTAGAACGACGCCGACGCGACGACGTATCACGCTGCCCCGCCGCCTCCGCCATAGCTAGGGTGGCCAGCAAAACAAACCCTGTGGGTTTTTTCCGGAGACATAAAGAATGGTTGCGAGAGATCTGATGGCCTCCAAGGGACCGGCCGTCTTCGCCGTCGGCAAGGATCAGCCGATAAAAGACGTGATCGGCCTCTTGTCAGGCATGGGCATCGGCGCCGTGGTGGTCAGCGACGACAACCGGAACCTCGACGGCATCCTTTCGGAGCGCGACATCCTGCTGGCGCTGGACGAGCGCGGCGCCGAGGTCCTGGAATTGCGGGCCGGCGATCTGATGACCGCCGACGTCGTCACCTGCAACGGCGAAACCCTGGCGGCCAAGGTGCTGGCCACCATGGTCGATTACGGCGTGCGCCACCTGCCGGTGGTGGGCGAGGACGGCCTGGAAGGCATGATCAGCATGCGCGACGTCGTGCAGTTGCGGCTTTCGGTCCTGGAAAACGAGGTCGAAAGCCTGCGCCGGCAATTGCAGGAAGGGCCGCAAGCGGCTTAGCCGCAAGCGGCTTAATAGACGCCAAATTGATTGCGCGGGAGCACGGCGATGCACTTCGGACTGACTGAAGAACAGCAGATGATGCAGGACGTGGCGAAGAACTTCGCCGAAAACGAAATCCTGCCCAACCTCGAGGACGACGAAGCCAACCACAGATTTCGCCCCGAGGTTCTCAAGAAGATGGGCGAGCTCAGCTTCTTCGCCTGCGCGCTGCCGGAGGAATATGGCGGCAACGGCTTCGGATTCCTGGAATCGGTAATTCTGGCCGAACAGATCGCCCGGGTCTCGGGCTCCTGGCGCGTGCCCTTCAACATGCAGAACCTGGGGGCCCCCGTGACCGTGGCCAAGTACGGCACGGACGAACAAAAGCGAACCTTCATTCCCGGCTGGGTCAGCGGCGAGAGCATTGGTTTCTTCGCCATGACCGAACCCAATACCGGATCGGACGTGGCCAGCATGGGCACCACGGCCACGGACCAGGGCGACCACTGGGAGCTGAATGGCCAGAAGATGTGGATCTCCAACGCCCACGTCGGCGATTGGGGGCTCCTCTACGCCTTCACCGACAAGAGCCAGAAGCACCGCGGCATGACCTGTTTCATCATCAATCTCAAGGAAACCGAGGGTGTCACCACGTCGGCCATCGAAAGCAAGCTTGGCCTGCATTGCGCGCCGACCGGCGAGATCGTCTTCGACGGGGCGAAAATTCCCAAAGATTCCGTGCTGGGCGAGGTCGGCCAGGGCTTCCAGATCTGCATGTGGCAGCTCAACAACACCCGCATCGGCTGCGCCGCCGGGGCCATCGGCATCGCCGGCGGCGCCACAGCCGCGGCCATCGACTACGCCAACACCCGCACCCAGTTCGGCCAGAAGATCGGCGCCTACCAGATGGTCCAGGCCCAGATCGCCGACATGGTGGCGGAGCACGAAGCCGCCCGCCTGCTGGTCTACCGCGCCGCCTGGCTCAAGGACCAGGGGCTGCCCAGCCAGCACGAGATCTCGATCGCCAAGCTTTTCGCCTCCGAGGCCGCCGTCCATGCCGCCAGCGAAGGCATGAAGATCTTCGGCAGCTACGGTTATTCCACCGAGTATCCGGCCCAGCGCTTCCTGCGCGACGCCCATTCGCTGAGGGTGGTCGAGGGCACCAGCAACATCCAGAAGCTGATCATCTCGGGGATTTCCTTGGGCGACAAAGAAAACCGCTAGCTGCAAGTTTGATGAAAGCGACAGAATCCATGGCCAGGAAACAGACTCCGCTGCGTCCCTACTTCGAAAAGATGCCCGGCGTCGGCAAGCCGCTGAGCGAGGGCGAGATCCGGCGCTCGCAGGCCAACGTCGAGGCGATCCGCGAGCAGGAAGAGATCCTGGCGGCCGAGGCCGAGCTCGTCCGTAACGCCGGCATCCCCGCCGAGCGGGTCCACGACCGCGGCGGCCTGACCGTCTACGACCGGCTCGATTACCTGATCGACGAAGGCAGCTGGTGCCCCTTGCATTCGCTCTACAATCCCACCGACAACGAGGAAGGCTGCACCGGCGTGGTCAATGGGCTGGGCCGCATCGAGGGCAAGTGGGCCGTCGTCATCGGCTTCGACAACAAGGTCATGGCCGGGGCCTGGATCGCCGGCCAGGCCGAGAACATCCTCATGGTCACCGACCTGGCCAAGCGCTTGGGCGTGCCGCTGGTCTGGCTGACCAACTGCTCCGGCGTGAAATTGATGGAGCAAGAAGCGGTCTACGCCGGCCGGCGTTCCTCGGGCGCGCCCTTCTACCGCCACGCCGAGCTCAACCGCCTGGGTATTCCCATCCTCAACGCCATCTACGGCACCAACCCGGCCGGCGGCGGCTACCAGGGCATCAGCCCGACCATCCTGTTGGCCCACGACAAGGCCAATATCGCGGTCGGCGGTGCCGGCATCGTCGGCGGCATGAACCCGCGCGGCGAGGTCGACGTGGAAAGCGCCCTGGCGCTGGTTGAGGCCTCGCGCGGCGTGCGCGCCAAGCCGCCGGGCCGGGTCGAGACCCATTTCGACCAGACGGCTTATTTTCGCGAGGTACACGAGGACGAAACCGGCGTGCTGGACGGCCTCAAGGACTACATGCGCATGCAGCCGGCCTTTGATCCCGCCATGTTCCGCGTGGCCCAGCCGGCCGAGCCGGCTTATCCGGCCGAGGACTTGAACCTCATCCTGCCCGCCGCCCAGAAGCGGCCCTACGACGCCGAACAGATCCTGGCCCGCCTGGTCGACGCCAGCGAGTTCATGGAATACCGCCCCGATTACGGGCCCGAGGTCTTCACCGGGATAGCAAAAATAGACGGCTTGCCCGTCGCCTTCATCGGCAACCGCCAGGGCGTATTTCCGGAATATCCCGAATACGCCGACGGCGCCTACCCCGGGGTCGGCGGCAAGCATTATCGCCAGGGCCTGATCAAGCAGGGCGAGTTCGTCACGCTGTGTGGCCGCGACAACCTGCCCATCGTCTGGCTGCAGGACACCACCGGTATCGACGTGGGCGATGCGGCCGAGGAAGCCGAGCTTTTGGGCCTGGGCCAGGCGCTGATCTATTCCATCGAGAAGAGCGACCTCGCCATGATGTGCATCGTGCTGCGCAAGGGCACGGCGGCGGCGCACTACATCATGGGCGGTCCCCAGGCCAACAAGAACAACGCCTTTACGCTGGGCACGCCGCTCACCGAGATCTACGTCATGCACGGCGAAACCGCCGCCGCCGCCTCGTACACCCGCCGCCTGGTCAAGGAACAGGATTCCGGCAACGACCTCGATCCGGTAGTCCATAAGATGAACGAGATGATCCAGGACTATCACGACAAATCCCGCCCGGCCTATTGCGCCAAGCTCGGTTTCGTCGACGAGATCGTTTCGCTGACCGGCTTGCGCCGCTATATCCAGGCCTTCGCCGGGGCCAATTACCAGAACCCGAAATCCATCACGCCGGTACACCAGATGCTGCTGCCCCGCACCATCCGCGGCTGAGGCATGTCGGAACTGATCCCGGCCACCCGCTCCCCCTCCCAACCACCCATCAATGGTACCCTGTGGGTGGTTGGGAGGGGGAGCGGGTGGCCGGGTCCTAACTCGCGACATGGGTAACACATCTACGTCACGACAT
>MPMF02267478.1_pt1 | contig 28782 bp, 30 predicted proteins | sample 1617271 | NCBI WGS metagenome assembly MPMF02 (sample SAMN05944812, study PRJNA350692) | marine metagenome | biome: marine; feature: ODZ; material: water; isolation source: 120 m water sample prefiltered with 30 um filter, filtered on to 0.2 um... | place: Pacific Ocean | collected 2012-04-09... | reverse complement strand
CGCCACGCTGACCTCATAACCCTCAACATCAAGCTCTAGGCGTAGAAGTTCTGTCAGCCTCGGTTCATCATCCACCAATAGGACTCTGGTTCTCGGTGAAGATGCGTTAGTCATTCATACAATCAACATGGTGTCTACTTAAGCAGTTTCTCTGGATCCAGACCTTGTGTAATTAATTGTTATGCGTGGGCCCCTCCCTCAGGGTGTGGATCCATTAAGGAGGGTGGGAAGTCTCTCGAAGAGGTCTGGTTTGATCACATAGCTTTCAGCCCCGGCCTCGAGTACCTGGCGCTGCTTGCTTGGGTCACTGAGAGCGGATACAACAACAATCCGCGGCAATTTGTCATAACAAGCTTGTTGATGCAGTTGCTGCAAGCATTCCAGCCCATTCATGCCTGGCATCATCAGGTCCAGCAGAACTAAATCAATGCTCTCCATAGAGGTGTTATCAAGAAAGGTTTCGGCTGATTCAAAGCTCAAGACGTGATGGCCTTCGTCTTGAATTTCCTCCTTGAGCAACTCACGAACTCTGGGATCGTCATCGACTATCGCCACGGTAAGAGGATGGGTTTTACCCGATAATCCGATGCGATTAGGGGCATCGGTTTGGTTCATCCTTTTATCGATCTGATATCAGTAGCAGCCAGCTCAGCGCACCAGTCCCGAACGACTTGACCATCGTGGAAGCGCGCCACTCGGTCCGCCCTTTCGGAAACATCGTTTTCGTGGGTGACCAATACCAAAGTGATCCCCTGATGATGCAACTCATCGAAAAGGTTGAGAACATCTTCTGTGGTTCTTGAGTCGAGAGCACCCGTGGGTTCATCAGCCAGCAGTAGAGCTGGTTGGTTGATAATTGCTCGGGCAATTGCAACACGCTGCTGCTGACCTCCCGAGAGTTGATTGGGGCGGTTTCCCATTTGTTTGCTGAGACCTACTCTCTCGAGAGCTTGTTCAGCTTGCTCTCTTCGCTGGACAGCAGGCACCCCGGCATAGATCATTGGCAGCATTACGTTCTCCAGGGCTGTGGCCTTAGGGAGTAGGTGAAACTGCTGAAAAACAAAGCCCAGTTCTTGATTGCGCAGATTCGCCAGCTTGTCATCATCGAGATCTTCAACCGCTACCCCGTTGAGCCGATAGCTGCCGCTGGTTGGACGATCCAGGCAACCGAGAATGTTCATTGCTGTGCTCTTGCCAGAGCCGCTGGCACCCATCACGGCCAAATAATCCCCTTGATTCACGATCAGATTGAGATGGTCTAGAGCTTTTACTGTTCCAGCTCCTTGTCCGTAGAGCTTGCTGACATCGCTCAGCATGGCGACGGGTGTGCTGCTTGCCGTTGGATTAGCCAATGGATCGTTGGCTTCCCAGAGCAATGGCTTCCTGGAGAAGCGGCGTGCCGGCTACGGCACTATTAGCCCATTGAAAGAGAGGATTGGAAAGGATCCCACCAACTGCTGTTACAACAACGCAACCCACAAGTGCTATTCGAAGTGGAGGCATGCCAATCGTTGACCACTGGATCGATGGATAGGACTTCACGACTTCGGAAGCTTCTTTAGGTTCTTTGACCACCATCATTTTGATGACAGAGATGTAGTAATAAATCGACACTACGGAGGTCACGAGGCCAACAACGACGAGGAGGTATTGATGGTCGGCCCAGCCAGCAAAGAAAAGATAGATCTTGCCAAAAAATCCGAGCATCGGAGGTATTCCACCCAAGGAAAGAAGGCAGAGGCTGAGTCCAAGTGTTATCAACGGATCCTTCTGATAGAGACCTGCATAGTCAGAAATTCGATCACTTCCCGTGCGGATTGAGAAGAGGATGATGCAGGCAAAGGCTCCCAGGTTCATGAATAGATAGGCCGCCATATAAAGAACCATTGCAGCGAAGCCGTCTTCGGTTCCGCACACCAAGCCAATCATCACGAAACCTGCTTGGCCAATGGAGCTGTACGCCAGCATTCGTTTCATTGATGTCTGCGCCAGCGCGACGACGTTGCCCAGCGTCATGCTCAACACAGCCAGCACGGTGAAAAGCAATTTCCATTGGGTGTCGAAGGCACCGAAGCAACCAACCAACAACCTCAGTGCAAGAGCAAAGCCAGCAGCTTTAGATCCCACTGAGAGAAATGCGACCACTGGAGTTGGGGATCCTTCATAGACATCCGGGGTCCATTGGTGGAAAGGCACCGCAGCAATTTTGAAGGCCACCGTTGCAAGTACGAAGACCAGTGATAGTGCCGCCAGTGGAGTAGGGCTGGTAAGTAAAGCAATGCCAATAGCCTGCAAGCTGGTGGTACCGCTGAGCCCGTAGAGAAGAGAGGCGCCGTAGAGAAATACTGCTGCCGCGGCGGAGCCCACCAGTAGATATTTGAGTGCTGCTTCAGAACTACGGGCATCTCGTTTCATGTAGCCAGCCAGTAGGTAGCTCGCCACGGAGAGGGTCTCAAGGGAGACGAACACGCTCACAAGATCAGTTGAGCCGCAAAGGATCATTGCCCCGAGGGTTGCGGCCAGAAGGATGGCGGCATATTCACCAATTGGCGCGCCGCTCTGTTCCGCGTAGCGCCAGCTGATCAGTAGTGACAGCAAGGTAGAGAGCGCCACCACGGCCCGAAAGGCAATGGCCAAGTTGTCAGCCAGAAAAGCTCCAAGGAACGAGGGCTCCAGAGGGGCATTCCATTGCTGGGCGAGGAGCACTAGTGCTGTGCCAAGGCCGGCATAACAAATGGGGGGGACCCAGCGGGCTGCAGCCTGCTCACCGGCCAAGTCCACAAGTAGGGTCGCCAGCATTGCGACGAGTACAGCCCCTTCAGGGGCAATCGCACCAGCATTCAGTGCAAGGTTGAGCAGCTCCCCTGGAGCTGCCATGGCCTGGGTGGCGAGAAGAAATACACCCATTTCGGGCATGACGCGAGCACGATCAGACCAATTTGCGTGACTGTAGCTGTGCTGCCTTGCTATACCTTATTGAGAACAGCGCACCATGCAGCTCGCTTGCCGGTGCGATAAAGATTGGAACGGTTACATATCGTCTGTGGCGAACACCCTGGTCATTGTTGAAAGCCCTACCAAGGCCAGAACCATTCGAGGGTTTCTGCCCAAGGACTTCCGTGTGGAGGCCTCCATGGGCCATGTGCGCGATTCTCCTAACAACGCCAGCGAGATCCCTGCGGCACAAAAGGGGCAGAAATGGGCCAACCTTGGCGTGAACACCACCGCGGATTTCGAACCTCTTTATGTGGTTCCGAAGGACAAAAAGAAGGTGGTCAAGGAGCTGAAGGCAGCTTTGAAGGATGCTGATCAGCTGTTGTTGGCAACTGACGAAGATCGAGAGGGCGAAAGCATCAGCTGGCATTTGCTGCAGCTGTTGGCTCCCAAAGTGCCTGTCAAGCGGATGGTGTTTCACGAAATCACCAAAGAAGCCATTGCCAAGGCTCTTGATCAGCCCAGAGATCTCGACATGGAACTGGTCCATGCCCAGGAGACGCGACGGATTCTTGACCGTCTGGTGGGCTACACGCTTTCGCCCCTGTTGTGGAAGAAGGTGGCATGGGGACTCTCCGCCGGTCGGGTGCAGTCCGTTGCTGTGCGGTTGCTTGTGCAGCGTGAACGTGCCCGTAGGGCTTTCCGTAGCGGCAGCTACTGGGACCTAAAGGCCAAACTTGATAAGGGTGGTGGTCAATTTGAGGCAAAGCTCACCAGTCTGGACGGCCAGAAGATTGCTACCGGCAGTGATTTCGATGAAACGACAGGCGCTTTAAAGGCTGGCAGAAATGTTCGACTGCTTGGCGAATCAGATGCGCTCACTCTTTCCGAGTCCGTTCGCAGCAGTCAGTGGCGGGTTGAGGCGGTGGAAGAGAAGCCAACGGTACGTAAACCGGTGCCTCCTTTCACGACAAGCACTTTGCAGCAGGAGGCAAATCGCAAGTTGCGGTTTTCGGCCAGGGAAACGATGCGGTGTGCCCAGGGGCTTTATGAGCGTGGCTTCATCACCTATATGCGAACTGACTCTGTGCATTTATCCGAGCAGGCTATTCATGCTGCTCGGAGCTGCGTGGGGTCACGCTATGGCGATGATTATCTGAGCAAAACTCCACGTCAGTTCAGCACTAAGTCACGCAATGCCCAGGAGGCTCACGAAGCGATACGACCAGCGGGTGAAAGCTTCCGTTCCCCAAGTGAATCTGGACTTGAGGGGCGCGATATGGCCCTATATGAGTTGATTTGGAAGCGAACAGTGGCCAGCCAGATGGCCGAGGCTCGACTCACCATGCTGGCGGTTGATCTTCGTGTGGCTGAGGCCAAGTTTCGGGCCACGGGTAAGCGCATTGATTTCCCAGGTTTCTTTCGCGCTTACGTGGAGGGCAGTGATGATCCAGACGCGGCGTTGGAAGGCCAGGAAGTTTTGCTGCCTGATTTAGCGGTTGATGATTCGCCCACGCTGCAGGAGGTGGAGGCCCTCGGCCACCAGACTCAGCCGCCGGCTCGCTATAGCGAGGCTTCACTGGTGAAGATGCTCGAGAAGGAGGGCATTGGCAGGCCCTCCACCTACGCCAGCATCATCGGCACCATCGTTGATCGGGGTTATGCAGCATTGCAAAACAACTCCCTTACTCCGAGTTTCACTGCTTTTGCTGTAACCGCTCTTCTAGAGGAGCATTTCCCCGATCTTGTCGATACCAGCTTTACGGCTCGGATGGAATTCACGCTTGATGAGATCTCCACGGGCAAGGTGCAGTGGTTGCCTTATCTCGAAGGGTTCTACAAGGGCGAAAAGGGCCTTGAGAGTCAGGTTCAGCAGCGTGAAGGTGACATCGATTCCAGTGTGTCTCGCACTGTGGATCTGGAGGGATTGCCCTGTGTGGTGCGCATCGGTCGTTTTGGGGCCTATCTGGAAGCCAAACGAGTGGGTGATGACGGCGAGGAGGAATCGCTTAAGGCCACCCTCCCTCAAGAGATCACCCCTGCTGATCTTGATGCAGAGAAAGCCGAGCTGATTCTCAAGCAGAAAGCTGATGGCCCGGAATCGATTGGGGAAGACCCGGAAACCGGTGATCAGGTTTACCTCCTTTTTGGTCAGTACGGGCCTTATGTGCAACGAGGCCAGGTGGGTGAGGACAACCCCAAGCCGAAGCGGGCATCCTTGCCCAAAGGCAAGAAGCCTGATGAGCTCAGCCTTGATGAGGCACTTGGCTTACTGCGTCTGCCGCGCTTACTGGGAGAGCATCCCGATGGTGGACGAATTCAGGCGGGTTTGGGTCGCTTCGGACCATATGTGGTCTGGGATAAGAGCAAGGGAGAGAAGGACTATCGCTCCCTTAAGGGGGAGGATGACGTGCTGGCGGTGGGGCTTAGCCGTGCACTAGAGCTTTTAGCGATGCCCAAGCGGGGCAGGGGCGGCCGGACTGCATTGAAAGACCTTGGCATCCCGGAGGGGAGTGAGGAGACGGTGCAGATTTTTGACGGTCCCTATGGCTTGTATGTCAAGCAGGGCAAGCTGAATGCCTCGCTACCTGAAGGGAAGGGCGCCGACGACATTTCTCTGGATGTAGCAGTGGAGCTATTGGCTGCCAAGGCTTTAAGTAAGAAGACAAGTCGACGCAAAAAGAGCACTTCAACAACCAGTAAAAAAACCGCCGCAAGCAAACCAAAAACTCGTAAACCTCCTGCTACTACAAAGACAGGTCGGTTGCGAGCCAGTGCTGTTCGGGTCATCAAGCCTGGTGAGGTTTGATGCTCAAGGTGAGCGCAAGGGGCTTACTTGCTGATTGGTTCGGCCTGTGTGTTCCGCTGCTTATGTTGATGTTGCAGTCCTGCGCTAATACGCCGTTTGGTCAGGAACTTGCAAACAGTTTTGATGCTCCCACGCAGGAGCCTCTGCCTGTCGCACCTGTTTCCAGTGATCCAGAACCCACGAACTCTTCATCTAACTCAAGAGCTCCTGATCAGGACACGAGCAACCCGGAAGCTGCCAATCCTCAGACATCGAGACAGGTTGAGCAGAAGCCAGAGTTGCCTGGTAACCCTGTTACCCCGCAGCCTTATCGCATCACCATCAAGTTGTCCGCTGCCGATCCTTCGGCGCCGGCAGAAGCCGTCACTCAGGCATTACGAATGGCTGGAGTGACTTTTGAGGTTGAGACGATTGAACGGGTCAAGGATCAGTCTTTGATCAGAGTGCCGCCTTCCGGTATGGGAGCGCAGCCTTGATTTGGTTTGGTGGCTTGCGCAAGGGTTCGAGAGCTTCTGAACCCATAAGCCGTCGCCAGGCCCTGAGAATGATGGAGACTTCCTACCTTGCGGCTGCTTCAGCTCTGATCTGGGTGGCGCTCTATTACCTCCCTGTTGGTGGAGCCCTATTTCGGCTGGCGTTGCCGTTGCCTTTAGCCCTGCTGCATGTGCGTCGCGGTTCTAAGGCAGGGCTAGAGGGTGTCGCCCTAGCGGTGCTTCTGTTGATTGCCTTGATGGGGCCTGTTCGTGGTCCCTTGATGCTGTTCCCTTATGGCCTTCTAGCGTTCTGGCTTGGTTGGAGTTGGCATCGTGGGCTGAGCTGGTGGGTGAGTTGGGGGTGTGGGGTTGTTATTGGAACAGCAGGTTTTCTGGTAAGGGTTGTGGTGCTGTCGCTTTTGGTGGGTGAGAACCTGTGGGTGGTGATCACCCGAGCAGGATCAGGTCTGCTTGATCGATTGGTGGACCTGCTCAATCTGCCTCTGGCCCCAGATCTCAATCATGTGCAGCTGATGGCCTTTGCTTTGGTGGTTTTTCAAGAGTTGGTCTACGTGCTTGTTCTTCATGCGCTGGCCTTCTGGCTTTTCCCTCGGTTGCAGGGACCAATTCCCGAGCCCCCCAGACTTCTGCATGGCCTCGTTGCCCTGGATCCCCTCTAATTTCAAGCCGGGTTCGCCTCCTAGAGGTCTACCTTCAGGTTGTAAAGCCTTTGGTGCAGGTGCCTCTCCAGCCGCGCAGGAGAGTTGGTTAATGCCCTGGCGGGATGGGGGCCTGGGGTTTTCTTTACTGTTGGTGTTGGCTGGCACGCGTACTGCCGAGGTGGAGGGCATTTCGGCGGCAGGTGCTACCTCAGCCGCCCGTCGCTACACAGCTGTGGCAGATGCGGAACTGCTGCTGAAGGGCCCCGATAGGCCAAGGCTGTGCTCGCTTCCACCTCTTCCTGCAGGGATCTCACCGGCCCTGATTAGTTATGTTGCCGCTCGTTGGATTGGTGTGGACCCATTGGTGGCAGCGGTGGGCTTAACCCTGTCGCCACCATTCCCCCACCTGCGTCTGGAGGCGCCGGGAATGGGTCCGGCTGCTTGTTTGAGTACTGGGGAAGCCATGGGTCTGTCGCGTGTGCATGCTCTCTGGCAGCGTGGCTTTTGCCTTGGGCGAGGTCTTCGTCGTCCTCTGGTATTGGCCGAATGTGTCCCTGGAGGAACGACCACGGCTCAGGCTGTACTCACCGGGCTTGGCTTGCAGGTTGCTGATCTGATCAGTGGTAGTGCTCGTCAGGCACCGATGGTCTTGAAACAGGAGTTGGTTGATCGTGGATTGAGTAAGGCGGCCTTGGGGTTTAACCCTCCACCTCAGCGAGTGATTGCGGCCTTAGGTGATCCTTTTCAGCCCGTGGCTGTTGGGCTGCTACTTGGTGCAAGAGAGGCTGGTCAGCCTGTCATGCTTGGCGGTGGCAGTCAGATGGTGGCCGTGCTGGCTCTGGCCTTGGCAGCTATGGAACCATCCCATCGCCAGGACATGGTTGATGGGATTGTGCTGGGTACCACGTCTTGGCTGGCAGAGGAGGCTAAGCGTTCAGATGGCAGGCCAGGTGCACTTGAGTGTCTGATCGATTGCGTAGGGGAGTATTTCGGTGTTCGCCTTTTGGGCTTGGCCACAGGGCTGCGTTTTCATGACAGTCACCATCGGGCTCTTCAGGATTACGAGCTTGGATATGTCAAAGAAGGTGTTGGTGCTGGAGCCCTGGCGCTATTGGCTCAGCTTCAAGGGGCTTCTTGTGAGCAGCTGTTGGAGGCGTGTGATCAAGCTATGAATCAATTGTTGGGAACTTCTTGCTCATGAGATTTTCTCCGCCCCGTAGGGTCTGATCGATGAGTGGCGCCATGCTTGAACAAAGGCAGCTTGGACGAAGAGAGCTGCTAAAACTGGGCTTGATGGCTGGGCTGATGGGCTTAGCGAGCTGTGGACGTGCCTCAGCAGCCCCTTTGTTGAGAGCAACTCCGGAAACGTTGCCAAAGAAATGGCGGCGCAGTTTGCCCGTGCCTTGGAGCTATCAACCGATTGAAGTTGATGCAGGTAGCAACCCTTTCACCGCCGCACTCGAGCAGGGCAACGACCTGTTGGCTCTTGGTGATGGCTGGCTGACGAGCTTGCCCGAAAAAACCTTGCAGCGGATCGAAGCGCCTGGGCTTCAAGACCGGCTTGATGATCAGGCGAGGGCCTTTGAAGCGAGCCTGGGACCAGCCCTTCAGTCTCGGGTTCTGCCTGTCGGGGTTAGCCCCTGGGTGTTGCTCTTTCGTCAGGGTGACCCTTGGGCATTACAGGCAAGGTCTGGCTGGCAGGTTTTGTTAGACCCGGCTCTTAAGGGGCGGGTGGTGTTACCCCAGAGCCCCCGTCTTGTGATGTCTCTGGCTGAGCGGATGCAGGTTGCTGATGGATTGCGGCAGCTGCGTGCTCAGGCCTACACCTTTGATGATCGGCAGGGTCTCAACTGGTTGATTCAAGGGAAAGCTCGGGTCGCGGTATTGCCGCTACAGCGCTGCTTGCCCAGCCTGCGTCGGGACCCAAGGCTCAGCGTGGTACTCCCCAACAGTGGGGCCCCATTGAACTGGACTGTTCTTGTACGGTCTGCCTTGACTCGGGAGCCATTGCCACAGCAATGGGTCGAGCAGTCTTGGCAGGAGCCTCTGCTGGGACAATTGCTTGCCGGTGGTTGGATCCCTCCGTTGCCACGTGCAGAGTTGCGTCTTGCCTTAAGAGCGATTCCTAAGGCATATCAGTCGATTGTGTTGCCATCCAAGGAGGTCTGGTCGCGTTGTTGGTCCTTACCAGTGCTTACAGCTGTTCAGCAGATTGAGCTGGATCAGCGTTGGAGCGAATCAACCCCATAGCCTGCGCCTGGGAGCTGCCGCTAGGCGTTGGTGCGTGTCAGCGAGGAGATCCGGGATCGGTAGGTGATGGGGGCAGCGGGGTAGGCATTCGCCACAGCGCTCGCAGGCACTGCCATCAATACGTTCCCACCAGTGTCCTGCTCGTCCGATCAGGTTGTAACGCTCTTCTGTAAAGGCTTGAAGGTTGTGGCCTACGGCCAGATTTCGTAGTCGCAGTAGATCTGGTATGGGTACAGAATTTGGGCAGGGCAGGCAGGCTTTGCACTGGCCGCAGCGGTTTTTGCCTAGGCGGCGTTCACCTTGTTGGCGAAGTTGGTTGAGGGCTCTTTGCTCGCGTTGATTGAGTGGCCCATCGGCGTTGGCCAACTGCGCAGCAAGTGTCAGGTCCTCTGGCTGAGCAGCACCAAGGCTGAGGGTGCTGATCTTTGTGGCCAGAAGGAAGCGATAGGCAAGTTGGAGAGGCGAGAGTGGGCTGCAGTCCTCAACCAGGGTTGGGCTTGGGTCCTGAAGCCGTCCTCCTTTATCAGCAGGGGAGATCGCCATGACACCCATGCCTGCGGCAAGGGCCTCCCGCGCCAGGGGAATACGTTCGGGATCTAGTAGGTGCAGATGCAGGCTGCAGAATTGAAAACGACCGCTTGCTAAGGCTTCCTTGATGAGGGGAAATGAGCCATGGCTAGTGAATCCCACTTGGACAACAAGATCCTCTTCCTCAGCCCAACGCAGTAGCGCTGCGCCGTCTCCCCTTAGGGCCCACTCCAAGTGCTCAGGGCGATTTAGTCCATGAACTGCAAGGTTTTCAAGCTTGGGCCGTCCAAGTCGCGCCAAAAGGTTGTGCAACTCGCACTGCCCTTCTTTCAGGCTTAGCCCTGGCAGAAGTTTGCTGGTGATGACCCAGCCTCCAGAAGGTTCAGCTTGGTTTTGTTGCAGCTGTCGCAGAGCAGTACCAAGAAAACTTTCTGCCGGGCCATAGGCCGGGGAGGTTTCGATGTGGTTAATGCCAGCGGCCTGGGCAGCTTTAACAACCCCATACATTTGCTCGGCTGAGCCGATTGCCCTCATCGTCCCAAGGGTGAATAGGCTCACTGCCGGTCCCCGACCAAAGGGGCGTCGTATTGGCATCATTCCTGGTGGTCGGGATCGGGATCTGGAGAATTGAAGGGTTCGTCTGTTTCGCTTTCACGGGTTTGGAGGTGACGGACCAGAGCCGCAGGACTCACTTCATCAAGGAAGCGGCGGAATTCGTTCTGATCTTCTGCGTCAGCCTCGGCATCTACAGGAATTGAGGCTTCTGCGACGACCTCCTCGAGCATCCAGATGCTGCTTTTGGTGCGGACTGCAAGGGCGATGGCATCACTAGGACGAGCATCAATTTCAAGCAGCAGGGTTGATTTTTTAGGAGTCTTCTCTTCCTCCGGTTCTTCCTCTGATGCCTTGAGACGAAGTTTGAGTACAGCCTGGAATGTGTTGTCTTCTATCGCGTGGATGATGACCCTCTCAAGTTGAAGATTTCCTGCTTTGAGCAGGGCCACCATGAGGTCGTGGCTAAGTGGTCTTGGCGTAGGCGAGTCCTGAATTCCGGCCAGGATGTTGTGTGCCTGGGCTTGATCGATCCAGATCGGCACCTGTCTTCGTCCGGATGGATCCCGGAGCAGCACGATTGGGCTGCGGCGGGACGCGTCGAGTGCGCGACCGGCAACGCTCATCTCGACCACTGACTCCCCATCCCCCTTTTGTCCGATTATGGCCAGTGATGTTGCCACATACGGCCTGCCATGTTCACGGGGCTAGTTCAGGCGGTGGGACGGGTGCAGCGTCGAGCGACGGGCGTGTTGGTGCAAGGCTGTTCCCCATTAGCACCTCTGGCAGAGGGAGACAGTGTGGCTGTTGATGGGGTCTGCCTGACGGTGGCTGAATTGATCGCGGATGGTTTTCGTGCTGATGTCAGTGAGGAGACGCTTCGTCGAACCACCCTTGGGGCCAAGGCGGATCGGGGTGGGGTTGTGAACCTTGAACCAGCCCTTCGCCTCTGCGACCGTCTCGGAGGCCATCTGGTCAGTGGCCATGTTGATGGATCTGGAGAGGTGGTGGCCCTGGATGCTCGCTCAACGTCCTGGTATCTGGAGGTCTGCTGGCAGGATCCTGCCTTCGGACGCTATGTCTGCGAAAAAGCCAGCATTGCTTTAGATGGCATCAGTCTCACTGTTGCGGGATGCGTTGAAGACGGCAGCCGATTCTGGATAGCGGTGATAGCTCATACCTGGACGAGCACGTCTTTACAACAGTTGAACGTTGGCGCTGTGGTGAACCTGGAGGCCGATCTGTTGGCCAAATACACCGAGCGTCTTTTGGCAGGGGCGCCTCATTTGCCAATGGCAAGCAACCGGAACGCTCAAGAGATGTCAACGGAGTGGCTTGCCAGCCATGGGTGGAGCTGAGTCGCTACGTCTTTTGCACAGGGATCTTACAAAGCATGGCCGGATCAAGAGACCCTCAATAGCGTTCAGATGCTGTTCATTTTGAACATTTCATGACCGTTGATGAACGTCAGGATTCCTTGGTCACTTTCAAGGCCTTTGCGATTGCTGAAGGCATCGTGTTGATCGTGCTTGGTGTGTTGGCTTTGATCTTTCCGGTGGTCGCTGCAAGTTGGACGACCGGTTTGATTGCTGTGTTGTTTCTGGTGGGCGGCATCGTTGGCTGGATTAGCAACCTTGCTCGCTCTTCCCGTATGGCCCGTTGGGTTTGTTTTTGGCGTCTAGTGGTATCAACACTGTTCTTGGTAGCAGGCGCATCGATGATCTCCAATATGAAGAACCCTGCTGAAGCGGCTGTTCAGGTGGCGACATTTGCCCTGGCGATTGGCATCGTGTTTTTGGTAGAGGGTGTCGTGGCTTTCTGTACTGGACTGGCACACGCAAAACGCGCTGGGTCTGGCTGGGCAATTGCTAATGGGGTGATCACTTTTATCCTTGGCTTGTTGATTGTGACAATGAAGTTTTGGCAGCTGTCGTGGGTACTCGGAGTATTGGTGGGAATCAGCTTTCTGTTTAGTGGCATTGACTTGATTGCCTTTAGCTCAACCCTGCACGATGACAACCAGCCCCCTGCTGTCACCTGAAATGGCTAAAAAAGATCTATTCAGTTGTGCCAATTGCTAATTTTCGGGTGTCTCTAAGGCGATGTTGATGATCGAGAGACCAAAGCATTAAGGAAGGGGGGCAAATTACTCCTTGTAACCCTCATTTTCTAGTGGTAGTAACCAGATAGCACCTGATTCTCGGTGGATTTCGATTCGGAACTCTTGACCAGGTTCTAGGCCGAGTCTGCGTGTATAGGCGTGCCCAATAAGCAGGTTGCCATTGCCGTGGACCCGAGTGCGAAACTCGGCCTGACGACCGCGGGAAGCCGCTGGCCCTCCACTGCTGGAGGGAAGCTTGTAACCCTTGGCTTCCACGAGAGCTCGATAGAAGCTCTTGCGCAAGACACGTCCACTTGGCCCAACGTATCCGCAGCCACGAGCAATCTCATCCTCAGAACGGTTGCTGAGTGACCTGGCCTTGTCTAGAAGTTCTTTTCCGACGAGCATTTCGCCAGGTTTATTCGTTTCGATTCTGACGAATTCTTCCGACCGTGGCAAGTTATTGCTCGAACTTCTCTTGATTGAGATCTAGATCTAGGGCCTTGGCTTTAGAGAAGGTAGAAGATGATGAATAAGATCACCCAGATGCCGTCTACGAAGTGCCAATAGAGCTCAGCTGCTTCGAGGGGGAAATGGTTTTCACTGGTGACACGACCGCCTGGTGAACGAGCCTGCCACCACACGATCAATATCATGATCGTCCCTAGGGTGACGTGTAGCCCGTGAAAGCCTGTAACGGCATAGAAGGTACTGGCGTAAAGGTTGTCTGTGAGGCCAAATGGCAGTGTGAAGTACTCGACCATTTGGCTGGCTAGAAAGGCCAGCCCAAGACCAGCAGTGATGAACAGCCAACGTTGACACTGGCCTGATTGGTTGCGCTTCAGAGCTTGACCAGCTCGATGGAAGGTGGCGCTACTCACCAGCAGTAACACCGTATTCAAGGTCGGGAGGGGCAGCTCTAATTCATAAACCGCATCAGGCAGCAGGGGATTGACAGCCCGAAATGTGAGATAGGCGACAAAAAAGCCCGCGAAGGTCATGCCATCAGCCACTAGGAAGGTGGCTAGGCCGAACATGCGGTGATCAGCATGTTCCTCTTCAAGCTCAGCATGTTCATCTGCTAGATCAGCCTGCTCCTCAGAGTCATGGTCGATTGTTGGAAGGGATGTCATTGGCTTTTGCTCCCTAGATCACTATCACTGTTGCTGGTTTTTTCTAGGTTGAGCTGCTCCTCAGGTACGCCATAGCCATAGGGCTCTGTTACCAGAGGGGCTTTGCCGCTCCAGTTTTCCACTGGTGGTGGGGAGCTGGTGAGCCATTCAGGAGTGAGCGCCCTCCAGGGGTTGTCTCCGGCAATGGGGCCGCTCAATGCACTCTGCACGACGTTCCAGAGAAAGGGCAGCGTGCTGATGGCCATCAGCAAGGCCCCAACACTGCTGATTTGATTGATCAAGGTGAATTGCGGGTCGTATTCCGCCACACGGCGAGGCATGCCGTTGAGGCCTAGCCAATGCTGGGGGGCAAAGCAGAGATTGAAGCCGATGAAGGTGATTAGAAAATGAAACCGCCCCAGAGACTCATTGAGCATGCGCCCAGTAAATTTTGGATACCAGTGATAAATAGAGGCAAAGATCACAAACACCGAACCTCCATAGACGACGTAATGAAAATGGGCAACAACAAAGTAGGTATCATGCACGTGAATATCGAATGGAACTTGTGCAAGTGCTACGCCAGTAATGCCGCCAAGCACAAAGTTGATAATGAATCCACAGGAGAAAAGCACAGCACTGTTTAGAGAGATGCGCCCTCCCCAGAGTGTTGCCAGCCAGTTGAAGAACTTAATTCCTGTGGGTACAGCAATGAAGGATGTGGCAATGGTGAAAAAGAGGCGCATCCAAGGAGGTGTTCCACTGGTGAACATGTGATGTGCCCAAACCACGAGGCCAAGGATCACGATGGTCATGATTGAATACACCATTGAGGTGTAGCCAAAAAGTGGTTTGCGGCAGTGAACAGGAAGGATTTCGCTGACCAATCCGAAGGCTGGCAGCACCATGATGTATACAGCTGGGTGGGAATAAAACCAGAAAAGATGTTGATATACGACTGCGTTTCCGCCCAGGCTGGGGTTGAAGAATCCCGTGTGGGCAACGATGTCGAAACTTAAAAGAACCAGTGTTCCAGCCAGTACTGGCGTGGAGAGCACCACCAGGATGCTTGTGCCGAGCATCGCCCAGCAGTACATGGGTAGTTGCATCAGCTTGAGCCCCGGCTGCCGCAGCTTGAGTATGGTGGCAATGAAGTTGATGCCACCAAAGATTGAGCTACCGCCAAGAAAGAGAACACTGAGAATCCATAAGATCTGTCCTGCGGCGGGGGTGGTGATACTCAGAGGTGGATAGGCCGTCCAGCCGGATTGAGCAGCACCGGTAATGAAGTAGCTGCTGATCAGCAGCAGGCCGGCTGGAGGGATCATCCAGAACGCCACGGCATTGAGTCGAGGGAAGGCCATATCACGGGCCCCCACGTAAAACGGAATTAGATAGTTGCCGAAGGCACCGTTCACGACCGGCACGATCCATAGGAAGATCATTACCGTGCCGTGCAGCGTTAGCACCTGGTTGTAGACATCCCTGGCCATGAAGTCGGCGATGGGGCTGGCTAGTTCGATGCGGATGGCACCACCAAGCACTCCGCCGATTAGGTAGAAGATGAATCCGCAAACCAAGTACTGCAGACCGATGACCTTGTGGTCAAGGCTGAAGCTGAAATAACGCAACCAGCCAGTTGGTTGAAGACCATCTGATTGCTTTTTGCTAGGAGGAGAGATAGCAACCGTCATGCTTCTGAAATCGTTGTTTTGGCGTTGTTGCTGAACCAGGTGTCGTAGTCACCGGGCGCCTCGACAATCACTTTCGAATGCATGTTCCCGTGGTACGGACCACAGAGTTCGGCGCAGATGATTGGATAGCGGCCTGGCTTGGTTGCTGTGAAGTTCAAGAGAGTGGGCTGACCAGGAATGATGTCTTGCTTGATGCGGAATTCGGGAACCCAGAAGGCATGGATGACATCCTTGGATTCCATGCGCAGTGTCACAGGTTGACCTAAAGGCACGTGCAACTCGCCTGAAATGATGTCGCCTTGGGGATAGTGGAACAGGAAGGCATACTGCATTGCGGTGACTTCCACCGCTAGTGCGGCGAGGCCGTTGTCAGCGCTGGAGGCATCAGCGACAGAACCGATCCCTCCCCAGATTTTTTCCTTCATGTCCATCGTTTGATGGTCATGGGCGTCATGGGCTAATGGAACCATTCCGCCCATGCGGTCGTAGATGTCGAAGCTGTAAAGCCCAACAAACAACACGACCACAGCAGGTACAGCTGTCCAAAAGATTTCAAGGGGGAGATTGCCTTCAATGGCCAGGCCGTCATCCAATTGGCCAGGACGTCGACGGAACTTAATCAGGCTGAATACAACCAACCCGACAATGCCGAGAAAAAGGATTGCTCCGATGCTGAAAAGCACTCGGAAGAGTTCGTCGTATACGGGTGCATTCGCACTTGCATCAACAGGGAGCAGATTGACGTTCTGGCCAATCCATAGGCCTCCAAGTACAAGGGCTATGACCAACGCCAGCGTCAGGATGGCAAAGGGAGTCCGCACGGAATCTATTTGGATCTTTTAAGGCTATGGAGATCGCTCCAAAGCAACATGCAGTGATTATTAAGTCGTCGCAAATTTTGCAAGAAATCCTTATTTTGCAAGGTGTCTGATGAGGTTAGGTTTTTTTGCCTGAGCGCTTCTGTCAGGGATGGGTGATTTAGGGACCAATGGTGATGTTGCAGTCGTCTAGACAGCATGAATCTCATGATCCAATCGCTACATTCTCAGAGATAACAAGCCTGATCTTCGAGATTAAAGCCTCTCCATCGATTTGCACTTTTTCATTGTAGCGTTGTAGCATGATGTCGTCTATACCTCGGGTTCGCTGGCGTCTTGCTCAGTTGGCTGTTCATCTTGTTGTTGCCCTTATTGCGCTGGTTGTGATCGGAGGAGCAACGCGTGTGATGGAGGCAGGGTTGGCTTGTCCGGATTGGCCTCTCTGTTATGGCTCTCTTCTGCCTGGGCGTCAGATGAATGTCCAGGTTTTTCTTGAGTGGTTTCATCGCCTTGATGCCTTTGTGGTGGGCATTGCCCTGTTAGCGCAATTAGGGGCTGCTTTTTTTTGGCGTTCTCAGTTGCCTGCTTGGCTTCCCTGGGTCTGCGGCGGCCTGGTGGTTTTAGTTTTAGTCCAGGGAGCTCTTGGAGCCCTGACTGTTTTGCAGCTTTTGCCTTCTGCTGTGGTGACGGCGCATCTGGCATTTGCTCTCACACTTGTGGCGGCGGTGAGTGCTCTGGCTCAAGGGTTGTTGTCCTCTTCTGTTGAGTCACCGCCTTTGTGGTGGCGCCTGATGGGTGGAGCCTCCTTATTGGCAGTGATAGGTCAGTGTCTTCTTGGCGGTCGTATGGCTACGGCCTGGGCGGCCCAGCGTTGCCTGAATGGCGGACAGGCCTGTCAATGGCTGGATTGGCACCGTATTTCTGCCACACCCGTTGCAGCATGTGTAGTGATCTTTGTTGGCACTGCTCTCTTTGTCGGTGGCTGGCCTCGACGCCAGTGGCCTTTTTTGATATCTGCTTTAGGACTTGTTGTGACCCAGGTAGGCCTTGGATTTCTTACCTTGCAGCTTGGACTATCCCAGCCTGCAGTGACGGTTTGCCATCAGCTGGTTGCAACTCTGCTTGTGGCCTTGCTTGCCGCCCTTACCTTCCGTAACCCGGAAGGATCAACTTTGGAGGTGTCTGCCGTTGGTGATGCATCCTCGATAGACCACTGTCATGGTTAGTTCAACACCAGAGATGCTCCAGGGGGGGGTGACCCGGGAGCAGATCGTGCCTTCTCGCAAGCGGATCAAGCTGCCCGCTTGGTTGGAGATTGCCAAACCACGCTTAATTCCACTGCTTTTGGCAACAACCCTTGGTGGGATGGCGCTATCTGAAGGTTGGCCCCTACCTTCTCTCAGGCTGGCCTGCACCCTAGGAGGAGGGGCTCTGGCTGCTGCTGCTGCTGGTGTCCTCAACTGCATTTGGGAACAGGATCTTGATGGGCGCATGCAACGCACAAGTGGTAGGGCTTTGCCTTCAGGACGCTTGTCTCCAACTGCGGCGTTCATAGGTGCCATCTCTTGCACCTTGGCGGCAGCGGCTCTGTTGGTGAGTGGTGTGAACTGTCTTGCGGCTGGCCTGTCTTTGCTTGGTCTGTGCAGTTACGTGCTGCTTTACACGGCGATCTTGAAGCCACGCACGCCCCAGAACATTGTCATCGGAGGGGTTGCTGGAGCAATCCCCCCTCTCGTGGGTGCGGCTGCGGCCAGCGGGCATGTGGGCCTTAGTGGATGGTGGTTGTTCGCCCTGGTAATGCTTTGGACTCCAGCACATTTTTGGGCACTGGCCCTGTTGCTGCGAGACGACTACAGGGCTGTTGGGATACCCATGCTTCCTGTTGTTAAGGGCCCTGTGGTCACCGCCAGAGCCATTTCTCGTTATGGCTGGGCCACTGTTCTACTCAGCGGTTTTGGTGTCTGGGCCTTGCCGGAGGGGGGCTTGCTCTACGGACTTTTGCTGATCCCTTTCAATGCTCGTCTGCTGCAAATGGTGCATCAGCTAGGTGCTTTTCCGGAGAATGTTGATCGAGCGAAGGGGCTCTTCCGTTGGTCGATCTTCTACATGTTTGGTATTTGCCTTCTTCTGGTGGTTAGTCGTTTGCCCATGGCGGCTACTTTTGATCTTCAGGCCTGGTCTTTGCTGCAGCAGATGGCGAGCGGCGGGCAGTTCATCTAAACAGAAGTCACTAGAGACCCCCAGGAGGGTCTGGTAGCTCTATAGAGCTGCCTAGATTTTCTAAGACTTGTACTACGTTCCCTCTTGATGCCGATGATTGAACTGAAGCAGCTTGAGAAGTCCTATGGAACGGTTCAAGCCCTAAAAGGTCTCAGCCTCAAGGTGCCTCGGGGATGTCTTTATGGTTTGCTTGGTCCAAATGGTGCAGGCAAAACAACCACGCTCAGGATTCTTTGCACCCTTCTGGCTCCTGATTCAGGCACGGTCAGCGTGGCTGGCCTCGATGCTTTAAGTGATCCTCGTGCTGTGCGGCTCGAATTGGGCTATGTGGCACAGGAGGTTGCTATCGACAAGATCCTCACAGGTCGGGAGTTGTTGCAGTTGCAGGGGGATTTGTATCACTTGCGCTCTAGCGATAGGGATGGACGCATTGCTGAATTGATTGATTGCCTTGGCATGGAGGATTGGATTGATCGACGTTGTGGCACCTATTCGGGCGGCATGCGTCGCCGGATAGACCTGGCCTCAGGTTTGTTGCATCAACCACAGTTGCTGGTGTTGGATGAGCCCACTGTTGGTTTGGACATCGAGAGTCGTTCAGCGATCTGGCAATTGTTGCGTGAGTTGAGGGCCCAAGGCACCACCGTGCTCCTTAGTAGTCATTACCTTGAGGAGGTTGAGGCCCTTGCTGATCGGATGGCGATCATTGATGACGGGCGTGTGATCGCAGAGGGAACTCCTGATCAGCTCAAGCAGCAACTTGGAGGTGATCGGGTGACTCTGCGTGTGAAGGAATTCAGCGATGATCGTGAGGCTGAGCAGGTCAGACAGCTTCTCCAAGGTGTGGATGGTGTGCTCCAGGTGGTGGTCAATCGGGTACAGGGTTTTTCCCTCAACCTTGTTGTGGAGAATGAAGAGGTTGTGCCTCGCTTGCGTGAGCAACTTAATGGGGCTCAGTTGCCTGTCTTTGCTCTCGCTCATAGTCGCCCGAGCTTGGATGATGTTTATTTGCAGGCCACTGGCCGAACCCTGATGGACGCTGAGTTAGCTGTAGCTGGTCAACGAGACTCAAAGCTGGAGCGCAAAAAAGCGATGCGTTGATCCCTTTCGTTCGTTTTATTTAGTTGGATCTGCCTTGATCCACCCCTTTTCTCATTCGTTCTGTTGACAGTCACTCCATGATCAGCCCTGTTGCCGCTGTTACTACCCGTGCTGCAGAGCAGGGGCCATTGGCTGATCTTGTGCAGGAAACTTTGGCCCTCACTCGCAGACTTTTCTTGCAGCTGTTGCGACGCCCTTCTACCTTGATTGCTGGCATCCTTCAGCCCTTGATCTGGCTGGTGTTGTTTGGTGCTTTGTTCTCTAATGCTCCGGATGGTTTGTTGCCAGGAGGCATGAGCTACGGGCGGTTCTTAGGGGCTGGTGTGATTGTGTTCACCGCGTTCAGTGGTGCACTCAATGCTGGGTTGCCAGTGATGTTTGATCGTGAATTTGGTTTTTTAAACCGTCTTCTGGTGGCTCCGCTGCGCAGTCGCAGCTCGATCGTGCTTGCTTCTGTGATCTACATCACATCTCTAAGCCTTCTTCAGAGTCTGGCGATCATGGCAACGGCTGCCTTGCTGGGTTATGGCTGGCCAGGTGTTACAGGTCTGGTCTTGGTGTTGTTCACCTTGTTGTTGCTGGTTTTTGCGTTCACTGCCTTGAGCCTTGGCCTGGCTTTTGCTCTGCCAGGTCACATTGAATTGATTGCGGTGATCTTTGTGGCCAATTTGCCTTTGTTGTTTGCGAGCACGGCTCTGGCGCCGCTTTCTTTTATGCCTAATTGGCTTGGCTGGCTTGCGGCCCTAAATCCTCTTACTTTCGCGATTGAGCCCATACGAGCTGCCTATGCCGGTCCGCTTGATCTTGGTGCCGTTCTGCTTGATGCTCCTTACGGGACTGTGAGTGGTTATGGATGTTTGACCGTGTTGATGGTGGTCACCGTTGGCTTGTTCCTGATGATTCGTCCTTTATTGAACCGTAAACTCGCCTGATTTAGTGCACCACTCCACTGCTTGCCATGCTTGACGTCCAGCAGGTGTATCGCTATTGCGTCAATACATTGCTGAGCCTTTGGCAGATGCAATGGTTCTTTGATTTTCAGGCCTCTTTAGAGGTTTTCGTTCAAGGGCAGGAGCCTCTGTCGGAGCAAGCTCCGACGGTGCTGAACTCGTTGCCAGTACTACCTTCGCCTGCTTTTGCTCTAAACCATTTGCCGCATCATTGCTCGCTAATCACTAATGCAGAGCTGTCGAAGGCATCCTGAGCATGTCTTTGCCTGCTTTTGAAACTCTCAGACGGGGGTTGATTGTCTCTGTTCAGGCGCCCGAGGGTTCACCTATGCGTCATCCTCAGGTGATTGCGGCCATGGCTGAAGCCAGTCTTTGCAATGGCGCGGTTGGGGTGCGTTTGGAAAGTCCGGAACACATTGGTGCCGTTCGACGCCGTTGTCCGGACGCCTTGATTATTGGGCTTTGGAAGCGTTCCTTCCCTGATAGTGCTGTCTACATCACGCCAGGATGGGAGGAGGTTCAGGCTGTCTGGTCTGCGGGAGCAGATGTGGTGGCTCTCGATGCTACGCAGCGTCATCGGCCAGGGGGGATCACTCTTGAGCAGCTTGTGAGTCGTGTTCGGGAAGATTTGGGAGCCCCTCTGATGGCAGATGTCGATACGATCGAGAATGGTTTACGTGCAGCAGAGCTTGGTTGCAGCTTTGTGGGCACGACTCTGTATGGCTATACCGAAGTGACTGCTGTTAAGCGGCCTCCAGGTTTGTGTTTGTTGGGGCCGTTGCGGCAGCAGCTTGATTCAGATGTCAAGCTCATCTGCGAAGGTGGGCTTGATTCTCCTCAGATAGCACTAGAAGCACTTGCTTCAGGTGCAGACATGGTGGTAGTCGGTACAGCGATTACCGGTGTCGACCTGCAGGTTGAAAACTATTGCCGAACATTGGCGGCTTAACTGCCAAAGCTTTTTGGCATCAACCGAACTTTGGGACGTGACTTGTCCAGGCAGATCGACAACGCATGAACAAGTCTCATGCGTTGTCGATCTGCGTTCTTTTTCTACCCCTAGGGAAAGCTTTGAGGCCGGACTACATCATGCCTGGCATTCCCATTCCACCCATTCCACCCATTCCACCCATTCCACCCATTCCACCCATTCCACCCATCGGGTCGCCACCGCCATCGCCGGCGGGAGCAGGGGGCTCGGGTTTGTCTGCAATCACGACCTCTGTGGTCACCATCATCGAAGCGATTGAGACTGCGTCCTGAAGTGCCAGGCGCACCACCTTGGTGGCATCGAGAATGCCTGCTTCCAAAAGGTCTTCGTAGGTGCTGGAGACGGCGTTAAAGCCCTTGTCAAGGCGTTGCATCTCAGAGATCACTACATCACCATTCTCGCCAGCATTGATAGCAATCTGACGTGCAGGTGCGGAGAGTGCTCGCTGCACAATTTCTACGCCGGTGCGTTGATCGCCGTTGAGCTGTTCGGCCAGTTTGCTCAGCCCTTTGCTTAATTGCAGGAGCGTGGTGCCACCACCTGCCACAATCCCCTCTTCAACTGCAGCACGGGTGGCGTTGAGCGCATCCTCAATTCGCAGCTTGCGATTTTTGAGTTCCGTTTCGGTAGGGGCCCCAACCTTGATGACGGCTACACCACCGGCCAGCTTGGCAATTCGTTCATTGAGTTTCTCGCGGTCGTATTCGGAGTCAGTTTCATCTAATTCTCTTTTGATAGAGGCCACGCGGGCGTTAACGGCATCGCGGTTCTCATCCTTGGCGACAATGGTTGTGTTGTCTTTGCTGATTGTGATTCGTCGGACCTGCCCCAGATCGTCTTGGCTGACTTTGTCAAGGGTCATGGCGCGGTCTTCACTAATGACAGTTCCCCCAGTTAGAACTGCGATGTCGGCCAGGGCAGCTTTGCGTCGATCCCCGAAGGATGGTGCACGAACAGCTGCTACCTGCAAGACACCTCGGTTTTTGTTGACGACCAGGGTGGCAAGGGCCTCACCCTCTACCTCCTCAGCAATGATGACGAGAGGGGAGCCACTTTTCTGCAGGCTTTCCAAGATGGGCACAAGATCGGAAACTGAACTGATCTTGCGGTCTGTGAGCAACAGAAGGGCATTCTCAAATTCGCAGATTTGACGGTCTGCATCGGTAACGAAGTAAGGAGAGCTGTAACCGCGGTCGAAGGCCATGCCTTCAGTGACTTCTAGTTCGGTGGCGAGAGATTTGGATTCCTCAACGGTGATCACACCATCGGCGCTTACTTTGTCCATGGCTTCAGACACTATCCGGCCCACTTCCTGGTCTCCCCCTGAGCTGACAGTGGCGACTTGATGGATGGCATTACCTCCCACAGCTTGACTTAGCCGGGCAAGCTCTTCTACCAACTGGGCCACGGCCTTTTCCATGCCACGACGCAGTTCGATTGGACTCGCGCCAGCGGCCACATTGCGTAAGCCTTCATGCACCATCGCTTGGGCAAGCACGGTGGCGGTTGTGGTGCCATCCCCTGCCTTGTCTTTTGTCTTGGATGCGACCTGTTGAATCAGCTTCGCACCAAGGTTTTCAAATGGATCGTCAAGTTCGATCTCTTTGGCGATGGTGACGCCGTCATTAACGATGTCTGGGGCGCCGAATTTTTTCTCGAGCACCACGTTGCGGCCACGGGGGCCGATGGTGATGCGCACGGCATCGGCTAGGGAATTGACACCGCGCTCAAGCGCACTGCGGGAGTCATCCGAAAAACTTAGGAGTTTGGCCATGGTCTGCTGGTACCCGTCCGTCAATGTCCCATAGGACGTTCACTGCGGGCGAGGGGGCATAAGTGGGGAAAGCCGAATCCTTGCTGTTTTGGGTGTGCTTGCAGGGGATTGGCTGGGTATGGTCCAGCTATGAATGACACTGGGGCGCTGTTTTTCGTGATCATGGCCGGCCTGGCCGGAATGATGGCTTTGGTGTATGTGCCTTTGCGTCTCTTCCTGACAGCCACTGCCAGGAGCAGACGTTTAAGACTTCTTCAGCGCATCCGGCGCTTGCGAGATGAACTGGGACAGCCGCTGGAATCCTGAGCTTCTGATCCAGCAGTAGCTTTTCAGCCCATCAGCATGCCGCCATCAACTTGTAGCACTTGTCCAGTGATGTAAGCCGCTGCAGGGTCGGCTGCCAAGAAGCGCACAGCCCCAGCGACTTGCTCTGGGGTGCCAAATGATCCCAAGGGGATAGCGGCAAGAATTGGTTCCGAATCCAACTCTTTTGTCATGTCTGTTGTGATGAAACCTGGGGCTACTGCATTGACAGTGATTCCCCGGCTGGCAAATTCTTTGGCTGTACTTTTCGTGAGGCCCACTACTCCAGCTTTGGCTGCTGCGTAATTGGCTTGGCCTGCATTGCCCATCAGGCCCACCACGGAGGTGATATTGATAATTCTGCCGCTTTTTTGCTTAAGCATCGTGCGAGCAACAGCCCGCGTGCATAGAAACACACCTGTGAGGTTGAGATTGACCACGGCTTGCCAGTCTTCTGTTTTCATTCGCATCAACAGGCCATCGCGAGTTATGCCTGCATTGTTGATCAAAATATCCAGACTGCTGCTGCGTTCAAGCACGGTTTTGATCAGTCGGTCTACGGCGTCTTCTTCTGCCACATTGGCTTTGATGGCATAGGCAGAGCCACCGTTGCTGGTGATCGCTTTAACCACTTCTTCAGCTGCATCAGCTGAGCTTGAGTAGTTCACGACCACTTCTGCGCCGGCTTCTGCGAGGGCAAGGGCTACAGCACGACCGATCCCGCGACTGGCTCCTGTGATCAGGGCGGTTTGGCCAGTTAGGGGAGGAGGAGAGGTCATGGCGTGATTCGTTCTCGCAGGATCGTACGGACCCATTGCAGTTCTTCTCAACTAGCCATCCTTTCGATTGTGTCCAGTGCTTCGCCGAGTAATTCACGTAAGCGGATGAGTTGAGCTTTGCTGCCTAGTACGACAAGTAATTGACCTGGGGCCAGTTCGACTTCGCCACTAGGGTTGGCCATCAAGGATTCGCCGTCTCGGATGGCCAGCACCATTGCTCCACTGCGTCTGCCTAGTTGAAGTTTTGCCAGGCTGCGCTGGCTCAGTTTGCTGAACTTCAGTGGGTCTTGGCTGAGTTGGAATTCTTCGATTTCATAATCCGATCCAGCCAACAGATCCATGAAGTCCACAGCTAGTGGGCGCAGAGCTGTGGCAGCCATGGTGCGACCTGCGGCGACATAGGGGCTCACTACCACGCTGGCACCTGCCAGTTTCAGCTTGACGGCAGCTTCTTCACTATCGGCCCGTGAGATCAGTCGACAGTGGGGTTGCATGCTTTTGGCACTTAAGACCACATAGAGGTTTGCTGCATTGCTGGGCAAAGCTGCTACCAGGCTGCGGCAATGGTCTAAGCCAGCTTCAAGCAACGTCTCATCCAAGGTGGCATCAGCTTGTAAAACGTTCAGGCCTTGTTCTTCTGCTGCTTGTTTGTTGGCTGGATCTATTTCCACGACAAGCACTGGGACCTGCTCGAGTTGCAGTTTTGAGGCGATTTCTTGGCCGATGCGGCCGTAACCGCAGACGATGACGTGATCACGCATACGCCGCAAGACCCGGCGAAACCTCAGCTCCCGCACCTGGCGGAAGTAGCCCGATTCTGTCAGCCGCAGTACCCGTTGAATCGTGAGCTGAACCACGACCACTCCCCCGGCAATGATCAGCACAGTGACCAGTCGCCCAGCTTGCGAGAGCGGCTCCACCTCCCCATACCCGATGGTGCTGATGGTGATGAGCACCATCCAGAGACAATCTCCCCAGTCCCATCCTTCGGTAAGGCGATAGCCCAAGGCTCCTGCCAAGACCACCACGGCCAGGGCCAGGATTGGCCCCAGCCAGGGTTTGGCGAGCACTCGCAACGGCAGGCTTGCAAGCGGACCTCGTCTTAATTGGTGCCACCAACTTTTCATTGGAAGCCCAGTGCGTTGAGAACCTCCTGCTGGTTGATTGAGTTGATGTCTGCATGACTGGCACCCAGGCAACGGATTTCATCTCGTTTAGGTAAGGCGTCGGCTGGAGTGCCTAGGGCAACTAAAGGAACGCCTGTATAAACGGCAAGTAGTTGGGTGATTGGACAGCTGCTGAGTACGACATCGGCGCAGGCCACTTCGGCAGCGCGACGGATTAGGGGTGCTTTTAAAGGCAGCGTGATGCTTCTTAGGTTGGGTAATTTGCCTTTGATTGCATTCGGCAGCGTTAACCATTGCTCAGTTGGCCAGTCTCCATCGTTGCCATTTGGAGCCAGCAGTAGGAGGGGCCCCTCTCCAGTGGGGTGTTGATCACGAACCTTCTGAAGGCTGTCGTCTGGTAGGAACAGCCGGAAGCTGTCGGCGTCAAAAGTGAGGCCAATCGCTTGGAGGTAGCAGTCGAATTGTTGGGCAGGCCAACCTTTGCTGGGCTCAACGAGGGCTGTACTTGCAAAGCCTTGTTCGGCAATCCTGATGGGGATGTGGCTCATTGAGAGCATCAAATTCACTTGTTGCCCTTGGGCGAAGTTGAAGCAAACTTGAAAATCACCTTCTCTTACAGATCCGAGCAGATTGGTCCAGTCGGCGAGGGATGGGCTGGAGTCAAAGGCGATTGGGATTACCTTTTCTATCGCTGGCAACAGACTCCACAAATCTTGATGGGTGGGATCGCAGGCCAGCTGCAGTTTGCTTTGCAGCTGGTTGGCTGCGGCTGCTAGGGCTGGAAGCCTCTGAAGCTGTTGGATTAAAGGACCCGGACTGAGGGCGAGAACACGCATCGATCCAGAGGCAGAGGCGTTGCGAGCTGATTGTATGGAGGAGGTTTCAGCCTGCTTGCGGCAGGAGGCGCATATGCATCTGTTGATTGTCGCTGCAGGAAGCGGAAGCCGTATGGGAGCGGATCGCAACAAATTGCTTTTGCCTCTGGCAGGACGCCCTGTTCTTGCTTGGACGATTGATGCGGTGATGGAAGCCGATTCGATCACTTGGGTTGGCATTGTTGGCCAACCTGTGGACCGAGCAATGATCATGAAGTTGTTGGCTGAGGCAGCCAAACCCGTTGTTTGGATTGAGGGGGGCAGTACAAGGCAGGAATCCGTAGAGCGTGGATTACAGGCGTTGCCTTCAGTTGCGCAGCATGTTCTTATTCATGATGGGGCTAGATGTTTAGCTGAACCGGCTTTGATCAATCGCTGCGCAGAGGCGGTGGTGGCTGGCGCAGCTGTGATTGCGGCAACTCCTGTTACCGACACGATCAAGCGCGTTGATGGTCAAGGGATCATTACGGGCACACCAGATCGTGCGGAACTTTGGGCGGCCCAGACTCCGCAGGGCTTTGCTGTGGAGCAGCTCAAGCAAGGTCATGCTGAGGCTCAGGCCAAGGGTTGGACAGTGACTGACGATGCCTCGCTTTATGAACGCCTGGGATGGCCGGTGCAGGTGTTGGAGGCCAGCCCTGCCAATATCAAAGTCACAACTCCGTTTGATCTCACCGTAGCCGAGGCAGTGATTGCACTGAGAGCAAAATAGGAATCTGTTTGTGATCAATAGCCGATGGCTTCGATATTGGATTGGCTGTCAATGATTCTGCTTTTATTACCTTGAGACAGATTAAAACTGCAAAAACTTTTTATGACTCAGCAAGGTGTTCTGTTGTTTGGTGTTTCACTTGATCTAAGCTCCTTGTCATTGTAAAAGCAGTTAATTTCTCGCCTCTAGTAAATGTCTATATCTCTTTCGTTAACCAACAAATGCTGAACTGAAGATTACCATTCCCAATGCCATTGGCTCTAAGGAACTTGATGGCAACTTGATGCCACTCTCTTGGTATTGGTTGTGCCGAAGATTCAATCCTAAGGGAGTCGATGTTAACCTTGTGAGATCTTATTTTTCTTGCTTCTAGCTCTAGCATTGCTCACTAGCCTTTTGTTCATGCGACTAGCCCATTGGAACTTAGCAGTAGCTTTGTTGTGATGGCGACAGCTCTGACAAACATGCTCAAAGTGTTGAGCAAATCCATCTAGTGTTGCCAAGAGTTTTAAAAGACTGGGCGCTATTCGCTGATGCCATATGCTTTCAATTTGCTATAGGGGGCCAAGAATCCTTTCCACACGCTTGCTGCTTTGAGATTGGTATGGATATGCTTCAAGGCGTTGATCACCTTAGAAGCATATTTAGGAATTAAGAGGACAGGGAATTGACTCTAGGGGAATTAATTTCCTTTATACTTTGATCTGGTCAACCTTCTCGAGATATTCCTGCAATTAAAAATGAGCAGATGAAAGCTTGAGATTGTACAAATTTATGTATTTTCGAGGCTAGTCGGCCGTTAATGAGCCTATGCTTATATTATGTTGGATTATATTTATCTTTAGTCGATAGCCCAAATCATTCGTTGGAAAGGAGAAAAAAATGACTCTCCCTGTTGATTCGCTTCTGGCTGAGGTCGCTGGTCTTCCGTTCGGCAGTTGTAGCTGCACTACTTGCATGCCTGTGGCCAGCAGGCTTTCCCCTGATGGAGTGCTTGCTGCAATTCCTGATAGCGGAGGATTTCACTTGTATGATCACACTTATGATGCTGTTTTGAATGATGGTGATGAAATACTCAATTATTTTATAGATCTATCATACGGAATGAATACTTTGAGAAACGCAAATGGCTTTGTGGATACTTTTTATCACGGTGTTAGCCATTCGAAAGGTGAGGTAGCTTTTATTGTAGATATCTTCAATAAGATTGATCCTCTGATTGATTTAGACTTTCGGCAGCAATTTACAGATAATGGCAGCGAAATCGACATTTATTCGTATAATGATAGGTACATGGGTGGAAATGTGGTTGGAGAGGCAATGCCTAGGGGAGGAAGGAAATTCGGAGGTGGAGGCGCTTGGTGGGAAATTCTTTGGAAGGATACAAATGGGCGGTACCCTTTGAGTGATTATGATAAAAATACAATTGTCCATGAGATTGGCCATGCCCTTGGTCTTTCTCACCCTCATAACGATCCATTTAATGGTAATTGGAATACAGATGACACCGTTATGTCATATAATATTAGTCCTGATGGTTGGGACTACTGGTTTTCTGATACCGATATTGCTGCTCTTCAGACAATTTGGGGAGTAGAGAATGATGTCCTTGTGTGATTCATTAAAAGCTCAATTGGGATAGCACTTTATGATTAGCGGTTGATAATTTTGTTGGTGATATCCGTATGCCTCCTCTTCTTTGAATTAAAAGTTTAATGCCGATGTTTTTATTTTTTAGGCTTGAGCATTAATAGCATTCAACTGCTGGCAGATGTTTATTGTCTTGATTATTCCCTAAATTCGCCTCGTTTAGTGCAGCAAGCTGAGCCGGCCATGGTTACCGTCAAGCCTGGCTTGTCGTCCAAGTGGCAAGGCGGCATTCCCGCAGCAATGACCAACTGGGAGCTTCCCTACGACAGGGATCCCAAGATCAGCACTGCGTTCTTTGAGGACTTCCTCAAGCTGGAAGGTTTGATCCCCAGGCATCTGTTCAGGTGCTTCACACCCCTTAAAACTG
>MPMF02362181.1_pt1 | contig 28853 bp, 24 predicted proteins | sample 1617271 | NCBI WGS metagenome assembly MPMF02 (sample SAMN05944812, study PRJNA350692) | marine metagenome | biome: marine; feature: ODZ; material: water; isolation source: 120 m water sample prefiltered with 30 um filter, filtered on to 0.2 um... | place: Pacific Ocean | collected 2012-04-09... | reverse complement strand
CTTTGGGGTCCCAGGGTCGAAGTGCTCGATACGCGGGCGATGATACATCTTTCTCGTGGCGAACATCAGAAGGCGATTGAGGATTTGAAGGAAGCGACAATGTTTCCAGTGAAGTCTGGTGTCTACTTCTTCCACCTTGCACTTGCCTACCAGGCGGCCGACAATCGACCTGCCGCGATGAAGGCGTTGGGGCTGGCAAAAGATATGCAATTTCTCGGAGATGATGTTACGCCTAATGAGCGAGAGCAACTTGACAAGCTACGACGATGGCTTCGCCATTGAGAATATTGTTTCAGATTGGGTATTTTGTGGTTTGCTAGAGAATCGCAGATGAAAAAATTTGTGATTGGCGATATCCACGGCTGCTACACGGCATTGCTTGCTGTGGTCGATGCTGCGGGAATCACGCCTGAGGATTGCTTGATCACTTTGGGTGATTACATCGACCGGGGACCTGAAGTGCGGCAGGTTTTAGAATGGCTGCTGGACAGGCAACAAACGGGCCAACTTATTCCCCTGCTCGGCAATCACGAACTGATGATGCAAGCCAGTCGCGAGGATACCCAATCGTATCAATTCTGGCTTGCCTGCGGGGGCGAAGATACATTACGTGCCTATACGCCGGAAAATGAGCAAATGTGCTTGGACCATTTTCCTGAGGAACATTGGAAATTTATTGAAAACGATTGTCATCGCTCTCACGAAACAGAGACACATATTTTTGTACATGCAAGTTTGCATCCAGGTTTGCCGCTCAATAGGCAATACGAGCAGGTTTTGTTCTGGGACCGATGCCTCCTCCCTCCTCCCCACCATTCGGGAAAGATCATGGTTTGTGGCCATACGCCACAGGTTGAAGGGATACCCGCTAATTATGGTCACGCGGTTTGCCTCGATACCGGTGTCTATCTCGAGGATGGTTGGCTCACCTGCCTGGACGTTGCGAGCGGTAAGTATTGGCAGGCAAATCAATCGGGCGCCACTCGCAGTTGCCAGTTGGGTGATCCGCGCCCATCATGAACCGGGCTACTCTTGACAGTTACACGCCGGTTGGGATGTATTTTGATTTGCGCGATAGCTTGTTTGCCGGATTGTTTTTGTGGAGTCTGTCTTTTTAGGCACCGGTTTTGGAGCCTCTGTTGGCGTCGGAATGGGTTCCACGCTACCATTGTATGGCATCGAGTCTGAGAGAGGTGTCCAGGGACTGCCCTGGTCACCGTTGCAGCCATCTTCGCAGCCCCAGTAATTCCCACCACATCCGTAGCAAGTAAACAAGCCCGCCAAATGGTGCACGCCACGGTAGAGGTGCCTGCCCGGAGACCAATCACCAAAATCATTGTAGGGCGCTGCCACAGCAGTTTCATCATATGAGGGATCCTGATAGACACCAATCCGCCAACTGTTTCCACAGCCACTACTGCTTATCGATACTGCCAGTAGGGCGAGAAGAGAAAAAAATATTCGCTTTGACATCGACAACACCTTTCCCCCCAATAACTGGGTGCTTGCAAACGGGGCAATCCCATAGCTTTATCTGGTTCCATATAGTCTGGGGTGGAGCTGCAGACGTGCAGCGCAGAATCTGAGTCCTGTCTAGCCCACCCTGTTTTCCAATATCGGCCCTAGAATCAGAAAAATCGAGAAAATCCATATAATGTGCAAAAAGTATCTATCCGGTAAAGTCTTCCACAGGCGCCTGCGATAGCGGGGTGAATGTACCCCACGGGAAGCTCTGTTTGTGGTGCTAGCAGATGGTATAGTGTGCCAATATCGGCAGTTGATTGGTGTCTGACAGATCGTATTGGATAAGACTACACAGCCATGGCTGAGCCAATATCTCCTCAGAGTCTCCATCATATTTCCTTAGCGACGAAAGATGCGGAGACCGCTGCTCGTTTCTACGAAACCGTTATAGGTATGAAACGTATTTCTCGTCCAGAATTTTCCTTTGGAGGGGCTTGGCTTTACCACCCGCAGGGAGATTGGCAGATTCATCTTATCGAACGTGAGGATGTCAATGACTTGCCCGAAAGTATTGACGCCCAGGCACCACATTTTGCAATGGAAGTTGAGGACCTAGAGGTGGTTGAAGTACGACTGAAGGAGCATGCTATCGCCTACAAACGCAAATTCAACAGTGCTGGTTTCGAACAGATTTTTTTCCATGATCCTGATGGAAATATGATTGAAATTGGAATCTATCCAGCCAGCCGATCGGGAGCGGATGCGTGAACGAGATTTCTTTCGAGGCGGGATCTGCACTAGCTGCATGACCATTCGTTTTTCTCTTGGCTTTTGCCAGCTCAAAATTGTTTTCTTGCGAGAGTTGTTTCATGTCGAAGTCGGTCGATCATTTGTCTGAATTGGCAGCTATCTTGCAGCATCATCAAATCGAGTTGCCGGAAGATCAAATTGCCACGCTGGAAGTCTATCGCCGCACCTTATGGCAGTGGAACGAAAAACTGAATCTGACACGACATCTCTCGCTAAAAAAATTTGTGGAGCGGGACATTATTGATTCACTTACAATCGAACCTTTTCTAGAACCGGGCGAACGAGTTTTAGACGTCGGGACCGGCGGAGGCGTGCCAGGGATGGTGCTCGCAATTGTACGACCGGATCTGTCAATGACGCTTTCAGAGTCGGTTGCCAAGCGTGCGGCGGCGGCAACGGACATTGTGCAAGCAGTTGGTATTGAGGCGAAGGTCGTCCACGGGCGTGCTGAAGAGTTATTGGCGGATGCATCGTTTGATTCACTGACGATACGGGCCGTTGCGCGACTACGTAAACTCCTCTTGTGGTTTGAACCTCATTGGGACGCCATCGGACAGGTATTGGTGATCAAAGGCCCCGCTTGGGTCGAAGAACGGAAAGAGGCACGCCAGGCTGGACTCTTGCAGCACCTGGATCTTCGAGTCCTGACAGACTATCCCCTAGTGGGGACCAATTCGCGGAGTGTTCTTTTGCGCATCCGCCCAAAGCACTAGCCCGCTACATTCTCTTTTGGTGACGTTGAGACGTCTCCATATTTCGCCTATATTGCTCCTTTCTGTTTTCTTCAACCTTTGTGGCCCGCATATGAGTTCCTATAGCCTGACGCATCTGAAGCAGCTTGAGGCTGAGAGTATCCATATCATCCGCGAAGTCGTTGCGGAGTTTGATAATCCGGTCATGCTCTATTCGATCGGTAAAGATTCGTCTGTCATGGTCCAATTGGCCCTCAAGGCATTTTATCCGGCCAAGCCTCCGTTTCCTCTGCTGCATGTCGATACGACCTGGAAGTTTCGGGAGATGATTGAGTTTCGCGAGAGCTATGCAAAAAAAGAACTCGGCCTGGAGGTTATCACGTACACGAATGAAGAAGGTCGCAAACACAATATTCATCCACTGGAAGATAGCGACAAGCATACCGAGTTGATGAAGACCGATGCGCTGAAGCAGGCGTTAAATAAATATCGTTTTAATGCAGCGTTTGGCGGGGCACGGCGCGATGAGGAAAAGTCGCGGGCCAAAGAGAGGATTTTTTCTTTCCGGGACAAAAACCATCGTTGGGATCCGAAAAATCAACGCCCGGAATTGTGGAACCTTTACAATGCCAAGGTGCGGCCCGGAGAAAGTATACGGGTCTTTCCCCTGTCGAATTGGACCGAGTTGGATGTCTGGCAATACATCCACCTAGAACAAATTCCTATTGTGCCGTTGTACTTTGCAGAGCGCCGACCAGTCGTGCGGCGCTTTGATGAAAAAGGCAACGAGGTCACCTTGTTGGTTGATGATGATCGCATGCAACTTGAGCCGGGTGAAACGCCAGAACAAAAAATGGTTCGTTTTCGAACGCTCGGCTGTTATCCACTTTCGGGAGCGGTCGAATCGACGGCCACCACGCTGCCGGAGATCATTCAGGAAATGCTTCTTTGTAAAACGAGCGAGCGTCAGGGGCGTATGATTGATCGGGATAAGGAGGCATCGATGGAAAAGAAGAAGAAGGAAGGATATTTTTAATTTAGATAATGTCGCACCAATCAGAACTAATTGCCTCCGATATCGATGCTTATCTGACACAGCACGAACAGAAAGAGCTGTTGCGGTTTTTGACATGTGGCAGTGTCGATGACGGTAAAAGCACCCTCATCGGTCGGATGTTGATCGAGGCCAAGATGGTCTATGAGGACCAGTTGGCAGCACTGGAGAAAGACTCGCAAACCCATGGAACCATTGGCAGTCGACTCGACCCGGCTCTCCTCACCGACGGACTCGATGATGAGAGGCAACAAGGGATCACGATCGATGTAGCATACCGTTATTTTTCGACCGCCAAGCGAAAATTCATCATTGCCGACACCCCGGGACACGAGCAGTACACGCGGAATATGGCCACGGGTGCTTCCACTTGTGATTTGGCAATCATTCTCATCGATGCGCGCAAAGGAGTGTTGACGCAAACCAAGCGGCATAGCTTCATCACATCCTTGTTGGGGGTAAAGCATGTTGTTGTGGCAATCAACAAGATGGATCTCGTTGAATATTCGCAGGAGGTGTATCAGAACATCAGAGATGAATACATACAGTTTGCCGCCAGAATGTCCTCGGACGACGTTCACTTTATTCCCATCTCGGCACTCGATGGTGACAATGTGGTTGTCCGCAGCAAAAACATGCCGTGGTATGACGGTAATACGCTGATGCACATGCTCGAAAATGTTTACATTGCCTCGGACAGCAATCTGCAGGATTTTCGTTTTCCCGTGCAGTATGTGAACCGACCGCACCTTGATTTCCGCGGTTTTTGCGGAATGGTTGCATCCGGAACCATTCAAAAGGGTGATGAGATCATGGTGTTGCCTTCGCGCAAAACCAGTCGTGTAAAGTCGATTACTACGATTGATGGAGATATTGAAGAGGCTTTCACGCCGCAATCGGTTACCCTAACTCTCGAAGATGAAATTGACGCCAGTCGTGGCGACATGATTGTACGCGTGGGAAATCAGCCGCGCGTGAGTCAGCGGATGGATGCCATGGTTGTCTGGATGGGTGAGGAACCGATGGTGCCCGGTACGCAGTACCTCTTCAAGCAGACGACGAAGGTTGTACCTGGAACGGTACAGTCCTTGCGCTATCGCATTGATATCAATACTCTGCACCGCCAGCCAGCACCATCATTGTCCCTGAATGAGATTGGCCGCTGCGAAATCGATCTTGATGATGTCATACAATTTGATTCCTACAAACGGAATCGAGGTACCGGGTCCATGATCATTATCGACCGGATTACCAATGTGACAGTTGGTGCGGTGATGATTTTGGATGAAATGCAGGGTGGTCCCTCCCAGGATCACTGGGATGCAGAACCAGTCAGTGCCGAGATGCAGGAGAGATCGAGTCAGGTTACGGATGAAGAGCGAGCAGCTCGCTTTGGTCAGCGAGGTGCGACGATTCTGATTACGGGGCTTACCGGTTCCGGAAAACGAGATGTTGCCCAGGCCCTCGAACGACATCTGTTCGATGCGGGGCGTGCCTGTGCTGTGTTGGATGGGCCAAAGATGCGACTTGGTGTCAGTAAGGATCTCGGATTTACTCCAGAAGGGCGCAGCGAAAATATAAGGCGGGCTGCTGAATGTGCGAGAATTTTAAATGATGTCGGACTGATCACGATTGCCAGTTTTCTTGCCCCAAGAAAAGAAGTTCGGAATCGAGCCAGAGAAGTTGTTGGCTCGGAAAGGTTTTTTGAAGTCTTTCTGGATGTTCCCGTTGAGGTCTGCCGGGAGAGAGATACGAACGGGATGTATGCGATGGCAGATTCTGGAGAAATCATGAACTTTCCAGGCATTACCACAGCCTATGAGGAGCCTGTCTCTGCCGATCTCACTCTTGAGCCCCACTCGGTGCCGCTCGAGTCCTGTGTTGAGGCCATTATGGCACTACTCAGGGAGCGGGGCATTGTGGACTGATGATACGATCGACGGAGAACTCCGCCGGTTGAAATCTCTCCGCGGGAGCCGACCCGTGTTAGCCGACTTTTGTCAACGACTGCTGGCCTTCAGCTTCGAAACCATCTTCACGATAGAGCTTGATTGTCGCAGATGCAGGGGTGCGTCGTTCCGGCATAAAACCATATTTTCCGTCGGCAAGAAATGAATAAAAATCAGCTGCCGGACCGGATGGAAAATCGGTTTTTAATTGCTCCAGGATTTCCTTCCAGGGAAGCCCACTGCGATAGATGAGGCGATAGGCGTTTTTGAGAGCTGCGATCTCATTGGGCTTATAACCGGCGCGTTGCAATCCAACCCGGTTAAGGCCGACTACTCCACTCGTGTAACCGTCGAGTGTTACAAAGGGGGGCACGTCCTTGACGGCCCGTGCGTAGCCACCGACCGCAGCAAGTTGACCGACACGACGAAATTGTTGAACGGCTGCCCCACCTGCGACATAAGCTCGGTCTCCAATGGTGACATGTCCAGCAATCATCACGTTATTGATTAAAACCACATGGTGGCCAATATGACAATCATGACCAACATGGGCTCCGACCATAATCAGATTGCCATCGCCAATCATGGTTTTATCTTTTTCGTGCAATCCGCGATGGACGGTCGTGTTTTCACGAAAGGTGTTGCCGTTGCCAATTTGTAGAGAACCGGTGGTTTCCGGAAGTTGTATGTGCTGGGGCAGTCCGCCTAAAATGGCTCCTTCATGGACGCAATTGTTTTCGCCCATGCGGGTTCCTTCTTTGATGGTGGCACGGCTGACCAGTTGGCAGCGGTCACCGAGAAGCACATCCTTTTCAACAATACAAAAGGGGCCAATCTCCACATCGTCACCGAGTATGGCACTGCTATCAATGATGGCGGTAGGATGGATGTTCAACGTACAACCTCGAAGATGTTTCCGATGTGACGTTTTTGCTGTTTTTGGATTACAAGAACCCACACTCAGCGTCATCAGAAAGAGTATCGACTTGTGTGCAAATCACAATTCAGACGAATGTATCGATTTCTAAAAAAATGCATAAACTCTCGATTTGACAACTCTTGCTAAGGACTGATAAGTGGATAAAAATAGACATTCTCAGGAGTGCAATTAGTTGCGCAATTTGCAGTGACCATTTTTTGATAGGGTGCGGGATGTCAGAGATTCACGAGTTATATGATCAGGCGGATCAATTGAAGAGGAAAGGCAAGTTGGAGGAAGCAGTTGCCAAATATCAGGACATTCTGATCGAGGATGCCAATTATGCCCTGGCGCATGCCGCCCTGGCGGTTGTGCAAGGGCGTCTCGGCAAACATGAAGAGGCCGTTGAGCATGCCCAGCGCGTTTGCCAACTCGATCCACACGATCCATTCAGCTATACCCAATTAAGTGTCATCTGCCAGAGGGCGTATGCAGGCACAAATAATCAGGACTACATTCAGAAAGCCGAGCAGGCAATGGCATATTCCAGAACGATGCAGGAGCACATGTAGTCTGCGGCTTTGTCGGGAGATGGAGTGACACTCAGCATCCGGACAATCCTCGCCAAGCTTCCAGCAGTTGTTCCGCAGCGTAGGCCACCTGTTTTTCGGTGGTATGCCGTCCCAGGCTCAGGCGAATTGTGCCTCGTGCGACCTCCTCACTTATTCCCATAGCGGCGAGTGTCGCTGAAATGTGCGTCGTATTACTGTGACATGCTGCGCCGGTAGAGGCACATAGTTCTGGCACAGTGGCGAGTAATTCTACGGCCACAACATCCGGAAAGTTTGCACTCGATGTGTTGGGTAGTCGCTCGGCTCCCTGGGCATTGATGGTGATCCGGTTACCGCTTCCATGCTTGAGCTGTCCCTCAAGCAAATTGCGGAGTTTCCCGAGTCTTTCCGCATCGGCCTCTAATCGGTTTTGGGCTAATTCCGCAGCTGCCCCGAGAGCGACAATTTGTGAAACATTTTCTGTTCCGGGGCTCAATCCCCGCTCTTGGGTAGCTCCGAAAAACAATGGCTGCAATTCGATGCCTTTTTTGATATAGAGTGCGCCGATCCCTTTTGGAGCGTATAGTTTGTGCCCCGCAATTGTGAGTAGATCTGCTCCTAGTTCTTTGACATCCACGGGGACTTTGCCCGCGCTTTGAGCGGCATCAACGTGCAAGAGAATCCCGGAGCTTTTACAAATGTTCGCGATTGCACGGATCGGCTGGAGTGTACCTACCTCATTATTGGCATGCATGATGCTCACTAGAGAGGTATTTGGCCTGATCGCTTCGGCCACCTCTTGGACATCAATGACGGCCTCCCGGTCGCAACCGACCACCGTCAAGTCGTGTCCTCGCCGGTGCATCGATTTAGCCGGTTCGACAGTAGCCGGGTGTTCGATCGCCGAAATGATGAGGTGTATCGGATCGGTCTTCCCGCTCGGTGGCAGGACGCCTTGGATCGCCAGATTGCTGCTTTCCGTGCCGCCCGACGTGAAGATTAAGTCTTCAGCCTGACAACGGAGTAGATCGGCCAGTTGGCCGCGAGCCTGCTTGACGGCACCGGCGGCCTGCTGGCCCAAGGCATGATTGCTCGAAGGATTTCCAAATTGATCTTTCAAAAACGGTTCCATTGCCTCGCGGACTGTAGGATCGATGGGGGTCGTTGCGTTGTAATCAAGATAGACGTATTTCACGGGTTGGGCCTTGGAGCCTTTTGATGGAATGATCGAATCGGGCCTGAGGGGTCGGTCGGAAGAACCATATTTTCTTCAAATATTTTTGCGGTAGCGAATTGAGGATCGCGAGAGCAGGCCGACATCTCATCGTGCCGGTTCGGACTGATTCAACACATCAATCAGTTGTCTGAGTCGACCTAAACTGCGCCGATTAAAATGAAAGGCGATACGGGTGCGGTCCAACAGTTCGGGTTCATCCTGCTCTTCCCCTAAAGGCCCGCACTGTACGAAGGTTCCACGGGAAAGAATATCTTTGAAATGGACGTTGAGAAACTCGAGGGCCTCCTCAGTCAAAGGATATTGAAGGCGAAGGACGAGCTTGTTTTTAATATATCGCATACTGTGAAACATGCGGTAGAAGTTGAGTATTTCATTGATGGCTTCATCGGTGTTGTCTGTTAATGTATAGAGCGAAAGATCATCCGGGGAAATCATACCCTCCTCAAGAAGTCGCTTACGAACAAACAAATCCCAATCTTGCCAGAACGTGGCGCCGGGGGCATCTAGAAAAACGACCGGAACGAGATCCCGTTTTCCTGTTTGCAGAAGAGTGAGAACTTCCAGTCCCTCATCCAGGGTTCCAAAGCCACCGGGTAGCAGACAGACTGCATCGCATTCTTTGACAAACATAAGTTTTCGCGTAAAAAAATATTTCATATGAACCAATTTATGGTCACCGCGAATGATCGGGTTAGAATCCTGTTCAAACGGCAGCATAATGTTCAGCCCCATAGACTGTTCGCGTCCGGCACCTCGGTGGCCAGCCTCCATAATGCCGCTTGCTGCCCCAGTAAGGACAAACCATCCCTCGGTAGCCATGCGCCGCCCGAAATCAATCGCTTGAACATAGGCAGGATCATCCGGTGGTGTTCGTGCCGATCCGAATACGGTCACGATCCTGTGGCCTCGATAAGGTGAAAAAACCTTGAAGGCATATCTCAATTCACGCAATGCCCGAGAGAGGATTTTCAAATCCCCGCGACTGGTATTGTCGACACGCAGTTTCTCGGCCGAATCCTGAATTCTTTCAATCAGGTCCCCAATCCGCTTTTCTGATTTGGGATCACCACTGCCGGACGCGTCGGGGTTTTGTTTGTCCTGAAACTCAGGACGACTCTCTTTTTCGGCCACCAAAAGCACTCCTCAGTAAGAATGAAATAAAAACCGCCACCAGATTGGCTGCTTGTCGATGGACAGATTCGGATCCCGTTTTGCAAGGCAACCTAGGATTAAAGGCGGTAGAGAGCCTCGAATCCATCTTGCTATTGTATGCTTCGGCCAAAAAAAAACGGCGCCTTAGAGCGCCGGATTTTTGAAGATTATACTTAGCACGCGTTATCAGGCCGATGGGCGTCGAAAATGCTGATATGCTAGGATGACTTCATACAGATCAGTGGAAATAGTCACTTCGTCATTGGAAAAATCCTGAAGCCAAGTCCGATTACTTTGGATCGCTTCAGCTAGAAGTGGGAAGATCTGACCAAGAGAAACAGAAATAGAACTTGATGTGTGACGATCAATCTCGCCATTATCGGCCTGTGGCCCATGGTAGACTTTGAGATGGTTGCTCTGCATCGTACACTCCCTTGCTCGGGCAACAGCCTCCCTGCTGTAGTGTTTCACTTATCGACCGATGCGGTTGGTAACGTTCGGCTAAAATAGTCCGAATATTCAGTTTTCTCTGCAAGCGGTGCAAGCGCTGCATGAGGTGTTGGGCAAACAGGTACAGTAAAGATTCAATCGGGCGGTGCTAGTACTGATACGCATTGCTTATCTTCTTGGAATTTTAAGTTTCTTTTCTTGCTCATTTCAAAGTGGAAACGTGGAATCATCACGCAGTATGTGTCGCAATAGAAACACCATCAAGGACTATCGCGTGGCCTACGAGAACAAAAAAGCAGACATCCTTGGAGACATAAAGAGTATGCAATGTTCCTGTTCGGCGATTTCAATCTTAAAAATGTGGTGCAACGCGCAAGCCACACCAATGGAATGAGCCGGCAAAGAAAATAGGATCATCAAATAGGATCATCGCCCCAGACTCCAACAACTTTGTGATGTGAAGATCGTCCTTGTTTCCCCGGGAGTGGTGGCGGAGCACAAGGAGGGCAAAAGGCCGCACCACGACTGGCCAGCAGCAGACGTAGTATGCTAAACTACGACCCTTGGGGATATGGAGACGGCCATTTTGGCGACGATGACGTATCAGAGGAGAAATTTGCTCATGATGGATGCTAAAATTCAACAAGCTGTCAGCTCGCAGATCAACCTAGAATTTGCTGCCTCTTACTCCTATTTAGCGATGGGCATCTATATGGAGGCTAGGCATTTAAGTGGATTTGCTTCGTGGATGGTCCAACAGAGCAACGAGGAACAAAGCCACGCGCAGCGATTGCTGCGTTATATGTTATATCGGGATGCTTATGTCACTTTGGAGACAATTCCCAAGCCTCGAGTCGATTATGAGGGTATTCATGAGGTGTTTTCGGTATCGCTGGAGCAGGAAAAGAGCAACACAGCTTCGATCAACGAGCTTTACGCTTTAGCAAGAGATTTGAAAGACTATGCGACCCAAGCGCACCTACAATGGTTTCTCGACGAGCAGGTTGAGGAGGAAAAAACAATTTGTGATATCCTAGGCCGATTGGAACTAGCGGGAGATGATAGGACGGCCTTGCTGCTACTGGATGAACACATGGGCAAACGATCCTCCGAGGGGATCGATGCAGTTTCTTTTACGGATAAATAGACTGCATGAACGATTTTGAAAAACGGCTAGAAAGGGCAGTTGAGCGTGGCCATCAGGTGCGCCAAAATAAAAATCAAGAGGCGATTGAAAAAGCCTTGAGCGAGGAGGAACTGCGGCGAGTACACAACGAATATCGACTCGAATTATCCGAATATATTGATCAATGTATATCCCGTTTGCCACAGTATCTCCCCGGTTTTAAATGCCAGAGCATTGTGGGAGATCAAGGTTGGGGTTCAAGTTGTAGCCGTGATGATGTTGGTTTGGATGATGATGGAACGCGCACAAACTTTTTTAGTCGCTTGGAAGTAGTCGTGCGACCTTTTGGGTCGCACCACGTTTTAGATCTGGTGGCCAAAGGGACGGTCCGCAACAAAGAAGTCTACAGTCGTGGTCATTACCGGCTGCTGACGGAGGTTGCGATGGCCGATTTCAAAGAATTTGTGGATCTGTGGATCCCCGAATATGCGGAAATATTCGCTGCAAGCTAGCGTTGCTGCAATCGCCATCTTTACTGAAAAAGTAATTCTTTTTGAGCGTCAGAGCCTGCTAAAGTTTTTTCGGCATTGCCAAAAAAATCAGCCTTGACGTTGCTCAGTGATTGCCATATTCTCCCGCCGCGTTTGACGCATGGGCGTGTCTGACGCATCATCTGGCAAACCATATCGTTTCAGCTAAAACGCGAGATCCGATTCCAATGAAATAAATTGATCGCTTGGTCGGTTGCATACCAATCGGTGTTCAACGACTGGGCATTGAGCGTCCAATCGCTCCCGGATATTGGTGAAAATGAGTCCTTAGCCCCCCTGGGACCCGAACGCCAATTCCGGGGGCTTTTTTTTGCTTGTGAGAAATTGCCCGAGTCAGCCCTTTTGGGTCACAGCAATGGAGAAATACTCAAACCCGCCACTACTAATAGTCGGCGAGCGCGGTATCGGCAAAGTGTTCAATCCCCTCGCCCTTAGCAATTACGGTGATTCCACTGTCCGTGACCGTAAATCCTCGGCTGCGATCATGTTGTTGGTCGTAGCCGATCACGGTTTCGGGAGGAATTTTTACACCTTTATCAATGATTGCCCGACGGATTTTAGAATGTCGCCCGATATCGACTCCGTCGAAAAGGATCGAGTCGTGAACTTCTGCAAAACTGTTGATTCTGGTGTTCGCGCCCAAGATCGATTGCTGTGCGCGACCTCCTGAAAGGATGGTGCCCGGACAGACAATGCTGTCGAGTGCTTGGCCGCAGCGGCCTTCTTCTCCAGTTTCAGAAAAGATGAACTTAGGAGGTGGCAAGTTAGGGTGATATGTGCGTATTGGCCAATCGTTGTCGTACATATTCAACAGGGGATCTACCGCAATCAAATCCATATTTGCTTCATAGTAGGCATCAAGTGTTCCCACATCGCGCCAGTAGGCCCCAACTTTTTTATTTTCATCGCGAAATGGAAAAGCAAATACGCGATGCGAATGGATGATGGAGGGAATAATATCTCGTCCAAAATCATGAGCGCTTTCATTCTTGGTAGCATCCTGGCAGAGTTTCTCAAATAAGAAGCGGGCATCAAAAACATAAATTCCCATTGATGCCAGTGCGTGATCCGATTCGCCGGGAATCGGTTGGGGCTGATCGGGCTTTTCGGCAAATCCAGTGACTTGGCTGTTGGCGTCGGTTTCCATGATGCCAAAATGTTTTGCTTGCTCCAGATTCACCTGCAGAGCGCCAATTGTGAGATCGGCATTATTCTTCTGATGATAGGCCACCATTTCCCGATAGTTCATCTTGTAAATATGGTCACCTGCCAAGATCACTATGTAATCGGGCCGAAATTTTTCGATGGCATAAATATTTTGGTAAACCGCGTCTGCGGTGCCGCGATACCACTGTTCATCGATTCGTTGCTGTGGGGGAACAACGTGGATCGCTTCACCGAGTGGGTTGACAAATAAGTTTCGCCATCCCTGACTGATATGGCGATCAAGACTAAATGCCTTGTACTGGGTCAAGACCAGGATATTGCGTATACCACTATTGATGGTGTTGGACAGCGAAAAATCAATGATTCGGTAGCTGCCCCCAAAAGGTACGGCAGGTTTGGCCCGATCGCGAGTGAGTGGATCAAGACGTGAGCCTTTACCACCCGCAAGAATGACAGCAAGAGCCTTGTTCATGCCGATTCCTTGTTATTGCGTCAGCAACCGAATCAATGTTGACGCGCCCGTTGAGTATCTTTCCGCGATCCCGTTATTTTATAACCTATGGCTGGCAAATTTGTAGCCCGTTTGTCTGTTTCTCCTCCGCCATTGGGTGACCGTTGGATATAGATTCATGGCGAAGGCCATCATTCCAGCATCAAGGACAAACAATAATAGGGCAAAGGATAATAACGATGAATAACGGTAACTGTAACGGTTATATCGTTCGTTACAGAATCGCCGTTTCTACCCAGATTTCCCCAGAGCGCAATGGCCAATAGACGCGATGGCCAATAGAAATGTGTGGCACAGAAGAGCATCGACACAGCTTCCTAAGAAATCACAGATTGTCCCCGTTGGAGATGCACACAACATGTGGACCGAAACAAAAGTGGGATGATGCGTTGAAGCGGATCGAAGTTTTGCCAGATGTTTTTAGGGACCGCAATTATTGAAGCAGTTGACGGTAGACGGCTGCATGCCGGTGCACCAGCGTGTCTACCGGATATTGATTTTTCAAAGCGGCACACCCCGCCTTGCCCATATCTCGCGACTTTTCGGGATTGTCAAGTAGGTGGTTTGTCCAAGATGCCAATGCAGCCCGGTCACCCACCGGAAACAGATAACCGGTCGTGTTGTGTATTACCAGATCTCGGTTGCCCGGTATGTCGGTGGCTACAACGGGCACACCTGCTGCCATCGATTCCATGATGCTATTGGGAAATCCCTCATGACTGCTCGCGAGCCATACTACATCTAGATGTGATATGATTTGGTCAACGTCATTGCGGTGTCCTAGAAAATGGACGCGATCTCGGATTTCGATATTCTCGCAAAATCGTTCCAACTGATATCTTTGCGGTCCATCGCCAATGATCAGGATATGGACATCATCTCGGACAACCTTGAGTAACTCGCCTGCCCAAATTGCATCACGGATTCTTTTTCTGGGGCAGAGTCGTCCGATGACTGCCACCACTTTAGAATCCGGGGGCAGTGAAAGATCGGACAGAAGTTCGCGCCGCGTGAGGCGACTCGGTGCGTACTCTGGGAGTCCGTTAGCAATCAATTCTATTTTTGCGGTATCAATTCCTCGGGCCGCATAAAAATCATAGACACCCTTGCTATTGACAATGATTCTGTCGGTCCAGCGAGTCAAAAAGCGATCCACCGCTAATTCATATTTCCCCTTCCAGTAGCCGTCGCATGGTTCACTCGCAACGACTCTCTCTGCGCCCGAGAAAACTGCTAGGGCGCGACCATAACTGTTAGCGGTAAACATCCAGGTATGAACAAGGTCTGGACGAAGATGATGTAGAAGGCGGTGTAATTTCCATGCAGTGATTGGATCGATCTTCCATCGTTTCCCAATAATATGAACCGGGATATTGGCCTGCTCAAGTTCCGAACAAAGCGGACCACCGCATGTCAGTGCGCAAACATGAACATCGAATTCATTCCGTGGTAAACCTTGGACAAGTAGGGCCAGTTGTTTTTCGGCCCCAGCCCGGTCGAGTGATGGGATGATTTGTAGGATTCGCTTAGCAGACATCACAACGCTTATGAGAGTGTATGGCCCATTAAGAAGATTTCGGAGCTGTCATCCAAACTAGGATTCTAGCGACAGATCGAAGCATTCTTGCTCGAGCGTCTGTCGACTAAAGAGCCTTTGTGTTGGGGCCAATGTACAATGCACGCAGTTTCTGTAAACCCGTCTTTACCTTTGACGGTTTTGATATGTATTTTGAAAAATGGAATATGCAAAAGGCATTGGTTTTCTGGTATTGTGCAACAAAAGTATTGTCTAGAAAAAGGTTGCCAGTTCGTGCCCATTCGATGGGGCGAGAAATCGGACAGATACCCTCATGGGAAAATGGAGTGAGATTCGAATTGGAGGACATCCTTGCGATGTCTTTGAGCCTGCGTCTGCCAGCCCTTTCGGCTATGTGATTCTCTACCTGCACGGTGTCCATTTGGGCCGGTTGGTTGACAAACCACGTTTTGAAAAGGCCTTTGATGTACACGGGGTGAAGATTCTTGCACCTCAGGTAAAAAGGAGCTGGTGGGCGGACAAAATTTGTCCCGAATTTGATCAGGAGATAACAGCCGAGCGTTATGTGTTGGAGACCATTCTTCCCTGGATTGCCTCAAAGTGGACCGCGATTCCACCTCAGATTGGACTTTTGGGAACCAGCATGGGTGGTCAGGGAGCCTTGCGATTTGCGTTTAAATACCCCGACACTTTTCCGGTCGTTGCTGCTCTGTCTCCGGCAATTGATTACCAGACCCGTTGGCATGAAGGTGATGAGACGCTTCCGCAAATGTATCCTGACATGGAATCGGTTCGGCAGGATACCGCCACCCTTCATCTCCATCCGCTTCATTGGCCAAGAAATATCTGGTTTTGTTGTGATCCGTTCGATGACAAATGGATAGAGAGTTCCCATAGGCTGCAAATGAAACTCAATGCCTTAGGAATCCCCCATCGATGTGATTTGGAGACACAAGGGGGTGGTCATGGTTTCGAATATTACAACACAATGGCGGACGTGGCCGTTGAGTATGTTGCAAAGCACTTGGAACAAGAGCGATTACGTATTCTTTAACCGATGCACGGGCGCACTCATTTGCGATTGGGTACGCTTCCATTAAAGAGTCGGACACCCTCAAGTTGGACCCGATTGTCTGCTCGCCAAAAATAAATCTTTTGGGCGGTGAGGTTTGAAGGTTGTTCATTGTCCTCCCCGCGGCGCAACAATTGTGCGAAGGACTGCCCGGTCCCCTCGAGCACCAAGAGTTCTTTTCCCGTGGTATATGTAAGTCGATGTCCTTTGGCAGAAAATGTTTCGCCGTCCACAAGCGAATTTCCGATAGCCTCTATTTCCACGGTTCTCTGCTCATTGTTTGACGAACTCATCTGTCGTAGTGTTAATTGATTGCAAGTCATCAGTATTTCGTTGCCGCGCGGTCCGATGTCAGGGTCAATGACCACCTGATCGTTCCAATGATTGACCGGCCCGTACGTGCAATGCACTCGCTCATTAAATGTAAGCTCGCGATCTTGAATATTGCCAACGAGTCCTTGGAAGAACTCGATCCGTAAATAAGACAGACGGTCGTCTCGGTTTCGCGTTTGGCCCGTTGGTGCAATAGCAGGCTTTTTTGATGGTGCCTGTGGGGTCAGTGATAGGAGCCCGCTGTTTGCAGATCCTCGACGAACCGAAGTGACGATCCCCGGCCCGGTCGCGCGGAGTTTTCCAGATGGCTGCTCGATAATCAGGTCCTTTGTTTCAAGATGTTCGTGCGATATCTGGCGCCCTTCTTCTCGCGAATAGGCGTCGAGAAGAACGCCACCCTGACAGGCTATCTTTGCAATCTCTACAGCGTTTCCCTCAACACGTTCGGCAAAATTTAGCTGGCGATTGAGAGTGACGGCAAGTTGCGCTGTGTGAAGCGACTGATTTTTCGTTTTTGCGAGAACATCACGTTCGAACGAAATCATCTGTCCATCGAAAAGCATTTTCCCCTGCCAGATGATATCCAGGGGTTCCGGTGTTTTTAGAGGCTCTCCTTGGAAGTCGCGGTCGATCGGCAGTCGCATGCTTCCTGCGCCATTCACCCAGATCCGGTTGGTCCCTCGCTCTAATTGCAGAGATGCACCGGTAATGGACGCAGAACGAGCGGTTGCACGGGCCGGTTTACCGGTAAGGGAGACAACGGTCTGGAGGGTGTTTGCACCCAATAGATCAAGATGATCTCCGGAGACGGTCAGAGGCATCTCGTTTCCCGCCTCTGCAAAGCGCTCAATCAATTGCACATTTCCAGAGACACTTGCAGCAGTCGGTGCCGGTTGCCCATTTTCGGGGATCGCAATTGTGAGTTGGATCAAATCTCCTCGAATATGGTAGTGATTTTCAGGTTGTCTGTTTTGTGCCGCACTGCCTGGATCAGTGTGATTCTTAGCAGATGGATCTTCTATTCCCAATAGTGCGTTATTTGTAGCAGAATCCGAATGTGCCGCGTTTTCGTCGCCGTCCGGGGATTTTTCAAACCAAACCTCAAGGCGATCGGAGACGGCAGAAATCTTTTTGCCGTGGAGTCGAACATTGTCTAGTGCCAGTGCGGAATGCGGTGAGAACTGTTTCCATGCCGATGCAGATGTTTTCGCAGTTGCGTTCTCGTCGGGAGCTTTGGCTGTGTCCGCTTTATCTATCCACAACCATATTTTTTCAGCCTGTAAGGCACTCGTGTCCGCATATTGGATTCGGCCGTCACCCAATAAAGACAGGACGTGGCCCCTTTCGTGGGGTTGTAGTTCGAGGATATTTTTCCACGTTGCCTCAAGCGATTCTTCTTTCGTGCCTGAGAGCGTTGTTACCAGACGGCCCGGCCCAGTTGCCTTGAGGGTTCCGAGTTCACCCTCTGCTCCTGCAGTAAAATCGATGTCCACCGCACTCAGTGTGCTGGTCTTTTGAGTTAGCGTTGCTGGCCGACTTCCCCGCAAGATAAGGTGCCGTTGATTCGGCTCAAGTTCCAAATAGTTTCCACTTGCTTCGGCTCCCGAAGATGGTGTTTGGACAAATACAGGATCGCCTTTCGCTACGAGTTTGGAGACCTCGACACGGTTGGGCGTTGTGGATGCAGGTATTGTCTCCTCAGAAGACTTATCCGAAAAATAGAGCGTAAGCTGATCACAAGTTAATTGATCGGGAAGTGCAGCAGGATGATGTCGGACGACTTCTACCTGCTCATTGAATGTGGCCGACATGTCGTTGATGTTGAGCCTAAAGGCACCGCTGCATTGAATCTCGACAGGAGACGATTCTTCGTCGGCAACGTGATCGGGTGTTTCGCTCGTGCTGTCGGGCAAAAATTGTTTCGAATCAAGTTCAACAAACAGTTTCACATCGCGAAGTAATTCAAACTTTTCGATCGCCTGCATGGCCGGGTTTTCAGTTGTCTGAGATTCCGTCTCTTCCAAATTGAACTGCAACTGCATTTCGCGACCACGGCCATGATTGTTTCCGATGCGGAATTGCACATCCTGACGACTCCAGAGACGATCCTCCCGTAATTCGACATCGCGGGTGGTTAAAAAAAACTCCGCTTCCGGAGATGTTGTAGAAAGGTGGCCCGTGATCGATACGTTGCCCAAAAGTCGGCCCCCTTGCAGGCGCCCGACTTTCGCGCGGGTCAGGTCACATCCCCCTTCAAAGTCGAGGACCGCCCCCTCAGGGGCTCGCATGATGAAGACCCGTTTAGCATCCCCTGCCGAGGGTCGCCCATCGGGAAAAAAGACAAACGTACAGGGATTGATTTTGAGCTGGTCATTTTCAGTATTTTCATAGCGCTGGAGCAGTAAAGCAAACTCCGGCTTTTCGATCACAATCGGTTCTTCAGTTTCCCAGTCGCCGTTACTGAAATATTTTTTCAGGCGTTCGATTTGAACCGGGCTGTGTATGTCCTCGTCAACCACCTCCTCCAGTTGAGTGACCGGTAATGGTGGGGGAACGATCCAGGGTACGACTGAAAAACGGTAGAGCGCATAGATCCCTATTATCACACTCAGGCTGAAAAAGGTTTGAGGAAGTCGAGCAAGCATAAGAGATCAAAAGTTAGACAGGACGCAATGTAGAAAGCGCTAATGAGATGGCCAGGATCATGGTAAAAGAAGATTTGGTCAGGCATCCTTTCTGGTGTAACGAAGGAGCAATTCCTCCCAGCGGCCCTGTGATCGCAAGATGCGTTCGAGAAGTTCACGAATAGCACCCTTACCTCCACAGCGATCTAAAACAACCATTGCGGCATGTTGAACATCGCGCGCCGCATCGGCCACCGTAGCTGTTAATCCAACGCAATTAAAAACGGCTAAATCGGGCAGGTCATCTCCGATATAGCAGACCTGCTCCGCCGTCAGATTTTCTTTGGCGATAATGTCTTGGACGACCGGAAGCTTTTCTTGAAATCCCTGTCGCACAATATCGATGCCCAACTCATTAGCACGAAGTTGCACGACATGCGATGAGCGGCTAGTGACCAGGCCAAAGCGGTGACCGGCCCTTTGCCAAAGCTGGATCCCCAAGCCGTCCTGAATGTGAAACTGTTTTGTTTCAATGCCTTCATTGTCGAAAAGGATTCCGCCGTCGGTAAGAACACCGTCCACGTCGCTTAGGATGAGTGAAATATTTTTAAAGTGGTCTTCAATTTGCATGATTGTCTATCGCGATACGTGGCGTAGGATTAGCCAGAGCGCCTTTTTGTACGTTTTGTAAAATCTGGAATATCCGCTGTGTCTCTCGCACGTTCGACCTTCGATTCTGCGCATAGCTTGGGATAAGGTACGCAGCCTGGGTTGGTGGTGTCGGCCTGGTCAACATGGTCCTGAGTTTGTGCGGATTCTTTGTCTACGAAGTTGCGGTTGACCAGATCCGTGATGTCGAGAAGACCAAGCGGTGTTCCGCTATCATCAATAACAGGCAGTTCGCTCAATTTCCGTTCGGCCATGATGGCTACGGCATCACTGACCATGGAGCCAGAAGGAACGGTCACTGGATGGCGGCTCATCACGTTATGAATGGGTTGATCGAGTGCGCTTTCCTGATGGCGCTCAAAGAGTCTCGCGAGGTCACTATCGGTAAAGACCCCACTAAGCTGATTTTTAGAATCGACAATCATTACAGCACCGCTGCGACGTCCCTCGATGCAGCACTTGCTCAGAACACTTCTCAAAGTCTCCGTTTGGTCCGCCCAGCGACATTCGCGAACCGGCCGCATGAGTTGTTCGACTTTGGTCAGTTTTCGTCCCAAGCTGCCACCCGGATGGAAACGGGCAAAATCTTCAGCCCTAAAGGCTCGCATCTTGCTCGTTACGAGCGCCAGGGCATCTCCAAGGGCCAACATTGCTGTTGTGCTCGTACTAGGCGCCAAACCGAGGGAGCACGCTTCCTGCAATGGTCCAAGTTCCAGTACGACGTTTGCCGCTTGGCCTAGCGGACTGTTGCGATCGGTTGTAATGGCCACCACGGCAGCACGCAGATCTTCAAGAGACGGGAGTAGCCGCACTATTTCCTCGGTATGGCCACTTTGTGACAATACCAACACGACGTCGCCGTGATGGATCCGCCCCAGATCACCATGGAACGCTTCTGCGGGATTAAGAAAGTGGCTGCGGGTCCCGGTCGATGCAAGGGTAGCCGCAATCTTTTGTCCAACCAGCCCGGCCTTGCCCATACCGGTGACAATAACATTGGTTTGGCAGTTGTAGATTTGTGAGATGGCCAGGACAAACTGGGCATCAATGCGGTCCGCCAACTGCAGGAGTGCCCCAGCCTCGAGCCGAATAATCTCGCGGGCATACTCGAGTTGTTGCAATGATGTCAGTGGGGAGTTCTCGTCCCCGTCAGTAGGTATGGTCGGGACTTCCATGCTGATCGTTCGTCGTCCTTGACGTCGAGAGAGGATGGCATAATCTCTGGCCTGAGGATTGTAGCCCCGTGCCCGATATGGAGCAACGCAAGGATAGCCGCTCATCGGAAACCGACACTCTTTGCTTGCTAGCAACAGATGCATCGAAAGCATTCATTTTGGCCGATTATTTTTGGTCAAGCCTTTAGCGCCGTCTCGGACTACCGATGATTTTGGATTTTGTATCGTGTTTGCAAAAAACTGGGCCGGGCGATGGGCAAGACATTGGTGTTCTCCGGCATTGGCGTCACATTGTTACCAATGCGTTTTTTCTGAAGGAGGTTCAAAGAAATACAACCGCTATCAAAAACTGACGGACCATTTGTTGTGTGATTGAATTGGATTTGTGTCGTTTTTTTTCGACTCGAGCCCAACTTCGGATGTCGTGGATGTTGCAAACGTGGGATTGGAGCGGACCTGTGGCGCGGGCCAAACACTGGCGGGGTCCGTTGAGTGATCGGCCCGGAGCGGTTATTGTGGTCGCTGGCCGATAGGGGATTCCTTGCAGTCAGCGGAATTGCGCAAATATTTGTCAATGGAGAGGAGAACAACTGATGGGCCTGTTTGACGGTAAGAAGGGTCTGATATTGGGCGTGGCGAACGATCATTCGATCGCCTGGGCCATTGCCGAGAAGATCATGGATGCGGGAGGCGAGTGTGGTTTTTCCCACCTTCCCGATCGACCGGACGATGAGCGACAACGCAATCGTCGTCGTGTAGCTTTGTTGACAGACAAATGTGAGGCGGCCAAATTTCTTGTGCCGATGAATGTTTGCAAGGACGAAGATATCCAGGCGGTCATGGAGCGCGCGAAAGAGGAATTTGGCAAAATCGATTTTTTGTTGCACTCGATTGCCTTTGCGAACCTGGACGATCTCAAGCGGGATACGGTGGAAACGAGTAGAGACGGTTTTAAAATGGCCATGGAAATCAGTGCGTACAGCTTGATTGCTGTCTGCAACGCGGCGAAGAGTATTCTTTCCGAAAATGCCGCCGTTCTTACGATGACGTATTTTGGTGGTGAAAAAGCAGTACCGGGTTACAATGTGATGGGCATCTGTAAGGCGGCGCTCGATGCTTCCGTTCGCTATCTAGCCTACGATCTTGGAGCGCAGGGTGTCCGTGTGAATGCGGTCAGTGCAGGTCCCGTCCGTACATTGGCAGGCCGTGGAGCGGGGGTAGAGGACATGTTGCTGCTCTATGAAAAGATGGCACCGCTCGGTCGCAATATTTCGCACGAAGAGGTGGGTCACTCGGGAGCTTTTTTGTTGTCCGATGCAGCCGGTGGCATTACCGGCGAAATAATGCATGTCGATGCGGGTTACAACATTATGGGCTCCCCGGGTCGACTACTCGATGGGCACCAAGCCTAATCGGTGGATGATGGGGGTTGCCATTGTTCCGGCCGGACACTCAGGATGCTTTCGTATTGCTCTTTGCTCCGGATGTGTGCCGAGCGGTTCAATAGTGCCTGCTGCTGAATAGATGGACCATCATTTTCCCGATGTCGCATGGCACATAGAGCATCTCTGGACGGAAAAATCGTTACAGTCGGTATTATTTTTAGCTCATTCGGGGCAACCTATTTTCGCTCAATTATTTCCAGCTTAGAATGGTACCCAAGCTTTTCAGCCCGATAGGAATCGAGATGCCTCTACGTTTTTTAACAGCTCTGCCCGTATACAACGAAGAAAAATATGTGCAGTCGGTTCTCCAGAGCGTATCTCGCTACGCCGAAGACATATTGGTCGTTGATGATGGATCGACCGATGCAACCGCTCACCGTTTAAGAGCGTTTAACAAACGCGTGCATGTTGTAACGCATACCACAAACCAGGGGTATGGTGCGGCTCTACGGAGTGCATTTCAGTTTGGTATCGAAGGCAACTATGATGTTCTGGTCACGATTGATTGCGATGGGCAGCATGAGCCACAAAGGATACCCGAGTTTGTTGCTGTTTGTCGTGACTCTTCGGTCGCGATCCCGCCGGATATTGTTTCCGGAAGCCGCTATTTAAAGAATTTTTCAGGGGATGTTGCGGCTCCCAAAGAGCGACAGAGCATCAATCGGCAATTGACGGAGAAAATTAACCGCAAACTGAAATTGGATTTAACCGATGTCTTTTGCGGCTTTAAATCTTATCGCGTGGCTTGTCTTCCACAATTAAAGACTACCGAAAATGGTTATGCCATGCCTTTGGAACTTTGGGTACGCGCAGCATGTGCCAAGATGAACATTGTGGAACTGGCTATCCCCCTGGTCTACCTGGAAGAAGAACGCTCTTTTGGTGGTGCGCTGGATGATGGTCGGACCCGACTGAATTATTACCATCGGGTGTTGGACGAGGCTCTGCATGCTGTTGTGCGTGACGGTGGGCCCGATCAGACCGATCCTGATCAAACGGCCCAGTTATGTGGAGAGTCTCAACGATGAAGATTGCCAGCAGCAAATGTTACAGTGGGAAGCTGCAGGTTCCCACACACAATGAGGGGGTATTAGTCTGCCCGCCAGCAGAGCGATTTGGCGATGTTCTGGCCGGTAACATCCGGCAACGAGAAGAGTCCTATTTGTTTGATGGGCAATTGGAGGACTACGATTTTCAAGGTTGTCGCTTCCGCACTTTGGCAGATCAGAGTCGCGAAGAGATGTTGCGCGCAGCGATTGCATATACATCCTCCTACCGGAATCTTTCAGGCGATCATGCCCATTGGCGGTCTTCTTCTCCACTGATCTTTGCCGGCCATCAACCAGATTTGTTTCATCCCGGTGTCTGGGCAAAAAACTTTGCCATGGGCGCTTTTGCAGCATCTCGGGGAGGTGTTGCGATCAATCTTTTAATTGATGCAGATGTACCCAAATCGACATCGCTAAAAGTTCCCACAGGTTCTCCAGAAGCTCCGATTCTTGAAAGGATTGCGTTGGATGATGTTCCCATTGCAGTTCCCTATGAGGACTGGGAGATCATGGATGAGAATCTTTTTCGCAGCTTTGGTTCACGCGTTGCAGCAGCCATCAAACCGCTAGTTGCGGATCCTAGTATCGGTATGTATTGGCAAAAGGTCCTTGAGCGATCCCGCTCAGAGAGGCATGTCGGTTTATGTCTTTCTCAGGCGCGTCATCAACTGGAAGGCGAGTGGGGACTTCGGACACTAGAACTTCCTCAGAGTCATTGTTGTGAGACGGAGGCATTTCGCTGGTTTACTGCCCACATGCTTGCTCAACTTCCGCGCCTGCATGAAATCTACAATGCCTCTGTCACCCAATACCGGCAAGATCACCATTTGCGGAGCGCGAAGCATCCTGTGCCAAACCTTGTTGAGGAAAACGGTTGGCTTGAAGCGCCGTATTGGATATGGGATGCAGAAAATCCTCGTCGTCGCCGCCTCATTTGTCGGCTTTGCGGTGATGAGTTAGTACTGGCCGATGGAGCGGGTCTGGAAATTCCTCTAGCAATCACACCGGATGCCGATGCCGGAACAGCGGTGGGCCAGCTAGCCGATATATCAAGGCGTGGAATCCGAATCCGTCCACGGGCCCTGATGACGACAATGTTTGCACGGCTTCTGTGCAGTGATGTGTTCATTCATGGTGTTGGTGGTGGTAAATACGATCGGGTTACCGATTCCATCATGCACCACTTTTTTGGAATCAACCCACCAGAATATGTGGTGTTGTCCGGAACCTTAAAATTACCGCTTTCCCAATCCGGGTCTCTGGCATCGAAATTGCGATCGATCAAGAGGCTCTTGCGCGACTTGAAGTTCAATCCAGACCGATTTTTGAGAAATGCGTTTGCAGATGCCGAATTTCAGAGTTGGTGGGATTGGATTGAAAACAAACGCCGCTGGATTCACACTCCGAAAAATATTGAGAATGCACATACGCGTCATCGAGAGATTAGCAGGAGCAACGAAGAGTTGCAGTCGTTTGTGGCGGAACGATCTCAGCAATTATATTCGCAGCAGGAAAAAATAATGGCCCAGCTTCGTGCCGATACCATTTTGTCTGCCCGTGATTATGCCTTCTGCCTTTTTCCGCAGTCGCAGTTGATGCACTATATGCTGGACATCTTGCCGAAAGCGCTGTAGATTGAATGAGGCAGCCTGATCTGGTGGTCGGTGTCGATCGGATGGAGTCGCAATCGTTGCCTAGGCGCGCTTGATTGGTTGCTTTGTATTGCGGTTTGCACTTCTGGCCGGGTAGTGCATGAGTCGGGGAAGGGGGCAGGGGGAAGGGGGTAGGGGTACGGTGGGCCTCGTTGAGGCCGCGTCAAAAGGATTCCAGCCGATGGAGACGGCATCCGCGGCAGCGTCTCGGTCGATCATTTGTAGTGCGGTCCCCGGGTCGTTACAGATTGTGGCCGCAAAGGCCTGCGATCATGCAGCGATTGAGCAGTTTCTCTGCGCGCGCCTGCGCCAAGTTTCCTCGCGGGAATTTTGTCACCAACTCGAAGAACCATGGTACGTTCCCGGTGATCGACTTCTGCTGAAGAAACACAAACAGATTATTGGGCATATCGGTCTTCATTGGCGAACCATGTTCTTTGGAAGATCTCAATGGACGATTTGTCGGGTTGGTCGTCTGAGCCTTTTGCCGGAATTTTATAGCTACGGTTTGGCTGAGGAATTGCTTTGGTCTGCCGAGCAGGTGATGTCGGAGCAACATGCACTTCTTGGTGTTGGTGATCTGGAAGACTTGGAAACCTTTTCCGATGGATTGTGGATCCCGTGTGGAGAGCATGTTATGTCCGAAGCCGATCCACGCGATATCTTGGCCGAGTTTCGTGTTCGCGATGAATCCGTGCAGCATCGAGCGCTGTTGCCCGATTCCAGGCAAAGACACGAGGAAATTAGTGTTCGACATTGGAGGCAAGTAGAATTGCCCGCGCTGATGCGTATCTACCAAAGCAATGCGCAATCTGGTTTTGGCTACTTGGAGCGGAGCGAGGCGTACTGGAGATGGTTGGTCAACCGGCACGCCTTTGATCAGATTATGGTTGTCATTGAGGGTCACGATCGATTGGGTCAGGAAGGCCGAGATTATTGTATTGTTGGCTACGCAGTTGTTCATGCCCACCAGATACTGGAAATGTTGGTGCAGCCCGGGCATCCGACGGCTAGCAGACGGTTGGTGAGCAGAATTTGTTCCGATGCGATAGAACGCGACCGGAATAGTGTCAGCCTGCATGCCTCTTTTGACGAGCCAATACATGCGATCATCACAGCCGCTAACGGGCCATCGCCAAGCAATCGTGCGCTTGTTCGTAAGAGAGTTATGGTCTGTGTTCCGCGTCATGATGTTTTGGTCCACTATCTGGGGCCGGAATTGTGTCAGCGAGCAGTCGCTGCCGAGATTGCAATGCCGATCGAAATAGGATTGGCCATTGACGATTGTCACTACCAACTCTCTCTCTACGGCCGCAGGGCAAAATTAACGTCTGGCAAAATAGGCGAAAACTACCTCATGTGCTCTCGAAAGACGTGGGTGCGGCTCTTGTTGGGATCTGTCGATGCCTCTTCTGCCCTGCTAGCGGAAAAACTCACGGCGTCGACATCCAGTGCACGACGCTATGCGGAAGTTCTCTTTCCCGCAGTCCCGCTCTGGCATTCTCCGTGGGCGGATTTGCCAATTGGATGATGAATGCAGTACGCTGGGTACGATCCCGGTCCATTCTCTTCACGCAATGATGGATGCTCGAAATGTGGCAACGGATACTACTGGTTCTGTTCTGTGTCGTGCTTGCAGGTGTGGTGGTGCGGGCCTGGGTTCTGGAAGGGCTCATCATGCCGGTCCGTATTATTGGTCCCTCGATGGCCGAAACATTTTACGGTCCGCATTTCGAGTTGACTTGTGAAGACTGTGGGTTTCCGTTTGCGTTTGATGCTACGACTCCGCCTTTACCCCAGACTGCAATTTGTCCAAATTGTGGATATCGGGAAAACGAGACAAAAGCAGAGCCATTGTACGGTGGTGATCGATTGTTGATCGATAAAATGACCTATCAATTGCGACGGCCAAACCGTTGGGAGGCAATTCTTTTTCGCAATTCGGCGCTCCAGCGGGGAGTGTGCATTAAACGTGTTGTTGGTTTTCCGGGTGAAATCGTAGAGATTCGCGATGGCGATGTTTTTGTGGACCGAGTCCGCGAAAAAAAAACCTGGAATGACCTTCGACCAATGGCTCTGGTCATTCACGATGCCCGCCACAGATCTCGTGATGTTGCCCTGCCGCGTCGTTGGCGATCGGCAAAACCGACCAATGGTTGGCAATCCGTAGCGGAAGGATTTGCCTATAGGCCAGATCAGCGTCTCTCACATGCGGTTGCCGGGCTGTCAGAGCAGGAGTCGTGTTCGAAGTTGGATTGGTTGCGCTACCACCACTGCCGGTTGCGGGCCGGGTCGCGGTCCAAGGAGGGAGCACTCTCTGACGATTATGGGTACAACCAGACGCTCTCTCGGCAACTCAATGATATTGAAGATATGTATCTCATAGCCACCGTAGAGGCGAGGGGTGATGGTGTTCTGGCGGTGCGAGTGCCGGCAGGTGGAAAGATGTTTTTACTGAGGATGGATACAACTTCCCGCCGCGGAACGCTGTTCTGTGGCAACAAATCAGTTGGCGCGTTTGTTTGGCAGGCCGGCCAACTGGATTCACCAACGACTCTTGAAGTGGCAACACTCGACAAGCAGTTTCTAGTGGCGATGGATGGCGTTTCCTGTTTGTCGTTCGACTACGAACAGCCCCTGCGGCAGGCAGATGGGAGGAGGACGAAGGATCCGGATAGTACGCAGAGGACCGATGATGATCTCTTGGCAATCGGCGCCTGCGGACTGGAGGTCGAGCTGAAAGATTTGCGACTCCTGCGCGATGTCTATTACACTCAGGGACCGCCACCGGCTACCGGTACGGATATGAAAATGTATCCATTAGGCGCCGATGAATTTTTTGTGTTGGGGGATAACAGCCCGGTCTCACTCGATAGCAGGCAAGGGCGACCGGACGGAGTCGTCAAAGAGGCCGATCTTCTCGGAAAGCCGTGGCGGTGGCGGTGATTTGCGACAAGGAATCGAAAACGGAGATTCAAGTTCACCCTGGTGCCGGAATTCTGTATATTGACCGGTTCCCAGTCCATTCAAAAATTCATTCCCTTCTAAAAAACTGTTCATGATCAAACACCGCTCCCGACGGCCCGCAAAACACCGCAAAGTGGACCAGTCCGCCAAGCAATCGGCTGAGTCGACACATCATGGTCCGGCTGAGCCGACACAGCATGGCATTGTGTTCCATTTTCTTACGTCTAAAAGCGTGCGGGAAACCGTGGAATCGGTCGTGATCGCCTTTGCCCTCGCCTTTCTGTTTCGAACCTTTGAAGCCGAAGCGTTTGTGATCCCCACCGGGTCGATGGCGCCCACACTCCAAGGAAGGCACCAAGATGTCGATTGTCCTATGTGTGGAAATGCTTATCGCATTAGTGCCAGCCAGGAAGTCGACCAGACGACGGAGCGCAAACGTGCAGATGTCGTTGCGGGCGAGTGTCCGAACTGCCGCTACTGGGCGTGCACAAACCGGCGCCTGGGTGAGGATCTGTTGAAGCAAGGCTATGCAAGGCCCTTCAATACCGGTGCGCTCGAAGTTGCAACAGAATCTTCTTCTGCCAATGGGGATCGCATCATCGTCAGTAAGTTTGCCTATGAATTTCAAGATCCGCGACGGTGGGATATTTTTGTTTTTCGATTTCCCGGACAGGCGTCCCGAAATTATATCAAGCGG
>MPMF02190243.1_pt1 | contig 28972 bp, 27 predicted proteins | sample 1617271 | NCBI WGS metagenome assembly MPMF02 (sample SAMN05944812, study PRJNA350692) | marine metagenome | biome: marine; feature: ODZ; material: water; isolation source: 120 m water sample prefiltered with 30 um filter, filtered on to 0.2 um... | place: Pacific Ocean | collected 2012-04-09... | reverse complement strand
TGCCGTGGCGGCAGCGTCACGGTGGTTATCCAGTTCATGATCCGGGAGAAGTCAGGTGGAACTCGAGAACCTGTTGGGCGGCGATGCCGCCTACCTATTGGAGCACGAGGCGAAGGGAATCCCGGCTGACCTGCTGTCGGGCCCTGGCCCCGACTATGTGTCCGACGTGTTGGCCCAGACTGACCGGCCACCACAGGTGCTGCGCAGCATCCAGTCGCTCTTTGACCACGGTCGTCTGGGCGGAACCGGCTACGTGTCGATCCTGCCGGTCGACCAGGGCATCGAGCACTCGGCGGCGGCCTCGTTCGCACCGAACCCCGCCTACTTCGACCCGGCCAACATTGTTGAGCTGGCAGTCGAGGGCGGCTGCAACGCGGTCGCCTCAACCTTCGGTGTGCTGGGGGCGGTGTCCCGACGATTCGCCCACCGGATCCCCTTCATCGTCAAGCTCAACCACAACGAACTCCTGACCCTTCCCAACACCTTCGACCAGGTCATGTACGGCTCGGTCGACCAGGCATACGACCTGGGTGCTGCAGGTGTGGGCGCCACCATCTACTTCGGGTCAGACGAGTCCACCCGCCAGATCTCCGAGGTCTCAGAGGCCTTCGCACGGGCCCATGAGCTGGGCATGTTCACGGTGCTGTGGTGCTACCTGCGCAACTCGGGTTTCAAGGTCGACGGTGTCGATCACCACGCCTCGGCCGACCTGACCGCCCAGGCCAACCACATCGGCGTCACCATCGAGGCCGACATCATCAAGCAGAAGCTTCCCGAGGTGAACGGCGGCTACAAGGCCATTCCGGGTTTCGGCAAGACCCACCCGCTCGTGTACGACGAGCTCACCAGCGACCACCCGATCGACCTGTGCCGCTGGCAGGTGGCCAACTGCTACATGGGCCGCATCGGTCTCATCAACAGTGGTGGCGCCTCGTCGGGTGCCGGCGACCTCGCCGAGGCGGTACGCACGGCGGTCATCAACAAGCGTGCCGGGGGTATGGGCCTCATCAGCGGCCGCAAGGCCTTCCAGCGTCCGATCTCCGATGGAGTGGAGTTGTTGAACGCAATCCAGGATGTCTATCTGGACTCCTCGGTAGGCGTGGCCTGACGCCTGCTCCACGGGTCGTCGACGTTGCCGGCGCTGTGATCAACATCGCAGAGAATTGCCTCCCCGGATCACTGGCCTTTGGATCGCGCGTGGTTATGGTTATGCGCGTGCAGGGGACGACCGGCAACGAGGCCGGAACGCCGATGGGCATGAGACGGCAGGTGGCGACGTGACCGATACAGCGGCACCCCCCGATGCGGCATCTGTAGACAAGGTCATCGTTCGCTTCGCCGGTGACTCCGGCGACGGAATGCAACTCACCGGCGACCGTTTCACGAGTGCCAGTGCCCTTTTTGGTAACGACCTGGCGACCCTTCCCGAGTACCCGGCCGAGATCCGCGCACCAGCCGGAAGCCTCGCTGGCGTGTCCGCCTTCCAGGTTCAGGTTTCAGACCACGACATCATGACCCCCGGCGACGCCCCCGACGTTCTGGTGGCCATGAACCCGGCGGCACTCAAGTCCGACCTCCACAAGCTGGTGCCCGGCGGCACCCTGATCGTGAACGCCGACGCGTTCGACGAACGCAACCTGGCAAAGGCCGGCTACGAGACCAACCCACTCGACGGCTCAGACCTCGACGGCTACATGCTCATCACGGCGCCCATGACCAGCCTCACCAAGGAGGTCTGCAAGGATCTCGGAGTCAAGCCGCGTGATGCCGAGCGGTCCAAGAACTTCTTCGCCCTTGGCCTGGTGTCGTGGATGTACAGCCGCCCGACCGAACCCACAATGGAGTGGATCGACACCAAGTTCGCCGGCCGTGACCTGATCATCGCTGCCAACAAGGCGGCGTATCGGGCAGGCCACGCCTTCGGCGAGACCGCCGAGATCGGGCACCAGCGTGTGGTTGTGCCTGCTGCTCCCCAACAGCCCGGCACCTACACGAACATCAACGGAAACACGGCGCTGGCATGGGGTCTGGTGGCTGCCGGCGAACTGTCCGGGCTTCCGGTGTTCCTCGGCTCGTACCCGATCACACCCGCCACCGACATTCTCCATGAACTGTCAAAGCACAAGTCGTTCGGAGTCACCACATTCCAGGCCGAGGACGAGATCGCAGCTGTCGGCTCGGCGCTGGGGGCCTCGTACGGTGGCTACCTCGGCGTCACCACAACGAGTGGCCCGGGAGTGGCGCTGAAGTCCGAGACAATCAGTCTTGCGGTCAGCCTCGAGTTGCCCCTGGTGATAGTTGATATCCAGCGTGGTGGCCCGTCGACGGGGCTCCCCACCAAGACCGAGGCCGCCGATCTGCTCATGGCCATGTACGGCCGTCACGGCGAGGCACCGCTACCGGTGGTGGCTGCCAGCACCCCGGCCGACTGCTTCGACGTGGCAATCGAGGCGGCCCGCATTGCGCTGACCTACCACACCCCCGTGATCCTCCTGTCCGACGGCTACCTGGCCAACGGCTCCGAGCCGTGGTGCCTCCCCGAGGTCGACTCCCTCGCACCGATTCCGGTGGAGTTCGCCACCGAGTTCAACCACACCAACGCCGACGGCGAGCCCGAGTTCTGGCCCTTCCTCCGCGACGAGAACCTGGTGCGGCCTCTGGCGCCTCCGGGCACGCCTGGCCTGATGCACCGGATCGGTGGCATCGAAAAGCAGGACGGTTCCGGAAACGTCAGTTATGACACACAGAACCACGGTCACATGGTGGCAATCAGGGCCGATCGCATCTCACAGATTGAAGTACCCGATGTCGAGGTAATCGGCCACCCGGAGGCCGACGTGCTGGTCGTGGGCTGGGGTTCAACCTGGGGTGCCATCACCGGAGGCGTGCGGCGAGTCGCAAACGCCGGCCACAAGGTTGCCCAGGTGCACCTGACCCACCTGAACCCGTTCCCGAAGAACCTCGGTGAGGTGCTGGCCCGTCACAAGAAGGTCCTCGTTCCCGAGATGAACCTGGGCCAGTTGGCAAAGATGATCCGGGCCGAGTACCTCGTCGACGCCCAGGCCATCGGCAAGGTAACCGGTCAGCCGTTCACTGCCGGAGAGATCGAACAGGTAACGCTCGGAGCCCTCGATGACTGACGCTCTCAAAGTCGCCACGACCGATGTCGGTGAGGCTCCCGAGACGAGCCGATCCGACTGGCAGAGCGACCAGGAGGTCCGGTGGTGTCCGGGCTGTGGCGACTATTCGGTGCTAACCGCCATCCAGCTCCTGCTTCCCGAGCTGGGGGTGAGGCGCGAAAACACCGTCTTCATCTCGGGCATCGGCTGTGCAGCGCGCTTTCCGTACTACATGGACACCTACGGTGTGCACACCATCCACGGTCGTTCCCCGGCGTTCGCCACGGGTCTGGCCATGGCCCGCCCCGATCTCGACATCTGGGTCATCGGTGGCGATGGCGACATGCTGTCGATCGGCGGCAACCATCTCATCCACGCCCTGCGACGCAACATCAACCTGAACATCTTGTTGATCAACAACCAGATCTACGGTCTCACCAAGGGCCAGTACTCGCCGACGAGTGAGACCGGCAAGGTCACGAAGTCGTCGCCTATGGGTGCGACACCGCGGCCGTTCAACCCGGTGAGCGTTGCCCTCGGTGCAGAGGCAAGTTTCGTGGCACGCACACACGACATGGACCGCAGGCACATGCAGGAGACCTTCCGGCGTGCACATCTGCACGATGGTGCGGCGTTCGTCGAGGTCTACCAGAACTGCAACGTGTTCAACGACGGGGCGTTCGGTGCGATCACCAAGAAAGACGCCCGCGACGACATGCTCATAGAACTGAGCCACGGCGAGCCGGTCCGCTTCGGTGCCGAGAGCGAACGAGGTGTCGCCCGCCGTGAGGGTGGCGTTGAGATCGTCGATGTGGCCGACGTCGGCGAAGATGCCATCCTCGTGCATGACGAGTCGCTTACCGATCCGTCTACGGCGTTCTCACTTTCACGTCTGGCAGAGGGACCGCACACACCGACCCCGATCGGCGTGTTCCGCGCCTGTAAGCGCGACGAGTACGGCAGGGCCGTGGCAGACCAGATCGCCAACGTGACTGCCAGCCGCGGCAAGGGTGACCTCTCGGCTCTGCTGCGTTCCCTTCCCACCTGGGAGGTCTGAGCGCAACGGGCTCGCGCCCGATGCCTCCACCATGAGTTGGGCTCTGGACCTCGACGGGGTCGTCTGGCTTGGGACAGACGACATCCCCGGTGCCGCCGACGCTGTGGCTCGCCTGCAGGCTGCGGGTGAGAAGGTGCTGTTTGTGACCAACAACTCGGGCCGCCGGGTGGCTGACGTCGAGGCCAAGCTGGCCTCTCACGGAATCGACGCCATGGGCGGGGTCATTACCTCGGGCATGGCCGCGGCACAGATGGTCGAGCCGGGCGAGACCGTCGTGGGCCTTTGTGGGCCGGGAGCGCGTGAGGAGTTGGAGGCAAGGGGTGCCATCGTCGTGCGAGAGGGCCCGGCCGACACGGTTGTGGTCGGCTTCCACGAGGACTTCGACTTCTGGGGTCTGACGGCCGGGGTTCAGGCGGTGCTGGGCGGGGCACGGCTGTTGGGCACCAACGAGGATGCGTCTTGGCCAGCCGAGGACGGCATCCGCCCCGGTGCCGGGGCACTGGTGGCCGCTGTGGCCACGGCGGCGGGTGCCACGCCGCAGTTCGCGGGCAAGCCCCACCGACCAATCTGTGATCTGGTGCTCGATGCCGCCGGCCCGACCGGAACTGTCGTGGGAGACCGTCCGGATACCGACGGCCTCCTGGCGCGGGCCCTTGGCTGGAAATTCGCCATGGTTCTGTCGGGGGTAATGGGTGATGACGACATGCCGTTCGACCCGGTTCCCGATTCGGTGCATGCCGACCTGGCAGCGGTTGTGGACGAGGCCCTTCGGTGAGCCAGCGGCGGCGCCTCGACCAGGAGATGGTGAGGCTTGGCCTCGTCGAGAGCCGTTCGGTGGCCCAGGCCGTGATCGCCGATGGCCGTGTCACGGTCGATGGTGCGCCGGCGTCCAAGGCCGCCCGTCTGGTGGACCCGGCACAGGCCGTGGTCGTTGCCGGCCCGCCAGCAAGGTTCGTGAGCCGTGGTGGGCTGAAGCTGGAGGCGGCCCTCGAGCGGTTTGGTCTGGACGTTGCCGACCTGGCGGTCATCGACGTTGGTTCGAGCACCGGTGGGTTCACCGACTGTCTGCTTGCGGGCGGTGCCGAGTCGGTGGTGGCCCTCGATGTCGGCAGGGGGCAGCTCCACGAGAGCCTCCGTGACAACCCCCGCGTCGCTGTTCACGAGCGCACCAACGTCAAGTCGGTTGATCCTGAGGTCGTCGGGGCTCCGTTTGACCTGCTGGTCGCTGACCTCTCGTTCATCTCGCTGCGGACCGTTATGGCCGACCTGTTCACCCTGGTTGGTGACGATGCCCCGATGCTTCTCCTCGTGAAACCCCAGTTTGAGGCCGGAAAGCCCGAGGTGGACCGCGGCAGCGGGGTCATTCGGGACCCTGAAGTCTGGCTGAGGGTGCTCATCGAGGTCGAACGGTCGATTCGCGGCCACGGAGCCGCCATCATGGAGGGCATGGTCTCTCCGATTACAGGCGCCGACGGCAACGTTGAGTTCCTGGTGCACGTGGTGCGGGGCGACGCCCCGGAGTTTGATCCGGCGGCTCTGGTCGCCGAGGCCGTGAACCTCACCGGTGGGGGAGGTGCCTGATGGCGGTCGTGGGCCTGGTCGTGCACGAGGACCGCGAGGCTGCAGTCGAACAGGCCGACGTGTTGGCGGCACGCCTGGGTAATGAGGGTCACGAGATCCGCCGCTCGGGCGACGACGGCTTCGGTGCCGGTGGTTCAGCTGAGCTGGACCTGGTGGTGAGCCTCGGCGGCGATGGTTCCATCCTGCGTGCGGTGGGTCTGCTCGACGGTGCGGCGGTGCCCGTGCTGGGTGTCAACTTCGGCCACCTCGGCTACCTGACCGCAGTTGAGCCCGAGGATGCCGTCGATGCCGTGGCGAGGACCCTTGCCGGTGACCACGGGCTCGAGGAGCGGATGATGTTGCGCGTGGAACTACAGAGGGCCGACGGCTCGAGTGTCGCCGTCGACTACGCCCTCAACGAGGTCGTGGTCGAGCGCACTGCCGCAAGCCAGACAGTCCGGCTGGGTGTGTCGCTGGACGGCGATTTCTTTACCTCGTATGCGGCTGACGGGATGGTTGTGGCCACGCCCACCGGATCGACGGCGTATGCCTTTTCGGCCCGTGGGCCGATCGTCGACGCCCTGCACCGTTGCATCCAGGTGACGCCGGTGTCGCCGCACATGCTCTTTGACCGGACGCTCGTGTTGAACCCCTCGAGTGAGGTGTGTCTGGAGGTGCTGGGCGAGCGTTCGGCGACCGGGACTGTCGATGGTCGGGTGCTCGGTGACCTTGAACCTGGTGACCGGGTGGTTTGCACGGCTGCGGATCGTGTGGCGCAACTGGTCACGTTCGGCAGGCGTGACTTCGAGCAGTTACTCAAGACCAAGTTCGGTCTCGAGGACCGCTAGGGCCTGATCTGTCTGTTGCATCTGGCCCGCCCCTGTCGGATGGTCACCCAACCTTGTCGCAGGTGCGTGCGAGGATGCTCCCCATGTTGCTTGAGATGCGCGTTGCCGACCTAGGGGTGATCGAGGAGGTCTCCATCCTGTTCGGCCCCGGTCTGACCGCCGTCACCGGCGAGACCGGTGCCGGCAAGACGCTCATCGTGGGTGCCATCGAGTTGCTGCTGGGTGGCCGTGCCGACCCTTCCATTGTGCGGCCCGGTTCCGACGAGGCTGTTGTCGAGGGCCGCTTTCTCACCGGTGACGACGAGGTGCTCGTTCGTCGGGTAGTGCCACGAGACGGCCGTAGCCGTGCCTATCTCGACGGGCAGCTGGCCACGGCCGCAGCCCTTGCCGACCTGGGTTCGTCCCTTGTCGACCTGCACGGTCAGCACGCCCATCAGAACCTTCTTGCCGGGCCGGCCCAGAGGGCGGCCCTGGACCGCTTCGGAGGTGTCGACCTGGCACCTCTGCACGATGCCGTCGAGTCCCTCGCCGCCATTGACATCGAACTTGAATCGGTGGGCGGAGACGAACGGGCGAGGGCGCGAGAGATCGACCTACTCCGCTACCAGGTGGCCGAACTGGACGATGCGGCCATCGAGGACCCCGACGAAGACGACCGTCTCGCGGCTGAGGCTGCGATTCTGGCCGATGCAGGTGCCCACCGTGAGGCCGCCGGGGCAGCCCTGGTTCTCCTCGACGGTGACGGCCCGGTATCTGAGGCGCTGGCCTCAGCGCTGGGCCACCTGGTCGAGCGTCCACCATTTTCCGACCTGGCCGACAGGCTGGCAGGAATGGGGGCCGACCTGGCCGACCTGTCGGCATCGCTGCGTGTCCTGGCCGAGACCGTCGAGGAGGATCCCGCACGTCTCGACGAGGTTGGGGAGCGTCGGCGCCTGTTGGCCGAGTTTCGGCGCAAGTACGGCAACAGCTTGGTCGAGGTCATGGACTACCACCGCGACGCAGCCGAACGTTTGGCGGGCCTGCTGGACCACGATGCCCGAGCGGCGGTTCTCGATGCCGAGCGGGTTGCTGCCGAAGCCGCCCGTGTGGAGGCTGCCGGCGTGGTCCGCGATGCCAGATGCCGCGCCGCTCCAGATCTGGCTGCACGTATCGAGTCGTATCTGCGAGAGCTGGCCATGCCTACAGCATCCATCGGCGTGTCTGTCGACGGCGAGGCCGGCGATGACGTGGTGATACTTCTGGCCGCAAACTCGGGGGCCGCACTGCTACCTCTGTCCAAGGTGGCATCGGGCGGCGAGTTGGCGAGGGCCATGCTGGCGGTGCGCCGGGTGCTCACCGCCTCACCCCCCACGCAGGTGTTCGACGAGGTAGATGCCGGAATCGGTGGCGAGGTGGCCCACGCCGTTGGTGCCTCGCTGGCTGAGCTGGCAACCCACAGCCAGGTGCTGGTGGTGACCCACCTCGCCCAGGTGGCCGCCTACGCCCACAGCCAGGTCACGGTCACAAAGCGTGATGACGGGGAGATGACTGTGGCCACAGCCACCGTGTTGGGTGACGACGAACGCGTCGTTGAACTGTCACGGATGCTCTCGGGTTCTCCCGAGAGCGGAACAGCGCAGGATCACGCCGTCGAGTTGCTGGCTGCGGCCTCGGCTTCACGCGAAGCGTGACCGGCGACCGCTGCTTCCCTCCGGCCTGCCGCGCGAGCCCGTTGACCCGCGGATAGATTGGGGCCCCGTGACGAAACACATCTTTGTGACGGGCGGCGTCGCAAGTTCGCTCGGTAAGGGCCTCACCGCCGCATCCCTCGGTCGCCTCCTCAAACAGCGTGGTCTCCGGGTCGTCATCCAGAAGCTGGATCCGTACATCAACGTTGATCCGGGCACGTTGAACCCGTTTGAGCACGGCGAGGTGTTCGTGACCGACGACGGCGGCGAGACCGATCTTGACCTCGGCCACTATGAGCGCTTCATCGACGAGAACCTCACCCGCGATTCCAACGCCACCTCCGGGTCCATCTACTCGGCGGTCATAGCCGCTGAACGCCGGGGCGAATACCTTGGACGCACCGTTCAGGTGATTCCCCATGTCACCGACGAGATTCAACGCCGCATCAGGATGCTCACCGGCGAGGCGATCGACGTCGTCATCACCGAGGTCGGTGGCACCGTCGGCGACATCGAAATCCTTCCCTTCCTCGAGGCCATCAGGCAGTTTCGCCTCGACGCCGGCGACGCCAACGTCTGTTACGTGCACGTGACCCTGGTGCCCTACATCGCACCCTCGGGTGAGCACAAGACCAAGCCCACCCAGCATTCGGTGGCGGAGCTGCGTAGTGCCGGCATTCAGCCCCACGCCATCGTGTGCCGCAGCGACGAGCCCATCAGCGACGAGTTGGAACGTAAGATTTCGCGGCTCTCGAACGTGCCGTTCGACGGTGTGGTGAACGCTCCCGATGCCGGCAGCCTCTACGAGATCCCACTGGTGCTCCACGACGAGGGACTCGACGACTACCTCTGTGGCGTTCTCGGAATCGACGCCGGTCCTCCAGACCTCGCCGACTGGAAGGCGCTGAACCAGCGGGTGGCCGATGCCACCACGCCGGTGCGAATCGGTCTCATCGGCAAGTACGTGAGCCTCGTCGACGCCTACCTGTCGGTTGTCGAGTCGCTCAACCATGCTGGCATCCATCACGGTGCCGACATCGACATCGACTGGATCCAGGCCGAGGACGTCGAGGGCCTGCTGGCCGAGAACCGGCTGCGTGACCTCGATGGCATTGTGATCCCCGGCGGTTTCGGCGAGAGGGGCATCGAGGGCAAGATCGCAGCTGCCGGCTATGCCCGCGAGAACGACATCCCGTGTTTGGGACTCTGTCTTGGCCTTCAGTGCATGGCCGTCGAGTTTGCCCGCAACGCCCTGGGTCTCGAGGGTGCGCACTCCAGCGAGTTCCAGCCGGGCACACCACACCCTGTAATCGACCTCATGGAGTCGCAGCGTGATGTGACCGACCTTGGTGGCACCATGCGCCTTGGTGCCTATGTGGCGCAGTTGAAGCCCGGTTCCAGGGTTGCCGAGATCTACGGCGAAGAGGTCGTTTCCGAGCGGCACCGCCACCGCTACGAGTTCAACCCCCGTTACCGCGAGCGCTTTGACGGCACGGGCTTTGTCTGCTCGGGTGAGTCTCCCGATGGGCGCCTCGTCGAGTTCGTCGAGCTCGACGATCACCCGTTCTGGATCGGCACACAGGCTCACCCGGAGTTCAAGAGCCGTCCCGATCGGCCAGCTCCGCTGTTCAGGGCGTTTGTCGAGGCTGCGATGGGCAGGGCCGAGGGCCGCAACCCGCAGCTGCTGCAGTTGGACGAGGTCGACGTCGGAGCAGTCGGCTGACCGCGGGCCTCCGGGGCCTCGTGGGTCGGCTCCCACATCTGGCCCTACGTTTCTTTGGTTCTCTGAGGCCCGGTGGGCCTTCAGCGGTTGACGAGGCCTGGGCCGAGTCGCATCTGGTGCCAGGTGAGGTTGACCTGTGGCGTCGCCTGTCGAACCCCGACCGGCGGCACCTGATGAAGGTGGCGCGCGATGTGGTCGGCGTGTTGGGCGACGCTGAGCGACCGGTGGTTGCTGCGGCGCTGCTGCACGACGTGGGCAAGTTGGGTTGCGGGTTGGGGACCATGGGCCGTGTTGTGGCGACGCTGGCTATTGCCGGCACGTCGCGGTCGACGCTTGAGGCCTGGGCCGGGGGCCGGGGTTTCACGGGTCGGGTCGGCCGCTACTTCTGCCACCCCGAGTCGGGTGCGTTGCTGCTGGAGGCGGCTGGCAGCGACGCTTTCACGGTGGCCTGGGCCCGTGAGCACCAGAATCCGTCTGGTTCCTGGAGTGTCGATGCGAGGCTGGCCGAGGTGCTGGCCGGCGCCGACCGGTAGTCAGGCTGGCAACAGGCCCATATTGGTCTTGGCTCGGCCAACCGTTGCCGATGCGACCTGGCGGGCCTTGTCTGCTCCGACTGCGAGCAGCCGGGTGGTTTCGGCCGGGTCGGCTGCAAGTTCGTTGTAGCGCTCCTGGATGGGACGGAGCATCTCGATGAGGGCCTCGGCGGTTGCGGCCTTGAGGTCTCCGTAGCGTTCGATGCCGTCTGCGGCCTGCTGGGGGGTCTGGCCGGTTGAGGCCCCGAGGATGGAGAGCAGGTTTGATACGCCAGGTTTTTCGGCGGGGTCGAAGCGGACCTCGCTTTCGCTGTCGGTGACCGACCGCTTGACCTTTTTTTCGATTACGGCGGGGTCGTCGAGGACGCGGATGGTGCCCTGGGGGCTCTCGTCGGACTTGGACATCTTGGAGGTGGGGTTCTGGAGGTCCATGACCCTGGCTCCTGTAGGTGGGACAACAGCTTCTGGAACCACGAAGGTCTCGCCGAAGCGGTGATTGAAGCGGATGGCGATGTCGCGGGTGAGTTCGACGTGCTGGCGCTGGTCTTCGCCGACGGGGACCTGGTCGGTGTCGTAGAGGAGGATGTCGGAGGACTGCAGTGCCGGGTAGGTGAAGAGCCCGCCGGATACGAAGGAGGCGCTTTCGGACTTGTCCTTGAACTGGGTCATGCGGCGAAGTTCGCCGAATGCGGCGGTGCATTCCATGATCCAGGCGCATTCGGTGTGTTCGTGCACGTGGCTCTGGACGAAGACGGTGCAGCGGTCGGGGTCGAGGCCTACTGCGAACAGCACCTGGGCCAGCGAGAGGGTGTCGGAGCGAAGGGACTCAGGGTCGTGGGGGACCGTGAGGGCGTGCAAGTCGACGACGCAGTAGACGGATTCGGCCTGGTCCTGGAGGGCGACCCAGTTGTTGAGGGCCCCCAGCAGGTTGCCGAGGTGTACATCGCCGGTGGGCTTGATGCCCGAGAAGACCCTTGCCATGGCCGGTCAGGGTACCGGTGCGGGGCGGGGGTGGTTGGGACCGTTCAGCCGAAGCAGCCGGCGGAGTCCTGGGTGTTGAAGATGTACTCCATGAGGTCGGCGGTACCGGTGCCGAACTGGGCGTTGATCTCGGCGTTGCCCTGCAGGGCACGGATGTATTCGCTGTGGAGGCCGCTGCAGTCGGGGATGGTGGCCATGTTGTCGAGGAAGGCCTTGTAGTCCCAGCCGTACTTGTTCATCCAGTACGGCGACCGGGTGGTGGTTGTCACCGGGGCCGGTGCACGGGTCGTGGGGGGTGCCTCAGACTCACCACCCCACAGGAACTGGCTTCCGATCGCAATGGCGATGAGCCCGGCGAACGCGAAGGCCAGAAACTGGATTACGGGTCGGGGGATGCTGCCGCTGCTCGGAATCGCCACCAGACGAGGCTACAGCGGCCAACAGATCGGCGAAGTCAGGCGGCGGTGTCCGTCGTGTGATGGGGGCCACGGCGTAGGGTCTGGCCTGTGAGCGTCACGGTTTCCACCCCGGTCTACGAGGGCCCTTTTGACCTGTTGTTGAACCTCATCCTGCGCGAGGAGGTTGAACTCTACGAGGTCTCACTGTCGTCGATTGTCGACGCCTACCTGGCCGAGTTGGAGAACATGGATTCGTGTGACCTGGAGATGGCGACCGAGTTCCTGCTGATCGCTGCGATTCTTCTGGAGCTCAAGACCAGGCGTCTGTTGCCGACCGACGACCGGTTCGACATTGACGACGAGTTTGGTCTCTGGGAGGAACGCGACCTGCTGCTGGCGCGGTTGCTCGAGTGCAAGACCTTCAAGGATGCAGCTGTCCAGTTGCGTCGTCTGGCTGCCGATGCGTCGCTGTCATGGCCGAGGCGTGCAGGTCTTGAAGACGCCTTCTTGCATCTGGCACCAGATCTCCTGGCGGGGGTGTCGCCGGTTGACCTGCGCGACGCCGGCCGGCGGGCCCTGGCGCCAAAGCCGGTGTTTCACATCGACACTGAACACATCGCCCCCATAAGGGTGAGCGTGGCCGACGCGGTGTGCCAGATGGTCGACGAGATTCCCCATGAGGGCACTGTCACGTTTAAGAGCCTCACCGAGGGCATGGTCGACCGCATCGCCATCGTGGTGCGGTTCCTGGCGGTGCTGGAGTTGTTCAAGCAGGGCATTGTCGAGATCGACCAGGTGGATACGTTCGGTGATATCCACGTGAGTTGGCGCCCTGGCGCCGACCGGGCCGAGATAGACCTGATCGACGTGTACGAGGGCTGACCCGGTGGGTGACGAGGCAATGATCGGCGAAGACGACGATTCCGACATCAGGCGGGCCATCGAGGCCATCTTGATGGTGTCGGTCGATCCGGTGGCGCCGAATCTGTTGGCGCAGCTGATGGAGATGCCCACGAAGAAGGTGGAGGCCATCTGTTCATCTCTGGCTGATGGGTACGAGGCCGAGGGGCGGGGTTTCGTGCTGCTCAGGGTTGGTGGTGGCTACCGCTTCCAGAGTCATCCGGCCCAGGCCGAGTGGGTAGAGCGTTTCGTCCTGGAGGGCCAGCACAGCCGCCTCACGTCGGCGGCTCTGGAAACTCTGGCGATCGTGGCCTACAAGCAGCCCATTTCTCGCAACCAGGTGTCGGCCATCCGGGGCGTCGATGTCGACACGGTGATCCGCACGCTGCAGCAGCGCGGCTACATCGAGGTGGTGGCGACCGATCCCGGGCCCGGCAACGCCCTCATGTTCGGCACCTCCCAGGGGTTTCTTGAGAGCATGGGCATCGACCAGGTGTCTGACCTGCCGTCGCTGGGTGACTTCGTGCCGGGCCCTGAGCTCGTCGAGGCCCTTGAGCGTGGTTTGCTGGCCGAACCCGATGTGGTCGAGTTGGAGGCAGAGGCAGAGGCAGAGGTCGGTGGCGAGCCTGAATGCGGGTCCGACACCGAGGTGCCCGTCGACGACCGTACGTAGTCGTGACCGAACCTGAAGGGCCCGTCAGCCGGGAGCCGGCCGAGGATGTACGCCTCCAGAAGGTGCTTGCCCGTGTGGGCTTCGGCAGCCGCCGAAAGTGCGATGACCTGATCGCAGCTGGGCGGGTGACCGTGAACGGCGAGGTGGCTGTGCTGGGGCGGCGGGTAGATCCCGAGTCGGCGCTGGTGGCAGTTGACGGTGCGCCGATAGGGGTCCGACCGGGCCTTGTCTACTACCTGCTCAACAAGCCGGCCGGTGTGGTTACGACGGCTGATGATCCGCAGGGGCGCCCCATCGTTGTCGACCTGGTTCCCGGTGAGCCAAGGGTGTTCCCGGTTGGGCGCCTCGATGCCGACACCGAGGGCCTGTTGCTTCTAACCAACGACGGAGAGTTGGCGCATCGCCTGACCCATCCGTCCTACGGGGTCGAAAAGGAGTACGTGGCCGAGGTCGACGGTGAACCCAGTCGGGCTGCCCTGCGTTCGTTGCGGGAGGGCGTGGAGCTCGACGACGGGATGACGGCCGAGGCCAGGGCCTCGCTGATGGATCCGTCGGTCGTGAAGTTGACGATCCACGAGGGGCGCAACCGCCAGGTGCGCCGTATGTGTGAGGCCGTGGGCTATCCGGTGGTGCGCCTGGTTCGCACCCGTGTGGGCCCTATTGCCGACAGGTCCCTGGCGCCGGGTTCGTTCCGTGAGTTGGATGTTGAGGAACTGCGCTCTCTGGAGCAGGCGGTGGCCGACAAACCGGGCCAGTAGCCGATGGGTCTACCGGTAGCATCGACGGCCATGGCAACCCGTCTGTCCCCGGCCGCGGCGCGGCCCGACCTGTTGAGAGTCCGGTCATGATCGGCCGTGCGACCGTTGTGGGCGTGGGCCTTATCGGTGGTTCGATCGGTCTGGCGCTTCGTGAGTGTGGCTGGCACGTGAGCGGTGTAGACAGCGACGAGGCTCGTCTGGCGACGGCTCTTGAGATGGGTGTGATCGACTCAGCGGGCTGGGATCCGGTCGCCGAGGTGACCTTTGTGGCGACCCCGGTTGCCTACATTGCCGATGCGGTCAGTGAGGCGCTCGCTGCCTCGCCGTCGGGGCTTGTTACCGATGTGGGCAGCGTGAAGGTTCCGGTTGTCTCGGCTGTCGATGATCCGCGTTTCGTGGGCGGCCACCCGATGGCCGGCTCGGAACAGGACGGCCTTGAGGGTGCCTCTGCGGACATGTTCGTTGATACCAACTGGGTGCTCACCCCCGGTGGGGGCACCGACGACGCTGCGTTCGCCCGTGTGCGCACGACGGTCGCCTCCCTTGGTGCCGAGGTGGTGACCTTGTCGCCTGATCGACACGATGGTCTTGTGGCGCTGGTGTCGCATGTGCCGCACCTGACCGCTGCGACCCTCATGGGCCTTGCGGCTTCCCGTTCGGAGGAGCACTACGCCGTATTGCGCCTGGCCGCCGGTGGGTTTCGCGACATGACGCGGGTGGCTGCGGGGCATCCGGGCATCTGGCCTGACATCTGCGCTGAGAACAGCCACGCCATTGCCGAGGTGCTCGACGACCTGATCGCAGCTCTGGGGGTCGTGCGCCGTGAGGTGGTCGACTCGGACCGCGATGGCCTGCTGGCCCGTCTTGAGACCGCCAGGGCCGCCCGGGTGAGCCTGCCGACAGGTGCGCCGCGGCCGTCGGAGCTGGCTGAGGTGCGTGTGCCCATTCCGGACCGGCACGGTGAGATTGCCGCCATTGCCACGTTGGCCACCGAGTTGGACGTGAACATCTACGACCTGGAGATTGCCCACTCGGCCGAGGGTGACCGTGGTGTGGTGCTGTTGATCGTCGAGACCGGCCTTGTTGAACGCCTCAAGGGCGGGCTCATGGCCAAGGGCTACAGGCCCACATCGGGCCCGCTGACGTGACCTCCCTCGCCGTTTCACCCGGCGGGCCGCTCATCGGCCGGCTCTCGGTGCCCGGCGACAAGTCCATTTCCCACAGGGTGGTGATGCTGGCGGGCCTGGCCGACGGTACGTCTGAGATTACGGGCCTCAGTGATGGCGATGATGTGGCCCACACGGTGTCCATCGTGGAGGCTCTGGGTGCGGGTGTCGAGGTGGTCGACGGGGTGGTGTCGATCACCGGTGGCGGCCTGGGGCCCGCCGGCGGGTCGCTGTACGTGGGCAACTCGGGCACGGGCATTCGTCTGTTGGCGGGGATGCTGGCCGGTCTGGCGTTCACGTCGGTGCTCGACGGTGACGAGTCCATCAGGCGGCGCCCCATGGACCGAGTGGTCGACCCGCTCCGGGCGATGGGGGCCGACATCTGCGGTGTCGACGGTTCGGCGCTGGCGCCGCTCACGATTGACGGTGGCGGGTTGCACGGCGTGGAGTATGCGCCACCCATGGCGAGCGCCCAGGTGAAGGGTTGTGTCCTGTTTGCGGGCCTGTCGGCCGATGGCCCCACGACGGTCGTCGAGTCCGAGCCGACACGGGCCCACACCGAGGAACTCATGGCGGCCTTCGGCATCGAGGTGATCACGGGCCCTGGCGGTGTGACGGTGCAGCCGGGTCGGCCCGTGGCGTTCACCCACAGGGTTGCCGGCGACCCCTCTCAGGCGGCCTTCTGGGCTGTTGCCGCTGCGATCGTTGAGGGCTCGGATGTCGTTGTGGAAAACGTGTATTCGGGTCCGGTTCGCACAGGGTTCGTCGACGTTCTTGCCCGTATGGGTGCCGACATCACCCACGACGCCGTCAGCGGCGACCTGAGCGTTGGGGCGTCGGCCCTGAAAGGGACAGTGGTCGAGGCCGCCGAGGTGCCCGGCCTCGTCGACGAGGTGCCGGTGCTGGCCGTGGCGGCAGCCTGCGCCGAGGGAGAGACACGGTTCTGCGGGGTGGGGGAGCTGCGTGTGAAGGAGACGGACCGCATGGCGACCATTTCGTCTGAGCTGGGGGCCATGGGTGCCCGGGTGCGCGTTGAGGGCGACGACCTGATCGTGGTGGGTGGGCCGATGCAAGGTGCCGAGGTGGATTCCCACGGCGACCACCGGATTGCCATGGCCAGTGCGGTGGCAGCGCTCGTGGCAGAGGGGCCGACGGTCGTGTCAGGCTGGGAGGCCGTGGACACCAGCTACCCGGCCTTTGGTCGTGACCTTGAGAGCCTGCGGGCATGAGCGACCTGAGGGTCATTGCCATCGATGGTCCCGCCGGTTCGGGGAAGTCCACGGTGGCGCGTGGCGTGGCTGACCGCCTGGGGCTCGGCTATCTGGATACCGGGGCCATGTACCGGGCGGTTGCGTGTGCGGTGTTGCGGCGTGGCGTGGACCCTGCCGACGCCGAGGCCGTCGTAGAGGTTGCCAGGACGATCAATCTGGACCTGACCCGTGACGTATGTGTTGTGGATGGTGTGGATGCCACGGCAGACATCAGGGGTCCTGAGGTGACCGGTGCCGTCAGCGTTGTGGCCGCCAACCCGGGTGTTCGAACGGAGATGGTTTCCCGCCAGCGGGCGTGGGCGACGGAGCGGGGTGGTGGGGTCATGGAGGGCCGCGACATCGGCTCGGTGGTGTTTCCCGATGCGACCCTCAAGGTCTACCTGACGGCCTCGGCCGAGGTGAGGGCACAGCGTCGGGCCGGCGAGGCTGCCGGCCAGGACGTGGCGGCGGTTGGCGCCGACATCGAGCGGCGTGACGCCGCGGACTCGGGGCGTGAGATGAGTCCGCTTGTGGAGGCGCCGGGAGCCGTCGTGGTCGACACGTCAGATCTGGGAATCGACGAGGTGGTTGACCTGGTCGTGGGGATGCTCCCGTGAGCAGTCAGTTGGGACACGATCTGAGCCTGTGGGGCAGGTTCAACTACCGGTTCTTCTGGTCGCTGCTGTGGGTCATCACCAAGGTCTGGGTCAGGTTCACAATTGTCGGTAGGGAGAACCTGCCTGCGACCGGGGCGTACATCCTGGCGCCGGTGCACCGTTCGTATCTGGACACGCCGGTGGGGGGCATGGTGACTGCAAGGCGCCAACGCTTTTTGGGCAAGGAGTCGCTGTGGCGCAACTGGTTCCTCGGTGGGTTCCTCACGATCGTGGGCGGGTTCCCCGTGGAGCGCGGCACGGCCGACCGGGCGGCGCTGCGTGCGTGCCAGGACGTGTTGGAGCGGGGCGAGCCGTTGGTGATGTTTCCCGAGGGAACCCGCCAGTGGGGGGCGGTCGTAGAGGCAGACAAGATGCACGATGGGCCGGCCTTTGTGGCTGCCCGTGCTGGTGTGCCGATCGTGCCGATGGGCATTGCCGGAACCGACTACGCCATGCCGCCGGGTGCGAAGTGGATCAAGCCCGTCAAGGCTGTGATGGTGGTGGGTGAGCCGATTCCCGCACCGGTGGTTGAGGGGCGGGTGCCGCGACGGGTGGTCACCGACCTGACCGAGCAGGTCCGGCAGGGCATTCAGGTGGCCTACGACGAGGCGCTGCGCATCAAGGGCCGGGCACCCCTGGAGTTTCCGGGCTAGTCGGCGGTGCCGCTCAGGGTCAGGGCCTCGAGGGCGGCCGAGGCGTCTATGGACCGGTCGTCGAGGTGGGTGGCCGGTGGTGGTGCCCCGTAGCCGAGGCTGGCGAAGCCCCTCAGGGCCGAGAGCAGGTCGCGCAGGTTGCGTGGTGGCGGGAAGTACTCGTCCTCGTCGGTGTGGCGCACGGCGGTGACGCCATTGGTGGGGGAGAGGGCTGCCAGCACGGCCTCTACGACCTCTTCGGGGGCCGACGCTCCGGCTGTGACCCCGACGGTTCCGGTCAGGTCGTGGGGCAGGTCGCCGGCCCGGTTGATCCAGACGACGCGTTCGCAGCCGGCCTCCTCGGCCAGCTTTACGAGGGCCCGGGTGTTGGAGCTGTTGGTGGAGCCGATGACGACCACGGCGTCGCAGTCGTCGACCATGTCGAGAAGCGCCCCCTGGCGGTTGGTGGTGGCAAAGCAGAGGTCGCTACGGCCCGGTGACCACAGGTCTGGCCAGCGTTTGGCGGCGGCGTCGACGACGCCTTCCCAGTCGCGGTGACTGAGCGTGGTCTGGGCCAGGATTGCCACGTCGTCGCCCATGTCGCCGAGGCTGTCGACGTCGTCGGGGTGTTCGACGCGGTGCATCGAGTCGGGGGCCACGGCGATGGTGCCCTCGGCCTCCTCGTGGCCGGCGTGGCCCACGTAGACGATCTGGTAGCCCTTGGCGGCCCTGGTGCGGACTTCGTGGTGGACCTTGGTGACCAGCGGGCAGACGGCGTCGACTGTGTAGCCACCGCCAGCGTGTGCAGCAGCAACGACCTCGGGGGCCGAGCCGTGGGCTGAGAGCATGACCGGAGCGCCCAGGGGCACCTCGGAGATGTCATCTACAAAGACGACACCCATGGCCTCGAAGCGCTCGACGACGACCTTGTTGTGGACAATCTCGTGGTAGCAGTAGACGCGTTCGTCAAATGCCCGCACCATCCAGGCAAGCGCCTTGATGGCCATCTCCACGCCTGCGCAGAAGCCGCGCGGTTCGGCCAGCAGCACCCTGTCGACGTTCACGGTCGGGACCCTACCTCCCACTCGGGAACGGGCCCTGACGGTGCGTCGGTAGCCTTGAGGCATGTCGACCCCCGTGGTCGTCGCCGTTACCCCAGGCTCACCCGCAGATCGGGTGGGGGTGGTCAGCGGCGACCTGATCCTCTCAATCAACGGCGCCGTTCCGCGTGACGTCATCGAGTACCAGCTGCTTGTCGACGAGCCGTCCGTGTGCCTGGACGTGGATTCTGGTGGCCTTTCTCGGGAGTTGTCGGTTGAGAAGGCTGCCGGCGAGCCGTTGGGCATCGAGGTGGACTCGGCGCTCTTTGACCGGGTGCGTACCTGTGACAACCACTGCGAGTTCTGCTTCATCTACCAGTTGCCGAAGGGGCTGCGTCCCAGCCTGTACGTGAAGGACGACGACTACCGCCTGTCGTTTCTGTATGGCAACTTCACAACGTTGACCCGTTTCACCGAGGCCGACATGGAGCGGGTGGTGACCGAGCGTCTCAGCCCTCTGTACGTAAGCATCCACGCCACCGACCCGGGTAAGCGCACCGAGATGCTGCGCAACCGGCGGGGTGCCACCAGCCTGCGCTGGTTGCGGGCGCTGTTGGATGAGGGCATCGAGGTGCACAGCCAGGTGGTTGTGTGCCCGGGGGTGAACGACGGGCTCTGGCTCGAGGACACCCTGGCTGGCGTGGCTGACCGCTACCCGGAACTGGCTTCTGTAGCCGTTGTGCCGCTTGGGGTGAGTGACCACACGACAGAGGCCCGCATGCGTGCCCACACCGTTGCCGAGGCGGCGGCTGTGGTTGACACGGTCGCCGCATGGCAGGAGCGGTTCCTTGAGGTGCGGGGCCGGCGCCTGGTGTTTGCCGCCGACGAGTACTACCTGCTCGCCGGGCGGCCGTTTCCGGGTGCTGACACCTACGGCGAGTTCGACATGTACGAGGACGGAATCGGCATGGCGCGGGCCTTTGAGATGGAGTTCTCAGGCGTAAACGTGGGCCGTGAGGCGCCGTCGGGGTTCTTTGCCTCTGTGGACGGCGCCCCTGCCGACGGCTACCGGGCGCAGCGAACGGCCGACGGTGCGACGCCTGTTCGCCTCGGGCTGCGGCCAGATGCCCCGGTGACGGTGCTTACAGGCGCGTTGGGTGCGCAGGTGCTGGCCCCCCTTGTGGCGACGCTCGGGCGTGACGAGGTTGAGGTGCTGGCCGTGGAGAACCGCTTCTTCGGCGGCAACGTGGGTGTGACCGGCCTGCTGGTGGGCGAGGACCTAGCCAGGGTGCTGGCCGATGAGCCCGGGGGGCGGCGTTACCTTTTGCCCGACGTGTGCCTCAGCGGTGGACGGTTCCTCGATGGCACGACTCCGTCTGACCTGCCGCGGTCCGTCGAGGTCGTGGCCACCGACGGGGCAGCGCTGCGCAACGTGCTGACCGGGGTTCCCGTCATGGAGGTGGCCAGGTGAAGCCGACCGTTGCAATCGTGGGGCGCCCCAACGTGGGCAAGTCGACGCTCTTGAACCGCATCATCGGCAGGCGTGAGGCCATTGTCGAGGAGCGGCCCGGCGTTACCCGTGACCGCAAGGAGGTCAACGCCAACTGGCTCGGCCGCGAGTTCACCCTTGTCGACACCGGCGGCTGGATGGTCGGTGGCGATGCGCTCGATGACAAGGTCAGCCGCCAGAGCGAGGCGGCAATCGAGGCCGCCGACGTGGTGCTGTTCGTGGTGGACGCCACCGTGGGTGTCACAGAGGACGACACGCGGGTGGCCAGGCTGTTGCGCTCCCGAGCCGAGTCGGTGATCGTGGTGGCCAACAAGGTCGACGACGTCAGCCACGAGGCTTTCATCTGGGACCTGTTGTCCCTCGGCCTGGGCGACCCCGAACCGGTGAGCGCCATACATGGGCGCAACACCGGCGACATGTTGGACAGGCTTGTCGGCCTGCTGCCCGACGAGGTGGATGAGGAGCCTGTCGAGGTGGTCGACGACGTCGAGAAGATCGTTGGCGTGGCGATCGTGGGGCGTCCCAACGTGGGCAAGTCGACGCTGTTCAACCGGCTCATCGGCGAGGACCGTTCGGTGGTGCACGACCGACCCGGCACGACGCGTGACTCGGTCGACACCGTCGTGGATTCCGACAAGGGGCCCGTGCGCTTCATCGACACGGCAGGTATGCGCCGCAAGGCCCGAATCGACGAGGAAACCGAGTACTACTCGCTGGTGCGCGCCCTCAAGTCGCTCGACACGGCCGACGTGGCGTTGCTGGTGATCGACTCCACCCAGGGTGTCACCCACCAGGACCAGCGCCTGGCCGAGCGTGTGGATGCGGCGGGGTGTCCGATAGTGGTGCTGTTGAACAAGTGGGACCTGTGTGACACCGAGCAGCGGGCCGACGTGACCGACCAGGTCGGCCAGAAGCTGCACTTTGTCGGCGAGGCTCCTGTCATCAAGATCAGTGCCATCTCGGGTAAGAACGTGATGCGCCTGTGGCCGGCGCTGTCTGCGACCATCGAGGGCTACCAGACCCGCATCCCGACCCGGCGGGTCAACGACGTGGTGAGGGCCGCCCAGGCGGCGCACCCGGCGCCTGCGGGGGCACGCATCTTGTATGCCACCCAGGGTGCGACCGATCCGCCGACGTTCACCCTTTTCGCCAACCACGAGGTCCCGAGAACCTGGTTGCGCTACCTCGAGCGCAAGCTGCGCGATGACCTGGAGTTGGGCAACACGCCGATCAAGTTGCGGGTCCGCAGACGCTCTGAGTGACATCGGGCGCCCACCCGGGGCTGCCGGGGGGCCGCTGTGTGGGTGGTCAGGAACGTCGATCACGCTGCGGGAGTACGATGGTGGCGGATGCGTACCCCGGTTCTGGTCCTTGCGGGCATCGTGTGTCTGGCAGCCACCTTCGGTTGGGTGCATTCTGCGCGCCACCGTTACCGCCTGGTGCGCCGCATCGACATGGAGGCGGCACCCGATGCCTACACGCTGGCATGGTCCACGTTCCGAAAGGAGGCCCATTCGGCCAGCCTCTACGGCCTGCTCGCCCTGGCGACATTCGTAACGGCCTTCGCCGACGCCGAGGTCGTGTTTGCCCTCGTCGCGGTGCCGGCAATGGTGTCCACGGTGTGGGCACGAAACGGCGTGCGTGAGGCCCGTATGGCCCGCCAGCGGATCGACATCGAGAGGCGTGCCCAGGAGGCCCTCGACCAGGAGGAGCTGGCGCCCAAGGCGTGGGCGGCCCGCCTGGCCCCCGAGGAGTTGCCCGAGTACTCGGGCTTTGAGGTCGGCAAGGTCTACCAGGCGGGCACCGGGCTGATGGCCGGTGACTTCTTTGACGTGTTCAAGGCGGCACCCACCCGTCTGGCTGTGGTCATCGGCGATGTGGCCGGGCACGGCATCGAGTCGTCGATCACCGCCTTCCAGGCCAAGTACCTGCTGCGCACGTTCCTCGCCCAGTTCCGTGACCCCGCCCAGGCGCTCGAGGAGCTGAACCGCCAGATGGCGTCGGTGGACCGCTCCGAGGAGTTCATCTCGCTCGTGGTGCTTGTGTTTGACACCGAGGCCGAGTCGCTGCGCTACGCGTCGGCCGGCCACCCCGCCACGTTCCTGTGGCACGAACGCGAGGTGCGCCCGCTGCGCTCCACCGGGCCGCTCCTCATGCTCGACCCGCAGGGCTCCTACTTCAGCCGTGAGATCCCCCTTGAGCGTGACGACATGGCGCTCATGTACACCGACGGCCTTGCCGAGGCCCGTAACGGAGACGAGCTGTTCGGTGAGGAACGAATCGGCGATGCCCTGCGCCGCAACCCCGGCATCGCCCCCGATGTGCTCTGCAAGCAGCTGCTCGACGCAGCCAACGACTTCAACAAGGGCATCGTCGAGGATGACGTGGCCATCCTGGCCATCCGCAAGACCTGAGCCTGCCGGTGGGGGTGTGAGGCATGCCCTGGTGTGAGTCGTGCGACAGGTACCTGAGCCCCAACGCCGTGTCGGTGGTGGGCACGTGCCCGAAGTGCGGTGAGCGGGTGACTGATACGGACGGGGAACCGGCTGACTCACAGAAGGTGCCGTGGCACTTCTGGCTGTTCGTCGGTGCGGCCGGGATCTACCTGGGGTGGCGTCTGGTACAGGGCGTCTGGTTGCTCGTCACCTGAGCGTGCCCGAGGGAGGCCCGCCGGTAGAGTGACCCGTCCACAGCGGGCTGTGGCGCAGCTTGGTTAGCGCGTCGGTCTGGGGGACCGAAGGTCGGGAGTTCAAATCTCCCCAGCCCGACAAACAAATACCCTGTTTGAGCAGGCGTTTCATCGCTGCTGGGGTTTCTAGGCGGACAACGGGAGTTCGCTCAGGCCGCGAGCAGGCCGCGCGTCGTTGGAAATGGCGTTCTGGAACTGCTCCTCCAACCCTTCCGTCAGAGCCTCGTCGAGCGCGGGGAACAGGTGCCCGTAGGTGTCGAGAGTGACCTTGATCGACGAATGGCCAAGGCGCTCCATGATCGCCCTCGGGTGTGCTCCCTGTTGGATCAGCATGGCGGCACAGGTGTGGCGCAAGTCGTGGAATCGAAAACCATCCAGTCCGAAGGCCTTGACGGCAGGTTTGAAGACTCTCCTGTAGAAGTTGGAGTGCCTCAGAACCGATCCGTCGGGGGAGGTGAAGACCATCCCCTTTGGGTCCCTGGCTACGCCACGGAGTTCGAGGTGAGTGGCAAGGCGCTCACAGAGGAAGCGGACGAGTACACCGTCTGGCCGGAGGGGTTCGATCCGGTAGCCGCCGGAGTGATCTTCGAGGACTAGGCCGTTCTGGCAGGGCTGCTGGTCGGTCCGTAGAATGGTTGTCGTGTACCAAAGTAGGTCATGTGGCCTAGTCCTTGCATTTGTGCTGTTGGCCTCAACGTGTAGCAGTAGCACGGAAATAGTCGAACCAGTTCCCACTACGACTGTGGCTCCCACCACAACGGAAGCGGCACCCACCACGACAGCAGCACCGACCACGACAGCGACACCGACGACAGCGACACCGACGACAGCAGCACCGACCACGACAGCAGCACCGACCACGACAGCAGCACCGACCACGACGTCGGTTGCTTCTACGACGTCAATGGTGCCGACCGAGGTCACATCGGCTTCGGATGACCTGGTTGTCCTTTGTGAACTTGCGAAGGACGCCCTGCGCCTGTTCTGCCGGGCCAGCAACTATGAGCCGAATAGCAGGCTTGAGTGGACGTCAAACGGAACCACTGGCTGGGGTAGCGGCTCGGAATGGGAGTTCACCTTGGGGGATGGAGGTTTCCGGGTGCCAGCGTTGACCCACGTCGTGCTAGAGGAGTGCGTCGGAGCGGTCTGCCGATCGACTGAGGTCGAAGTCGATACTTCGGCGCACTGGTCCGGCGAACCCACCGACGCGCAATCGACTGGATCTCCAACAGGGGAGGGAGCAACGAGCAGTCCACCCGCGTACCTGGGTCGACTGTTTCAGCTACCGATCGATCCCTACGAGTTGGCCGTTGAGGAGGCAGTGGTGCGCTTCGGTGGCTACGGCGCGTCGTCCGCAGCGACGGGCACGGATGCGTCTCCGTCGAATCGCTGGGAGTTCATTGGAACACCAGGGGCGTCGGTGTATGCGCCCTCGACTGGAAACGTGTTGAAGGTCGAAGCCGGCGCCGACGGCACCCGCACAGTTCATCTTGCGGGCGCAGTTGATGACAGCGACTGGGTATGGGAGATCGGCCCGATCGCAGGGCTTGCAGTTGGAGAAGGGGAGCACGTCGAAGCGGCCGAGAGGATCGGGGTCATTGGCGACGGGGGACGGTTATTCCTGGGCTTGCTGGAACAATCGGCTTCGGATGAGCAGCAGCCACACCTGCCCCGATACCACTGTCCCCTGATCTCCGTGCACCCAGCAGGGTTTGTACAGACGCAACTGGAGATGATCCGCCGGGACGACGCCATCCGGTTGGGGGCTGAACAGGTTCCTCCTGAGGAATGGACACCCTGCCTAAGTGCCATGCCTCTACCCGCAACACCTGGTGCTGTGGCAGAAGTCGGGGCATCGCAGTTGCAGATTGACCAGGCGCTCGCCGCCACCGCGGTATGGGACCCGGAGCCAAAGCCAGTGCCGGCTTCTTTCTTCACCCCGAGCATTGCCGGCCTTGTCGTCCAGTTTCCCGTTGACCCGGCTGAGGTGATTGCTCACATATCGACACTCAGCTCCCACAACCCGGACTGGGGCAAGGATGTCTTCCACACCTTCGGACACAAGAGGGAACTACTCGACGAACCCGGTAAACGAACCATGCCGGACGGGAGCGTCGTGCCGGCTACAAGGTTCCTGGGATACGACGTCAACTGGTACTTCCTGACCCCACCTGGGACCCCAGTGTTCGCTCCCCTGGCGGGCCGCGTATGGGATGTGAAGAGAATTCACGCTGGAGAACCCGATATGTCGCTGATGATCAACCAATCCGGCGGGCACGACTGGGCCTGGAACATTGACCACGTGATGAACGTTCAGGTTGCGGACGGTGACTGGGTCGAACCGGGCGACCAGATAGGTGAAGCGGCCCCCAACGTGGGCTGGACCCTGGAACCATCTTTCGCTTCAAGTTCAGGCTTCAGCATTGGCCTCCTGGAGATGACCACCGGAGAGATTGGCGCCCTCCACCATTGCCCGCTCATCGGGTTTGACCCGTCAGGGTCAGCGCTGGCCGAGTTGGAACAAATCCAACAGGCTCTCGGAGACCACTACGGAATTTCCCCGGATAGTCACGCCAGATGGAGGACCTGTATCTCCGATCAGCCGATCGGTGGAGACCGTTGGTCGGGGTCCATAAGCGTCGTGCTCGACTACGCGGGGATTGCCGCCAACCCATGACACCCGGAGCAGTCCCTGCCACCCGCCAAGCAGCCCTGGATTTCACGACCAACAGAGAAGTTCGCCTCCATGACGAACCACACCGATACTGGTGGGGAAAGTTCAAGTCCCTCTCCGACACTCAGGGAACCTCCGGAGTGACCTTCAACTAGGCCGTTCTGGCAGGCCGCGTACAGGCCGCGAGACGTCGCGCAACAACGCGTACCAGCGCGAACCAGTGAGTAACCAGAACGGCAGGCCAGAGGCGATTTTCGGGAGTTTGCGCAGGTCAGCGGTTTGGGGTGCATCGATCTGGGGGACCGAAGGTCGGAGGTTCAAATCCTCTCAGCCCGACAATGGGGCTTTGGCCATTACTTAAGTTGGCCCAAGAGAAGTGTCAAGACGAGGGCAAATCCTGCTACCCCCAAAACCCTTCGGAATGCGTTGACACCATCGAAGGTTTCTAGATAGCTCCAGATGCTGAGGCTCATGATGAGAACAGAATCTGCGAGCCGATTAGCGATAGAACCCTGTTCAACCATTCTCCCAGCAATGGTGGCACCGATCGTGACAATCAGGGGCAGATTCGGAGTCTGGCCGACTGTGTAGCCACGGATTTTGAAGTCACGGCCGTAACTCATCTCAAAACACTATTAGATCGGGTGCGGAATTCTGCCAATCAGAACAGCTGGCTCAGCCTGGTTCTGTGCAGATGCTGTTGCGGCTACTTGAGGGCGAACCACAGAACCCCTAACCGTGCACTGGACCACGGTTAGGGGTTCTTTTGCCCGCTCTTGAGAGGGCACACCGGGCAAGACGGAGGTATCTCAGCCATCGACTCCTGCAGGCACATATTCCTCAAGACACCTATGAACACCAAGTTTCAGCATGTGGTCTTAGCCAGCATCGACATGATCCACTCACCCGAGGTGGTCGGAGCGTAGAGCGGTGGGCTGTCAGCCGAGGTGCAGGTGGGTATGCACTCAATACGGGCATCAAAGTCAGGCTGGTGGAAGAAGGCGATCGATACTCGATCCCCCGGCGAGTCTTCGGGAACTAGGACCCGGTGACGGGTTGACTTCCAGCGATTGTTCGTCCAGGTGGCCATCAAGTCTCCAAGGTTCACCACGAACGTACCCGGCATGGTTGGGGCGTCTTCCCACCCGCCATCGGGTGTGTGTACTTGAAGGCCTGGTTCTCCGTCGTGGTGGAGGATCGTGATGCTGCCCCAGTCGCTGTGCTCACCTCTCCGCAATTGGCCCGGCAGCGCTGGCTGATCCAGTGCGGGGTAATGGAGGGCGGTAAGGCCCGTTATGTGGTTACCGATCTTGTCTGCAAACCAGCGTTCTTCCATTCCGAGGGCCAGCGCCATTAGACCGAGGAGTCGATCTGCTAGCCCCTCCAGTGCTGCGTAGTAGGCGGTGAGTGCTGGCTTGAATTCAGGTGGTCGCGATGGCCACACGTTCGGGGCAATGAAGGCTGAGCGGCCATCACCTGGTTCGGTTCCAGGCTCGACATTGTCGAAGCGACTTATCGAATAGGTCTCGCAAAGGTCTGGTGGGGTGATGACGTCGTGTCCCATTGCTAGCGCTGTTCCCTGGGCCGGGGTGAAACCCCACCAGGTACCTGGTAAGGGAATGCTTGCCAGTTTCTCCTCCTCAGAGAGGGAAAAGAATCCGCGTACTGCAGTATCTGCAGTTGTCACGATCTCACTGGGCACGCCGTGACCGGTGATCACGAGGAATCCGATTTCTTCACAAGCCTGAGCTATCCCAACGACTGCAGCGTCGCGACGTGGGCCAGGCTCAAAGGCACCTACTAGGTCCACCAGTGGGATCATGGACATAGATGAAATGTAGGTGCTCTCTAGCAGGTAGATGAAGCCCTGGTCTGGCGTCGAGAACTAGTCCTAAGGGACGAGTTCTACCAGGCTAAGGAAGTCACTGTTCCCCGCATAGTCGAAGACCCACAACTCTGCTACAAGGGTTATCCCTGAGGGAAGTGGCTCAAACGAGTACTCCAGGCTGGGGATGTCTGCGTACAGAGGAATGTCGCCTCCGTCCACCCAGAACAGTTCCCCGTCATCCTCTTCCATCAGCACCGAGGGCCATATGAACCCTTCGGGGTCAGCAATGAACTCGCTCCATTGACCGAACTCATCGACCTGGTAATAGATCTCGCTGATTACTTCTCCGGCAGTGGCATCAACCGCCAAGGAAAGGACAAGATCAATATATGAGTCATCTGTCAGATCGGCTGACCCGTAGGTCATTGGCACATCGAACAAAAGCAGGTCTTCTGCTTCGTCGTAGTAGAAGTCTGTGTAGGCGTATGAGGTGTCGTAGCCATCACTGATCGTGAGGATTGTGAGGTCATAGATCGCTGTAAGTAGACCACTGCCATCACCGGCGATCCATCCGGACTCCTCACCTATGAAGTAGAGGTTGTCGTCTTCCGGGTCAACTGCCCCGTAGTAGATGACGACCTCGGCTACGGCATCCTCAGCTGTCGGATCGACGTATCCGACGAAGTTCAGTCCGTCCTCGTCAAAGAAATAGGTTCCACTCTCCTCTAGGAAACGGGCCACCGATTCTTCGGGAATCTGGGTTCCAGCCTGATAATGAGACTGTAGGAAGGTTTCCCACTCGGGGGCGAATCCATCGTCTACGTAGTTTGGGTTGAAGTACTCAGACTTGGCTGGAAGATAGATGGAGAGACCCGTGGCTCGTCCAGCCACCGGTCCAGCCACCTTATAGACCACTGCTTCGTTCATAGCCGAGTGAAGTTCGTCAATCTCAGAATCGATACCGAAGCCCAGGAGGTTTGAGGCAAAGTCACCCAGATCGAAGATGTTTGAACTGTTCTCTGGATTCGGACTCGAACCGAACTGCATTGTTTCGGTTAAAGCCCTCGCCACCTCAGGTGCGGCTTCGGTGGGGTATTCGACCATTGGGCCAGTGAACCCGACCAGCGCATCCTGAACGTCTGAGAAGGCGTCCAGGTCAATGACCGACAAGGTCACATTGGTGTCGGTCCCGTAGTCCCTCGCATGCTGCATGTAACTGTCTGCTATTGCGATGCCGAGTTCCTCACCAGAGGTGGCTTTACCGGTAGCCAGGGAGTTGAACGCTTGGTAGTCCCAGCCGTGACCTGGCT